>Ga0081539_10000517_pt1 | contig 80413 bp, 58 predicted proteins | sample TabmetS4T2R2_FD_71023 | JGI IMG/M metagenome (GOLD analysis project Ga0081539, IMG submission 71023) | Tabebuia heterophylla rhizosphere microbial communities from the University of Puerto Rico - S4T2R2 | ecosystem: Host-associated > Plants > Roots > Rhizosphere ...
TGACGGTTATTTTCTACTCGAAGGATTGGGCCTGGGCATTGACCGTCTGTAATATCCTCTTGTTTATTGGGATCTTGATATATAGGCTGAGGAAAAAAAGATTATTGATAGGCGAGACAGCCCTCGGAGTTCTGGTCTCTGTTATCGCCATTGTCGCCGTGACGGTTGTCGTGATGCTGGCGCAAGAAGCATTGAGCCTCAAATATCGACCGATGGACCTCATCAGAAATGATCGCTTATACTTTATATTTTTCGCGGCATTGGCCTTGGCGACAGGATCGAGCGTTTACCTCTATTTCAGCCGGCGAGCGAGCTTAGATAACCTGAATTGTGGGTTGTTACTCGCTTACCTGATCATCCTCAACATTATTACAATGTATCTACCGGGTGCGAGCTACATCCTGGCATGGCCATTATTGTTCAATCTACTAGGTCTGGGGCTCAACACTTACCTTGAAGGTAAGGATGCACGCGATAGCGTTCTTTTGGCCTGCCGTTGTGTCATCGCTGTTCCTGTGGTCGCGCTGCTGGGATGGACGATGCTCGGACTTTTTCAAGGGATAAGCCTCTATTCCCCGATAGCTTTAATGCTTATTTTGTCATTGTTTGCCGGATTCTTCCTTCCATCGTGATCGCTCTCTTCAGCTAGCGCATTGGAACAATTCGCTATGGAGGAGCAGTTTGCTCCGCTCTTTCGCTCCGGCGCCCCTCCTGGATTCCTGCCGACACTCCACCCCTTAGAAACTGATTGAGCTCTTTATAAATCGATCTCCAGATCGAGGAACAGTTTCCATCCCGTGCCGCTGGCTGGGTCGTATGAAGTCGCTATGGCGTTTGAGCGCGGCAATTAGGGATCGGCGCTGGACCTCAGTGTTGCTTTCTTCATGGCCATGCTTGCCGGACATTGTCGAGACCACGATTTTAAGTCTGGTCCGCCCGTCCTTTTCCTCCGATTTTTGTTCAGACGTTCCCAGAGGGTCTTGGGGGAGTTCCTGCTGGCATGATGTCTCACCTCATATTAGATCCGCATTTCTGCGTAACTTCATCTGGGCATCGTCCTAAGTACGGGTTTGGTCGGCTCAACGCAGCTAAAGCCGTCCAGTAGCTATCAAATCGGTCTACTTTCAATAGACCTCTCATTGACAGTCGATAAGGCGCTCTATAGACTCGCGCCTTATTGCGGAATATGTAGAAAAAATATAGTCAATCTGAGGTGATTAATGTCAATCCGTCTGACGAAGACTGCAAAACGGGCCGGGTGTGCTGCAAAACAACCGCCCGGTTATTTATTGCCGATGCTCAGTAAGCTGCCGGCGCTCATTGATCCTAATGTTCTGGTTGGCAGCGCGACCGCCGACGATGCCGCCGTCTATCGCCTTTCGGACGATACGGCGCTCGTGCTCACAACCGACTTCTTTACGCCGATCGTCGATGATCCGTATGACTTCGGCGCCGTTGCCGCGGCGAACGCTCTCAGTGATGTCTATGCGATGGGCGGCCGGCCGCTGGCTGCACTCAATCTCGTCGGATTCCCTGATGAAGTGCTCGAGGTCTCGGTCCTCGGCGAAATTTTGCGAGGGGGAGCAGAGAAGGCGCGCGAATCTGGCATCGATATCGTGGGGGGACATACTATTAAGACGGATGAACCGATCTATGGCCTTGCCGTGACGGGCGTCGTGCATCCCGACCGCATCATCAGCAATATTGGAGCGAAGCCGGGCGATCTGCTCGTCCTCTCGAAGCCGCTTGGGATCGGAATCATTACGACGGCGGCCAAGCAAGATCGTGATCCACAGGGGGCGATCGGCGAAGCTATTCGGCTTATGACGACGCTCAATCGCGGCGCCTGCCAGGCGATGTGCGAAGTCGGCGTCCACGCCGCGACCGATGTTACCGGGTTCGGTTTGCTCGGGCACCTGCGGAATATGCTTGCGGCGAGCGGCGTCGCGGCGAGGCTCTCACTCGACGCTGTTCCGGTGATTGACGCCGCCTGGGACTATGTCCGTGATGGGATTGCGCCGGGCGGTACGCACGCGAACTGGCGATTCCTTAACGATTGGGTGACGTATGGCGAGGCGATCGATAAACCGTCACAGCTGATGCTGTGCGATGCGCAGACGTCGGGAGGACTTTTGATGGCAGTGACCGCGGAGAATGCCGAGCGTCTGATGGCGGCGTTGATCGAGGAGGGAACTCCCTGCGCAGCTATCATCGGGCGGATCGAAGAAGGCGAGCCTGGTCGAATTCACGTGGGCGCAAATTAAGCTCAAGACAGATTGTCACAATCGGCGAGTGATCGAATAATACGAGACGCCTCTGATTGTTGGGAGAAGGAAATGCAGGCCATTCGAATTAAACTTGATGAGGCGCTCCGCTCGCGTGATTTCGTGGGCTTGCGCGAGGCGGTGGACGGTCTGCCGTCCTCGGAGCTGGCTAGTCTGATTAGCGAAATGCCCGGTGACCATCAGGTCCCGGTCTTCCGCGTTCTGCCACGCAAAACTGCTGCTACCACATTTGAGTATCTTCCCCTTGAAAAGCAAGAAGAGTTATTGAAATCGCTGGCGCAGGAAGATGTTGCGACGATTCTCAATGATATGTCGCCTGACGACCGGACGATGCTGTTGGAAGAGTTGCCCGCCGCAGCGACCAGGCGGCTCCTCTCTCTGCTCGATGAGAAAGAGCGAACTGTCGCGATCCAGTTACTGGGTTATCCGGAAAATAGCGTCGGGCGTCTGATGACTCCTGATTATATCGCCGTGCGTCCGCATTGGACGGTGAGACAAGTCCTCGATTACATTCGAGAGCACGGCCAGGACAGTGAAACGCTCAATCTGATCTATGTTATCAATGCGCAGGGTGTGTTGATCGACGATATCCGGATGCGGCGCTTTCTGCTCTCCGATCCGGGGCGGCGGGTCACCGATCTGATGGACAACCTTTTCACGGCTCTCAAGGCGACTGATGATCGTGAGACGGCGGTGAACGTTTTTCGAAAGGCCGATCTGGCGGCGCTGCCCGTGACCGATTCGGAAGGCGTCCTGATCGGGATCGTCACCAGTGACGACATTCTCGACGTTGCCGAAGAGCGCGCGACGGAGGACATCCAGCGGTTCGGAGGCTCGGAAGCGCTGGATGAACCATACATGCGCATATCTTTCTTTCGCATGGTGAGGAAGCGCGCCGGATGGCTCGTGATTCTGTTTCTCGGCGAAATGCTGACCGCAACGGCCATGGGTTTTTTCGAACGTGAAATCGAGCGGGCCGTCGTCTTGGCACTCTTTGTTCCGCTGATCATCTCAAGCGGCGGCAATTCCGGATCCCAGGCTGCGACCCTCGTCATCCGCGCGCTTGCGCTCGGCGAGGTGACATTGCGAGATTGGTGGCGAATTATGCGGCGCGAAATTTTATCCGGATTGGCGCTCGGATCGATTCTCGGCACGATCGGTTTTTTGCGCATTGCGATCTGGTCATTATTCTCGAACCTCTACGGTCCATACTGGCTCCTGGTTGCCTTCACCGTCGCCATTGCGCTGGTCGGTATTGTGTTGTGGGGGACGCTGTCCGGGTCGATGCTGCCTTTGCTTCTGCGGCGGCTGGGGTTTGATCCGGCGGCATCATCAGCGCCGTTCGTCGCGACTCTGGTCGATGTGACCGGGCTGGTTATCTATTTCACGGTCGCGGCTGTTATCCTCCGCGGCACATTGTTATAAACGCTCACACCGCATGAAGCGTCAAACTACTTCCTGAGCGCATAGTAACCGAGGCGGTGCCGAACGCGAATGCCCTTGCGGTTGGGCACGCGGACCTCGATCTTACGAAAGCTGCTGTCTGCCGTATCATTGGCCGGTTCGTATGCCAAAAGGTATTGCTGGCGCAGCTCCTGTTCGAGTTCGGCAAAGGCGCGGTCCAACGACTCGGAATCCTTGGGAATGAACGTGCGCCCCCCTGTCGGTTCACAAATTTTATTCAACTCGTTCTTATTGATCTCTAAATTGCCCACGCCAATCGCATAGATCACCGTCTCTGCTCGGAGCGCTTCGTCGATGGCGTCAGAGCGCTTTTGGTGACTGGTCGTATCGTATCCATCAGTGAAGAGAATAATCGTCTTGCGCCCGGATTCGGCCAGCAGCAGATCGTCGCAGGTCGCGATAATTGAGTCGTAGATCGACGTGCCGCCCAGCTGCGTTCCGTTGGTGACCGGTGGAGGCAGCACCCCATCCGCCCGTCTCGGCGGCAACGCATTGTTCATAATATCCCTCAGCCCGCCGCGCAGACGCATGAGATCGGAGGTCAGGTCTCGAATCAGCACCGTCTCGCTGTTGAATTGGACGATGGCGGTTGTATCTTTCCCCGGCCGCATGACGGAATCGATGAAGCGGGAACTGGCCGCCGTCAGCCGCGGAAGCACCGGAAGCGTGCTATTGCTGATATCAACGAGGATGGCTATTTTGAGGGGTAAGTCGATCTCCCGCTTGAAAGTGAAGATCTCTTGCGGTTTTCCATTCTCGAGGATCGCCACCTCGCTCTTCATGAGATCGCTGACATAGCGATTCTGCTTATCGGTCACACTAAATAACACGTTGACGAGTTGCGTGCCGACGCGAATAGTCTGCCCATCTTCGCTTTTCGGATTTTGCCCGGTCACTTGTCCCTCTCTGGGTTGCTGTGCGCGGGCGTTATCGAGCGACTTCAGTGAGAGAGTGGAGATGGCTAGGATCGGTAAGATCAACCAGCGCCAATTGAAATGAATGCTCCTCTGCGATCGGATAATACTCATAATGGAAAACTGAATTGGCGCACCTCAGACGGTCTTCGCAAAAAAAGATGATGCGTAAGAGATTAAAGTAACACCGGGGGTAGGATGTTCGGGATTATATTCTAACGGCCAATTATCGGCAATCTAGGGAACATCGAATGAACGAACCGGCGCAGTACATCGATTGTTGGGATTAATAAAGATTCAATCGGTTAAATCCAAGCTAATGCGCTCTTCACGATAAATTCTTCAAAATATTGAGGTGGCTATCTTGAAACTCAGAGAGGATTTTGTTTTATTGTTTAAACCCCGTTCTTACCCAGGTATTGAGGTCTGGTGATTCTGATCAGCTCATACTTCCGGTAATATTCCGGCCCTCGCATCGTTCCGTATATCCCATCATCTCCGATGGTCTTCAAACTCCATACATTCAATGGAAATCCGCTTTAGGCTCGGTTTATCAAGGATTTTTTATGGAAATCAAGAGACAACTTCAAAAAATTACTTTTTTCTCCCTTACCTTTGCTATGGCTGGTTCCATTCCGATGCAGATTTCTGCGCAGGATCCGGCGCGATCACCACAGTCACCACCGGCGTCGCAACCGAAACCTTCGACTCAAGAGAAGAGCGATCAATCCCCTACCGCTGCCGGTAAGCCTGCCGGCAAGTCTGGTAATGCCCAGGGGGCACCGTCGGAAGAACCCGCGCAGGATATGGGTAATGAAACAATCAAGATCGACACGGAGCTGGTGCAATTCGACGTCACGGTGATCGATCAGAATAACAATCCGATCTACGGCCTGCACAAGGAAGATTTCACGGTTTATGAAGATAAAGTGAAACAGCAGGTGGAATATGTCAGCAGCGAAGAGATTCCGATCAGCTTCGGCCTCGTCATCGATACTTCCGGCAGTATGCGGTCAAAGATTAAGACGATCTCGGACGCGTCACTCGACCTGATTAAACAGAAGCGGGATGATGACGAAGGTTTCGTCGTTCAATTCAAGACCGATTATGAAGTCGTCCAGGAGTTCACGCAGGACGAGAACGATCTGGAATACGCCATTGGACAGCTCTTTACCAGCGGCGGCACTTCATTGCTCGACGCGATCATCTCCTCCTCTAATTACGCCCATCAGAAGGGGAAACGAAGACGAAAAGCGATCATCGTCATTAGCGACGGATTGGAACAGAACAGCCTGGTCAAGGAACAACAGGTGATCGAGGCGATCAAAGAGAACGAAGTGCAGCTCTATATGATCGGATTTCTCGAAAAGGAAGAAGGTAATCCCTTCATCAAATCTCCGGCCCAGAAAGCCAAAGAGTTGCTCACACATCTGGCCGAGGATTCAGGCGGTCGAGCCTTTTTCCCCACCAGTCTGAAAGAAATTCCCATGATCGCCGCGCAAATCGCCAAAGACCTCCGCACTCAATACATTGTCAGTTACTATCCCAGTAATGAAAAGCGGGATGGCGCTTACCGCAAGTTGCGCGTCGATATCGCCCCCAAAGGGAACCAGCGGTTCGTTGCGCGTGCCCGGCAGGGATACTATGCACAAGCGACAGAGAAAGTAGCTGAGAGTAAAGAATAGTTTCGATCGAAAGTTTTTTATCCTTAACACAGACAGACGACATCAATAAGGTAAAGCAGAGAGAAGACGAAAGACGCGCAGGATCTCAACCGAGAGACTCGCGTCTTTCGTGTTTTCATCGCTCTCTTCTTGAGTTCTTCCGATAACGGCTCACCTCGCCCATCGCAGAAGACAACCGGCCAATCGGATGAGAATGGAACGCAAAGGTCACGGAAATCTGAGACCGGCGCGGACGATTTTAGCGGTGACAATGATCTGTCCGGTATGTCGTTGGGTATGTTCGGCGAGATGAAACAAGAGGCCGAAAACATTGGTGGGAAGTTCCGCTCGTCCGACAACGCGCGGCTCGAAGAGCATCTCGTCCGGCGTCGAGCGAATCACTCTGATGATCTCATCGATCTTCAACTGCGCCGCCGCAACCAATTGCGGAGCCTCAGGCAACGGTTCGCCGGGAACGCGTTCTGCCGCCAGGTAACGGAACTGCTCATCGGTGAGCTTGTGCCCGGCGGTATAGGTCAGCAGTCGATCGATACTTCCGGCGATATGCCGGAGATGAAACCCGACCGAAGGGGCGCCTCCCGGTTCGCTCCATACTTCTTCCGCAGTCAATCCGGCAGCATGCGTTTCGAGATCTGCAGATGACTGTGCCAGCGCATGCGCCGCCGGCATCGTCAATCGAGGGATCCCGGCCAATGGACCGCACAGCCACGGTTCAGGATTTGTCATTCAGATCACGCTCCTTGTTACTTTCTTGATTGCCGTGCTGAATATTCTATTCCTTCTCTGTGGCCCTGGCCAATCATTGAGGGGCTCGGCTACTCAGCCGTCTTGCGGGGCGGGCGATCCACTCCACCCTGCAGAACGGCCGTTTGCCCACATGATGTTGACTATCTACAGGACTTGGTCTAAGCTTCTGTTGTTTCTCAACAGGTGTAAATCAATAAGACGGGGCGAGAGCAGATGGCTGCCGAGATTGAAAATTGGCACCAGGCCTCTGAGATCGTGACCCGGTTCCTTGAGTCATCGGAGGGGAAGATATGATATCTCTGCGAATCTTCATGCGCCGTCTCTACGCCATCTTCTTTCGGAAGAAGCTGGAACACGATCTGAACGATGAAATCCGCGCCCATCTGGAGATGCAGATCGAGGAGCACGAACGGCAGGGAATGGGGCTGCGCGAAGCCCGCGAGGCGGCTCTGCGAAAATTCGGCGGGGTTGAGCAGGTCAAAGAGGTCTACCGGGATCGGCGCGGCTTGCCGCTGGCCGAATCGATGTTGCAGGATTTGCGTTACGCTCTCCGGGTATTGCGCAAGAATCCGGGTTTCACGGCTGCGGCGTTGCTCTCGCTCGCCCTGGGCATTGGTGGGAACGCCGCCATGTTCAGTCTCGTGGATGGCGCTCTGATTCGGCCACTACCATATCAGCGCTCCGATCGACTCGTTCGGATAACCAAAGCATATCCCAAGGGGATTGTGGTCGCATTGCAAGAGCGCAGCCGGACGATGGAGATCTCTGCCTATCTCACAAGTTCAGAGGTCACTCTGACGGGAGAGGGGGAAGCCCGGCGTCTCGTCAGCAGTGCGATGACGGCCAATCTTTTCTCTTTGCTCGGAGTACAGGCGAGACTGGGCCGCACTTTCGGACCCGGAGAAGACCGTCCCGGACAGAATCGGATTGTCATTCTCAGCCATGGTTTATGGCAGAGACAATTCAATAGTGATCCGGGAATAATTGGCCGCTCGCTGGTGATCGATGGCATCAGCCGGCAGGTCGTTGGAGTGATGCCGCCCGGTTTCGATTATCCTTCACCTAAGGTCCAGCTCTGGATCCCGACAAACATGGATCCGACCAACCGGCTCGAATATTGGGAAGACGGCTGGATGCCATTTTTAGTTGCGAGATTACGTCCGGGAGTGACTGTGCAACAAGCGCAGAATGAAGTCCGGTCGTTGATCCCGCAGGTCATTCCCCTGGTCCCCTTTCAGATGGCTGCCAACTGGAATGCGGATGCCACCGTCATCCCGTTGCAACAGGACCTGGTCAGCAATGTTCGCAGCAAGCTGGTCGTCTTGTTATGCGCCGTCGGTTTTGTTCTGCTGATTGCTTGTGCCAACGTGGCCAGCCTCTTGTTGGCGAGGACCGCATCCAGGCAGAGAGAGATCACGATTCGGGCGGCACTCGGAGCAGGGCGCAGACGCATCGTCCGCCAGCTCTTGACTGAGAGTGTTCTGCTTGGATCGGGTGGCGGCTTGCTGGGACTCATCTTAGCCTTCGGAGTCCTCTCTGCCTTAAAATCCACATTGGCCATTGACATTCCAAGCCTGGCTGAGTCGAGCATCGATTGGCGCGTCCTGACCTTCATCACTCTCCTCGCGATCGTCACCGGGCTCGCATTCGGACTTGCTCCGGCGCTCAGCGCATCGCGGATGAATCTCGTTGAAGCATTTAAGACCCGTGGAGATCAATCAGCCGGGCCTGCCGGCATCCGCCTCCGCAGCGCATTGATCATCGGCGAGGTCGCTTTGGCCGTGGTGCTGGTCATTGGCGCGGGGCTTTTGATCAAGAGCCTCTGGTTGCTGACTCAAGTGGATCCCGGCTTTCGACCTCAACAATTGCTCACGATTCGGGTTTTTCCCAACCGCGCCACATGTCAGGAACGTGCGGCGTGCATCGCGCTCTATCAGGAAATGTTGCGCCGGGGGCGTGAGATCAATGGAATTTCTGAAATTGCTGCTGTCAACACTCTGCCTTTGAGTGACGAAATGCCCATTCTACCCCTGGAACTAGAAGGACATCCGCTCAAGATGTCGGAGCGCACCGTCCCACTGCTTTGGTCCGGGGCCATCACTCCCGATTACTTCCGCATAATGCGAATCCAGCTCCTCAATGGACGGGCCTTCAGCGAAGCCGATGCGGAAAAGACCGCCGGAGTTGTCATCGTCAGCGCATCGACCGCCCGACGTTTTTGGCCCGGTGAAAATGCCATTGGCAAACGCGTGAGAGTCGTTTGGGAACAACAATGGAGAACCATTGTCGGCGTGGTCGCGGATGTTCGCCAATTCGACCTCGCCGATAAAACACCGGCCTTTATCAACGGAGCGATCTATCTGCCCTATCCCCAAGCAGTCGGGTTAGACCGGCGATTGCCGTCAACGATGAGTATCTTATTACGAGCCGATGGCGACCCATCGCGAGCCACAGCTGATATTCGAAGGCTCGTCACAAATCTCAACCCGAACACTTCGGTCAGTGAAGTGACCTCGATGGAGACGGCCGTCTCAGCCTCGCTGTCGCAATCGAATTCTCTGATGTGGCTGTTTATCAGCTTTGCCGTTTCGGCGCTCTTTCTGGCGACGGTGGGCACTTATGGAGTCGTGTCTTATTCCGCGGCGCAGAGAACGCACGAGATGGGGATCAGGATCGCTCTCGGGGCCACCAAGGCCAATATCTTCAGGATGGTCCTTCGTCAAAGTCTCAAACTGGTGTTGATCGGGCTGGCGCTTGGGGTTGCGGGGTCACTGGCACTGACTCGGATGATGACTGGATTACTCTATGGCGTCACGGCCACGGATCCGATGATCTTTCTGGCTGTCAGTGGCCTTTTGGTGATGACCGCGCTCTTGGCCGGCTATCTCCCGGCGCGGCGCGCGGCAACGGTCGATCCCCTGATCGCATTACGCCACGATTAGTTTCTTCCTCTTTGTCCTTTTTGTGGCGCAGGCGTTGGCCCCCGCGCCACAAAAAGGACAAGTCCGCGCCATTTTTCGACGTCGTCAACCAATCCTGACATTGAAAAAGATCGACCGCTGAACCGGGTCGCTTCACCTCTCGTTAGCCCCTCACTTAACCGAAGATTATAGCCAGAGCATAATGCAGATAGGTCATTTGCCGCACGGTTGACAGTTAAATGGGACCTTGTCCATTCTGAGATCGGCGGGCGCTCCGCACAGATCTCAGAATGGACAAGATCGGGCTTTGGAGATCGATCCAAATAGGTAATACTGATTGAATCGAGAGCAGGACATTCAAACAGATAATTCGATCATCGGGAGAGAACAAATCATGAAGCAAGAAAGATCAATGAGCACGAAGTCCATCTTCTCACGTTCGACCAAACGCTCGTTTTGGCCGGCAATCTGCGCCACGTTCCTGATTGGAACAGGCGCGCTTCTGGTTCCGCATACGAACGGACAGGTGAAACAGGGGACTGTTGAACGAATCAAAGTCCATGGCCAATCGCTGGAGGGCAATTTGGATGGCGATTCGCCCGATCGAGATGTATCAATCTATCTCCCGCCCAGTTATCAGGCCGAAAAGAATCGCCGCTATCCTGTGGTCTATCTGCTGCATGGTTTTACCGATGACGATGCTAAATGGTTTGGGGTGGTCAAGCACTGGATCAACCTCCCCGATGTGATCAACAAGGCGCTCGCTGACGGCAAGACGCGCGAAATGATCATCGTCATGCCGAACGCTTTCACCAGATTCAAAGGGAGCATGTATTCAAACTCGGTCACGGTGGGCGATTGGGAGACTTTCATCACGAAAGAGCTAATTGGTTATATCGATGCTCATTACCGGACGCTGCCGCAAGCGGCCAGCCGCGGGCTCGCGGGCCATTCGATGGGCGGCTACGGCACGCTGCGCCTGGGGATGAAAAGCCCTGACGTTTTTTCCAGCATCTACGCGCTCAGTCCTTGTTGTATGGAACCTGCTCGCAGCAATCCGGCAATGAAGGATCTCATGAAAAAGGTCGAAGCGATCAAGACCGATGATGAAGTGAAAACACAATCATTCTTCGCTTTGGCCATGCTGGCCTCGGCCGCCGCCTGGTCTCCGAATCCGAAAAACCCGCCCTTCTTTATCGACCTGCCTTTCCGCGACGGCGAGGTCGTCCCCGACATTTTGGTGAGGCAGCACGCGAATGCGACGCTGGTCGCAATTCACCAGCACATTCCGAATTTGAAGCGCCTCAAAGCGATCGGCATGGATGCTGGAACGAAGGACGTGGGCATCTCCGGCGCCACGAAGGAATTGGATAAAATCCTCACTGATTACGGCATTACGCACTATTATGAGAGCTATGACGGCGATCATTTGAACCGCATCGCGGAGCGCCTTCAAACAAAAACGTTCCCCTTCTTCTCACAACATCTGGTCTTTGAAAAAGCGACGCCGTAAACCGAATATGCAGTCACGGCCGATAGGCAGTTTTGTCCGCGTAGACCGAACCGCTTTGCTATCGAGCAGGCGTTGGCGGCGCGCTGTTGGAGACAGGTGTGAAAGCCTTTGACTCGGCGGCGGAGATCACCTGGCCGATGAAATGAGAGGCCGAGAAGATGGAGATGATAACAAGCCCCATGAGCAGGCAGATCCCGAATATTTTGCGATTTCCTAAAAAGACCAGCCCGGCCAGAAGAAAGACCATCGAAACTTGCCAATGCAATGCGTAAAGGAACATTTCGGTGCCGTAAAAGAATTGATGCAACAGGAAGTTGAAGATTAACAGCCCGACCGATGAAATAGCGAGCGCTCCCCAGATTGGGGCCTGTCGATATGCCTGATACGCACCTAATAACAGGAGTGCCCCAAAGATGGCGATCCAAGCCAACGCGAGTGGAGTTTTGAGACGCGAGACGAGATTCGTGGTTCTAAAATAGACGGTGGCCTTACCTGATCCCCTCTTGGTGACAGGGCCGACATAATCCTCATTCGGAACGATATCGCTCGGAATGATGCCTGAAATTGTGTTTCCCACCGCAATGATCAGCCCGAGTCGGTACTGGGTCTTGTCCGTACTATTGCCCTGGAATGCTTCGCTGATGGGAAGCAGCCGAGTCGGACTGACCGAATAGGCCATTGCACCGGCAGAGGCTACAGAGAAAGTGATAATTAAACTCAGTGAGCCCACCACTGCTGTTCGCACGAGGATCTTTCCAATCCCGGCGTCTCCTCGAAGCTTTTTGCTCAAGAGATAGAAGACCGAGAATGGAACCAGATTGGTAATAGTAATCCCGATCGCCAGAATCCCTGAGACTATCCAGTGCCAATCGGATGTTCTCTGACCAGAGGCCGCGCCACGCACCATCAGCCAGGCGAACAAGGTGATGAACATCGAACTGAGGGGGTATGTTTCCGGAATACTGCCAATGGTCAATGTGCTAAAGGCGCAGAGGTTGACGCTTAACACCGCCAGCGTCTCAACCAGCGTTAAACGGAGCATTCTGAAGATCAAATAGAGCAACAGGCTCTTAATCCCTTCGGCTATCGGGACTATCAATAACGCCAGCTCCCTCCTCAACTTCAGATCCTCGCCTAATCCAACCTTCGAAAGAACTTTGGTCACAGCCCTGATCGGCGTGCTGAACAACCGGCCCCCAAACGGATGACGAAATCCGTCCAATCCCCATCCATTACCGAAAGAATCCAGATTGAGCGCCACGTCCGCATCGAAAATAGTATTGTATTGATCGAGCAGGTGATACCGGTCATAGACTTTTTCGATTGTATAAGTTACTCCGAATGAAATCAGAAAGATCAAAATCGGAATGGGCTTGAAAAAACTTCCCATTTAATTGCTCCATCAGATTGCCAACACGACAATCGCAATGATAATTACTGCGACCAGATAACTCACTTTATCTTTGACGGCAAAGAGAATTGGATCTTCGTCCAGTTTTCCCCGTGAAGCAATTATCCAGAGGCGGCTCGACCAATAAGCCAGCAGCGGACAGACGAACCAGAGCAGCGCCGGTTTACTGTAGTACACTCTGACGTCGGGCGTATTGAGATAGAGGGCGATCACCAGGGTTGATAGGAGCCCGCTGGCGCACCCGTAAATTTGGATGAACGCCAAGTCGCAGTAAGCATAACCTCGTCGTCTCAGTTTGGTTGGAGCTTCCTGCTGGCTTAACGCATATAACTCGGCATACCTCTTAGCCAATGCGAGGCTCAAGAAGAGACACATGAAAAACGCGAGCGCCCAATGCGAGATCGCGATGTTGGTGCTGGTCCCGCCTGCCCAGACGCGGAAAGTGTAGAGTCCCGCCAGGACGAAGACATCGACCAAGAGTTTCTCTTTCAGATATAACGAATAGAGCAGGGTCAAGATGAAGTAGCCGGCAAGCACGAACGTAAATTGAAGCGAGAGGGTGAAGGCTCCAATAAACGCGCCGGTCAGCAGCAATCCGCAAAGCACAAGAGTGGCCGGGACTGAGATCTCACCTGCCGCTAAGGGCCGCTTTCGTTTCTTTTCATGTGCCCGGTCAGCTTCGAGATCTGTGATGTCGTTCAGCAGATAGGCTGCCGAACCGCAAAGTGAAAAGGCGATAAACCCCTGAATGGTCGCAAGCACCAGCGACAGCTCTTGATATCGGTGGCTGAGAAAGATGGCGGCAAATAACAGCAGATTCTTAGACCATTGATGCGGTCTCATCGCTTTAAATGCAGACTTGATCCATGATGATCCTGTCGGCTTGATCAGTTCAACTTTCTCAGCCTTGCGACGAAGTTTGTCGATCAAGGTTTTATTCGAACTGATGATGTATGCCGTATCGCACTCTTGCCAGATACAAAAATCGACCGGCGAATCGCCAATGTAGTCGAACGATTTCGCGCCGTACTGTTCAATCAGGACGCGCAATTTAGCGTCACCGACCAGATGCACTTTTTCCCCTGATCCAAAGCATTGGTCAAAGAGACCGAGATGATTAGCTACACTCTCAACTACCGTCTGATGCGCGCCCGAGATCAGTACGATCTCGCGACCCTTCTCTCGCTCATTTTTTAGAAATTGTATTACTTCAGGGCGATACGGCAAAAGTCCGGCATTAATCGCCGTCAACTGACTCAAACGATGCCAGAGATACGCCTTTCCTCGGATGAGCCAAGAGATAAACCAAAAGGCAGAGTACGTAGGGTGTCGCCTAAAAAGTGAAATAACAGCTTCGTGAATCGTATTTGTTTTTATCAGGGTGTTATCAAGATCGACGCAAAGTGGCAGAAGATTAGCTGAAGCAGCCTTTTTGCGCGATGCAAGTTTGGTGTTCGAATTCAATCTTCGCATCGGGGAAATCCCCCTTAGTTAATAGTATTGTAAACAACAGCCTGTTTGCGCATTTCACCACAGGCAATATGTAGGGCATTATGGGGCAAAAATTACATTGCCGATAAAGAGAGCTGACAATATTCTCGGTGAGATTAGCAGAGGGGCATCAAACAGTACTCAGTAACCGTTCAATAGAATACTTGAGAGCGCAGCCTAAAACAAGAAAATTCCTTGTCAATCCTGATCCTGGATGTAATGTCAATCGTCATATATACATTAAGTTCAGAAAGTAAATCTAATCAGTATCTGCTTCCGACGGCTGATCTGTTACTCCCAGCTGAATCCATTGATTGTCTAAACTCTGACGGTGCGTTGATTCCATACTATCTATTGTTGTTGAGAGCTTCAAGAGGTAATCCAATCTTAATCTCACTTATGTTTCTTTCAAGAATTGCTCAACTTCTCATCTTAGCAAGATCATAACTTGAGCGGCCGGAATCAAGTATTTCTCCATGTGCGGGGCTGGGGCATTTGCTTCTTGGATATTATTGAGCCAGCTTGAGAGATTCTTGAGTTGGATTTAGTCAATTTGGAGTCCGAATAACACTTAATAATTGCCGTTTGTCATGCTGCCCGGTGTAACTGGAATGAGATGGTCCGATCAGATCTTCTTATCAGATTGCTATTTCGGAAGAGGTCCGGAGGAGAATGGATGAATTAACGGAAAGAATGCAATAAGCGGAAGATCTCGAAGCATCTTCCGCTTATTGCATTCTTTCCGTTGATCTCTAGGCGCGGACGATTGGATGGAAATATCTTCTAAAACGTGACGCCGTAATAGAGGAAGAGTGCATTGTTCTTTCGTCCTTGATTACCAATGCTGTATCCGGCATATACGAGGCTGTGCTTCGGCAGAGTAAATGCGAGCCCAGGTGTGACGAAACCGAAACGATTCTTTCCACTGAACCAGTCGGTGACGAAGCTGACTTTTGGGTGGAGCGGTTGTTCATATCCCAGCATCGCGCCTGCTCGGGCCCCCAGCCCCCTGTCGCGTCCTAGCAGTCCATAGGCTCCACCCGTAAAACGTGGGCCATAGGTGGCCTTGATCTTCTTGCTGAAGTTGGAATAGATCAGGCCGAACGAATCCACTCCTTGTCGATTGGCGACGGGCAGATATGCGATGCCGCCGAAAGTCGCGGCCATCCCTTTCTCTCCATTCTGAAAGAATTGCCACTTCAAGTTCGGTTGAAGCTCGATCGGTTGGTTGGGTGCCAACGCATCAGTGAAAGCAACATTGACTCCCGCTTCGACGCCTTTCGCGACGCCTAATGTGATGCGCGGCACATAGGTCTGAAAGCCGCCATTCTGATGGCTTTCGAGGTGGCTGATAAAGTCAAACTCGAAATACTTTTTGCCTTTCTCCACAACTTCAGTGGATGGGATGTTGAAGATGGTTGATTGCGCTGCGGCCGGGATGCCGCAAAGCGCGACGAGTGCCAGCGAGAGTGCCCATTTTAATTTCATGCTCTCCCTTTTGAGCCTCATACTGCGTACCTCCATACATTGATCCTAAAGAATGAATCTTCAGATTTTTTTTTAATTGTTTTGGCATTCCAAGGGGCGACCGGAGTGCCGGATTGACTATCGTTTTCGCAACCGGTCAAAGCTGAGGCGCCGCTATCACAATGCGAAACGATACTTGTGTGGTCAGCTACAGGGACAGAGTGTACTTATCCAGCAAATATATGTCCAGAAAAAAGGTGAGCAGATGAGAAAGGGTTAAGGAGGCAAGATGGGGCCTTGATCCATCACCCATGACTCTGATCTTCCTCCTCCTTCCTCATTTCTCATCATTTCTCATCCATCCACCTTCTTTCAGGCGGATGGTTTGATACTTTCGATGTAGGTCACGATTTCATGGGTCGCCAAGCGCATGGCGGCGATGACTGCGATCCGGCCGTTGGTTGCTACTACCGGATACGCGATGCCCTCGTGCTGGCCGCTTCTCCGCAGTAATCCCTTTCGGATTTCCAGGAGTCCCCAGGTGCTGAAGGTCTTTTCTGCCGCATCATCCCAGGCGACGAAAAACCTGCCATTCCCAAGCCCGATGGTCTGTGTGTGTTTTCCGATTCTCTGTTGTGGATCTAGGAATTGACGTGGGGTAAATGATTTTCCTTTGTTGTTCGAGGTCGCGTAATAGAGGCCGGGACGTTCGCCGCCGCCCATAAACCAGGTGACGTTGACGAACCCCGAGTTATCAAAGCTGAGACTCGGCCCGGCGACCGGGCAGCCATTAATCTCCCATCTATCTTCGCTGACGACGGTCGGTGCAAAGGTCTTTCCGCCGTCCTGCGAGCGGGCGAGGATGATATCGCGATACATTGGTCCCGTGCGCGGCACAGTGCGATAGGTGAGATAGAGGTTACCGGCGGCATCAATTTGCAGATTCGTGCGACAGCATTCACAGACATCCGTCAAAATTCGGCGGTCGGGGGCGAATGTCTTGCCATGATCGGTCGAGACCGCCAGCCAAATTTCCGCGCCGCGATCCTCTTTCTGCTTATTGCGTTCGTCGATCCATGCAAGATAGATGCGGCCCGCTTGATCGACTGCGATCGATTGAAAGGCGTGCCCGGCGGGTTCACCCTCGCCGTCAGAGTTGACGGTGATCGCCGGCGCAAAGGTCTTTCCGCCGTCCGTCGAACGCGCAAAGCGAATATTACCTTTCCACTTCCCGCGTTCGTTTGCCCAACAGACATAAATTTCGTCCCCCGTTCCGGCAATGATCTTCGGCGGATTCTCATTGCGCACGGTCGCATCGCCATCGTGATCGTTAATTCTGACGGGCGCAGAGAAATTCACGCCGTCTGAAGAATGGCGCAGCATGACATTGCAAATGCCGCCGGCGCGATCGACATAAACCAGATAGAACCCACCGCGATTGTCAGCGGTAATGAAAGGGTTGTATTGGCCATCGCTGGAAGCGGCCGTGCCGTGTTGATGCGTTTGTGCCAGGACCTGCAGAACGCAGAGCAAGCAAAGAATAATGATGATTTTGCTCACAGCAGATCTCCTCAAAGTTTATCTGTAAGATCACCTTTCAAGTGGTGATTTCGTCAATGAGTATCGCTCATCAGTCCCTAAAACGAGAGGCGCATTCCGAATTGAAATTGCCGGGGATCGGCCGCCGCCGTCGGAAGACCGAACGTTGCATTCGGCGTGATGCCAGTCCCGAACGTTGCATTCGGAAGTTGGAAATTGGCGCGATTGAACAGATTGAAGACTTCAGCCATGACCTCGAGTCCGACGTGTTCGGTAAAGCGGATGCGGCGGCTCAATCGCAGATCGAACGAGGTGAAATCGAAGCCCTTGCCGGTATTTCGTCCCACGCCGACCGGCCGGTCGTTCGTATTGGTGTCGTTATTGCGATCTCCGCCCGTGACGATATTGAAGGGCAAGGCAGAGCCGTATCTAAAGATAGGACTGAGTTGAAACCCGGCAATTAAGCGTCGCCAACCACTGTCACGGCCCGCATCTGGGGCTGCCAGCGTCGCGCTTGCCGCCAGGACATGCCGCTGGTCGTTGTCGCTGCGCCCGCGATCGTCTCGGAGATTGAAATTGTCCTGCGGGGTGAAGAAGAAAGCATTGCCGGTGTTGTCGATCGCCTTTGAGAAGGTATAAGAGATCCGCCCACCGATCCAACGCTTGAAGTGGCGATTGAGCGAGACCAACAAGCCGTTGTAATAAGAATCGCCGGAACTTTCATATCGCGAGATATTGGCGAAGTTCGGATTCGGACGGCCCAGATTGGGTATTCCAAGTTGCGCCGCCTGGGCCGCGGTCAACGTCGGCACATTGATATTGCGTGAGAGGATCAGATGCAGCCCGCGAGTGTGCAAGTAACCTACCGAGAGAGACGTATTGGTTGTGAGTTGTCGCTCGATCTGCAAGCTGGCCTGCTGTGTATAGGCGTTTTTGATCTGCGGATCGATCGTCGTAATGCTGGGCAGGAAGCCCGCCGGAAATGCTGTGGCTACGTTCGGGAAGATCGGCGCGCCCGCCTGTCCGAACGAGAACGAAGCGACCTTGTATTTGGTGCCGTCGCGTTGCAACGCGTTTGACGTGGCGCGCAGCGGAAGACGCTCGTAAAAGATCCCGTAGCTGGCGCGGATCACCGTCCGGCGATCTCCGGGCGCCCAGGCAATTCCCAGGCGCGGCGCGATGTTGTTCAGATCCGGCTTGATCGGATCCGGCAGCCACTGCACGTCATAGCGCACGCCGGCATTGATCGTTAATCCCGGTCGCAGTCGCCATTCATCCTGGATGAAAAGACCAAGGTTCGGGTTTGATTGAAATAAGCTCGGCTGGCCAAACGCCTGCTGAAACGTGACGTAACGTGCGGCCTGCAAGTTGGCGAGTGATGAGAAGGTGTACGCTCCTTGCAATGCGCCGGGAAAAGTGATGTTGACGCGGTTGTAGAGAAAGTCAACGCCGGATTTGAACGAATGCGCGCCCCGCAGCATGGTGACGTTGTCCACAAATTCGTATAGATCGAGGTCCCGCCCGGTCGGTGATGAGGTGGAAGTGCCAAGATTGGCCACTCCGGAGATCGTCATGGCCGGGCCAGTTAAATCGTTGGGCGGAGCGCCGAGGCGGCTTCGAGTAAATTGAAACCGCGCTTCGTTAACGGTATTTGCGGCCAGCGTTGCCACCTCGCTGAAAGCAATTGTTTGATCGCGGTCGGACAACGCCGTGCCGCGGCTGACGGCGTTCAGGCCGCCCACGCCGCGCGCATTCAGACTATTGATCTCGTAAAAGCTGTAACGCGCGGTCAGCAGATGATTGGCGTTCAGACGATGGTCCGCGCGCGTTAGAAAGTTGGATGTGTTGTAACCCGCCGCCGCGAAGCCGGTGGTCAGGCGTGGACCGGTATATTGCAGCTGATCAAGCACGCTATTGATCGTCGTCACGTTCGCGGGCAGGATCGTCTGAATGACGGCGTTATGTAATCGCGTCTGCTCGAAGTTAGCGAAAAGGAATGTGCGGTCGCGTTTGAGCGGTCCGCCAAAAGTCATACCATACTGCGTTTGCGTCAGCGGATCTTTCAGCAGCTTCCCAGGATGGCGTGGGTCCGGCGTCGTCGAGAGCGGATTGCGCGCGTCCAGCCGCTGGTTGCGCAGAAAGCCATAGATCCGCCCGCGCCAGTCATTGGTGCCGGACTGCGAGATGACGTTGATAATGCCGCTTGATGCACGCCCGAATTCAGCGATGCCACCGGAAGTAATGACTTCGAACTCGCGAATCACTTCCTGGCTGTAGAACGTTCCGGGCAAATCCGCCGCATCATCATTGGCCGAGAGACCGTCAAATACGAATCCGTTATTGATATTGCGCTGGCCGGCAACGGAGATCTGCGCCCCCGGCACGGCGGAAGTTTCGGCGAATCGCTGATTGGCGACCGGATTGGCGCGTGTCACGGCGGGGGTGAGCGCGGCCAGATCGAGGTAGTTGCGTCCGTTGAGCGGCAACTCATCGATTTCACGCGGCAACACGGTTTCAGCAATTTGCGTACGGACGGTTTCGATGACGGGGGCTTCCGTGTTGACATCGACTTTGCTGATGACGCCCGCAACCGTCAGACGGAGCGGAATGTCGATCGCCTGTCCAACCGTCAACGTCAGTTGTTTTTCGACCGGCGCAAAGCCATCAGCTTCGGCTTTCAACTGGTAGCGTCCGACCGGCAAATACAGGAAGCGAAAGCGCCCTTGCACGTCACTGGTAGTGGTCAGGCTTTGATTCTGTTCAATTCTGGTAGCAGTGAGCGTGGCGCCGGTGATCGCCGCGCCGTTGGCGTCTTCGACGTGACCACTCAACGTTGCTGAGGTCACGGATTGCTGCGCCAGCGTATAACCCTGCAATGCACAGACACCGCCCATCATCAAAATACCTATTAAAGTATTGCTGATCTTTTTCATCATAAATTTTCTCTCCATGCGCCGGACTGGCATCAATGCAACAACGAAAGTACAACCGATGCCGGAAGGGATTCTTGTGCAGACAGACCGGCAGGCGACTCTGTTATTTCTTAAAGCCAGGTTGAATTAGTAATGGTAGATTCAGGCGGCGAACCCGCTAGAGAGAGGAGGCGCGCGTGGAGAAGAAAGTTGTGCAGCAGAAAAGCGCGCAGGCAGGATTTGATCCCAAGAATGGGGAAGAGTAGCAGCCCCTGGTGTTACATACAGTAACGCCGAATGTGCTACTCGCGGGAGGTGGTTTTTAGCGGTGACTGTGGAACCTGTGCAACTGGCCGGACAAGGAGCCCCCAAGGTCGTGACGTTATTCAGTGTAACTTCGCCCGGCTTCGGCTCGTGACCTTTGACATAAGCATGCCGCGTCGCACAGCAACAATGGCCCTCTGCAATGCAACATTCCATCTCGCAGACGTCGGGCTGCCAGACTGCCAACGAAAGCGGTGTAGAAATCCAGCCTAACGCCAGTGCCAGCATTACCGCTGCAGCGCGTAACCTGAAATAGATTTTGGGCTTGATGGTCATTGCAGAACGGCCATCCTAACAATTCAATTAGATAAAAGTCAATCGAGGAAGGCAAGAAGGATAGAGAATGAGAAAAGAGAAAGCATGAAGAAGAGATGGATAAAGGATGAAAGTGGGAAAAAGAAAAAATTCTGCCCTTTATCCTTCATCTTTCATCCTTTTTTCATCCTTCTGCCTTTTCCTCTTCTTCACCGAGCGATGGGAACTCTTTAGTGCTGACCAACTTTTTGCTAGGCAGATCTAATATTGAATGATATTTCTTTCCGTCTTTTTGATAGATTAAGATCAATCTGTTTTTGTCGTCTGTTATTCGGCCGAACATCTTCTCGATGCCCCCGATTATCTCCGTATAATTTTCTCCGCTCACATCCGACTCAGCCAGCGTTAAATGATCATCAGAGGTCAATTGTTTATCGCCATTTGAATCTCTGTTTATTACGCTGTAGACGATCCATTGGGTAGGCGGGCTGGATTGGTCGCCTTCCTTCCGCTCGGGATAAGTTGACGTTCCCGTGATCAGATAATAATTTGAAGGTAAGAGTCTTTTTATTGAGTCAGTCGTGGCATTCAAGAAGACGTAATTATACACATCACCTCGATACCCTGATTCATAGCTGCTAAAGTAATTATCTCCGCTGCTTGTGTTCGATCCTATGGCAGCTATCATATAATCCGTCCCATCGATCCGCCTGAAACCCATTAACCCTCTTTTTACAGTGGGGTTTGCTTTTACAACGGGAGGTTTCTGGTCGATGTTATTTTTGCAAGAGGAAAAGTATATGATCAATATCGATAACATCACACCAAATATTGATACGAAATACATCTTTCGCTGGGTCTTGTGGGATGGTTCCATGATTGCTCCGTATTTGTCGCTGCGGTTATTGCCTTTACAAACTCATCCGCCGATGAAGTTTGTTGATGAATTCTTCAAACGGAACGATGGGCGTAACAACCGTTAAACCGGTAACAATGTGCTGCTCTACTATTCGCGTTTAACAAGAGGCGGATAAGAACTATTGCCGAATACCGCCAAAGATGTAGTTTACCAGAAAGCGACAGGATGGATAAAGAAGAGGGATGAAGGGGAAGGGCGGAAGGATGCAAGAAGGATGAGGAGAAAGGAAGGATCATGGATGAGGAAAAGAAGGATGAGGGAGGAAGTAGGAAGAGGCGGAAACATTCTCTTTTTTATAAAAAGATAAAGTTCTATCCCTTCATCCCTCATCTTTCTTCCTCATCCTTCCATCCTACATCTTCATCCTTTCTCTCGCAGTTCGCAGTAACTGATGAATTCGCGGGCAGTCTCGATCGCTACTCGCGCCGTAGCTTCATCGGCAATGCCTGCTTTGATCTTCTCGAAAGTGGAGGAGAGGTTATTCCATTCGCCGTTGGTCTGGCCGGAGAGAATAAATAAGTTCTCGAATTCCCAGAGTGCTTCGACGGAGGTGAATGGATCGACCAACCTCTGATAGAGAGGTACTCGCGCCGCCGCCGCCGCTGCCTCATAAGCTCCATTCAGCGCCTGCTCATAGTTGAGATGGTGCAGATATGCTCCGGCCTGCGCCAGTTGCTCGTGAGCCGTCTCGAAGACCGGAACTATCTCGGCTATTGTTGTTCCGGCGCACTCGCCGCGCACGCCGGAGCGCACGGTGAAGCGTTCGTTCTCGTGGCCGTAATCCTCGTAAAATTGTGGATCATCTTCAAATGAAGGGATCGCGCGTAATGGTTCCAACGCCGCTTTCACTCGCTGATCACCGATCCGTTCGATGAAGGAGTTGAAATCCTCGCCGGACTTCTTTTCTGACTGATGCAATTCTAAGAGCGTCTGGACCACTTTGATCGCATTGCGAGCAGGGAACTTGCCGACAATTTTCGCGGCCTGTGGGCGACCGTGGTTGGCTTGGCCGCCGAGGAACAGCAGATGTGCGGGCACGTTGCGGCCGTCTTGCGAGAGCGCCGCGGCGTGAAATCCGATGCCGGCGACAGCGTGCTGGGCACAGCCATTCGGACAGCCGGAGATTTTGATCCGCAGATCGCGATTCGGCTCGCGGTATTCCGCCAGAGTGCCGTTGAAGAAAGATTCGGAGATCGCGCTGCCCAGCCCTTTGGCAGAGGCAATCCCGAGGCGGCAGGTGTCGGCTCCGGGGCAGGCCGTCACGTCGGCGATGGTTTCGGCCCCGGCGGCTCCGAGCGATAGCTGGTTAAGCGCGGCGTATAAGTCAGGCAGGTCTGCTACGCGCACCCAGGGGAGGAAGAGGTTCTGTTCGATCGAGACCCGCAATTCGCCGGCGGAGTAGCGGCGCGCGATGTCCGCCAGCGCACGCGCCCTGTCGGATGTGATGTCGCCCAGTTTGGTCCGGACGTGAACGCCGCGCAAGCCTTCGATCCGGTGCTCGATCACGGAATCGCGCGCCCACTCTTGAAAGCTCGGATCATTTGTCACGCGGTCGAGTAAGCTCAATCGCGCGGAGGCGGCGACCAGCTCCGGCGCAACCGTTTCTTCGAGGTAGTCGGCGAGAGAAGGCAGCGGTCCAAGAATCTGGCGCTCGGCATCGACCGCGGCTCGGAATCGTTCCCACCCCATCGATTGTACGAGGAACTTCATCCGCGCCTTCATCCGCTGTTTCCGCTCACCATAACGGTCAAAGATGCGGACCACCGCTGTCGCAAAGTTGAAGAGCTCTTCGACCGGCAGGAAATCAGTGTAGATCTGCGCGACATACGGCGCGCCGCCCATTCCACCGCCGACGTGAACGCGAAAGCCTCGGCGCTGGCCACCACTCTCCTCGCGGACGACGGCATGAAAACCCAGGTCATGAAAAGCGAGAGCGGAATGATCCTCAGCACAACCTTCGAAGGCGATCTTGAATTTGCGCCCCATGTTCTGGTTGTATTTGTTGCGCACGAAGTAGCGGAACAATGCCTCTGCATATGGGTAGACGTTAAAGGGCTCGGTATGCGAGATCCCGGCCCGGTAACAGGCCGTAATATTACGCACCGTGTTTCCGCAAGCTTCGCGCGTCGTAATTCCCACCTCGGCTAAATCGCGGAGTAGCGCCGGCGCTTCCTCCAGCCGCAGATAATAAAGTTGTGCGTCTTCACGAGTCGTGAAATGAATGAAGCCGCTGGCATAGCGATCGGCAACATCGGCCAGCCGCGTCAATTGATCGGCATTGAGGTACCCTCCGGGAATTTTGATGCGTTGCATCTGAACCCCCTCTTGCCGCTGGGCGTAGGTGCCAAATTGTAAGCGCAGCTTTTGCATCTTGGTCTCGCCCAATTCTCCAGCGCGGTACTTTTTGATCTGTTGTTCGTAACGGGCCAGTTCGTCTTGAACGAAATCAGGAAGGTCCTGGACTGGCGATTCTTCTAGCTTGACTGAATTGCTGCTCATGGTTCTCCTCATCTGGTCAATCCGCCGGACGCCAAATAAAAACGCCCCGGTTCCTCTCTGGAACCGGGGCGCTTGGGCTTTCTTGATGGATGCTGTGATCTCAGGCCTTGATGATGACACGCATTGGCGACCGGCTCCAGTGTGCAAAGGGCGGACAACAACAACAACAACACATCGGCACTGCGCCGCGGTTGATGCGCGCCGGATCGGTCGTCAATGAAAGGCAGAGAGAAAGATTCACAATCAAAATCCTGATTTAAAATTGCAGATGACGCGAACGACGGTAACGCCAGTTAACCGGATTGTCAATGCAATCGCCTCTTCATCTTCACTCTTATTCCGGAGAGGCATCACCATTGGCGAACCACCGCTTAAAAATTTAGCTTGACCAAAATCCAACATCATGTATACACTCTCGCCCAGTTACCGCGATTTATTAAACGAAAAAATTACCAAATGAACGTCTCCATCAAAAGCGAATCGGTCACTCTACTAGGCCAGCTCACCATTACATGTCTGTGTATCTAGGCTGACCACATATATGGTTAGCCTAAAATCTTCTTTTAGATAGTCTTCCCAAAATAACTATCTTTCAAACGGCTTTCTTCAAAGATCAGGTTCGATCGGTTTGAAAAGGCCGTGAGGGATTCATTTTCCTCAAGTTGGAGGACTGTTCTCATCTTGATCATTTCGTCAAGCAGAATAGACAGGAGTTCAAAAATGGACGACAGATTCAAAGCAAGAGTTTTCTCTTCAGGAGCAGGGAGGGGCACAAGACTGATTTTATGCGCTCTGTTGTGCGCTCTTTCATTATTTAGCATCCACCTTTCGGCCGTGGCCCAGACATTTCGCGGAGGCCTGGCGGGGCAGGTTTTGGACAACAACGATGCGGCGCTGGCCGCTGCTACTGTCAAGGTCACGAGCAAAGCGACTGGTTTGGTCCGCACCGTCGAGACCGGGAAGAACGGCGAGTTCCTGGTCCCCGAATTGGCGCTCGGGTTTTATACGATCGAGGTTATTAAACAGGGGTTTCAAACCCAACGGGTCACTGACGTCGAGGTGACCGTCTCGAAGGTGACCAATGTCGATCTGAGGCTTTCGCCGGCGCAGTTGACCGAGGTGATCGAAGTCTCGGCCGGCAGCGTGGTCCGGCTGGATACTTCTTCGACGGCGCTGACGGGGATCATCGCGCCGAAACAGGTGCAAGACCTGCCTCTCAATGGGCGTGACTTCAGACAGATGGTGCAATTGACGCCGGGCGTGACCATCGCCGGTTCGATCAATGGGTCGCGCACGCGCGGCAATAACTATCAAATTGATGGAGCCGACAACAACGACGCTTTTCAAAATGCTTCGGCGGTCAATCAGGGTGGCGTCTCCGGCATTGCCGGAACTTTGCTGCCGATCGAAGCGATTGATCAGTTTTCCGTCCAGTCCGGCCCCAGCGCAGAGTTGGGCCGTAACAGCGGGGGAGCTATCAACCTCGTGATCAAGTCAGGCAGCAATCAACTGCACGGCAGCGGCTATTATTTCAACCGCAATGAATACTTCGCCGCCAAATCACCGGTCGCTCCGGCCGGCAGCCGAACCCCCAAGATTCGTAACAACCAATTCGGACTCTCGCTGGGCGGACCAGTGATTAAGAATCGCACTTTCTTCTTTTTGACTTACGAGGGGCAGCTTTCAAAGGCGGCAAACTCGTTGAGGACCACCGCGCTCTCGGACGCCTGGGTCGATCGCGGCAAACAGATCCTGGCGCAGTTCAATGTTCCGCTCAATCCAGTCTCGGCCAGTCTCTTGTCGCTTTATCCGGCATCGATCAAAGGGCTGCCGGCGACGGTCAATAATTTTGTCAGCACGGACGAGAACGATTACAACAGCCACAATGCGATTGTGAAGGTCGATCACAAATTCAGCGACAATCACAATATCTCAGCGCGTTACTTTGGCGGGACCGGTGATCAAACTGCATATGATGGTGGTTCTTATTTCCGGCCGTATTTCCAGATTGCGCCGAGCCGCATGCACAATTTTTCGGTGGTGCAGAACAGCGTGCTCAGCCCGAAGCTGATCAATCAGGCAGTGATCGGGGTCAACTATTTCAAACAGACCTTTGACATTGCCGACATCAGCGGCGACCCGGTCGCGCTCGGGTTGAACACGGGATCGGGCGTAAGCGGAGCGCCGACGATCAACATCAGCACGTTCAGCCTGATCGGCGGGACGGGCATTTTGCCTGCCGGGCGCATTGATACGACCTGGCATATTACCGACACGGTTTCATGGGAACTGGGCCAGCACCAGTTGAAGCTGGGCGGTGAGATCCGTAGCGCCTATCTGGATATCTTTTACGAGAGCCGCAAACGCGGCGTCTTCAATTTCGACGGCACAAGCGGGCCGTGGAGCAATCTGACCTCTGCGGAGCGGGCGGTCGCGGACTTTCTGGCCGGTTATACCACGGCGGCGAACGGTGCGCAGATCGTGCGCGGCAATCCACGCCGCACTTACCGGCAGAATTCTTTCGACTGGTTCGCACACGACGTCTGGAAAGTGACACCGGCGCTGACCTTCAACTATGGAGTACGGTATACCTATAACGGCGTGGTCCACGATGAAGAGGAGGCCCTGACCAATTTCTTGCCCGAGCGAGGATTGGTCCAGGTCGGCAAAGAGATTTCGAGTCTGTACAAGCGGGATCCGAACAACCTGGCTCCGCGCGTCGGCTTTGCATATGCGTTGGGCAAAGATGGAAAGACGGTGGTTCGCGGCGGATACGGTATTTTCTATGATATTTTGGCCGTCTCGTTCTTCGTTTCAAACGGCGGAGGCAACGGCGCGGCTTCAGGCATCGGCAATAATCCGGGCGGTACGTTGCCGGTCTACAGCCTGAGTCTCGGCGGGTATAAGTTGACGAAAGATGTCCCAGTCTTCGGCGCAGCCAGTCCGCCCTTCGGTGTTTTTGCCGTCGATCAAAATCTGCGCACCCCCTATGTCCAGAACTTCAATCTCAATGTTCAACATCAACTGGCGCGCTCAACCGTGTTGCAACTCGGTTACGTCGGGAGCGTCGGAGCCAAGTTGGCGCTGACGCGCAACATCAACGCCCCATTGCCCGGAACGACGGGACCGGCGCAGACGAGAAGACCGTTCAACGCGCTCTATCCAACTTTCGGCAGCATCAGTCTGCTCGAGAGCTCGGCGAACTCGAACTATCATTCGTTGCAAATCTCGCTCAACCAGAACAACTGGCATGGGTTTTCGGGCAGCTTCACTTATACGCTCGGACACGGGATCGACAACGCATCGGAGGCCCGCAATACGCTGCCGGCCAACAGCTACGATATTCGCAACGAACGCGGCAATTCGAGCTATGATGTCCGCCACACATTCCGCGGCAGCTTTACCTATGATCTCCCGGTCTTTCTGCCATCGCTGCCGAGACGGCTGACGCAAGGTTGGCAGCTCAACTCGATCCTTTCGTTCAACACCGGCACGCCGCTCAACATCACTGCCGGATATAACCGCAGTTTGAGCGGTGACGGCAACGACCGTGTCGATCTGATCGGCGATCCGTTCGCGAACACCGGCGGAAATCGTTTTTTGAATCCGGCGGCATTCAGCGTCCCGCGCGATGCGAGCGGCCGAACGGTTGCGGACGGAAAGTTCGGGACGCTCGGACGGAACACGTTTTACGGGCCGGGCTTTCACTCAGTGGACGCTTCGCTTTTCAAGACTACAAAGATCACCGAACGAGTCTCGGCGCAATTTCGCTTCGAGGTCTTCAATCTCTTCAATCTGGTCAATTGGGCGAATCCGGTCACAAACTTTTCATCAGGCAGTTTTGGTTTGCTGACCAATACGCGCAATGGCGGCAACGCGCCGGGCATCGGCCCCGGTGAGCCGCGCAATGTGCAGTTGGCGTTGAAGCTTCTTTTTTAGATCAATGAGATGTGGTCCATTCTGAGATCGGCGCTCCATACTATTCTCAGAATGGACCATGTCGAGCAGATTCGATGGCTTCATCAAAGCGGCTGAACCGTGACGAGCGTCTCGGCAGATCGGGCGATGTGCACCGGATTACGCAGCGGACGTCCGAATCCGGCGAAACTGATCTGCATGATATCCCCTTCATTGAGCTCGATGCCTTCGCCGAAACTGAGCACGGCCGCGCCGAAGAAGTGAATATGAATGTCACCGGGACGGCGATGCACGCCGTGTTTGAAATGGTGATGTTCCATATTCTCGAGGGTGTGAGACATCGCCGCGTCTCCGGTCATGATCAATTTTGACCAGATCACCTCTCCATCGCGCTCGATCGCGACCTCGCCAGGTACCGAACTGTAATCAGGATCGACAATCAGTTCCGGCCCGATGGCACAGGTTCTCAGTTTGGATGCGGCCAGATAGAGATAGTTCTTCTTCTCGAAACGATGGTCGGAGAACTCGTTGCCGACAGTCATTCCCAGACGGCGCGGCACACCGGCCGCATCGATCAGATAGACGCCGGCCAGTTCGCCTTCTTCGCCCCCGTCTTCGGCATACGATGGAACTTCCAGCGGTTGGCCGTGCGCGCGCAAAATCGTGCCCGGGCCTTTGTAAAACCATTCGGGCGACACTCCAACCTGGCCGGGCGCCGGGCGTCCGCCTTCCAATCCCCACTGAAACATTCGCATGCTATCGGTTGGCGCGGTGTCGGCGGCGTGCATCGCCTGGCGATTGTCGGCGCTGCCTTTGTGCGTCAGCCCTGTACCGCTGACCGTGCATCGCGCGGGCTCCTCAGGATGATCTACCGGCGGAAGAAGACGCCATTCCGAGCGGCCTTCATAAATCTCATCATAATCTAGTTGATCCGGCGTCAGGTGGCGGTCCACCGTTGCGGGAAGCGTGGTTCCGGCGGCCAATGCCGCCTGCGCCAACCCGTAAACAGAATCGTGTTGATCGATCACTCGCAGCCGATTGTCTTCCACCACACAAACGCGGCGCTCGTCGTATGAGTTAATAAGTTGGACTAGTTGCATCAGCGCTCCTAGCTGACAGCTGACAACTAATAACTGACAACTGACAACTGATTGAAAGTTTACTCACTCGATCACAGCAAATTTATTCAGTTCATTCTCTTTGATCGTCAGACCCAGGCCGGGCACGTCGTCTCTCAAATCGAGATGGCCGCCGACGGCCTTCGGCTCTCCGTCAAATATATACCAGAATAGTTCGTTGCCAACCTCTACATCGACAATCGGAAAATGCTCGGCCATGGGGGAGTTCAGGCTGGCCATCACCACATGATAGTTGTGCATCTGTCCAGCGTGTGGAATCATCGGGATGGAATGAGCTTCGGCCAGCGCCGAGATCTTGCGCGCCTGTGTGATGCCGCCAACGCGATTGGTGTCGGGCTGAATATAATCGACCGCCTTTGCTTCGATCAGCTCACGGAATCCGTAAAGCGTGAATTCATGTTCGCCGCCGGCGATAGGAATCGCATTCATGGCCTTCAATGCGGCATAGCCATGAATATCGTCAGGAATGAGCGGTTCTTCCAGCCAGCGCAGCCGGTAAGGTTCCAGCAGCGGAATCATCCGGCGCGCATAATCGAGCGTCCAACCCATGTATGCATCGGCCATCAGATCGACTTCGTAACCGACCACATCGCGCACGGTCCGTACCAATTCGAGGTTTCGCTCCATTCCGGCGGCGCTGTCGATCGGCCCCCAGCCGAATCGGAGCTTCATCGCGGAATAACCAGCCTCTTTGTATGCGCTCGCTTCAGCGGCCAGATCGTCCAGTTTTTGGCTGTAAAGACGGCTGGCATAGACGGGAATCCGTGATTTGGTTCTGCCGCCGAGCAATTTAAAGACCGGTTGGCCGGTGGCTTTGCCCAGCACGTCCCAGATGGCGATGTCCACGGCGCTGATCGCGACCATCCCGATGCCTTTGCGGCCGAAGGCCATCGTCTGCCGGTACATACACTGCCATAAATATTCCGTGTCGAACGGGTCTTTGCCGATGAGCAACGGTTTCAGGTAGAGGTCGATGACCTGTTTGGTCACGCGCGGCGAAAGCGCGGCGTTCCCAATGCCGACCAGACCGGTGTCGGTGAAGATTTCGACGATCAGCCAGCCGTAGAAACGAAAGCCCGCCATCGAATCTGTCGGCAGCGCCAGCAAATCCATCGGGTTAGTACAAAAATGTGGTTGAGGCGAGACCGTCTTGCCTCGCCATTCCACGACACGAGTGCGAACATCAGTAATTTTCACGCCAAGACTCCTTTGGCTTCGAGGGGACGTACCTCGCGTATAGTAAGCATGATCAGAAAGAAGGCAAGCACATGGAATGTGCTCACCATCGCAAAGATCGGACCATAGCCGGAGCCACTATCCAACATCCGGCCCACGATCAAATTGAAAACGACGCCGCCCATGGCGCCGCCGAAACCGACCAACCCCGCGACTGAACCGACTACGCGGCGCGGAAAAATATCAGCCGGTAAAATCATGACCAGCGTCGACCACGATTGCTGGCCGAAGAACGCGATGCTGAAGAGTACAATCGTCCATTCGACCGGCGCCTGGGTGACGAAGAGAATGAGCGGCATGACAGCGGCGCTGGCGCCGAGCGCGACCTTGCGCGAGAGGTTCAGCGAATTTTTCCGCCGCAACAGCTCGCTTGAGAACCAGCCGCCGAGCAGACTGCCCAATCCCGAAGCAGCATAGGGAATCCAGGCAAAATACCCAACCTGTTTGGTGTCGAAACCTCGCGCGTCGTAAAGATATTTAGGCAACCAGAAGAGGTAGAAGTACCACGCCGCGTCACTCAAAAATTTCCCCAGAACCAATCCCCAGACCTGAGGAAAGGCGAAGAGCTCAAGCCACGATCCGGCCGAGTTCCCCTGGTCGGGAGCGATGAAGATCTCCTCGATTTCGCCGTACTCTCTGGTCGTCAGCTTTTGATGCTGAGCGGGTGGGAAGTATTCACGTAACCACCAGACCGACCAGAGCAACCCAGCGGCGCCGCACATAAAGAAGACCCAGCGCCAACCCAGATACTGAATTACCGCGGCAATTGCCGGTGGCGCGATCACCGCGCCCACGGCCGTGCCCGCGTTGATGATGCCCATCGCCGTTGAGCGTTCGCGAGCCGGAAACCATTCGGAGACGGCTTTGGTCGCGGCCGGAAATCCGCCGCCTTCGCCCACGCCGAGCAGGAAACGGCTGGCCGCCAGCATTCCGAATCCGGCGGCCAAACCGTGACTGGCACAGGCGAGTGACCAGAAGAGCATGATTAACAGAAATCCGCGCCGCGTGCCAAGCACGTCAATCAGCTTTCCGCCACCCGCATACATCACGGCATACGCGAGCAGGAATGCCACCTGCAGGTGCGAAAACTGGACGTTGTTGATTGGAATGTCGCGTTGAATGGCGGCAATCGCCACCGGCAGCGTCTGTCGATCCAGATAGCTGATAGCGATTGCCGCGCTGATAAGAAGTGCGATCTGCCAGCGTAATGATCGGATTATCATCTCTTCACCAACTCACTTGGATGAGCGAGACGGCCAGGCGAGGCAGCGAAAAGTTCAGCTCGATCTGCCCGTCTTTGCTGATGACCCATTGAGGCGAGGTGAGCAGCGCCAACTGTCCGGCGGCCTCCAACTGGGCGTACTGTTCCGGCGTCGGATTTTGTGGCGAACCCATCTTCTTCCACAACGTATACGAGTTGCTGTGCTCCTGATCGATCCGATAGTGGCGGACGAGCACGCGTTTGATGTTTGGCGGCACGCCAATCACCGACAGGCGCACCGGCGAATCGGGCGCGGGCAGATCGTCGTCATGATAATTCCAGATCATGACGGCTATCTCGCGATCGGCTCGCGTCGCCAGTCCATTCACATCCGGCTGACCCCGCACGCCATCTTTGAGAATCGTCTCCAAATCCACGGCGCTGCTGGTTTCGACCTTCAATCGGTCGCCGCGCATGAGCCCGGCCATGCGAAAGACATTGAGCACGGGTTTGTCCACGCCGTTGGTGGCCAGCGAACGGAAACCGTCGAACCAGGGCTGGTTCTCGAATTCAAAGGCCCACGTCAACATGCCCTCGATATTGGTTTGATGTTTGTCGGCCAGCTTGAAGATGTTGTTCAACGCAACGGCGGTGTAAGTCGGATAGAGCGTGCCGTTGCGATATGCGTTTTGCGGATAAACCCGCGCCGAACAGGCCGCGCAGCCTTCCGGATCGGATTCGCTAAGGATGATCGGCAGGTTCTTAAACTGCGGGAACGACGCGACGATCTCCATTCCGCGCGAGACGTCGGCCATGTTCTTAGAAATGCCCATTCGAACCTTGCCTTCCACCAACGTCGGCCGTCCTTTGGCATGGTAGGCGATGAAATCGAGCGGCGCTCCGGTCCTGGCCGTCACGGCGTTCTTTCCACTCGCACAATGATCGAGAAACTGCTTCAAAAAAGCCGCTGCCTTCTCGCTCGCAGGGCCAGTCGTTGCCGGGCCGCCGACCTTCGCGCCGGGCAACGTCCGTTTTATTGCCTCCGACGTGTAATCGTAAAGTTTGTTGTACTCTTCGGGCGTGCCGCGCCAGTAAGGGATGTCCGGCTCGTTCCACAACTCCCAGTACCACGTCAACACTTCTTCTTGACCATACCGCTCAACCGCATGGAGGACCCATTGCCGGACCAGCTCGGCCCACTTTCCGTAATCTTTCGGCGGATATGCCCAACCCAGAAAGATGTCGTTATATTGATTGCCTGGTTGCCAATTGTGCTTATAAGGCTGCGGCTTCGACGACAACGCCTCCGGCATAAAACCGATCTCGACGAACGGTTTTGCTCCGGCCTTCACATAAGTGTCGAAGATTTGGTCAACGATCTTCCAGTCGTAAATCGGTTTGCCTGACTCGTCGATCGTGTAAGCGTTGGTCGAACCCCATTTCAGCGCGGGGGTGCCGTCGCCGGTCACCAATAAACTATGCGCGCGAATGTAGACTGGCACTGAACTCAACCGGGCAAGTTCGCCGACCAGTTTCCGCCCATGCTCCATATATGTATAGTTCGGCTCGTCATAACCGAAATAGGCATAGATCGGTTTGTACGGTCCGATCTTCGCATTGCCGTCCACGCGGATGGCGACCGTCTCTTGCGCCGCCGGCCGGCCAGGCAGCGGCGTTAAAGACAAGGCGATGAAGAGCGCGATAATCGCTTTTTGTGCCATATGAACTCCTCAGGAGAACAGTTTCAGTAAACAGTTGTCAGTTCTCAGCTCTCCAACCGGAGAGTAGAAACCGAGTTAGAAGTTGTACTTCAGCGCGAACTGAATTTGCCGCGGTGAGCTGAAGGTACTGGTGACGCGCCCGGTGTTGGTTGCATCGATCGTCGTGATCGGAATCGCAAAGCTCGGCGTATTGGTCACATTGAACGCCTCGGCGCGAAACTGCAGCTGGCTGCCTTCGGTAATACGGAACTGTTTGAAGATTGAAAAGTCGAACGACTTGAAACGATCTTCGCGGAGAATGTTCGCACCTGAATTGCCATATGTGAACTGCGCGGGAAGGACAAATGCCGAGGTATCAAACCACTTTTCAACTGTCGGATGATCCAACTTTCCCGAACCCATGCGGTTCGGGCGCTGGTTGCCGACGCCGGTATTGGCGCGATCGGTGCCGATGATCGGCGTAAACGGACGCCCGCTGCGCACTACTAGAATGCCCTGAGTCTGCCACCCGCCGAGTATCGCGTTGGCGATGCCGCCTGCATTACTGAGCAGACGTTTACCGCGCCCGAATGGCAGCTCGTAGCCAAAGCTGACGGCCACGTTGTGCGGGATGTCGAAATCGGTCAACGCCCGTTCCCAGACCGTGTTCTGTCCGACGGCCGGGGCATTCGCGCGCTGGATGCTCTTTGAGAAGGTATAAGAGACGACATACCACGCGCCGCCGGAGAGGCGCTTTTCCAGCTTGGCCTGCAATGCGTGATAGATCGATGAGACATCCTGCGAGAAATAGTTGATTGTTCCATAGCGAGGATAGGGACGGCGGGCTTGAATCGCGCCAGAGCCGGCGGGCGGATTGTTGATTGCGGTGGTGCCGGCCAGATGTGTTCCTTTATTTCCGACATAGTCCACCTCGAGCACCGTATTGGCCATCAGTTGCTGCTGAATGCCGAAGTTCCAATGCTGGTCATAGCCCATCCTTGCCCTGGTGTATGCCGGGCCCAAAGTGGGAGCCGCTGAATTGACGAGCGCCTGTCCGAGGAACGGATCTGCCATCGTCCGAACCGGAATCGCCTGGTCGTTGAAGACCGTCTGATCGAGTTTGAACGGAATCATGTTGTTGTTGACACGATCGCCTGAACTTTCGGATTCATAGAAGATGCCGTATCCGCCGCGGATGACGGTCTTTTCCCCTAATGGACGCCAGGCGAACCCGAATCGTGGTGCGAACTGTTTCTTGTCCGTCGCGGTGATTGCCGATGGCAATCCCGCTTGCTTGCTGGTTTGAATCGCATCCTTGAAGAGATTGTAAGCGGCATTTGCGGCGAATTGCGCCGCCAGGTCAATCTGGTCGCTGTCGCTGGCGATGATCACCGGTTTGGCCGAAGTCGGATCGAACGTTCCGACCTGACCACGATAACCTTTCAACCATGGCGAGTATTCATACCGCAATCCCAGGTTGAACGAAAGACGGCTATTCACCTTCAAATCATCCTGAAAGTAAAAATGCCAGTAGTTTGCAGACCCGCCGAAAGTATCCGCCGGATATGCGCGTACGACTGAACGGGGCAATCCCAACAGGAAATCGGCAAAGGCATCGCCCGTGCGCGTGGGGCTGGCCGGATTTTGCGTGTTCGATCCGTTGAAAGTCCATTGTCCTTGATACTGTTTGCTGTCGGTGAAGAGCGGAACCCAGCGGCGAATCTTTGCGCCGAATTTATAAATGTTCCTCCCCTTGATCCACGTGATGTTATCCGTCCATTCATAGACTTTGAGGTCTTGCGTCTTTGGGCGTTGATCGAAAGCCGAACCGTTCATCGCGGCATAGCCGGTCCAACTAAAATCCGGAAAGGAGCCGACCACGCCCGGCCGGCCAGTCTCTTCAAAGCCGCGAATCCCCGCCGCCTTATTGAAATCCGTCCCGAGCAAGAACGGCGCCAGATTGACAAGCATGGGCAGATAGTTGAATCGAAACTCATGCATGAGATTGGCGCGCAGCGTGTTGGTCATACTGGCCACCACGTTATGCGCGTGCGTTTCCAGCGGCGAATAGCCCAGCGCTGGGAACGCATTCGGCTCATTCTGCCGGTTATCATGGTAGCTGTAACGGACGAAGATGCGATGGTTCGCGCCGATGTTTTCGTCAAACCGCATCGTCAATTGATCGGTATCCAACGCGCGCGATGGCGAGTATGTAAACGTGCCCGATGAAGTGTTCGGATCAGGCACGAATTTGAGAAAGTAGAGCGCCTGCGGAGAGAGCCGGCCTGTCGGGATGACATTGTTGGTGAATGCTGTGCGCGCATTGCCGGCGGTGGTCAGCGGATCGTAAAGCGTGTTCAATCCAGCCGCGCTGAAATCGCCGCGCTTCATCGCCACGCTCGGCACGGCGCTGTTGAGGACCAGGCCCTGTCGCTCGCGCATCCCTTCGTAGCTGACGAAGAAGAAGGTCCGATCACGCCCATTGTAAAGCTTTGGAATCCGCACCGGTCCTCCCAGCGTTCCACCGAACTGGTTACGCTTGAGCACTTCCCGCTCCTTGGCAAAGAAATTGCGCGCATCGAGTTTGTCGTTGCGCAGAAACTCAAACAGGCTGCCGTGGAAATTGTTCGAGCCGGATTTCGTCGCCGCATTTAATACGCCGCCCGCATTGCTGAATTCGGCGGAATAGGCGCTCTGCTGTACTTTGAACTCTTGCAGAGCGTCAATCGAAGTCTGAATGTAAGTGCCGCCCTGGTGATGATCGGAAATGTCCACACCATCCATCAGAAAAGTCGTCTGGCGACCTCGCACCCCACTGACGCCGGTGCCGGAGATGTAATTGGCGCGGATGCGCAGCAGATTTCCGCCGCCCGGCAACAACGCCGCTCCCGGCATCAATCTGGCCAGTTCATAAAAGCTGCGTCCATTGAGCGGCAGGTTGACGATCTGCGTGTTCGTCACCATATGTCCGAGCGTGCCGGATTCGGTATCCAGCAGCGGGGCGGAAGAGGCCACCTCAATCGTCGAACTGACCTCGCCCACTTTCAATTCCACATCGATGCGCGCCGATTGCCCGACCTGCACCTCGACCGCGTTGATCGCGGTCTTCTGGAACCCTGTGTTGGAAACAGTGACGCGATAGATCCCCGGATTGAGCGGCGTCACGACGAAATCGCCGCGTTCATTGGTGCTCACTGTGATCGATTGATTGGTCGAGGCCTCGGTGACTACGACTGTCGCATTCGGCAAGGCGGCCTTTTGCGCGTCCGTGACGGTTCCGACAATTCGCCCCGTCTGGACTTGCCCCCAGACCGTGACCGGCAGAACCAGACTGAGAAACAGCAGCGTCATACGCTTTTGTAACAAACATCGAAGTCGAGTTTGCATCATGTACCTCCGCTAAGGTGCCTGGATGGCTAGAGATTGTGCCTCGAATGGTCCGACCTTTAGACCTCGTCAATTCCTGCTGCTCCGACGAGTCCGGGTCTCCGCCATTCAAATAGGTTGAAAAATGAAAGCTTATTAACTGCGGCGAATGGTACTACCATTAACTGGGGCTGGCAAGCAATTTCCGAGGAAAGACAAAATATTTGTCAGAACATCCGAGGTGTTATCAGCCGATTGGTTGTGCCTTTGACAAACCCTCAAACCTTTAATAAAACCAAAGACCGGGCTAGAGCCGGTTATCTTAATGTGTTAGGATTGGTCCTACCTATGAAGAACAAAGTTGTCCCCATCGGAACGCAATCCGCGGCGAGCGGCAAAGATGATGTGACCGGCACGCTCGTTGGCGTGTTCAAGCGGCTGATTTTAGAAGGTTCGCTGGTGCCCGGACATCGTCTCCCTCCGGAGCGCGAGCTGGCCGAGATGTTCGGTGTCAGCCGGTCTTCGCTTCGGCAAGCGCTGAAAGTTTTAGAGATTATGGGTGTGATTTCACAGCGGGTGGGAGACGGAACCTATTTGAATACGGCCGCGCCATCAATTCTGGCCGAGCCTTTGGAATTTTTGATTCTGCTCGATGGTCTTTCCTTTCATGAGTTGATGGAGGCGCGGTTGATCGTCGAACCGGAGTTGGCGGCGCGGGCCGCCGCCCGCGCTACCCTCGAAGACGTCGCCGAGTTGCAACAGGTGCTCGCCGAGATGGAAGAGAACCGGCGGGATCACGCTCGATTTACGGCATACGATCTGCTCTTTCATAAGACGATCTTCCGCATTGCGGGCAATCGCGTTTGCAGTCTGATGTTCACAGTCGTCCATCAATCACTGGAGCAACTGATCGATCTGACGTCACAGCTGGTCGAGCCGGAGCACACGCTGCAATTGCACCGGCGGATCTTCGTCGCCATTCGGCGCAAAGATGCCGATGAAGCGCGCCGCCGGATGGCCGAACATCTCGAAGACGCCAGAGAATTGTTCAAACGCGCCACTGCGCTGCAGGCTCAATCCTCTCTCCAAAGCCGCATTGGCGAATTGACCTCCACCACTGACAATACAGTCAAACTGACGCGCGAATTTCAGCGCAAGAAAAAGAAGAGCTAATGTAGTTGTCAGGATGGATAAATCCCTACTTCTCCCGCCGGCTTCAATTGCAATGGCAATCCCGCAATGATCAAGATGACTTTGTCCGCAGCGTGCGCCAGGCGTTGATTGGCAAAGCCCTGCAGATCGCGAAACACGCGTCCGGCCGGATATTCCGGCACCAGGCCGCTGCCGACTTCATTACTGACAAGAATCATTTCACCGGCGGCCCGAGAGGTCTCCGCGCGCCGTCGCGCAGCGGTAGCCAGATCATCAACCTGCGCGAGGATCAATTGTTGCTGTGTGATCACCGGATGTTCTCTGTATTCCCACATCAGGTTGGAGATCCAGAGCGTGACGCAATCTATCAACAATACTGCCTCAACCGGCGCTTCGCTGACCACACGTGGGAGATCGAGCGGCTCTTCAACCGTCTCCCACTCTGCCGGTCGATCGGCGCGATGGCGAGCGATGCGTTCGCGCATTTCATGATCGCTCGAAGTTTCATCGGCTCGCGCCGTCGCAACGTATACGACCGGCGCCGAAGAATTGCATCGTGATTGCGCATAGCGGCTTTTGCCGCTGCGCGCCCCGCCCAGAATTAGTGTTAACATCGCTTATTTCCGGAGACCTGATCTTTGTTCGTCGATCAGTCGGTAAATAACGTCCATTCGCAGGTGACGCCGGTAATGCTCCGCGAGGGCTTCGTAACGTCCTTCGCGTTCGGCCATCGGATCGATGACGCCGGCCGCCGGAGCCTGCTTCCCGCAAATTTTCCGCCAATGGCTCAGGATCAACGTCAGTCCCTCGGCCGAATCGAAGAGCCCGTGCAGATAGGTGCCAAGAATGCGGCCGTCATTGCTTATGGCGCCGTCATCGCGATTTTCAACGTCCCCCAATCGCGTGAGTTTAAAGAGCGGTTGGACCCCGTCTCCGAGCAGCGTTTCGCCGAGATGAATCTCATAGCCGATGAACAAAGGATCGGCTTTACCATCGGCCATTCGCGCTGGTGTTAGTAACTGCGCCGTCGCCTGGCGCGTGACTTTTTCGGACGCCAGCACCGTGACGACATCCAACAGGTTCAACCCCGATACGCCTTCGATGTCGCTCTCCATGCGGTGCGGATCTCTGATCTCACGCCCGAGCATTTGGAAGCCTCCGCAAATTCCCGCGATCGGCTTTCCGGCAGCGACATGGGACTCGATGACCGTTTCCCACCCGTTCTCTCTGAGCCAGAGCAGATCGGGAATTGTGTTCTTACTGCCCGGCAGTATCAGGACATCAGCCGCTCGCCCTTCCTCCGGCCGCCGCGTGTAATAGACGACCACATCGGGCTGATTTTCCAATGCCGTAAAATCGGTGAAGTTGGAAAGGTAAGGCAGGCCAACCACACACACCGACAACCGATCCTGACGATCGAGCGGAGGCCGGATGGCGCGGCGTTCCAGTGAAACGCTGTCCTCATCATCAATGCCGTGATTGCGGAGGTAAGGAATGACACCCAGACAGGGTTGCGACAGGCGTTGCTCCAGATAATCAATTCCCGGCGTAAAAAGACTCACATCGCCACGAAATTTGTTGATCAGAAAACCGCCGAAGCGCGCGCGTTCTTGCGGTTCGAGCAGGTGGTAAGTCCCGACGAGCGAAGCAAAGACGCCGCCGCGATCGATATCCGCCACCAACAAGCAGGCCGCATTCGCGATCTCGGCCATCTTCAGATTCACTACATCGCGGTCCTTGAGGTTCATCTCGACAGGCGATCCTGCGCCTTCCAACACGATGATTTCATGCCGCGACGCCAGGCGCTGATATGCCGCGCCAACCTCAGCGAGCAGTTGCGACTTGAGTCGATAATAATCGACGCCACGGTAGTTGCCGAAGACCGTACCGTTGATGATGACCTGTGATCCGACATCCGAGGTCGGTTTCAGCAGAATGGGATTCATATCGACGTGCGGTTCGATCCCCGCGGCCTGTGCCTGCATGGCCTGTGCGCGGCCGATTTCGTGCCCTTCGCAAGTGGCGAAAGAGTTGAGCGCCATATTCTGAGCCTTAAAGGGCGCGACGCTGAAACCGTCCTGGCGCAGAATGCGGCAGAGCGCCGCCACCGTCAGCGACTTTCCGACATCTGATGCCGTCCCTAAAACCATCAGTGCAATTGTGGCCATCGTTCCTTAACTTCTCCTCTCACTCGATCCCGATCGTGCGATGATGGCGAAGCAACAGATAGAGAAAGAATGGCGCGCCCAGCGCAGCAGTGATGATTCCCAATCTGATCTCCTCCGGTGGCCGCAAGGTTCTCGCCAGAATGTCGGTTAGAATCAGAAATGTCGCGCCGGTCAGCGCGCTGGCGGGCAATAGATATCGATGTCTGGGGCCAATGATCAAACGTACAATATGAGGCACGACCAATCCGGCGAAACTGATGATGCCGCTGACAGCGACCGCCGCGCCGGTCAATAGCGCGACGCTGGTGATGATGATCCGTTTCACTCTCTCTACCTCGGTTCCGACGGCGAGGGCCGTCTCTTCGCCGAGCAGCAGAACATCCAGATCGCGTGAATAGACAAGCGCGATCGTCAAACCGATAAGGAAGCACGGCAATATCATTCGAACGTGCTGCCAGGTACGGCTGTCGAGGCCGCCCATTAACCAGAAGAGAATTTCTTGCGCTACTTCCCAGCGAACCCATTGCAGACTGATCAGAAAAGAGTTGATTGCGCCGATCAGCACGTTTAACGCGACACCGGTCAGGAGCAACGTGCTGACAGGTGTGCGTCCGTGCCGCGTGGCGATGGCATAGACGAAGAAGAGAGCCAGCAACGACCCGACGAAGGACATGATCGGTAGATAGAAGAGCGAACGCATCGCTAGCCCGGATGAGATTGCCAGGACGGCTCCGAGCGCTCCGCCGGAGCTGCCGCCGATAATATCGGGTGAAGCCAGCGCGTTACGAAACAGCCCCTGCATCTGCGCGCCGGCGACGGCCAGCCCTGCTCCTGCGAGGGATGCGACGATGACACGCGGAGTGCGAATCAGCCAGATGATTGCTTGCTCCGGTTCGCCGATCCCGCTCACGTCGATCCATCTGTGCGGTAAAATGTGCGATGCTAAAACGCGAGCGACAGTTTCGGCTGCAATGGGCGAACTTCCGATGGCGATTCCGGCAATGAAGGCCACGCCCAACAGAATCGCCACCGTTACGAAGTACGCGCCGGCGCGGCGCGCGAAGCCGCTGCCAGCGCCTTCTCCGGCGACCGGACGAGTCACTTTGATGATCTCAGTTCTGGTTTCCATAAAATCCGTTGGCTAAATCTTCGACTCCCTGGACGACGTGATGTGAGACGGTCAGGAAGTGACGGTAATCGATCACGACAATGTGCCCGGCGCGGCCGGCCTTGCTGGTCGCCACGATCGGATCCTTGAGCAGTTGACTCCGCATCAACTCAAATTCGTTATGCTCCGCGCCGACGACGATGAAGTCCGGCTGCCATTCGGCGATCTTTTCCGAGCTGATTTTGGCAAAGCGGTTGATGCCGTGTTCCGCGCTGATATTGACGGCCCCGACGGTCCGCAGCAGATCGTCAAAGATCGTGTGTGCTCCGGCGGTATAACCCAGGCGATCATATGACATGACACGTACCGGCTCTCTATTTCGCGGGATCCGCGCGCGGATGGCATCGAGTTTCGCATCCATCTCGCGGATGACTCGTTCGGCCTCGGAATCGGATCCGATGGCATAACCGACCATCCGAATATTGGACTTGATGTCTGCAATCGAATCGAAATTGGCGAATCGGAAGACCGGTGTTTTGGCAGCTCGCAGTAACTCGACCATCTCGGCCCGGCTGTAGCTGGCGACGAAGACCAGATCGGGCTTGAATCGCAAAATCTCTTCGGCGTTTTGCGTGACTCTTCCGGGAATCCGGCGAGCCTGTTCGACGACATTACTATAATTTGAATCTCCGGCCAGGTTGCTCAAAGCTACGATCCTCTCGGGCGGGCAGATCGTCAGTAGTATCTCATCGGTGCCGAGCGTCTCCGAGACGATGCGTTGCGGTTCATTCGAAATAATCAGAGAGGCGCCTTCGGCATCGCGCAATTCGCGCGGAAAGGGCCGAGGAGAGCCCGACGGCAACGCCTTCATTTGAGATGGCGCTCTCGGTCGGCGCGCAAATTCGATCCCCCCGACGACAACCGCCAGCGCCACAATCAACGCCGCGAGATGGAGGGCCGAGCCCCTGATCATTTTCTTATTTGGCGATTTGGAATCGGTCTCCGGCATTGAATTCAGCTCTCGGATCTCTTGTCAGTTCGTGCCGAGCGGACAAATAATTAAACTGCCTGTCTCCTCATCACGCCACACGCGCGCCCGAAGCGCGAAGTAACGGGAAAGGTTATTTTCGGTGATGACTTCGGCCGGTCGGCCGGCGGCGATGATGCGCCCTTGTGATAAGAGCAGAATGCGATCGCAGAAACGTGAGGCCAGGGAGAGGTCGTGAATTGCCGCCAGCGCCGCGCCATTTGTGCGGGTGAAACCTCTGACCAGTTGTAAAGCATCAAGTTGATGCCGCAGGTCGAGGTTGGCCGTCGGCTCGTCCAGCAGGATGACCGGCGTTTCTTGCGCAATGGCTCGGGCGAGCTGAACTCGTTGCCGTTCACCGCCGGACAATTCCGTCACCGGGCGCTCGGCAAAGACTTCGGTCCTCGTCTCGCGCATCGCCCGCGCCACTGCTTCCTTATCGACTGCGCTTTCAGCAGTGAAGCGCCCGAGATAAGGAGTCCGACCCATGGCCACGATCTCACGCGCGGTAAAGGCGAAATCCACCCGAGTGTCTTGTTGCACCAGCGTGGCGCGCCTGGCAATTTCGCGGCGGCTTAATGACCTCAACTGATCGCCACAAATTTCTACCTCCCCGGATGCGGGCAGCAGTCCAATTAATACTCGAAGCAACGTCGTCTTTCCGCTGCCATTCACACCGATCAACCCGACGAACTCTCCTGCTTCGAGAGTCAGTGACACTCTCTCCAGGATCGGCCGCCCATCGTACGCGAACGAGATATTTTGTGCAGTCAATAGTGCGCCCATATCCGCTGAATCGGTTGCGCGGGAAAATCGAGCTTGGAACGATGCCTGGTGAGCAAAACGATGAAGACTCGGCATGAGCCGCACTCTCTATTCCGCGAAGAGTTTAAATCGCGACCGAGCTTCAGGCAGGTCTCCTGACTTGAGCCTTTACATCAAACGAATGACGTGTCCTTTCCCTGAGAGCCTTCCCACGCCTGCGCGCAGTGACACGAGATTGAAAGGGAAAAGAATCAAAAGGCTTTCACAGTGGCGGGACCGTGCGGGATTTTCACCCGCTTCCCTATTCTCCCATTACCAATGAATCGGCAACAGGCACCTGAAACCAAAATTATTACTTTGAAACGCCACCATCCTACCCAAAGAGGACAGAAGAATAAAGGGAAGAAGGAAGAGGAATAGAGGGATGAGGGGCGAGGAATATGTAAAAAGAAAAAGTTCCGTCCTTCATTCTTCATCCCTTATCCTTCCTGATTAGTACTTTATCGACGCGATTGCGGTCCATATCCACCACTTCAAATCGATAGCCGTTCCAGTCAAAACTATCGGCGGTTGCCGGAACGCGCCCGAGTTTGGCCATGACAAAGCCGCCCAGCGTTTGAAAACTGCCCTCCTCTTCGCCGGGCAGTCGCTTGAGCTCGAGGACTCGCTTCAGTTCGTCTATATTGAGCATGCCATCAACCAGTAATGATCCGTCTTCGCGGCGGACGACCGGCTGCTCGAAGTGCCGGTCGGCGGATGGAATATCGCCGACGAGAGCGTCGAGAATGTTATTGACTGTCACCAGTCCCTCGACTCCGCCGAATTCATCGATGACGAGCGCCAGGTGGCTGCGGGCCTGTTTAAAGGATTCGATGGCTTTAAAGGCGGGCATGGTATCGGGCAGGTAGACGGGGGGACGTAACGCCACCTTGATATCAAAGGGCTGACCGTCGAGTTCGAGAGCAAGCAAATCTTTCGCGTGCGCAATGCCGAGCACATTGTCGGATGTACCTTGAATGACCGGAAAGCGGGAATAATGGTTCTCTTTGATCAATTGCTTGGTCACCTCCGGCGGATCATCTACATCCAACCAGATGACCTCGGTGCGCGGGACCATCAATTCGCTTATTAATCGATCGCCCAGGTGAAAGGTACGTTCGATGAGGTCTCGCTCGGCCGTCTCAAAGACTCCGGCCTCGATGCCTTGTTCAATCAGCACTTTGATCTCATCCTCCGTCACGGGCAGGTCTTGTGATTCGTGGAGGCCAAAGAGCCGCAACAGCCGGTCGGTCGAGCCTTCCAGCAGATGCACCAGCGGCGCGCACAGTTGCGACAGCTTCTGCATCGGTAAGGCCACAAGTACTGCCACCTCTTCCGGATTGTAGAGGGCGATGCGCTTGGGAATCAGCTCTCCAACGACCAGCGAGAGATAGGTAATGATCGCTACCACAATGGCGAAACTGGCGGCCTCTGAGTACGGCGCAAGCCACGAGAAACGGGTCAGCAACGGGGCGAGTTTGGCCGCAATGGTTGCCCCGCCGAACGCTCCCGCCAAAATTCCCACCAGGGTAATGCCGACCTGGACTGTGGAAAGAAATGAGCCGGGATTATTCGCCAGCCCCAGCGCCGCCAGCGCGCCTTTATCGCCTTCGTTGGCGCGCTGCTGTAATCGTGCCTTGCGTGCCGAGACAATGGCCATCTCCGACATCGAAAAGATCCCATTGGCGATCAGCAAGACAATAATAAAAATTATCTCAAAGGTTACATCCCCCATATCTGACGAACGTCCTCCCTCGCTTATGCCTCATTCCTAATAGTCATTGCTCATGACATATTTTTGATGGATAAGTTGATCGAAACCTCGCATCCTGACATTATATCAGTAATATTATTATCAAAACCTGAGAAGGCAGTTCTGATTTAATGGCCGGCGATTGCGCGTCCTTGGCAATCGCCTGCTCAAGATGTGATTTATTATCGCAAGAGCTGCAGTCAATAAGATTGGTCAGTGTCGCAAATCGAGCTTCCTGTTAGTAACGTTTTACAACAAGGAGACCTTATGAAGAAGGGGTTGATCACTGTTGGCATCATTGTGCTTCTCGTCGTTTGTTGGCGGTGGAGCTCGGCCGTACCACAAGATTTGGATCCGTTAAAAGTCGCAAGCGATACTCACAAGTTGGTTTTTGAGAACCGGTTTGTCCGTGTCCTGGAAGTTCACGTCCCACCGGGCAAGATCGAACCCTGGCACCAGCACGGGCGGCGCGTAGTGGTCTACCTCTCGGACTTCAATACTCGCGTCACCGAAAAGGGCGGACAACCACAGGATGCGTTCCGCAAATCCGGGCTGGTCCGCTGGAGCGACCCGGTTACTCATCAGGTCGAGAATATCGGCAAAACCGAGGGGCACGTGATCAGCGTAGAACTCAAGTGAGGTTTATCATGAGGTCACAATTTCAAAGATGCTTTGGCGGTCTCGCTTTTCTGATGGCCTTCGTCAATTTGATGAATGCCGACACTCGTCACCAGTCCGGATCGGAACGGGCAATTTCATTAACGGCGAAAATGGAATCTGCAGATCTTTCGGCCAGGCGCGCCGCTTTCCTGAAACTGATCGATCGGCCGCGTGTTCCGCTCTCGCCGGAGGTGAAAGAGACGGGAGAGAGCGATGGTTTGGCGCAAATGCATTTTACCTTTGCGGCGGATGCGGAGCAGCGCGTGCCCGGCATTCTCGTGAGACAGTCCAAATCAGCGGGACGGCGTCCCGTGGTCATTGTGCTGCACGGCACCGGGGGCAATAAGGATGGTCAAATAGCTCTTCTGAAAGATCTGGCCGGTCAGGGTTTCATCGCGGTGGCGATTGACGGGCGTTATCACGGCGAACGCGCCAGATCTGGCAATGGCGGCGCGGAATACAATGAAGCCATTCTGCGCGCTTACCGCACAGGGAAAGAACACCCATTCCTTTATGACACCGTGTGGGATGTTTTGCGATTGATTGACTACCTTGAGACGCTCGCCAATGTGGACGCGAAACGCATCGGGCTCATCGGATTTTCGAAAGGCGGCATGGAGACCTACCTGACCGCGGCCGTTGATCCGCGAATCGCCGTGGCTGTGCCGTGTATTGGTGTGCAAAGTTTCCGCTGGGCGCTCGAGAACAACTCCTGGCAATCGCGAGTGGGAACATTCCAGGCGGCAATCAACGGTGCGGCCAAAGATGCGGGCGTGGCGGCAGTCAACGCGGAGTTTGTCCGGAAGTTCTATGACCGCGTAGTCCCCGGCATCTACGACCAGTTTGACGGACCGCAGATGCTGCCGCTGATAGCGCCGCGCCCGTTGATGGTCATCAATGGCGACTCAGATCCGCGCACACCGCTTCCCGGACTGATGGAATGCGCAGAGCAGGCGCGAAAAGCGTATGGCGATGGCAAGGCCGAAGATCGATTCGAGTTACGGATTCAGGAAAAGACCGGTCACGCGGTGACGGCCGCTTCTCGTCAAGCCGCCATCAACTGGTTCGTGAAATGGCTCAAACCATTGAAGATTGGTCTTGCCGCGCAATAACCTGGTCGGCGTTCGTGATGGGAAGGTAGTGTTAACGACCAGGAGCGTGCTCTCATCGATCAAATTCATCGAGACGTTGACCTTCTCCAATCCTTTGAGGGCTTTGGCCAGGTCCTTCGGCTCATACTTTTTCTGCGTCCGTTTTGTCACGGTCAGTTCAACCTCGTCTTTGTCCCAGCCTTCGACCTCGACCGAGCCATCTGAATCGACAATCTGAATCAGGCCCCTGGCGCCGAATTCGACGGTCTGCTTGGTAATGGATTCTGCCTCGCGTCTTGCATCAGTTTGGGGTTGAGCATGAGCCACGAACATCAGGCAACAGGTGAAAAGAAAGACCGCCATTATCATTTGGCATCTATTGGGCATGGGGTGCTCCTTTATAGTTAGAGGATCATTTTGCTTGTCCGCTCATTTATTACGTTATCCCCCAGCCGGAGATGTGCAAAAATTTAAGATTTTTGGCGCTCTGCTGCTTGAATATAAAATTCACGGATTATCTTCCACATTAACGTATTGACTCGATCAAGCGTTGTGAAAATTCCGCGCGCTCGGCCAATTGCGGGTGAGAAGGGAAGATGCCATCCGACAGACTCTTTGTTACGGTACGCATCATCCAAAACGGTGATGCCATGACCAAAGTAACGACTTTTTACCTCGCCGGCTGTTTCCATGCCGATCGCCGCCAGAGCTTCTTCCACCTCGTTCGTCGCGGCGCTTTGCGTGGTGACGATCGGCGCGGTCATGAAGAATAGAGCCGCAACAAACGCGAATTGACGGATAATTCGCCCGAACAGAAATCGATCTTTTGCCGTAGTCCTCATCACGAGGCGGACGATAGGTCGGCTTCAATTGCAAAATCCTGTGAGCGCCGAAGAAGAAGCGCGGAAAATTCCTGGAAAATTTCCTGGAGAATTCCTGGAATGGTTATCGGTTACAAAACAAGGAACTTATATGAATTCGGTCCGTTCCGGCTGGACGCCGGAGAGCGATTGCTCTTATGCAATGGTCAACCCGTTTCACTTACCCCGAAGGCTTTTGATGTGCTCCTGACGTTGGTTGAACATCACGGGCGGCTGCTGGAAAAGGAAGAACTTTTTAAAGCGGTCTGGCCGGATACTTTTGTCGAAGAATCTAATTTGACCTCGAACATTACACTGATTCGCAAGGCCCTCAACGAAAACGGAGCCGGCGAGCAATATATTAAAACGGTCCCCAAGCGCGGCTATCGTTTCGTGGCCGCGGTCCGAGAGGTACAACCGGAATTTCAAAATAGATTGAATGTCGAAGAGGAGGTGTCTTCTTCTGATGCATCACTATCCAGCAGTTCAACGACCTCAACGACAGGGAAACACAGATTTTCGTTTCAACGCTGGGCGCAACCGGTCGTCTTTCTCGTCCTGGGGGGAATGGTCAGCACATTGGGGTGGTGGTTGATGTTCAAACGTCCTCACCAATTGCCGCTTTTGAAAATCTCCCCGTTCACCAGCTTCATTGGCCGGGAGATACAACTGTCTTTCTCCCCTGACGGCAACCAGATCGCATTCGCCTGGGATGGTGGGAAAGGTGACAACATCGATATATATGTTAAGCAAGTCGGCTCCGAAGCGTTATTACGTTTGACGACAAATCCGGCAACGGACACCACCCCCTTGTGGTCACCTGACGGCCGTACCATCGCATTCACGCGTGTCACGGGGGAAAGATCTGAACTGTTCTTGATCTCTCCGTTGGGTGGGCCGGAGCGGAAGATTGCCGAGAGCCGAGAAACCAGGCACTGGGTCAAGGAGTACGTTCTGCTAGCCTCCGACTGGTCGCCGGACAGCAAATGGTTGGTGATTTCGGAGGCTAGTTCGTCACGGGATCCAGGAGCCCTCTATCTATTGTCGTCTGAATCCGGCGAAAAACGGCGGATCACGATGCCGCCCGCTGGAAATAACGGCGATGGAAACGCCGTGTTTTCGCCGGATGGCAGTACCATTGCTTTCGTCCGCTATGGCGCCAGCGGCGCCAGCGATCTCTATCTGCTGTCGCTGGCTAGTGGGCAGCCACAAAGGCTGACTTTCGATAATGCCACGATTAAGAAAGCGGCCTGGATGCCGGACGGGCGCGAAATTTTGTTTCTGTCCAATCGTAACTCAAGCGGATTTGCCACCTTGTGGAGAGTTCCGGTCGGCGGCGGAACACCGTCATTGGTCGAGTCCGCCGGAACAGATTTGACCGGCTTTGCCGTTTCGCGGCGATCCAACAGGCTGGCCTGGACGCAGACTGTTGCTAATACCAACGTCTGGCAGATTGGACTGGCTGGGACAACAACCTTGAGAGAAGCGGCAAAGACGCCGATCTCTTCCACCAGACAGGACGTCAGCCCACAGTTCTCACCGGACGGCCGGAAGATCGTCTTTGCCTCCGACCGCTCGGGGAGTTGGGAAATCTGGATCTGTGACAGCGATGGCCGGAACCCGGTGCGGCTCACGTCATTCAATCATCTCATTACGGGGTCGCCGCGTTGGTCGCCGGACGGACGGCAGATCGTCTGCGATGCCCGCGTCGCAGACAGCGCCGACATCTATGCGATCAACGTCGAAGGCGGCAATCCGCGCCGGTTGACGACTGAACCCAGCGAAGACATTGTGCCGAGTTGGTCGAGCGACGGGCAATGGATCTACTTTTGCTCGAATCGTGGCGGCAGCCATCAAATCTGGAAGATGCCTGCCGCGGGCGGACAGGCCGTACAAGTTACAAAGCACGGGGGTTTTGACAACATGGAATCGCCGGATGGCCGCTTCCTCTACTATGCGAAAGGGCGCGGCGAATCGGGCATCTGGCGCATCCCGGTCGCCGGAGGCGAAGAGACGCTCGCCATCGATCATCATCAGGCGGGATGGACGCGACAATGGGCGGCCACACCGCAGGGTATCTGGTTCGTTACGGCAGAGACGTCGGAACACCCGCTGATCGAGTTTTACAGCTTCGCGACAAAGAAGGTGAATACTGCTGTCACGCTTGAGAAACCGCTCCCAACGGGAATTTCCGGCCTCACTATTTCGCCGGATGGCCGCCAGCTGCTCTGGACGCAGATGGACCTGGTCAATAGCGACATTACGCTGGTCGATAACTTTCGCTAGACATCATTAAGCATGAAACCGAATCCCCGTCTCTCGCGCGCTCTCTGGATCGTGGTCATCATCCTGACAATAATCGGCGTTGCCATCGTGGTGAGGCGTGCGGTCAATCTCGTGCCCATTCTCGTCAATGGATACCATCCGCCCGCTGCCGCATCCAATCCGATGTTGGCATCGGATGAGATCTTCGCCCGCTCTCCGGTCTTGACACTCATTCACATCCTTCCCGGACTCTTCTTTGTGGTCCTGGGACCGTTGCAGTTCAGCCGCAAATGGCGCGCGCGTCATCTTCAATGGCACCGGCTGGGCGGGCGTGTGTTTTTGTTCTGCGGCCTGGTGATTGGCCTCTCGGCGCTGGTCATGAGCTTTGCCATGCCGTCGATCGGAGGGGTCAATCAAGCCGCGGCGACGACGTTGTTTGCTCTCTTGTTTTTGTTCGCCTTGGGCAAAGCGTTCCGGCACATTCTGCGACGTGAAATTGCGCAGCACCGCGAGTGGATGATTCGCGCCTTCTCCATTGGTCTGGCTGTCGCGACGATCCGGCCGATCGTCGCTGTTTTCTTTGCCACCAGCCGCTTTTCCGGCCTCACCCCCTATGAATTTTTCGGCACCGCATTTTGGATTGGTTTCGTGCTACACCTGATTGCCGCGGAAACCTGGATTCACTGGACTCGACCGCTACCCAACTAAAACGTGACTATCTATGTTTATCTATAGAAATAATCTTTTTCCGAAAGCTATGGCAAGTCGAGATAACATCGTCTAAAATTTATGTTTCAATTTTAACGCGAAATACTGAGATTTTGACCTATGACGAGAACAGCAAGTGCCTGGTTTCAGGGCAGTCATACGCGCGGACCGATTGACCTTAAACTATTTTGTTTTCCCTATGCCGGCGGGACGGCGTCAATCTATCGGAATTGGGCGGATCTTCTGCCTCCGACGGTGCAAGTTATCCCGGTCGAATTGCCCGGAAGAGGGGCCCGGTTGAGAGAGCCTCCTTTCGTCAGCGCCACGGCCCTCATCGATGTCCTTGGAGAAGCCATTCGGCCATGGTTGGACACGCCATTCTCCTTCTTCGGCCATAGTATGGGTGCCGTCATCGCCTTTGAGTTATCCAGATGGCTGCGTCGCAAGTATAATCTTGAGCCGCGAACGCTGTTTGCTTCGGGGCGGCGAGCGCCACAAACTCCAGACAACGAACCGGCCACCTATGACCTGCCTCATGATGAGTTCATCGAAGAATTGTCCAAGTTGGATGGAACCCCCAGGGAAGTACTGGAGCATGCGGAGCTGATGGAGATCATGGTTCCTCTCCTGAGGGCGGATTTTCAGTTGGTTCAAACCTACGAGTATGTCGCCGAAGCCCCGCTGCAATGTCCTATTATCGCCTATAGCGGATTGCAAGACCGTTATGTAACTCGTGATCTGTTGTTACCGTGGAAGGAACAGACCATCTCCGAATTTAGATTGCACATGTTACCGGGAGATCACTTCTTTCTGCGGTCATCCCAGACTCCTTTACTGGGATTGCTCGCCCGGGAATTACACGAAGACATCGCTCGTCTTCGTGTCAAGAACCCATAGCTTTAGAAACTTCTTGATGGATTGGAGAATGTAAAGATTATTATGATGGCTAATGTCGAAGAATTTCAGTTCCAGGCGGAGACTCAGCGGCTCCTCGATTTAATGATTCATTCGCTGTACACGAACAAGGAGATTTTCCTCCGCGAGCTTATTTCCAACGCTTCGGATGCACTCGACAGGCTGCGCTTCGAAGCACTAACCAATCCGACGTTGTTGAGCGGTGAAGAAAAATACGAAATTCGGCTGGAACCCGATAAGGATCAGAGAACTCTCTCGATCTCCGACACGGGGATCGGGATGAGCCGGGAGGAGGTGATCGCCAATATCGGAACGATCGCCAAATCGGGAACACGAGAGTTGCGCGAGAGGCTTAAAGAGGGTGAATCCGGCCAGCCGTTGGCCGAATTCATCGGCCAATTCGGCGTTGGTTTCTATTCTTCATTTATGGTGGCGGATAAGGTCACCCTTGTGACTCGTCGAGCCGGAGAGACGACTGCGACACTTTGGGAATCGACGGGAGATGGCACCTATAAATTGGCGGAAGCGGAGCGGCCCAGCCGCGGGACGACCATTACCTTGCACCTCAAGCCTGTTGATCAGGAGAACGGCATTGACGATTTCACCGATCAATGGACCTTGTCGCGGATCGTCAAACGGTATTCCGATTTCGTCGGTTACCCGATCAATTGCAAGTTTGAACGCGAAGAGACGGAGCGGGACGAGAGCGGAAATCTGAAACCGGATGCTCAGCCGACCTTTGTCATAGAAGACAAGACGCTGAACTCGATGAAGCCCATCTGGAGCCGTACCCAGGCGGAGATCACAGAGAGCGAGTACGCCGATTTCTACCGGCACATCTCTCACGATTGGACCGAGCCGTTCAAGACCATCTCGCTCAGAGCCGAAGGCAAAGTTGAGTATCAGGCCTTGCTCTTCATCCCGTCCAAGGCTCCTTATGATCTTTTCTATCATGGCGCCGAATGCGGGCTTCGCCTCTATGCCAGGCGCGTCATGATTATGGAGCGGTGTGAAGACCTCCTGCCGAGGTACTTGCGTTTCATTAAAGGCGTGGTCGATTCTGCGGATCTGCCGCTCAATATCTCTCGACAAATGCTCCAGCAAGATCGCCATATCACTCAGATTCGAAAATGGCTGACCAAAAAGGTCCTCGATACCTTGCAAGAGATCAAGGAGAAAGAGTACGACCAATACCTTCAGTTCTGGGAGCAATTCGGCCGAGCGATCAAAGAAGGCGTCTCGTCCGATTATGACAACAAAGATCGGATCCTCTCGCTCCTCCTCTTTCAGTCGTCCAATGATCCCGAGAAGTTGACGACGCTCAAAGGTTATCTCGAGCGAATGAAGGAAGGGCAGCATGACATCTACTATCTGACCGGTGAGTCACGAAGCATCGTTGAAAACTCCCCGCACCTGGAGGCGGTCAAGGCAGAGGGCTATGAGGTCCTCTATCTGGTCGAGCCGGTTGATGAGTTGCTGGTCCAATCGCTGATGGATTATGAAGGTAAGAAGCTGAAGTCCGTCGGCAAGGGAACGATCAAATTGGGGAATGAAGAGGAGCAGCAAAAAGCACAGCAAGAGCTCAAGCAGAAGGAAGAAGAAGCCGGCGGCTTGCTGGAACTGCTGCAAAAATCCGTCGATGAACACGTCAAACAAGTGCGCCTCTCGAGCCGCCTGGTGTCATCACCCGCCTGCCTGGTCGGGACCGAGATGGATTACAGCCCTCAACTCGAGCGATTGTTGATGAAGGGAAAAGGTGGAGGACCGAAACAGCGTCGCATTCTGGAGCTGAACCCCAACCACGAAATATTTACCAAAATGCAAGAGTCTTTTAAGAAGAACGGTGAGGATCTTATGCTCGGGAAGTACGCTGAATTACTCCTCGGATATGCCTTGCTGGCCGAGGGATCCGAACTGCCCGACCCCATCAAATTCAATCGGCTCCTGGTCGAAATGATGTGCCAAACGTTGTAGATCAGAGCGAAAACCGTAGCCGGAAAATCCCACCAATTAAATAGTGATCATCGACATCTTGACCGAAGATGTCGATGATCACTTTAATCAATCTCTCCAAGCATTGAGCCACGACAGCATTTATAGTTGAGTGAACAGTTAGCCCAATTCAATCGAGAGCTCAGACATCCAACAGCTGAAAATGCTACGTACTCAGCATTGAGCCGTTGCCGGATCAGGTTAGCGGATTAAGTTGCCATAATCAGGGTTGCGGCTACTGCGGTTAGAGTGTTTAACCGAGCTTAACTTCTGACGCTAGATCGTACTGCTGCCCAGGTAGAAACCAAATTCTCAGAGGAAATGTATGAAGAGGAACATTACACTGCTTGCTATAGCAATTTTAGCCATTACTTCGGTCGCGCTTGCGCTCACGCGGAGCAACTCTTCTGCCGAGACGGCGGGAGAGACAATGGCCGAAAAATCTGTGCTTGATTTTACGATGAAGAGCATTGACGGCAAACCCGTCAAGCTGGACAGCTATCGCGGGAACGTGCTGTTGTTGGTCAACGTTGCGAGCAAATGCGGATTTACGCCTCAATACGAGGGGCTGCAATCCCTCTATACGAAATACAAAGATCAGGGGCTGGTCGTCATGGGATTCCCGGCCAATAACTTCTTCGGACAAGAGCCGGGAACTGACGAGGAGATTCTGAGCTTTTGCACCAATAAGTACAACGTTACTTTCCCGATGTTCTCTAAAATCTCCGTCAAGGGGAAGGATATGCATCCTCTTTACAAATTTCTTACCGGCAAAGAGACCGATCCCGAATTCAGCGGCGGGATTTCCTGGAACTTCAACAAATTTCTCGTAGACCGGAACGGGAAGATCATCGCCCGCTTCGGAACCCGCGAAAAACCAGATAGCGAAAAGTTCGTGGCGGCGATCGAGAAAGCTCTGAAACAATAAGCGGCGCGGCCGGACCATTCGAGACCGGAACAAATGATGGGGACCACGAAACCAATAGGAATTTCGTGGTCCTTATCTTTTGTCCCTGCCTCAATCTTTAAAATCCTTGGCAGCTCCTTCATCACTTCGTCGAACTTGTTTCATAAAAAGCTTGACGCCATTCCTCTCGATCAGTACACTTTGTCTTTTCTTGAAAACGACTTTCAAAATCGTCCAAGGTCAATAGGATCAGGTAATAAGGGCAGGTAACAAGATTCAATAATGAGATCAGGCTGGAGAGGAAGTCTTGAGCGAGTCAGCGCTGAAGGTCCATCTCGTAGATCCTTAGGTCCGTTCTGGCAAATTCCGGAGGGAGTGTGCGGCCAAGAGGCTGGCATCGCTCGCCGGAGATTTCAAATGGGGGAAATCCTCGCGAGTTTTTCCGCAATGAGTGAAGAGAAAGATATTTTCCACGCCCATCTGCGGCGCACCGGCAACAAGATCACCAGTCAGCGTGATGTAATTCTGGAAGTTTTTTTGCGAGCGAACGGTCATCTCTCCGCAGAAGAACTCTATCAGCTGGCTAAAGCCGAAGACCCGATGCTCGGGTTCACGACCGTCTACCGCACGATGAAGCTGCTGGTTGATGCCGGATTGGCGCGCGAGGAGAGATTCGGGGACACACATACCAGGTATGAGTACGGATATAAACGGGAACATCACGATCATTTGATCTGCGAGGGCTGCGGACTGGTCATCGAATTCTATAACGAATTCATCGAACGGGAGCAGGATCGCATCACCGACGAATTCGGTTTTCAGGCGACGCATCACAGTCTGCGCATTTTCGGCCTTTGTGGTCAGTGCCGGCAGGACAAACCGGAGCCGCCGGCACGTTAGATCGGATCAAAACCTGCCGGCCGCCTCCTCAAAATACTTTTTTTATCTCGTTATTCACTTCGGCGCTGAGGATAGAACCGAACACTGACCTCTGATCTCCGACCTCTGACCTCTGATCCCTGGTATTTATCAAAATATAACATCAGGAGCCAAGGGGCAGAGTTGAGGGATCAGTTTAGCGCGTCCGCAGCTTATCATTGTAATTTGGGGAGATCCCACCTTTTTGTCGGACCGGCAAAAGTCACCGGCGAAAAAGGGCTTGCCGTCGTCATCTCTAATCTAACAGAAAAATGAATTGAAACCGTTGCTGCTCGGCCTTATACTTTCAGCATATTGCGTGTCAATGGTAGGAAGCTGGTGGTCCCCCTTAGTAACAAGCTCATGAGCATTGATTATGTCAGAGCAGAAGTATGCCCCATTTCATGCGGATAGACTTCAAAAGGAAAGCCTCGCCACTCCTTTGAGGAAAAAGCCCGCCCAGATCTTTGCCTTCGTCAATCAGAAAGGCGGCACTGGTAAGACAACTGTTGCCCAAAACCTGGCCGTCTGTTTCGGATTACATCATAACAAGCGGGTGTTATGCATCGATCTTGATCCGCAAGGCAATCTGGGACAAGGATTGATCTTTGACGAGGTCAGTACCGCGAAGACCGCCGACCGCCTGCTGGTCGTCCCCAAGGTCAACATCGATGAGTACATCATTCCGGTCCGACCCGGAATCGACCTCATTCATAACAACTTTCAAAAGGAGCTGCGCGAGGCTGTCGACCGGCTTCCACTCTATCCGGACTTGTTAAGGAAGCAATTGGGTTCGGCGCTCACACGGTACGACTATCTTGTTGTCGATACGCCGGCCGGGCTCTGCCGGTCAACACAGGTTGGAGCTGATGCGGCGGATCAGATTATTCTCGTCGTCTCCTGCGGAATCTATGGGCTGAAGGGAATGGTCGCCGTGGTTGACTGGATGAGCGGAATTTATACCAAACTTAATAAGATGATGCCCTCAATCAGGGTGGTGCTGAACAACTATGACGAGCGGCGGAGATTCGATCGGGAGTTTAAAGAGGAGATCCAATACATCTTCGGCGACGCCCTCTTTCAGACACAGATTCGGACCAGCACCAGAATTGTCGAGGCCTCAGCGCAAGGCATGGCGGTCATCGAATTCGATCCGACCTGTTCAGCCGCCGCCGACTTCCATCGCTTGAGCCGCGAGATCCTTCAGCTGCCGCAGAGTGAAGAACCAACTCTGCATGAAATTGATTATTCGTCTTTCCGTTAAATCCTCACCTGGTTGCCACAAACTTGTAGCTGAGCATTCCCGCATCCCGGTAATTTTGAGATAGAATAGGCGCCGGGTAATTCCAGATTTAAAGTAGTCAGTCAGGGCAGCAGATAATCCGGGATATCTCTTTATGCCGACTCTTAAACAAAGGTCAGCTCTATCCTTGATCCTGGCGGTCTTCGTCTCGCTCTCTGTTGCAGCCGGATCAAAGTGGCAGGCCAGCAAAGGGCAAACGGTCAAAAGGACCAGAACCTCGCCCGTCAAACCGGTCTATCCTAATGGCCTCGCGCTCGATGGCCGCGGCGATCTCTATCTCTCAGATCTTGGGACTCACCGGGTCTTCAAACTTAGCCTTCATCCGCCGGGGCGTTTAACCGTCATTGCCGGGACGGGCGAAGGAGGATACAGCGGCGACGGCGGGCCTGCGGTCAAGGCTCAGCTCTTTGCGCCGCATGATCTGGCGTTCGATGTGGAAGGCAATCTTTTGATTGCCGATACTTTCAATCATCGCCTTCGCCGCGTCGATCGTCAGGGAATGATTACCACCGTCGCCGGTAATGGAGTCGCCGGATATGCCGGCGACGATGGGCCGGCTTTGAATGCTTCGCTCAATAATCCGCAAGGTCTGGCGATCGATCGAAACGGCAACATCCTGATTGCCGATACTTACAATTATGTTGTGAGGCGGATCGATCGTCACTCGGTGATCACAACTTTCGCCGGATCGAAACAGCCTGGGTTCAGTGGTGACGGTGGGCCGGCAAATCAGGCGCAGCTCAGCCTGCCGATGGCAGTGGCCGTCGCTGCCGATGGCAGCGTTTATATCAGCGATGCCGGCAACAGCCGCATTCGGCGCGTTGATTTGGAAGGGAAGATCCAGACATTGATCGGTTATGGTCCCGGCGAAGGGCTTTATGGCGCCGGTTTCACCGGTGACGGCGGTCCGGCGGAAAAGGCCAAGATCTTCTCCGCCACAGACCTTAAATTCGATGCCGCCGGCAATTTATACATCTCGGATAGCGGCAACAACCGTCTTCGCATCGTTCGTCAGGGAGTGATCTCGACCGTCGCCGGATCGGGAAATGTGGGCTTCGAGGGCGATGGCGGCCGGGCTCTCGACGCCGCATTGAATACGCCCCAGAAGATCGCCGTTGCCGGAGACGGCAGTATCTTTGTTGCCGATCGCACCAATGATCGGATTCGGAAAGTTGACAGGCGAGGTTATATTCGGACGATTCTCGGTGGAAATAGGCCGAGGGGAATAGTTGTTGATCCTGAAATCAAACCTTGAGCGAACAGAAAGGATCATTATGCGATGCAGGGCCTTCATCAAGTTCTCTCTCTTCGCCCTTTGGATCGGATTGGCTGTGTGGCCTGGAGTGAGTTCGCTTCAGGCGCAGAGACAGGAGGGCGAGAAAAAATCCTCTGCCGATGAGCACGCGCAAGAAAAGTTGAGGACAGTGCGGTCTGATGGAAAGGTCAGCGACCTGACCAACCGGGTCGCCGCGGAATTACCGCACGCGGGTACAGGCCGGCAGCAGATTGTCATTCGTCATTTGATCGATCGCTATCTCTTTGCCGAAATGGCGAGGAACGGCATTCCGCATGCGCCGCTCTCCAACGACTACGAATTCTGCCGCCGGATCTACTTGGATCTGACCGGGCGCATTCCGACTCCCGAACAGCTCAAAACTTTCATCAATGATCCGGCAGCGAACAAACGCGACAGACTGATCGATGAGCTGCTGGCGAGCCAGGCCTGGGTTGACCACTGGGGCTATTGGTACGGCGATCTGATGCGCACCGCGGCCAATCGGATTGGCAATCCGGCGATGAAGCATTTCGATCAATGGTTGCGCCAATCGCTGAAAGAGGACAAACCCTATGACCGTCTGGTGACTGAGATGCTGACGGCTTCGGCACCGAATACCAACTGGATGCCCGATGCGGCGCCGACCTCATTTCTGGCGCGTTGGCACGTGCCGGGAGTCACAATGTACGATGACAACTATGAAGACACGGCGGATGAAATCATCGTGCAATCGGCGCGAATCTTTCTCGGCATCAATTACCAGTGCATCTCGTGTCACGGCGGCAAAGGATTTCTCGAAAAGGTCAATCTGGATCTGGTCTCGAAGAAACGCCGCGATTTCTGGGCAATGGCGGCTTTCTTCGGAAGAACGCGAGTGCGCGTCATCCCTTTCCAGGATCGTTATACGATTACTGATGACGGAGCCGGTTACAACACCAAAGCGGCCAGCATGGTGCGCCTCCAGCGTGAGGGCGGCGAGATTCATCCGACCTTTATTTTGACGGGCGAGAAGGCCGATCTTCACAAACCGTTGCGTCTGCAATTTGCGCGGATGCTGACCGCGCACCCGCAGTTTGCGCGTGCCACGGCCAACCTCATCTGGAAGCAGTTCTTTGCGTTGGGCATTGTCGATCCCGATGATTCATTTGATCTGGCGCGGCAAGATCCGAAAAGTCCTCCGCCCGCGCCATGGACCGTGCAACCGACGAACGCCGAGCTGCTCGATGCGCTGGCCCGGGATTTCGCGGCCAGTGGTTTCAGCTTGAAACACCTCATGCGCGCCATTGCGCAATCGAGCGCCTATCAGCTCTCTTCGCGTTTCGAGGGAGATTGGAAAGAGAGTTATACCCCATACTTCGCGCGACATTACGTCAGGTTATTGACGGCCGAAGAGGTTCATGACGCGATCTCACAGGCCACCCAGGTCTTCGGAAATTACAAGCGGAGCGATCTGGTTTACGGAAATGCGCTCGCTCCGGTGCGTTTCTGGACCGAAGCCGCAACGCCGGAAGATATCAATAACGGAGAGGCCAAAGGTTTTCTCCGCACCTTTGGCCAGGCCAATCGCGAACAGTTTGACCGCCAATCCAGCGGATCGATCTTGCAGGCGATAATGTTGATGAACAGTCCCTTTGTCACCCGTCGCGTCCTGGCCGAGGGAAGCAGTTTAGTCGCTGAATTGGTGAAATCGGCAAAAGCGAACTCCGAAATCGTCGATGAGCTCTATCTCGCTACTCTGTCGCGTTATCCGCTGCCGCAAGAAAAGCAGCTCGCCGTGTCGTGGCTCGATGAAGATCGTAAACGAGGCGCCGAGGACCTCCACTGGAGTCTCTTGAACAAGCTGGATTTTGTCTTCAACTATTGATGACATCGTTCCGCTCGAGGAGCATCAAGATGAATCACAATCAGAGAAATATTCCATCTTTAACGCGTCGCGAGCTGTTGCAGGCCGGCGGCGTCAGCATGATCGGCGGTTTTCTCAAGACATTTCGCCCGTTCAATGTCCATGCCGAGCAGAAAGTCGATCCTCTGGGCGCAGCGCGGCAAGCGCTCTTCATCAACATCGACGGTGGAATGAGTCAGGTCGATACCCTCGATGCCAAAGAGGGGCCGTGGACGCCGGATTACTTTGAGATCCGCAGTTTCCCCAATGATCTCAAGCTGCCATCCGGGATCATGAAAAATCTGCCGGACGTCCTCGACAAGATCACGATCGTGCGTAGTTTGACGGCCTGGGACGTGGTCCATGGCCGCGCTCAATATTATATTCAGACGGGACATCCGTTAAACCTGGCATTGGCCAAGGAAGTGCCTGCGATCGGCGCAGTCGTTTGTCATGAGATGAGCAAACACCGCAAGCCGACGGATTCATTGCCCCCCTATATTGCGATGAATTCCGCAGGCAATCAGGCGGGATTGATCAACCAGGGATTCCTTTCGGCAGAGTTCGGTCCCTTGAGCCTGGCTGTCACCGACAGCCCGCCGAATCTGGTTCCGCAGAAGGGAATGGAAGAGACGTTTGAGCGCCGTTGGGAACGGCTCCAGCAGATCGATCGCGTCTTGCGTAGCGGCGATCCCGGACTGGATCGCGGGTTTGCCGATTATCACGAGTATTATCGTGGCGCTCGGGCAATTATGAACGATCCGCGGGTGCCGGAGGTCTTGACGATCACTGACGAGGACAAGAAACGGTATGGTGGGAGCGCGATCGGCAATAGTCTGATCTTGGCCCGCAACCTGTTTCGGGCAGATGCCGGAACGCGATTCATCATGGCGACACACGGGGGCTGGGATCATCATAGTAATATTTACAAAGAGAACAGCCGTAACCACGCAGTGTTGATCCGTGAACTCGACGTCGCTTTTACCAGTTTGATCAAGGACCTCGATCGCATCCCTTCAAAAGAACATCCCGGTAAAACGCTGCTGGATGAGACGCTGGTCATCGCCATGAGTGAATTCGGCAGGACTCCGGGACCAGTGAGCGAAACGCGCAAGGGGCGCGAACATTACATGCATGTTCATTCGGGCATGTTCGCCGGCGCTGGAATCAGGAAGAACGCGGTGATTGGAAGAACTGACCCTCAAGGCGGAAAGATTCTCGATTACGGTTGGTCCGCAAATCGACCGATCTATATGGAAGATATCGCTTGCACCATCTATTCCGCTTTCGGTATCGACTGGACCAAAAGGATCGAGAATACGCCCTCCGGAAGATCATTCCATTACGTCGAACCTGCTTCCGGCACCAGGTACGTCGGTTTCAAACCCGTGCAAGAACTCTTCGCCTGACACCGGTGCCGGGGAATATTCCGAGCCCTGACCTCTGATCCCTGGCCCATGATACTTTTTGATAACTATCATGGGCCAGGGAGAGAGGTCAGGGCTCGGTTCGATGATCTTAGTCGGGCAGATAGAAATAGAACGTGGCGCCTTTGTCGGTCTGTGCTTCGGTCCAGATGCGTCCGCCGTGGCGTTGGAGGATGCGATGGACGATGGAGAGGCCGACGCCGGTGCCTTCGAATTGGTCGGTACTATGTAAGCGCTGGAAGACGCCAAAGAGTTTTTCCGCATACTTCATATCAAATCCTGCGCCGTTGTCTCGGACAAAATAGATCTTCTCATCCGCTTGTTGCCGGCATCCCACCTCGACCACTGCCGGATCTCGCCGGCGCGTAAATTTGAAAGCGTTCGACAGCAGGTTGATAAAGACCTGCCTGAGCAGGGCCGGATCGCCCACAACGTCGGGAAGATCGTCAACGTGAACTTCGACGTGTCGATCTCTCTCGATTTTTCGCAGGTCTTCCAACACTTCACGCACGAGCGCTGAAATATCGACGAGGTTTTTAGAGAGCGGCTGCCTGCCGAGACGCGAGAAACGCAACAGATCATCGATGAGCTGTTCCATGCGGTGAGCGGTTTTGTTGATTTGATCGAGAAGGCTCTGAACCTCGAGCGGCATCTGGGTTGAATGATCAGCGATTAAAATATTCGAGAATCTCTCGACGGCGCGCAATGGAGCACGCAAGTCATGCGAAATCGAGTAAGAGAAGGATTCGAGGTCTTTATTGGCGGCTTCGAGTTGGGTGGTACGTTCGATGACACGCCGTTCGAGTTCTTCATTGAGCTGCTTGACCTTTTCTTCCGCTCGTTTGCGTTCGATGATCTCCGCCCTCAGAGCGGCGGTGCGCTCTTCCACCTTCTGTTCCAGGTTTTCATTGAGCCTTCTCAACTCTTCTTGCGTCCTTCCCAACTCGCGGTTCTTTTGAACGGCAGTTTCATAAGTGGAGAGTAACAGGTTGAGGATTTGCAGGCGGTTCGATGTGATGAAATATTTACGGTCGGCAAAGAAGACTTCCACTCCCATCTGTCCTCTCTCGGACTTTTGCAGTTGCCGGTTGGCTGAGATGAACTGAATTCGTGAGATGAGATATCGCTCGTCACAAGGTTTGGTCAAAAAATTGTCGGCCCCACACTCTAAGCCCTGGATCACATCTCCCGGATCAGAGAGGGTGGTCAGCAACAAGACCGGAATCGTCTTCAGCCGCTCATCTTCTTTGATTTTACGGCAGAGCTGGAACCCGTCCATCTCCGGCATGACGATATCGCTGAGCACCAGCTCGGGTTTGCGCCGATTGATTGAATCGAGAGCTTCCATGCCGTTGCGAGCGACCGCAACGAGATAGCCGCGGCGCTCGAGCATGTATTTCAATTGCTCCGCTTGGGTTGCGCTGTCTTCAACAATGAGAATCTCAACTTCAGTGTTCCATGATTGCTCGTCTCTCATGGCTCAATCCTTCTTCTATTAGCTTTCACGATGTCTTCGCTAAAGTTGCGAGTGCCGCCGCAATTTTCTCTGGTGAAAGCACGTATTGGGCGGCGTTAAGTTTGACTGCTTCTCCGGGCATGCCATAGACAACAGAGCTCTCTTCGTCTTGCACCATGGTGATCGCTCCCTCGTCTCTCATCCTCTTCAACTCTTCGGCGCCGTCTCTTCCCATGCCGGTGAGGAGCACACCAACCGCGTCGCGTCGAAAGATTCTCGTCACGGAACGGAAGAGATGAGAGATGGAAGGGCACAATCCATTCTCCGGGGCATGTTTGGTGAGCATGATTCGATGATCGGCTCCCACCTCCAGGTGAAACCCGTCGGGAGCGATATAGACATATCCGGGCAATAGATTCTGACCGTTGGAGGCGACATACACAGGGAACCCGGAGGTATCAGCCAGCCATTCCGCAAAGCCATCAACGAATCCCGGCGCAATGTGCTGAACGATGAGCACCGGAGCAGGGAAGTCTTGCGGAAGTTCGGACAAAATGGTCTGAAGGGCGACCGGCCCGCCAGTCGAAGCGCCAATCGCCACGATTCCGATCTTGGCTGGCCCTCTCGGCATCTCGACAGGCGTCATCGCACGGTCTACCGGCCGTCTTGTGAGTCGAGGCCATCTCCGGACCACCTTGACCTCAGACATCAGTTTCACCGTTTGAATCAGTTCCTTAGCGGTCGTTGCGAAATCGGGATGGCCGGCGCCTCGCGGTCGTTGCAGCACCGCGAGCGCGCCCGCCTCGATGGCATGGAAAGTCGTCTCTATCTCCCGGTCATCAAAGCTGCCGCTGACGATGACGATCGGCGTCGGATGGGTCTCCATAATTTTGCGCGTTGCTTCAAAGCCGTTCATCCGGGGCATATTAATATCCATCGTGATGACATCCGGTTTCTCTCGTCCGACTATTTGCGTCGCCTCCTCTCCGTTGCTGGCCGTTCCGATGACCTCAATCTCCGGATCTGTGCTCAGCACATGTACTAGAAATTCCCTGATCACAGGGGAGTCTTCTACAACAAGTAGTTTGATCATTTTAAGTCCTTAAATTCATCGTTAACCTGGATTAAATGAGTCTTTGAATTACCTCCAGCAGATTGCCCTGATCAAAACTACTTTTGACCAGGTAGGCATTGGCTCCGACGTCGATGCCGTGTTCGCGGTCTTCGCGAGATCCGAGCGCGGTGACCAGGATCACCGGTAAAGAGGCCAGTTTGCGGTCACCACGGATTTTGGCGATGAGACCAAAGCCATTCATCCTCGGCATGTCCACGTCGGAGACCACCAGATCGAATTGATTGCTGCGGAGCTTGGTGAAAGCGTCGATCCCATCGACCGCTGTTTCAACCTCGTATCCTGCGGCTTCCAGAATGTTCTTGAGCAGCGCTCGCGACGTGATGGAATCTTCAGCCACAAGCACCGACTTCTTTCTCTCTTCGATCTCCGATGGCGTCGTCACAGCCGTCCGGCTGCCGGTTGCGCTCATTCGCACGGCGGATTTGATCAGGTCGGAGACGTTGAGGATGGGGACGACCTTCCCATCTCCCAGGACTGTCGCGCCGGCAATATTGCGGACTCGTAAGAGCAACCGGCCGAGACCCTTCTCCAAAACTTCTTGCTCATTCAAAATCTCGTCTACCAGAAAAGCGATGCGGTTTCCGAGTGAGGTCAAGACCACCACCGGGAGACTATTCGCCGGCTCACCCGGCCTGGTCTTTTGCGGTAATTCCAAGACGTCCCGGAGCCCGACCAACGAGATCGCTTGTCCGTCCACCTGAATGGTCTCCCGATTCTCCACCGTTTTGATCTCCGCCTGGGCCACCCTCATGACACGCTCGACATTGGTCGCCGGTAAGATGAAGTAGTGTTCATCAATACTGATGAGGATGCCGCGAAGAGTGGCCAGCCTGAGGGGCAAGATGATTCGAAATGTCGTTCCCACATCGGGGGCCGTCTCGATAGAGATGGAGCCGCCCAACTTCTCCACCTTCTCTTTGACGATGGTCAGACCCAACCCTCTGCCTGAAAGATCGGTGATGATTGGGCTGGTAGAGATTCCCGACTGGAAGACAAACAGTAACGCATCTTCGTCGCCGCAGTTTTCCGCCTGTTCCTGAGAGATCACTCCCAATCTCACCGCGGCCGCCCTGACCATTGCTACATTGAGACCTTGCCCGTCATCAGCGATCAGTAATTCAATCGAGTTGCTATCCCTGGGCGAGATGGCGACAGTGATCGTTCCGGAACGCGGTTTACCTTTGTGGGCGCGGTCATCAGGCTTTTCGATCCCATGATCGAGGCAATTTCTGATGAGGTGGATGAGTGGGCCTTTCATCTCTTCTAAGATCCGCCGGTCAATTTTGACATCCCCACCGGAAGCCGCCAATTCCGTCTCTTTGCCCTGGTCACGGGAAAGATCACGGATGAATTTGGGCAAGATATCGAGGAGCGCTGAGGATGGCAGCATCAATACTTCCTTGGTCTGATTGAGGAGATTATCGACCATCGCTCCGATCATCCGCTGATCGTGGTCGGCCGCCTGGGTCACCCCCGTGAGCTTTACCTTCAGTAACTGGAGAAACTCCTGATTCCATTCCAGAAACTCAAGCATTCTCGCCAACTGATGAGAGGCCGCCTGTTCTCCATTCTGTTCGCCGTTCCTGAGAGGCGCACGCTCAAGCGCGCGTCTGATGGGACGAAGCTTCGTCCATTCTTTCTCCCAGGCCATGAGCCGGTCCTGAATTGTTTGCAACTCCGTTGCCTGCTGGCGCATCGACAATTTGGCAGAAAGTAACTCTTCTGCTTGAAGCAAGACGCGGTCGAGTTTGGCAATCGACACCCTGATCGTCTCCGAGACGATCTGCTTTTCATCAGGTGTGATTCGCAAAGCGTTCGCTCCGGGGAGCGAGTGAAGCTCTATTTCCTGCTCTCGTGCCTCTTCTTTGGGCGGCAAGGATAATTCGCCCTTCAATGCGCCCGCGAGGCTCTCAATCAGCCCCGTGATTCGAGGCTTGGGCGAAGCGGCCGGACCCATTTCGATAAACAACAGTAATGCGCCCAGCGTATCCACCGCCCGGTGAAGCAGATCGAAGAGCTCAGGCGACGGAACGATCTCCTGGCGTTTCAAGGCGGCAAAGATGCTCTCTATCGGCTGGCAAACTTCCTCGATCTCCGTCGCATTGACCGCGCGGGCAGCGCCCTTCAGGCTGTGGGCCTCTCGAAAAATGGTCTCGATCAGGTCGATCCGGCCTTTGAAATCCGGCACTTTCTCCAGATCGATCAAGCCGGAGGTGATTCCTTTGAGATGCTCCTCCGCTTCGACTTTGAAGGTTCGAAGAAGCCTCTTCAAGAAGTCGTCGTCCAATTTATCCATTTCACCTCGTGGTTCACCTCGTCGGATGGTTCAACGGCGAAATCCGGTCCGGTCAAGAGAAGAGATCAAACACGATATTGTTCAACGAGGAACTTCAGCTTCTGCCCGAGGTCGTGCAGGTTTTGCGCCGTCATTTCAGCCTGCTTCGTGCTCACCACGTTCTGTGTGCTTGCCTGTTTGATGTTCTCCATCGCCAGCGCCACCTGGTCCATTCCGACCAGCTGTTGTTGGGCAGAGGCCGCGATCTGCGTTGCCGCCTGTGCCGCCTCTGCGATGTTCTCCGCCAGGAGCCGGATCGATTCTCCGGCTCCTGATGACTGTTGGACTCCGGCCTCCACTGCCTTGCTGCCTTGTTCGGTCGCCATGACCGCCGCGCTGGTCGCTTTCTGAATATCACCCAGAATCGTCCGCACCTGCGCCGTCGCTTGCTTCGATTGATCGGCGAGGCTTTTGACCTCTTGCGCCACCACCGCAAATCCCTTGCCTTGCTCGCCGGCCTTCGCCGCCTCGATCGCCGCGTTGACTGCCAGCAGGTTCGATTGCTCCGCCAGGTCGTTGACCGTCGCGATAATCTCGCCGATTGCCTGATTTTGCTCGCTCAAACTGACAATGCTCTCGGCGATCGATTCCATTTGCCCGCGAATGCGATTGATCGCTTCGATGATCTGCTCTACCGACTTCTTTCCGGTCTGCGAGACATGGACGGCCTTCTGTGCGCTCTCGGAGACATGCCGCGCTTTCTGGGCGGCGATCTGTGCCGTCTGTTTGACCTCTTCAACCGTGGTCGTCGTTTGGCTGAGGGCTGTCGCCGTTTCAGTGGCGCCGGCCGCGACCTGAGTCGTCGCGGCGACGATCTCGCTGGCGGATGCACTCATGACGGTCACTCCCTCTCTGGTCTCTCGTGTAATCTTTCGCAGACTTTCGACCATCGTCGCGAGCGCGGCGCCGAGCGCGTCCTTCTCTGAACGTGGTTTGATCCCGATCGTCAGGTTTCCCTCGGCGATCCCATGGGCCATTCCGACCGTCTCTTGCTGATACCCGGTCATCTGCGTGAATGCTTTGACCAGCACGCCTACTTCGTCGTTGCGGTGATTGGAGAAGACCTGGCGGTTGATCTCGCCTGTACTCATCTGTTCGACAGCGGCCGTGATCTCTTTGAGGGGGCCGGCAATATTACGAGTAATGAAGTATCCGGCCAGACCGAGAATGATAATCGAGAAGAGCAGCCCATAGACGATGACCGCAATTGTGTTTTGGGCCTTGGCATCAACCTCTTTCCCCAGGTGTTTGAAGGTCTCATCCTCCTCCTTCTGCATTTCAGTAATCAAACGTCGAATCTCATCCATCGTCCTCTTACCTTTTGCTGTCCGGACCACTTCGAGAGCTGCGTTAAACCCCTGAGTCCTCCGCAGGTCGATCGTCTCTTTGAGCTCGGCCAGTTTAACCGCGATCTGGGACTCGAGCGCATCAAGCCAACGTTGCTGCGTGGGATGATCCGCAATCGATCTCCGAATCTCCTTGATCTCTCGGTCAATCGTTCCTTCCGCCGCCCGATACGGTTCGAGATAACTCTCCTCTCCGGTAAGAAGAAATCCCCGTTGCCCGGTCTCGGCGTCCTTCAAAGCAGAGACCGCCTGCTCGAGGTTTTCAAGGAGTACGTGGGATTGGGTTCTCAAATGAGCGGCTTCGATCAGCGCATTGGTACTCTGATACGAGACCAAGCAGAGGAGGATAAACATGATGAGGGCCAGGCCATATCCTGCCCCGATCTTCGTTCCAACAGATACTTTCATATCAACTTTCTCTTAACTCAGGCGTTAAATTGCAGCGGCCCGGACCTATGGTTCGATCTCTTCATTGACGACGATCTTGTGGTCGAAAAGAATTTTGCTCACATCAAGAACGATCAAGCGTTCGTTCGTCACTCCTTTGAGGTATTCGGCCAGCACACCCGTCAAGACGGCGAGCGATGATTGAAGCTCCTTGAGGGGGATTGAGCGAATGCCGGTCACGGCATCCGCCAGAATACCCAGCTCCATTACTCCTTCTTGCACGATGATGACTTTATTGAGGTCGGTCAGCCCACGTTGCGGAAGATCAAAGAGCTTTTTGAGGTCGATGACCGGAAGGATTTGTCCACGGACATTGATGATGCCTAACACAAACGGCGGCGTGCAGGGCAGTGGCGTCAGTTCTTTCAGCGAATAGACTTCGCGCACATAGCGGGATTCCAGTCCGTACTGTTCGTAGGCGAGAAGAAACTCGATGAACTCGATCTGTTCTTCATCCGCCAAGATCTTCTCTTCCCGCGCCAGCAACTCCGCTCTCGCTTTGAGAATTTTCCTCTCTTCTTCGGGACTCTGTTGCCGGCTTCCTTCAATGCTCGTTCGAACGGCCTCCATCCGGCGATAGATTGCATCCCAGTCGGTAGATAACGGGTGCTCCTGCAAGGAATGTTTCTGATGATTATCCATCGCTATTATTTGCTCCCGGCTCCTCCTTGCTTCTGCTCATGGCTTGCCCCGATCGTTAATCGAATGATCTCGGCGAGTCTTCCTGCGGTGAGCTTTTCCGATTCGGGCGGGAAGTCTTCCGGTCCGTATCTTTGCAAGAGTGAGAGCGCATTCCGGAAATGCCTGGAAGCCTCCTCGATCTCTCCTCGTCTGAGAGAGAGGTTCCCAAGGGCAAAATGTGCAAGTGTGAAGTTGGGGTCGAGATAGAGAGCACGCTTGAGAGATTCTTCCGCCTCTTCAAAGGCGCGTTCCTCCTGCAGAATGACCGCGCGCAGGTAGTGAGCGCCCTCACTGAGCCGGTCGATGCTGATGGCTTTTTCGCACCACAAGCGCGCTTCGGCCAGTTGGCCCTGGTTGGCGTAGACTCGCGCCAAGAGCATCATCGCCTCGACGTCACCTTGATTCTCTGACAATAAGGCGAAGAGGCACGCGGCCGCCGCCTCATAGCATCCCTGCTCGTATCGCGCCCGTGCTTCCCGATAGGCAGTGACACGCGCGTCTTCCTGCTCCGGCTCTTCAGGCCCTGGCGGGATTGGCCCGTTGAACCCGCCGGCAGGATCAAGCTCCGGATCGCAAGGAACCGGTAAAATAGCGTTGAGCGACGAACTCAGCGCCGAACTCAGGGCCAGATCCGATATCGGATTCAGTGACGGCCAAGACGCCGTTTCGCAATCCGGCTCGTCAATGGAATATTTCGCCGGGTGATCCTGGGAGTCTTTCCGATAGAAAAAAGTGTCGGGAAAGGAGACTGTGACGAACGGCCGAAAGAGAGTCTGCGAGAGTTCGCTCGGGCTGACGATCAACCAGCCGGAATTTGCCAGCGACCGGTAGAATGTTTGGATGACTCGCTTCGCTCGCCCCGGTGCGAAATACATGAGGACATTCCGGCAAAAGATCAGGTCCAACTCGCTGGTGTGGCTCCGGAGAGCGAGAGGGATCTCCTCGGCCAAATTGAGATAGGAGAAGGTCACCATCTTCTTAATTTCCGGGAGAAGTTCAAACCGTCCCGCTGTCATCTGATTGAAATATTCCCCTTGAACCCATTGGGGAGTTTCGCGAAACGACCAGTTGCTGTAGACGCCGTCGGAGGCCTTTTGAAGAAAATGCGGGTTGATGTCCGTCGCCAGAATGGAGACCTTCCAGTCCTGCAAGTTTGGGAGCAGACGGCTGAGCAGGATTGCGATGGAATATGGTTCTTCGCCCGTGCAACAGCCTGCGCTCCAAATTCTCAAACTCGGCTCAGTCCTTGAACGAGAGTCGATCAACTCCGGCAGAATCTGCCGGCGGAGAATCTCGAAACTTTTATCCTCCCTAAAAAAATAGGTCTCTCCAACTGTCAGATGGCTCGCCAAAATCTCAATTTGGTCCTTTGTCAGTGATGACGAGAGCAACCACTGGGCGCAGGTCTCCGCTGCTTGAAACCCAAATTCGCGAGCGGCGGAATTGATCCCACGTTCGAGATCGCGCCGGCGCCATTGAGGGAAATAGAGCCCCATCCGATCGGCGATAAATTCGCTGAGTTGCGAGAACAAAAGGTCTGCAATCTTGTGGGTCATTGCGTGTCTATGCCGTCAACCTCAAGGCTTCGTCTAATGTTCTCTCTTCCTCAACAGAGAGAAAGGTCCTGAGGTCGTGAATCAACACAATTCCATCCTCCATCTTGATCGCCCCCTCGACGTATTCCAGACCATGAAAGATCTGTTCGGCCCTGGTCACTTCCTCCTGGGTGCGCTCGATGACCTCTGTCACGGCGTCTGCCACCATCGCCACCATCTGCTGAGCGGTAGAGGCAATGATTAGTTGATCGCTCAAACGCGCTTGCCTCTCCGGCAAGCGGAATCGCTCGCGGAGGTTAACGACCGGGATAATCCGCCCTTCGAAATTAATCACTCCCAGAATGATGCCGGGAGCCTTCGGCAATGGAGAGATTTCCACCAGCCGCACAATTCGTTTCACTGCCGAGAGGGATAACGCATAGCGCCGTTCATCAAGAGTCAGAACGACGAACTTGCCGGCGTTAATCATAAAAATGCTCCGTTGCGCCAGCGGCGCTAAAATCGGAATCTATCGACAAACGTCAAAAATCTCTCAAATTGTTATCTCATGAAAAGTCGGATCCGATGGTTGATTAAAGCATTGCCCGATTGCAGTTTGATGAGGAGTTCGGCTGACAGATGGTTTACTGGGATTCATCTCTTGAACCCGGTGGCTATTTATCTGCCGCGCCCGGTATGCGCCAGGGTCTCATACCAATCATTGCCAATCATCGCCAATTATCAATGTTTGCGTATTTTGATGTCCGGCCCCGAACGTAGAAGGGGTTTATCTACGATGGCACGCCAGGGTTAGGGACTTAAGGTTGTGTGACTATCCTCCTGTTCGATTTGAACGGGAGTAATAAATCCTCCGCTCTTCCATTAATAATCTGGGCTATTCTAATGACCGACACTTGGGATATTCTTGAGGTATCGCTGAGAAATAATCTCTCTGACACTGACTCTGTCTTTTTTGTGTTGCGCCTGCGCCACAAAAAGGGCAGAGTCGAGATAAGGAATAAAGAATGTCGATGATAAAACTTGTTTCAATCAATGTGGGTCTGCCACGTGAAGTGGTCTGGGAGGGAAAAACAGTCTTAACCGGAATCTTTAAAGAGCCGGTTGGAGGAATCGTGAATCTGCGCACACTCAATCTCGATGGTGATGGCCAGGCCGATCTGTCGGTTCACGGCGGACGGGATAAGGCGGTCTATGCTTACCCGGCTGAGCATTACGATTATTGGCGAGGTGAATTGTCGGACCTCGAGTTGCCATGGGGGATGTTCGGCGAGAATTTCACGACTGTTGGACTCTCTGAAGACCAGGTCAATATCGGCGATCGTTTTCGCATCGGGTCGTCAGTCGTGATGGTGACACAACCGCGGATGCCTTGTTACAAACTGGGAATAAAGTTTGGCCGAGAGAGCATCATCAAGCTCTTCCTGGCCAGCGGCCGAAGCGGGATTTACTTCAAGGTCCTGGAGGAAGGCGAAGTGATGGCCGGTAACACAATTGAATTGATTGATCGAGACAAAAATAATGTGACCGTGGCCGACATCGTTCGGTTGTACGCGCATGAAAAGACCGACCCGGTCATGTTGCGGCGCGCGATCGAGGTCGAGGCGCTCCCGGAATCCTGGCGAGATTATTTCCAGACGCGGCTCGAGAAACTGACTCGTTAGTTCAATCGTAGATTGATTGTCATAGAACTTTGTTCTTCAGGCCAGGGAAGACTTTGGACACTTTGCCCAAGACATAATCTCCATAAGTTCCGGAGTAGTCATGTACGCTCGTCCGATCCCAACGATCTTCCTTGTCGTCGTTAAAATCCCGGTTCAACTCGATCGGCTTCACTTCGGCGTTGAAGTTAGGATCGAAGAAGAAGGGAAACGAAAGACGTGACTGCCGAGACTGATTTCGCACGCGATGAGGAGTTGAACGGTACAACCCGCCAGTCATGCGATCCAGCATGTCTCCGATGTTACAGATGAATGAGTCCGGTAATGGCGGCGCATCAAGCCAGCCGGACCTGGCTTTGATCTCCAGCCCGCCTGAATCGTCCTGTTTGAGAATTGTCAGAAAACCGTAATCGGTGTGTTCGCCGACGCCCCAGGCGGCTTCTCCGCTGGAGGCTGAACGATCAGGCGGATAGTTGAAGATGCGGAAGAGCGTCAGTGGGTCCGACATATAACGATCGGCAAAATAGCTTTCTTCAAGATCGAGGCTGATTGCGATGCCGGCCATCAGACGATGGCCGAGCTGTGTCATGGCATCCAGATAGTCCAGCACTGTCTCGCGGAACATCGGGATGTTCGCCGGAAACAGATTGCGTCCATGCAACGGCGCGCCCGCTTTGACCAACGGATGTTCGTCCGTTAGTTCAGTACCGAAATAGACGCCTTCTTTGAGGTCGGGTGTGCCAGATGTCAATTCGCCGCCGACAGGGAAATAACCGCGCCACGCTCGACCGCCCAGATCCATGCGAATTTCTAGTTTGGTCTTTAAGTCCTGAGAGAAGAACTGCCGGCTCAAACTTTCCAGGCGTTGTTGCAATGTTTCATCAACGCCATGATCGATGATGTAAAAGAACCCGTATTCGCGGCACGCCTGCGCGATCTGCGCGGCCGTCTCTCGGCGATCGCCGGTTTCGGAAGTTAAAGATCGGATATTGATGACCGGCACTCCGCGATCGATGATCGATTGAATATTCATAAAACCTCTCGTCCGTTAATTGGCGAATCACTAGTCTACCATCGTCGGTTTTCCACTTGACCCGGAATTCGAGGTCGTAAAACAGCGGGTTCAATTTTTTCGACGAGTTGTTTCCGTAGTAGACCTGCTTTCTAAAGCTCGATGCGGTGGGTTCTCTGGACCCACCGCAGTTTTTAACTACGGGTGAATCGATGGCGGCGTAGCCAAATGGGAAGGCAGAGGCCGGCAAAGCCTTTATCTGCGGGTTCGATTCCCGTCGCCGCCTCTCAACTATTTCAAGCTTTGGCCAGATCAAGAGATTTATTCGAGTAACTTCTGTAACTGATGCTGAATTGATGAGCTCCTTGATGCGGTGGGTTCCCTAAGCCCACCGCTCTTTTTAAGATCATGATCGATCAGCTATGGACATTCCTGCACGTTATTGAACCGAAGACTGATCCCAGATCCGTGTCTCCAGATCCCTGATACTATATACCAGGGATCTGGGATCAGTCTTCAGCTGCCCTGAGCTGTGAGGATGCTCCCGCTCGCGGTCTCCATTACTCTCAAACTCACTCTGGAACAAAAAGGAAGAACTTCATGGACACCACCGTACGCTTTATCAGAAAGATGATTCAGTTGAGCGCCATGCTTCTACTCGTTGCGGCGCTCTCACCTTCGTCCCAAACTGCCCTGACCGCGCCGCTGCCGGCGCAAGGGGCGGAGAAGCCATTCGTCGTGGAGTACTATTACAAGGCCAAATGGGGTTATGCCGACGAATTCATCCGGCTTTTCAAAAAGAATCACTATCCGGTGCTCAAGAAAGAGAAGGAATTAGGGCGGATTCTGCAGGTGTCAGCCATGAGCCCGAAATATCACACTACCGAAGATGGACGATGGGATTACCGCGTGACCATCGTTTGGAAGAATGTCGGGGTTGCGAACGACGACTTCGATTCACAAAGCATGATCAAGCAATTATTCCCCGATCAGGAGACTTACAAGAAAGAGGAACAGCGCCGATTTGAAATTCTGGCCGGGCATTGGGACGTCCCGGTGGTCAATGTCGATCTGGAAAAATAACCGGCATCGTGAAAAATTGATTGGGCCGGAGGACGCTCGACCCGGTACAAGAAGAGGAGAAGAGGAATCAACGCTGATCGGCGTGGCGCGCTATATTCGTTCGATGGACGAGCCACAATCCGCAGATGTCGCGATTGCCATCATCGATGATTACCATCGTCGCGGGCTCGGCAAACGGCTCCTCTGCGCGCTGACCGGCATCGCGATCCAGAACGGCATCAGACATTTTCGAGGACACACGTTCTGGGAAAACCGCCCGATTCTGGGCATGATCCGGAAGGTCAATGCGCAAACCGTTCCCGAAGGAGCCGGAGTTTTAAGCTTTGTCGTTGATCTCGGTGAGATCTTCGAGAGTCCATCAGTTGGATGATTTTACTTGACGGTTCCTCGGTCCCCGCTCTTCGAAGAGCCTCCTTTAGAATCCGGGACTTTGGAATCGAGGGGAGCGGTCCTTAAGTCGATCTTGAGAAATTCGATCGGCGCGTCCCCGGCGTTTTCAAACCGTTCCGGACGGCCGCCGGCCATCCAGATCGTTTGTCCCAGCTCAAGGCTCGACTGTTTTTCTCCGCTTCCGGAAGTTTTGAGGCGGGCAGGGGACAGCACGATGAGGAGAGCCGGCTCCGCTGAGACGGCCGTGACATCAAGACTTTTGTGGGGAGCGCAGACCACTCGGGTAACGCGAATCTGTTCATTCTCAAACTGAACTTTATTGAGATTCTCGTCTTTCGGATAATCCTCACGATAGAAACGGCCCTGCAGGGATTTTCTGTTGGTCGGCCGTGTCTTGAACTCGACCCGTAAAGAATCGCTGGGAATGTCGGTGGGATTCTCTACTTCATGAGTCTCCTTGATACTGGTGGTTGGAGAGAGACGAAAACTTCCCGCTTTCGCCGCCGGCCGCGACAGTTCGGGATGGTCCCAGCCCGCGTGTCTGAAGACGATTGGACCGGAATCATTGAGGTAAATATAAGCGGCGGGCAACCGGGAATGATCATGCATCGGGATTTTTTCGTGTGGCCCGTAATGGACACGCAGCACTTTCACCCATTCGTTTTCAAACTGCAATTGATATGCCTGGGGCGCTGTTTTAATCGGGTCCTGAGAGAATGCGACGATAGTCAGACAGCTAACTATCCAAACTATCCGGGCCGTGAACAGAGATCTTGTTGTCATCATCAACTCCTCATTCCATGCCTGCGATGATCGTAAAGGGCGCTCGATTTTATCTATTTGACGCAGAAGCGCAATCATTATATTTCGTCGCGCAATCCCAGATACTCCATTCTTTGTAGTGCGATCGGCACGTTTCCGTTTTTCCAGACGAAGTCGTGAAACGCCCGCAGATCGAACCTTTCGCCCAACAAGAGTCGCGCATCGGAGAGGAACTTGATGATCTGCAGCTTGCCGATCTGGTAAGTGATTGCCTGGCCGGGGATCGAGGCGAAGAAGACCGCTTCGTAGCGCGCCGTCTCGTCATCCATCGGCGTGTGGGTTCGCAGATATTCTGCGGCCTGGTCGATGGTGAAGAGGCCGAGCGCCAGTTTGACATCCACCTCCACCCGCAACGCGCGCAGCCGCATGAAGCTGTAGATGATCTCGCGCGTGCGCGGGCTGTCGTCGAAGAGGCCCGCTTGCAACAACAGCTCTTCCGAATAGAAGCCAATGCCTTCCATCGGGCCGGAGTCATAGTAATGACGGCGGATCGGGTTTTCATGCGCCCATGACAAAACCATTTGAAAGTAATGTCCGGGCACGCCTTCGTGAACGATGATCGGGCGCGGGTCGCGCGCCGAGGCGCGGGCAAAATAACCAAGGCTCGGCGAAGGCGGGAAGATATAACTGATCCCGTCTTCGTGCAGCCGGTTGGGTGAAGTCAAATCGTCGGTTACGCCCAGGTCGGAAAGCGGGACAAGGTAAGACGGCAGCGGCAGATTACGGTAATGCCGCACCCAGGCCGGGACGGTCAACAAGTTCTTCTCTTCCAGGAAGCGGCGAATTTTCAGTTCGTCCTCTTCTGAGCGCGTGATCTGCGCGGCTTGGTCGGAAAAGAATGGTAGTTCGGGCGTCCCTTTGGCATGCTCCTGTGCGATGGCTTCAAAGGCCAGCGAGCGTTCCCATTCTTGCCGTCCCATGACCAGTAATTGTTCAGGAGTGTAAGGCATCAACGCGACCTCTCGGAGAAAGAAGAGATACCCGTCGCGCCCGACCGCCAAATTTTCCGTCATCCCCGGCAGCCGTTGCTCGGTCCATGCGCGGAAAGATTCGAACGCATCAATGGCCGATTCCATCGCCTCTGCAAATAGATCGGCGCAATTGGCCGGCAACAATGGGCGGAGTTCGCGGGTGACGTCGTTGAGGCGCGTCCGGACGTCCCTCAGGACCGCCAACGCCGCTTGCGCCAACGGCTTCACTGTCGTATCGGCGAGATTAATTTTGCCTTGTTCCAAGATGCGTGGAATATTTTGCAGCAATCGAATGAGCCCTTCGCAACGCGGTCGATCGAACGGCGCGTGCTTGAGCAGATCTTCAAACAACGCGATCAGTGTCTGATCGACGTAAAATTTAGGGCTGAGCTGCCAACCGCGGGTGATGTCCAATTCCCATCTCACGCGCGCCAGCGCCGAACCAATCAACCGATAATCGACCTCTCGCGCAACCGGCCAATCGGATGGATCAATCTGCTGCCATCGCAGTTCAAATTCTCTCAGCTCTGCGCGCTGCCGATCGACAGCGGCGGCGGACCAGTCCGGCTGCCACTCAGGTGGCCGTTCCAGCCGCGCCAGATCGTCACTGGTGACAGGTTGATGGAGAGCTCGCCATTCCCAAAAATCAGCTGCAAGTTGATCAAGTATGGTAGTCATAAGTTATCGCCATTTGTGTCGAGAAAGTTTTTATTCTTGATAAGCAAGCGAATAGAATACGCAAAAGTCCTTAAACTAAAAACGAAGACAGGCAAAGAATATGCCGTGTTCCCTAATCGGGTTCAAATCATCCTTCTTTCTTTCAAGACGCCCGTCTTACTAAATGTTAATTACCGCAATTCCGGAAGATTGTCATTCTACGCGAGATCAAACCGTAAAAGTCCATTTGTTGGAGGCCCAATGGCTGAAATTGCTCAAGCAGTGAAAGAAAGAGAAGAGGCTGCGGTCTCGGCGCGGCCCGAGTTCATGCGCGGGTTGGGGCTGTACGACTCAACGATGATTGTCGTCGGGATCATGATTGGCTCCGGCATCTTCATCGTCTCGGCGGAGATGGCGCGTCAGATCGGTAGTCCGGGCTGGTTGCTGATTGCCTGGGTTGTGACCGGAGTCCTGACTGTTGCCGGCGCGCTCTCCTATGGAGAGCTGGCGGCGATGATGCCGCCAGCCGGCGGGCAGTATGTCTACTTGCGCGAAATCTACTCACCGCTATGGGGATTTCTATACGGCTGGACGCTCTTTCTGGTGATTCAAACCGGTTCAATCGCCGCGGTGGCCGTAGCTTTCTCGCGTTTCTTCGGCGTTTTGTGGCCAAAGGTGGCGGAGGACAATTACCTGATTGCGCCCGTTCATCTGTCGAGCGGTTACGCCATTTCACTCTCGACCAATCAACTTGTTGCGATTCTGGTCATTATCTTGCTGACATGGATGAACAGCCGCGGGTTGAAATATGGCAAGCTGGTGCAGAATGTCTTTGCGACGGCGAAGACCGGCGCATTGCTATCCGTATGTGCCCCTCCTTTATATTGTGGGCGCGGCGACTATTCTGATAGTTTTATTCATCTACCGCCCGTCAACAACATGGCCCGGATTGGTAATCGTGCTGATGGGAGTGCCTGTCTATTACTTAATGTCATTACGTAGCTCCCCAAAAGCTATCAAGAGAGTAACCACCTGATTAAAACTAATCCAGAAAAACTTGGTAGAGGGGTGATAAATTAGAGGTATTATCAAGAAAAAGCCTTTTTCGTGGCAGCACCCCACATAATATTGCAGGTGTGACGTTAATTGCTGGCGGCATGGATAAAGTTTGGATAGAATGCGCGCATTGAATAAGTACCGTCATTATTTTTCAGCAGAATTATTAGGTATTTTCGTCATTGAGCCAGCAAGCAGAAGGTTCCACTAATGGAAAGCTTCGACTCTCCATTTGCGGAAAGCAGTTTCTGATCATAGAAAACAAGTTTCCATCATCTGTAGTGCCAGGGGTTGTTTGCCTGAATGAGTGAGATCGAAGAGGAAGCGCTAAAGACGCGAAAATGAGCGAAATGCGCGGTAGAGATCATGCCAATGGTCTCGCGTGTTTCGCTCATTTTCGCATCTTTAGCGTTCGCTCCCTGATTCCCAATCCAGTTAAATTCTCATCTGGCTGCTACAGGTAGAGAGAGGATCCATGAAGTCAGCCAACCTCCCTATGGATGCTCCCCAGATGAAGTTATTTTGCCCGCGGACCGCGGGATTTTGGGGCGCACTCTTTCTCTTCGTGCTGTGTGGCGCGGCCTTATCGGCATCGGCGGCGATCACCTTCGACCGCTCCAGCGCCTCTGCGGTTGCCCACGACACGCGTTCGATCGTCTGGAGGCACGTCATTGGCGGCGGCACTGACCGCACCCTGGTCGTGGCCGTCTCGATCAACGACCTGATCATCTCCAACGGTGATGTGGCGGCGGTGACATTCAACAATGTTGCGATGCATGCCGTGCCGAATTCTCATGCGATGTCGCCGGGCGTGCGAATTCTGGAAAACCAGCTTTTCTACTTAACAAATGATGAATTACCTCCGCCAGGCTCTTACGAAATTTCCGTCAGTTTGACCAAGAGAGTCGATCTAGCGGCCGGAGGCGCCGTGTCATTATTCGGCGTCCAGCCGGGTGCGCCGCTGATGGCCGTGACCAACGTCAGACCTTTCGGTTTGGGGTTGATCAGGACAGCGATCGATGCGCCGGCCAATTCATGGGTCGTTGACATCGTCGCGTCCGAAAGCCGGAATGTATTGACACCAGGATCGAGTCAGATCAAAAGATTCAGCGCAGCTCGGAGCGGATTGGGGATCGCCGGGTCGGCTCAATCGGCGACCGCCGGTGGACCTACAATATTGATGTGGGAGCAAAGAGGTTTGAGCCGGTTTGTGACGTCGGCAGTCGTTTTTGCGGCGAGGCCCGAGTACAAGCTCGCTCTGTCAACCACCGGTTCAGGAACGATTCAATCCAATCCGGCGGGCGCCACGTTTCCCGCCGGCACGCAGGTGACGCTGACTGCGACGCCTGCTCCGGGCTGGCAATTTGCCGGTTGGAGCGGCGATCTCCAGGGCACCGTCAATCCTTCTACCATCACGCTCGACAGGGATAAATCGATCATCGCCAATTTTACGCAGATCCCGCCCACCATCACGACTCAACCGATTTCGCAGACGGTGACGGCCGGATCGAATGTGACTTTTTCCATTGTAGCGATCGGCACACCTCCATTGACCTATCAGTGGAAGAAGAACGGCATCGATATTGCTGGAGCGAGCGCAGCGACGTTATCGCTGTCCAACGTTCAGACCGGAGACGGGGGCTCTTACACGGTTGTTGTTACTAACGGCGCTGGTTCGGTGACCAGTGATCAGGCAACGCTGGTCGTGACGCCCCCGCTCAGTGCGCCCGTCATCACCACACAACCGGTGAGTCAGACGGTGATCGTCGGGGCCAACGTGAGCTTGACCGTTGCCGCTACCGGCAACCCGGCGCCGAACTTCCAATGGCGAAAGAACGGAGTCTCAATCGCAGGGGCAACCACTGATACTCTGGCGCTTTCGAACGTTCAACTATCGGATGCCGGCATCTATACGGTCACTGCCGGCAATTCCAGCGGGACCGTCGAGAGTGCGCCGGCCACGCTCAGCGTAACTTCGCCGACTGGTTTGATCGTCATGAATGATAGCTTCGCGGATGGTGAGCGCCTCACGCTTGCCCCTCCTGCTTCCGCTAGCTGGCTCAAGGCTCAGAGCAGCACCGTCGCCACTGTCGCGCCCGGCTCAACCCAGTTCACCTGGAACACGACGAGCGCGGACATGATTTCAGGTTACTTTACGAATGCAGGTTCACCCGTCACCTTGGGTGTGGGCGATACGCTCAACGTCAAGCTCACCTTCTCATTCACGGGCCTCAACCCGGCTGCGATCGGAACCCCGATGTCCGGGCTGCGATTCGGGATTCTCGATTCCAAGGGCTCGCGAGCGGCCGATAATGGCGGAACCGCCAATGCGGTCTATGTCGGTGACACCGGTTACGGGCTCTTTACGGCGATCTCTACCGTCGGGGCCGGCACTGCCTTTACGCTGAACCGGCGCACGACGACCAGCTCGAACAACATCTTTAACACGGGCGCCGACTTCACGACTATCGGCTCGGGCGGCGGCACGTCTCGGGCGTTCGCCGACAACACCGATTATGTGCTGACCTACTCGATCACGCGCGTCTCTGCGACGCAGACGCGCCTCGCCACTTCAATCACGGGCGTGGCGCTGGGCGATACATATAACTTCTCGACCACAGAGACTAGCGCGACGCCCGAGACGACTTTCGATTATTTCGGCTGGCGCGTGGCCAGTTCCAACTTT
>Ga0081539_10000518_pt1 | contig 80382 bp, 70 predicted proteins | sample TabmetS4T2R2_FD_71023 | JGI IMG/M metagenome (GOLD analysis project Ga0081539, IMG submission 71023) | Tabebuia heterophylla rhizosphere microbial communities from the University of Puerto Rico - S4T2R2 | ecosystem: Host-associated > Plants > Roots > Rhizosphere ...
CTGGTTGGCCAGGAACCGGACCACCGCCTGCGCGACGGTGAGCCGTACGGTGCCCACCGTTACACCGCCACCGGGAAGTGCATGTGCCCGGCGTGCTCCTCGGGCAGGTCGAGCTCGGGCCAGCGGGCGGTGACGACCTTGCCGCGGGTGTAGAACTTGATGCCCTCGGGGCCGTGAATGTGCTTGTCGCCGAAGAGGGAGGCCTTCCAGCCGCCGAAGGAATAGAAGGCCATCGGTACGGGCACCGGCACGTTGATGCCCACCATGCCGGCGTTGACGTCACGCTGGAACTTGCGGGCCGCCGAGCCGCTGTTGGTGAAGATGCACGTCCCGTTGCCGTACGGGTTGCGGTTGATCAGGTCGATGCCCTCCTGCGCGGTCGCGACGCGGACCACGGCCAGCACCGGACCGAAGATTTCATCCCGGTAGATGTCCATGTCCGGGGTGACGTTGTCGAACAGGGTCGGGCCGACGAAGAATCCGCCTTCGGAGCCGGCGTTACGCCCGTCGACGACGAGCGTGGCGCCCGCCGCGGCACCGCGGTCGATGTAGTCGACGATGCGGTCACGTGAAGCGGCGGTGATCACCGGACCCATCTCGGAGTCCTTGTCGCTCGCCGGGCCCATCTTGACCGCGAGCGCCTTCTCCTTGAGCCGCTCCACCAGGGCGTCACCCGCCGAGCCGACGACGACCGCCACCGAGATGGCCATGCACCGCTGGCCGGACGACCCGTACGCGGCCGCGGTGATGTGGTTGGCGGCGAACTCCAGGGCGGCGTCGGGCATGACGAGGCAGTGGTTCTTGGCGCCGCCCAGGGCCTGCACCCGCTTGCCGGCGCCGGTGCCGCGCTCGTAAACATACTTGGCGATAGGGGTCGAGCCGACGAACGACACGGCCGCGATGTCGGGATGGTCGAGGATGGCGTCGACGGCGGTCTTGTCGCCGTGCACCACGTTGAACACGCCGTCCGGCAGGCCCGCCTTCGCGTACAACTCGGCGAAGAAATTCGAGGCCGAGGGCACCCGCTCGGACGGCTTGAGGATGAACGCGTTTCCGCAAGCGATGGCGACCGGGTGCATCCACATGGGCACCATGACCGGGAAGTTGAACGGCGTGATGCCGGCGCAGATGCCCAGCGGCTGGCGGAAGGAGTACGAGTCCACCTCGGTCGAGACGGCATCGGAGTACTCGCCCTTGAGCAGCTGTGGGAGGCCGCAGACGAACTCGGAGATCTCCATGCCGCGGATCACTTCGCCCTTGGCGTCGCCGAACACCTTGCCGTGCTCGCCGGCCACGATCCGGGCCAGCTCGTCGGCGTTGTCCATGACCAGGTTGCGGAAGTTGAACATCACCCGCGCCCGCCGGCTCAGCGAGACCTGGCGCCACTTCTCGAAGCCCTTGCGAGCGGCCGCCACCGCGGCGTCGACGTCGCTCGAGTCGGCCAGGACAACCTCGGCCTGCTGCTGGCCGGTGGCCGGGTCGAACACCGGAGCCGTCCGGGTGGACGCTCCGTGGGTGCTGGATCCGTCGATCCAGTGCTGGACGGTCTTCATTGCCGCGTTCCTTCGCTTCGGGTGATTGGACGGGGGCTACAGGAGACCGACCGCGGCGTCGACCGCACCGGCCACGTCATCGTCGGGGGGATAGAGCAGGGACCGGCCGACCACCAGGCCCTTGACGGTCGGCAGCGCCAGGGCGCGCCGCCAGCTCTCCCGCATGGCGTCCGGGTCGGCGCTGACTTCGCCGCCAAGGATCAGCGCCGGCAAGGTGCTGGCGGCCATGACGCGCTCCAGGTCCTCGACCACCGGCAGCTTCAGCCACGTGTACGCGGACGTGTCACCCAGCCCGGCGGCGACCGAGATGACGCGCATCATCGCCTCGGCGGTCAGCTCGTTACGGATGCGGCCCTCGACCCGGTGCGACAGGAACGGCTCGACCATCGCGATCAGGCCGCGCGCCGCCAGATCGCTGACCGCCCGGCCGCACGCCTCCAGCGTGTTGACCGTCGCCGGGTCGTCGGGGTCGATGCGCAGCAGCATCTTGCCGCCCTCGAAGCCCATCCGCTCGATGCCCGCCGCGGTGTAGCCGGTGAACCTGTCGTCCATCTCGAACACCGTGCCGGCCAGGCCGCCGCGGTTCATCGAGCCGAAGACCACCTTGTCGTCGAGGGCGCCCAGTAGTAGCAGGTCCTCGAGGACGTCCGCGGTGCCGAGCACGCCGGTGACCCGGGGCCGGCCCAACGCCACGCAGAGCCGGTCGAGCAGATCGAACCGGTCGGCCATGGCCAGCGGCCGGGGACCCGCACGCAGCGCGCCCCGCGCCGGGTGGTCCAGCGCGATGATCATCATTCGGTCGTTCTCGTCGAGCAACGTGGCGGGCCGCTTACGGGCCGCCGCCAGCTCGGTGATGCGCCGCTGACCGGAGATACGGGCGTCGATCAGATCCCGCAGTTGATCGTCACGCATGGCCTGCCTCCTGCAGCTTGCGCTCCACAGTCGCCTCGTCCGGCATCGCGTCCGAGCAGGCGAGCTGGCCGGCGACCAGGGCGCCGGCGGCGTTGCAGAATCGCAGCGTCCGCTCCAGGTCCCAGCCGGAGAGCAGGGCGTGGCAGAGTGCCCCGCCGAACGCGTCACCCGCGCCGAGCCCGTTGACCACCTCGACCGGCACCGGCTCGACCTCCACGGTATGCGATCCGTCCCGGCCCAGCACGCCGCGCGGTCCCTGCTTGACGATCGCGAGATCGACGCCGCGGTCGAGTGCCGCCTGCGCAACCTCCCCGGGTGGGCGGTCCCCCACCGCGGTGTGCCATTCGTCGCGGTTGCCCACGGCCACCGTCGACAGCGCGAGCGCCTGCTCCACCCAGGGGTGGGCCTCCTCGCGGGACGACCAGAACATCGGCCGGTAGTCGAGGTCGAGCACGGTGATGCCGGCCCGGTCGCGGGCCTTCAGCGCGGTCAGCGTCGCGCTCCGGCTGGGTTCCTGGCTCAGGCCCGTGACGGTCACCCAGAACACCTTGGCCGCGCGGATCGCGTCCAGGTCCAGCTCCTCCGGGCGGATCTCGAGGTCGGGCGCCTTGGGAAAGCGGTAGAAGTAGAGCGGGAAGTCGTCCGGCGGGAAGATCTCGCAGAAGGTCACCGGCGTGGGCAGGCTCGGCACCTCGGTGACGTACCGGTCGTCGACGCCGTAGCCGCGCAGGGCGTCGTGCACGAACGCGCCGAACGGGTCGGCGCCGGTGCGCGAGATGACGGCGGCCCGGCGGCCGTAGCGGGCAGCCGCGACAGCGACGTTTGTGGCGCTGCCGCCCAGATACTTGCCGAAGGTCTCCACCTCGCGCAACGACACCCCGATCTGCAGCGGATAGATGTCGACACCGATCCGGCCCATGGTCAGCACGTCGAACGCATTCATGGCGGTCAGGACCCGCTGACGCCGGCCGGGGGCTGGTGTACGAAGTGCGCGGCGTCGTGCTCGCGGAAGTCGTCCTCGAGCTCCTCGAGCGTGCGTCCCCGCGTCTCCGGGCAGAACTTCCGGACGAAGATGAACGAGCCCGCGTTGACCAGGGCGAAGAGCCCGAACGTCAGGGTCGCGCCGAGCGCGCCGACCAGCAGCGGGAAGACGAACGAGATGATCGTGTTCGTGGTCCACAGCACGAACACGGCGGCGCCCATGGCGAAGCCGCGGATCGTCATCGGGAAGATCTCGGAGAGCAGCAGCCAGATCAGCGTGCCGATGAACGTCTGGACGAAGAACACCACGACGAGCATCGCGGCGAGGATCAGGAAGGCGCGAGTCTTCGACTCCGGGAGCATGAACATCAGGGCGAGGAGGAGGTGCCCGACCGCGACCCCGATGAATCCGGTGATCACCAGGGGTCGCCGGTTGACGTGGCCGAGCAGGTAGATGCCCAGGATGGTGCCGCCGACCCCGACCACGCCGACGGCGATCGTCAGAACCAGCGCCGCGCTGGTGCCGACACCGGCCGATTCGAGGATGGTGGGTGCGTAGTAGTTCACCGTATTGATGCCGGTCGCCTGCTGGACGATGGCGAGCCCGATGCCGATCCACAGGATGCGCCGCATCCACGGGAAGGCGCGCAGGTCGCGGATCGCGGCACCCTTGTCCTCCTGCACGTCGCGCTGCGCGTGCATGGTGATGACGTTGTACTCCTCGGCCGCCTCGGCCGGGTCGCGGCTCAGTGCGAGCACCCGGCGGGTGTCGTCGAACCGGCCGCGCACCGCGTACCAGCGCGGCGAGTCCGGCAGGAAGTACAGCCCGATGAACAGGGCGATGGCGGGCACCACCGCCACCAGGAGCATCCACCGCCAGATGTGCGAGCCGCTGAAGAGGGCGTCGATGAGCGCATTGATCGCGAAGGCCAGGAACTGCCCGCCCACGATCATCAGCTCGTTGATGGTGACCATGCGGCCGCGCCGGTGCGCGGGTGCCATCTCGGCCAGGAACAGCGGTACGGTGGCCGCCGCGGCTCCCACGGCCAGCCCGAGCACGATGCGGGCGATGAGCATGACGCCGTAGCTGGGTGCGAAGGAGGTGCCGAGCGTGCCCAGGAAGAAGAGCACCGCGCAGACACGCAGGCTGCCCTTGCGGCCGAGGGCGTCGGCGAGCTTGCCGCCGAGGAGCGCCCCGAACATGGCGCCGAACAACAGCGAGCTGACCACGCTCGCCTCTTGAAGGTTGCTCAGCCGCAGATCCTCCTTGAGGAACGGCAGCGCGCCGGAGATCACACCGGTGTCGTATCCGAACAGCAGGCCGCCCAGCGTGGAAATGATAGTGAGTTTGATCAGGAATCTGGGATTGCCACCCAAGCCGTGGCTGGCGGTGGAACCACCGTGGTGTCCCATTTCGGCTCCGCTTGCCGGCATCGTCGGCCTCCCTCCGTGGACGCCCGCAGAAAGGGGCAGACGGATCGGAATGTCGTCGTCTCGCGGGTGACTTCCGGCGTCGACCCGCCGAGCAGACATCGAACAAGGTGAGCTTGCTCCTACCCTCAGAAACGCCACAACCCGAGGAAGGAAAGAGGTCGAGTGCTAACACAAGCCGTGCCGACGTTCACGTATCCGGCCATTTCGTGGTGCAGTTTTCACACTCCCACCACAGATCTGTCACCCCGATCGGGGCGTGGCGGTGGTGGCGCGGACGATCAGTGACGGCTCCAGAACGATCTCCCGGGCGTCGGCGCGCCCGCGGTCCAGACGTTCCACGACGGCCTCGATGGCCGCCTCCGCCATGCGGTTCACGTCCTGGCGTACGGTCGTCAGATCGATGAACGACAGCCGGGCTACGCCGCTGTCGTCGAAGCCCACGACTGACACGTCGCCGGGAACGGCCAGCCCGGCGCGGACGAGGGTGCCCAGCACGCCGTGGGCGCAGCGGTCGTTGCTCGCAAAGATCGCGGTCGGGAGCCGACCGTCGGTGAGCAGGTGCCGCACGGCGGCCGCCCCGGACTCCTCGGTGTGGTCGCCGGGTAGCACGCGGATCTCCGGCGCGAAGCCGTGCCGCCGCATGCTGCGCTCGTACCCTCGCCGGCGGTGCACCGAGCCCGGCAGCTTCCCGCCATCTACGTGGACGATCGATCGATGGCCCAGCGCGGCCAGATGATCCACCGCGAGGCGGGCACCCCGCTCGTCGGCCACCCGGACGACGTCGACGCCGTCGCCGGCCGATCGCCGGGCGATGTCCACCACGGGCATACGTTCCGCAGCCATCGCCAGCTGCGCGGCCCCGGTCGTCGGTCCGAGCAGGATCATCGCCTCGCAGCGGTTGGCCAGCAGTTCCTCGACCGCCCTGCGCTCGTCGCGGCCCGCGCCCAGGGCACCGAGTACGACGTGGTAGCCGTGCCGATCCGCGGCCGGGTAGAGCGCCTCGACGAGGTCGACATCGAATGGCTGGCGCAGGGTGAACAGCACGCCGACGTGCCGGCTGCGGCTGCGCCGCAGGACCTGAGCTGCGGCGTTCGGCCGGTAGCCCAGCTCCGCGGCGGCGCGCAGGACGCGGTCGCGGGTGGCCGGACTTGCGCCGGGAGCGTTGCGGAACACCAGCGACACGAGGGCCTGCGACACCCCCACCCGGGCGGCCACGTCGCGCATCGTCGGCCGCGCGGCGCGTCCCGCGGGCGCCGACGTCACAAGCGGCCGCGATTCTCCGTCGGCCATCGCCAGACACCGCCTCTCGCTTCTCGTCACGCGCCGAGGAGCCGTCCGATCATGGACGGCATAGCGACGACCGTACGCCTGCTCCGTTCCCGTTCCGGTCCGGCGGTTGCGGAGCCGCGGCCGCGCCGTTGCCCGCCCGGCCGCCGGCTCCGTTGCCGGGGCCGCGGCCGATTCCGTTGACCGCCCCGCGGCCGGTTCCGTTGCTGGTCTCGCCGCCGTTGCCGGCGCCAGCTCCGTTGCCTGCTGCTGCGTTGCCGGCTCCGTTGCCGGCTGCGTTGCCGGCTGCGTTGCCGGCTCCGTTGCCGGCTCCGTTGCCGGCTCCGTTGCCGGCTCCGTCGCCGGTGAGTAGCAGATGGACCCCGGCGCTGCCCAATACCCGCTCCAGTCGGCTCGGCGGCCGTTCGTCGGTGACCAGGGCGTGGAACCGGCCCAGCAGTCCGAGCATCAGCGGCGCCGAGTCGGTGAAGCAGTCGTGCCGGGCCACAAGGACACTGCGGGCGGCGACGTGGAGCAGGGCACGCTTCACCGCCACCTCGGCATCGGAGTGGGCGTACACGCCCCGGTGATCAAGTGCGTCGACGGTGAGGAACAGCAGCTCGACCCGCACGTTCTGAGCGGCGGCGACGGTGCCCGCGCCGACGAAGGCGGAGATCCGGGTCATGACCTCCCCGCCCAGCCCGAGGACACGGGGCGGCCGCGGGCGGCTCATCAGCACCTGGATGGCGGGGATGGAGTGCGTCACGACGGTGCCACGGAAGTCGTCGGGCAGCGCCCGGGCCACCTCGTAGCCCAGCCGCCCGGCGTCGACCGCGATGGTGTCGCCCGGGCCGACCAGGGCCGCCGCGCGCCGGCCGATGTCCACCTCCTCGGCGGCGCCCGCGCTCACCCACCGGCCGGCGTCCTGCAGAGCCGGCACCGACAGGCTCGCGCCGCCGTACACCGTGCGCACCTGGCCTCCCTCCTCGAGGTGCCGCAGATCGCGCCGGACCGTCATGTGGGAGACCCCGAACATCCGGGTGAGGTCGGCGATCGACAGGAAGCCCTCGGCCCGCAGCGCGGAGAGAATCCATTCCCTTCGTTCCGTCGCATTGCGACAACGCAGCGACGGGCTTCCCATGCGACCTCCAGCGTGACTAGTACGTAATAGTAGTACGAACTAGGTGACTAGTTTGGGAGCCCGTCATACCGAGGTCAAGGGGTGTACTCCAAGATGCGAAGTCGTACAAAACGCCCATCGGCGTGCGGCCCAGGGTGCCTGCACGTTTACTCGGACGGGTTTGCCACGGGCGTCGGAACCGCACATGCACCCTGCGTACGCCGCCGCCCGTCCTCGCCTGGAGCTGGACGTTCGTTGCGGCGGCGCGACCTCCACCGGTCGCCGAACCGGTCCGCTCCGCTCCACGATGTGGTCCTCGGGAGCGGTCGATCTGCTTCAGGACCAGCGCCCGCGGATCTCCTCCCCGATGGGCGCCGGGCCCGGGAGCGGAGCAGGGGACGGCGTGCGCAGCGCGTCGAGGAGAAGCGTCAGGTAGCGATGGCGCAGTACGCCGGTGCGTTCCTTGTCTGTTACGCGTACGGAAGCCAGCTGCTCGAAGAGGAACGAGAGGTCGTTCACGGTGAGATCGGGCCGGATGGCGCCGGCCGCCTTCGTCCGCTCCACCAGCCGCATGTTCAGCTGCTCCGCCCTCTCGGCCTCGCGGTACAACTCCGGCGTGGGGGTGAAAGTCCCCGCCAGCCGCAGCGTGATCGAGTGCACGTCCTCATCCACAACCCGCCCAATGAAGCCGGCGAAGGACGCCCAGGCGTCGCCCTCCTCCGCCAACGCCACTTCGACTGCGGCGATGTATCGCCGGAGGCCGTCCGCGCACAGCTGCCGAAGCAGTTCCTCCTTGCTGGGGTAGCGCCGATACAGGGCGCTGATGCCCACACCCGCCCGCTTGGCCACCGCCGAGATCGGCGCGGCGGGATCGGCGACGAAGACGGCATGGGCCGCATCGAGGATGCGCGCGTGGTTGCGTGCCGCTTGCGCCCGTCGGCCGCTCAGGGACGGGGAACCGGTGGTGTTCACAGTCTGCACTATATCAGCGGAACGGAAGGCTCCGTTCCTGCTAAATTGGAACGGAATAGTTCGTTCCGCCAACGAGAGGCGCCTCTCATGTCCGCGACACACCCAGTCGATCCGAGCACGGAAATCACGCCGTTCAAGATTGAGATTCCCGAAAGCGAGCTCGAAGACCTGCGAGACCGCTTGACCCGCACCCGCTGGCCGAGCGAGGTGACGGGGGTCGGCTGGAGCCGCGGCGTACCGGTCGGCTACCTGAGAGAACTCGCCGAGTACTGGCGCACTGCGTACGACTGGCGCCGGCATGAGTCGCGGCTCAACCGCCACCCGCAGTTCACCACGACGATCGACGGTGCCAACGTGAACTTCCTGCATGTGCGCTCGCCCGAGCCGGAGGCCCTGCCGCTCATCATGACGCACGGCTGGCCCGGCTCGATCGTCGAGTTCCTGGACATCATCGGTTCCCTTGCCGACCCACGCGCGCACGGTGGAGATCCGGCAGACGCGTTTCACCTGGTCATCCCGTCGATCCCAGGGTTTGGCCTGTCCGGGCCGACGAGCGAGCCCGGCTGGACCGCGCGGCGCGTGGCCCGCGCGTTCGCCGAGCTGATGGGTCGGCTCGGGTATGCGCGCTACGTCGCCCAGGGTGGAGACCTCGGCGCGATGGTGTCCCCGCTCCTCGGGCGCGTCGACCCTGAGCGCGTGGTGGCCGTGCACGTCAATGCGGCCACCGCGGGCTTCATGCCGTTCCCGCCGCTGCCCGAGGCCGAGCTGGCCGAGCTCACCGACGCCGAGAAGGCGCGCGTCGAGCGTCTCACGGCGTTCATGTCGGACGAATTCGGTTACGCGCAGGTCCAGTCAACGCGGCCGCAGACGCTGTCCTACGGGCTCACCGACTCACCGGTCGGCCAGCTGGCCTGGATCGTGGAGAAGTTCCAGGGCTGGACCCACGGCGCGCGGGTGCCCGAGGACGCCGTCGACCGCGACACCATGCTCACGAACGTGATGCTCTATTGGCTGACGCGCACCGCCGGCTCGGCGGCGACCATCTACTACGAGGACATGCACTCGGCGGAATGGCCCGAACCGTCGGCAGTGCCGACGGGCGTGGCCGTCTTCGCGGAGGACATCGCGATCCGGCGCTACGCCGAGCCGGGAAACAACATCGTGCACTGGTCGGAGTTCGATCGCGGCGGCCACTTCGCCGCGCTGGAGGCACCCGACCTCCTCATCCGTGACATGCGAGGGTTCTTCCGCCGGTTCCGATGAATCCCACCTGGATGAAGCTCCGCCGCGGACGAGGGCCAGTGGGCCAGACGGCCCCATCAGCGACTCTCTCCTCGCGCTGCTCCGCGACAGATCAGCCCCCATCTGCTCGATCCAATCCGCCTCGACGAGCAAGCCTGACTCAGCCCACCCGCCCGAGCTGCCGATGACCGCGACCGCATACCACGCCGGGCGTCCCGTCCGGCATCGGCGAAGGTAGAGTTCGGCTCATGGCGGAGATCCCTGACTCGCTGCGCGAACTGCTGGCCACCGGCCCGCTGGCGACTGTGGTGACGGTCGATCCGGACGGCACCCCGCACGCGACGCTCGGCTGGGCCGGATTCGACGGCGACGAAATCGTCATGGCCACATTCTTCTATCTGCAGCAGCGCAAGCTGCAGAACGTCCGGCGTGACCCACGCGTGACGCTGGTCTTTCAGGCCAAGGAGTACTCGGGTCAGGGGCTGTGGCCGTATGCGGTGGTGCAGGGCCGGGTCGACCGGATCACCGAGGGCGGCGCGTTGGAGGTAATGGACCGGCTGGCCGAGTACTACATCGGCCCGGGACAGCAGTACCCCATGCGTGAGATACCCGGCGGGGTCGTGTGGCATTTGACGGTCGATCGGATCTACGGCCAAGGACCATGGGCCCGGTAACGGGTTAGCGTGCGGGCGTGCCGACGCTCGATGTGGACGGGGCTCCGCTGACGTACGACGACGTCGGCGACGGCCCGGTCGTCGTGCTGCTGCACGCCGGGATTGCCGATCGGCGCATGTGGCGCCATCAGGTGGCGGCTTTGCGCGAACGGCATCGCGTGCTCAACGTCGACCTTCCGGGATACGGCGACTCCGGCCTGCCGCGGGACGGGTACGCCAACCACGACGCAGTGGTGGGGCTGTTGGACCAGTGTGACGTCGAGCAGGCCGTCCTGGTCGGCTGCTCGTTCGGCGGCGCGGTTGCCATCGACACCACCCTGGCACATCCCGACCGGGTAGGCGCATTGGCGCTGTTCGGCTCCGCGGTGTCCGGTCATCGATGGTCGGAACAGTTCCGCCAGCTGCGCCAGGCGGTCTTCGCCGACATCGATGATGACGACCTTGATGCGGTGGCCAAGGCCGAGATCGATCTGTGGGTCGTGGGGCCGGACCGTGAGCCGGACGATCTGGACCCTGGCTTTCTACGGTTCGCGCTCGAGCTGAACCGGCGCGCGGTAACGGCCGAGGCGGCCCTGGACGTGGTGCCGAGGCAAGCGCTGGCGCCGGCCGCGATCGGCCGGCTCGCCGAGATCCAGGTGCTCACGCTGGTAGCGGTGGGCGCCGCCGACGTGGCCGACATCCGCCGGCTCGCCGAGCGGATCGCCGCAGAGGTGCCCCAAGCCCGACGCGTGCCTGACATTCCCGACGCCGCCCACCTACTCCCCCTGGAACGTCCTGATCTCATCAACCCGATCCTGCTCGCCTTCCTGCGCTGAGCAAGGCGTGGCGGCGGTCGCAGCAGGCGAGCCGCCGGCCCGGAGCGACGACGCAACCTGACACCGGACGACAAAGCGGTGGAAGCGCTTCGAGAAGGGCGGCCTGGCTGCGGATTGGGCATTGCTTGTGGTGAGGTCACCCATCGGCCGGCTCGGGCTGTTCGTCGGCATGGGCGATCCGACTCATTTCACGCCAGAGCAGAACGACGAAGATCGCCGAGCCGGCGAACGCGAACCAGAACGGAGCGGTAACGCCGAAGCGGGTGGCCAGTGTGCCGCCGATCGCCGAGCCGACAACAAGACCCCCGAAGACACTGATCGTGTTGAAGCTGCCCACTCGGCCTTGCAGGTGGGCCGGGACGGCCCGTTGCCGCACGGTGATCGAAGTGGTGCCCCAGATGAACGCGTGAGCGCCGAAGACGAAGAAGATCGGGAAGGCGACCCCCGGTGAGGTGGTAGTGGCCAGGCCGAAGTGGGTGAAGGTCTCGACGACCAGTCCGACCCGCATCACGTTGCCCAGGCTGACCCGTCGGGTGATCCAGTCGTACGACGCCGTGCCCAGCAGACCGCCGCGGCGTTGTCGGCGAAGGCCTCGGCCGTGGCCACCACCCCCAATGCCACCAGTGCCGGGAGCACCGAAACGTCGCCTGCAATGATCGCGACGGTGAGCACCGTCAATGCAAAGGCACGTACAGCATTAGCGGCGATCACGATCCGCCGTCGATCGCGCCGATCGGATAGCACTCCGGCATACAGGCCGAACAGCAACGGCGGCGCCCACCGCAGTAAGGCCGCCAGCGCAACGAGGAACGCATCATCAGTTAGCGACGCGATCAACAACGGTCCGGCCGCGACCGCGATCCCATCACCGAGGTTCGTCGTCCAGGACGAGGCCAGCAGCCACCGGTAACCGGCGCCCAGCCGCACCGGCACGAGTCTCTCACTGACCCCGCCCAAGCCCAGGACCATATGTCGGCGTTCCGCCGGGCGCAACGCGATTATCGACCAGGCGCCATGGAACTCCTCGGGCAGACGACAGGTGTTGGTCGACCACGTCCGTCAGGAGCTCGTCCATTATCGACGGTCGACACGCCCATCGATTCATCCCGCCTGCCCAACCGCCCCAGGATTCCGGCAATGTCGACTTGCGCGTCGTTGGCAGCAGCCCTCCATACCCGGGTGGGCCAGCCGGCCCGGATCGGCGAAGTCGGCGACGACCACGGCTGGCGTTCGCGCTGTCAGCCCCGCTGCTTGCCCCGGTCGGGCGGCGTTGTCCGATGTGGCAGATCCCCGACAATGTCAGATCGGCGTACCCGTGGCGGCAGGGTTAAGGGAACACTGATCCGGTCGCGATTTTCCGGCCGCCCTGCGGCTCGGGGAGGAGTCTCGAATGTTCAATCGTCGTCTCGCCACCCTTCTCATTCCCCTGGTTGCTGCCCTTCTGTCGGGCGGATGCACGGGCGGCACGGTGGAGGCGTCCGAAGAGCCCGCTCCAGCCGCCAGCCAGATTCCGGCGTCCGGCCTCAAGCCGAGCTCAACCAACGCCGAGCGGGGACCTCTGACCGGTCAGGAACTGCTCTGGCTGCAAGCGGTCGAGCAGTTGCTGCCGAAGATGAACAAGGTGTTCGAGGACAGCCCAACCAACATCACACCTGCCGCGCTGCGGTCGTTGGCGAAGCAGGTTCACGGCTGTAGTCGTGAATTGGCCGGGCTCGGTTCCCCGAGTGCTCGCCTCCAATCGGTCGAAGCACTCGTGCGGCAAGCCTGCCGGGAGTACGACAAGGGAGCCGAGTGTTTCGAGGACGGCGCTCGCCTCGGCACGCCGAGCAGCTCGGCGGAGGTCCGGGAGCTGGAGCAGCAGATCAGATGCGGTTTCGCCGCCGCTGAGACCGGTGGCAAGCCCTTGGCCGAGGCTCAAATCAAAGCCAACGAGGTTCGGGCGGCCGCTACGGGTTCGCAGTAGCGCCAAAGGAGCGGTAGCGCCAAAGGAGAAAGGTGCAGAGACATCCCGCCCCCGCCCGACAGACGCTGACGAATCCCACACTGCTCGACTGGACTGCGTATCTAACCGTGCGCTCGGCTTGGCCCGGTCGGGGCAATTCCCGGCCGTCGCGACGACAATGGGCGAGGTGACCGCTCGGAAGGAAACCTGGGAGCAGGCGTTAGGCTCCGAATCGGAGGCATCTCTATGGTTCAAGCCCCCTGAGCGCCAAGATCGATAGCATGTACTCATTAATCCGCGCGAACGCCGCGTTCCGGTCGTTGTGGACGGCTCGGGCGGTGTCATTCCTCGGCGGGTCGGTCAGCTCGGTCGCGCTGATCCTGTACGTGGCGGGCGAGGCGGGTACGGGCGCCGCGGTGGCGCTGTTGATGCTCGTCGGTGAGGCGCTGCCGAGCCTGCTTGCACCCGTGGCGGGGGCACTCGCTGACCGGATCGAACCGCGGCGGCTCATGGTGGCCTGCGAGGTCGGCCAGGGCGTGGTGCTGGCCTTGGTCGCGTTCCTGCTGCCCAGCCTGCCGGTGTTGCTCACCTTGGTCGCCGCCAAGTCGCTTCTCGCGGTGGTGTTCGACCCGGCCGGCCGGTCGGTTCTGCCAAGGCTGGTGGCTGACCGGGACTTGGAGCGGGCGAACGCTGCCTTGGGGTTGGGTACTTACGGGCTCGAGGTCGCCGGTCCGCTGGTCGCGGCCGCGCTGTTGCCGGCGCTGGGCGTGCGGGGGGTGCTGTGGTTGGACGTCGCGACGTTCGCGGCGTCCGCGGTGTTGCTCGGTGGGTTGCCGCGGTTGCCCCGGCCGGAGCGTCCGGACACCGAAGCGGTGGCAGGAATCTGGGTCGACGTCGGCGCCGGACTGCGGTATCTGCTCCGCCACCGGATGGTCCGGATGCTGGCGCTGTGCTTCTGGGGGGTGGTGCTGTGCACCGGCCTCGACGACGTGGTTCTGGTGTTCCTGGCCCGCGACACCTTGCACGCCGGTGACTCGGCGGTGTCGTTGCTGTACGGCGGCGTCGGGCTGGGTCTGCTGGTCGGCCTGGTGTCCGCCGCGCGGCGCCGGGTGGCTGTCGCTGACCCGACGGGTGGCCCGGCGTCCCGTCCTCTGGTCGTCGCGGGCGCCGGCGCCGTGGTGGCCGGGCTCGGCGTCAGCGCGGCCGGCAACCTGCTGACCGGCCTGGCTTCGGCGTTCTGGGCCGCACTGGCGTTCCAGGCAGTACGCGGGCTCGGGATCGCGGCGGTCGAAGTGGGACTTCCTGCGGTGATCGCCCGTTCTGTGCCTGAGCACCTGCGGGGACGGATGTTCGCGCTGGTGTACGGCGGGGTCAGCCTGGCCGCCGCGCTGTCCTATGTGGTCGGCGGAGTGGCGCTCGGTGTCACGTCGCCGGGCGCCATCCTGGTGGTCGCCGGTGCGTTGGGCGCCTTGACCTGCGCCGTGGTGGGCTGGGCGCTCTACCACCGGAGCGGCGACCAGTTCACCGTTGGGTAGTGGTGAACTAGCTCACATCGTCTCGGGCATACCCGTCCAGGCCACCCTTCCATGGATCTGTGACTCGGCGCGGCGCGGGTTTGCCCGATTGAGCACGAGGGTGTCCGTGTGTGAAGGTGGCGAGGTGGGGACACCGATCGAGGTCAAGCGGTTAGCGCGCGTAGAGCTGTCGAGGGTCGCCGAGATCGACCGTACCGAGCGTATCGACCTCATCTACGAGCAGCGTGGGACCGAACTCGTAGAGCGGCGCGGGAGCTGGAGCTCGCCCGCCTGGGACCCGCACAGGCACGGCGAGCACTCCGTCGAGGCGCAGCGGCACGCCCTCGAGCATTACCTCGACGCGGGCGGGATCGCACTCGGCGCCTTCTCGAAAGGACGGTTGGTTGGGATTGGAGTGGTCGTACCACACCTTCGCCCCGGGACAGCGCAGCTCGCGTTCCTCCACGTCAGCGAGGCGTTCCGGGCGGCGGGCATCGGCCGTCGTCTGTCTGACGAGCTGGACCTGATCGCCTGCGACGCCGGTGACACCGAGATTGTCGTCTCCGCTACACCGTCCGAGAACACGGTTCGCTTCTACATGAGTCGTGGCTACGAACTCATGGCCCAACCACTGCCGGAGCTCTATCAACTCGAGCCCGAGGACGTGCATATGAGAAAAGCCCTTCACTGTGGCGGACATATGGCTGTGGCGGATCGATGATCTGGGCACCGGTGTGAACCGCTGCAGAGTGGACGGAGAGCGGTGCGCCGCGAGCGCGAACAGCGCCACGGCCGGCACCAGGAACAATCCGGCCGCCGATATCCCGGCTCCGGTGGAGCGCCGCTGGGGCACCACGCCGACGGCCCAGATCACGTTCGCGACCAGGATCGCGGTGTACGCCGGCAGCAGGCCCCAGACCAGCAGACCCGCACCCATGAGGAGGTAACCGGTGACCACCGACAGGCGGCGGCTGTACAGGTCGGCGATCACGCCAGTGGGCACCTGGGCGACGAAACAGACCGCCTCCATCAGCGTGCCGACCAGCACCAGCTGAAACGGTGACAGGCCGACGACGGTGGCCTGGTAGACCAGGTTGAGCGTGAAGGCGGTCGTCGCGGCGAACGATCCAAGACCGCAGATGATCAGATAAAGACGATAGGGCGACATGCTCCAAGCTCTCCGGGGCGGGAACGCCCGGTGCTCGACGGATGCGCGCTGCTCTCAGATGGCCATCGGCCCGGGCAGGCCGCGCACAGCACCGGAGGGACACACGATGCGGTACGCGATTGTCATGCCAACGATCCTCGCCGCCCGCCCTGATCGGCGTCAACGGCTTTCCCGGGCGCTGCACGCCGGTTCGGGCAGCTCGAAATGCCAGACGATGGTCGGCGGCACGGCCCAGGCCGCCCAGGCTGCCTCCGGGATGAGGCCCATCAACGACCAGGGCCACTCGTGCCAGCCGGACACGGTCACCTCGGTGAGGGCCGGTGGTGGCGGGGGGAAGCCGTGGTCCGGTCCAAGCGGTTCCTCGCAGCGCCGGACCTGCAGCCCGGCGGGGAGCGCGGCGCGCAGGTAGTCGCCGGGGGTGTGCCGGTAGCTGGTGATGAATCCGGGTTCGCCATTCGGCCCGGGTGCCAGTGGGACGGAACCGCGGATGATGATCTCGTGGTGGACGTCGGAGATGACCAGATGTCCGCCGGGGCGCAACACCCGCGCGAACTCGGCCATCACCGGTGCGAGTGTCGGCACGTGGCATAGGGCCAGGGCCGACACGATGAGGTTGACGGAGTTCTCGGCCATGGGCAGCCGGTGAAGATCGCCGAGAATGAACCGGCCCGACGGCACGCGGGCGCGGGCCCGCTGGAGCATGTCGGGTGACCTGTCCACACCGACCACCCGATGCCCCCGGCCGGCGAGGTACTCGGCGTACCTGCCGGTGCCGCAGGCCGCGTCGAGGGCGTCCCCGGACTGGATCGCGTCGAGGATTTGATGCATGACGGGTTCGTCGCAGTCGAACAGGCCGTTGCGCGGCTCGTCGTAGGTGGGAGCCCAGCCTCGGTACCCGGTGAGCGTGTCGCGACCGATAACCTTCACCCCGTCGTGGCCGGCGACCGCTTCGGCGGCGAGCAACTGGCGGATGTCGGCTAGGCGCCGGTCGACGAAGTCCTTGTCGAAGTCGCCCGCCCAGGCGCGCAGCAATGCCAGGCCCTCCAAAGCCAGCAGATAGGCCAGGGGGTGCTGGTAAATCATGCTGCGACGCTAGCGTGCACCCGCAGCGGGATCCACGCATTAACGGCTGGTGGTCAGGACGAGAAGGGCGAACAGGTCGACGGCCCGACGGGATCGGGCTGCCGTCGAGGTCGTCGATGGCTGCTCTTTGCGTCCTGCGCGGTTATCAGGGTTCCAGCTCCGCCGAAGCTCCGCGAACGGTGCTGGCTTCGGCGTACCGGCTGCTCGCACCGACCAGCTCGGTGCTTTCCAGGAACGTGACGTGTCGCTTGCCGCCCTGGTCCTTGATGCGGACGACGACGTCGGCGGTGGCCCAGACCATGTGCCCAGCGCCCGGATCGTTTTCCGGCAGGTAGAGCGCGGCGTGGACCGGTTTGGTGAGGTCGGCGTTCTTATCGTACGAGATGAAACCCTTCGCTGACCCGTCGTAGTCGCCCATCTTGGCGGCCCGTTCGGCGAGCCGGGCGATCCGGTCCTCAGCCGATTCCTTCGGCTGCTTGTCATCCTTCTTGCCGCGCGTCATGCCCTGCCCGCTCGGCTTCTTGTCGACCGGTTTCCGGACCGCCTTCCCATCGTCCTCGGCCTGCTCCGCCTGCGTCCGGGCACCCTTCTTGGGTGGCTTGGCATCCCTCGCAGGTGTCGCGCCAGGCGGCGGCTGAGCCTTGCGCGCGAGCACCCGCTTGATCCGCGCCCGCAGCTCCTCCGGCGTGATCTTCCCGGGCGTCCATTCCAGATCCAGCAGCTTCGGTACGTCCTCGTCCTTGACGTCCTGGCTCGCCGAGAGCATGAACCGCACCCACTCCGGTCCGGTGACCGTGAAGGTGCCGGTGGCCTGTTTGCGGGCCAGACCGTCCATCAGCGCGCGCTGGGCCGGTGTCGCGTTCCGCAGCAGGGCGTCCATTTGGGCGGCCTGCTCGACGGCGCGATCCACGTCGCCGGGTGCCTGCCCGGGAATCGGCAGTCCGTATCTGCCGAATGTCTGCCCGGCTCCGCCGGCGCTCACGCCGCCGCTAGTGGCCTGGCCTCCCGTCGTCGTGGTGCCGCCCGCGGTGCCGCCGCCGGGGGTGGTGCCGCCTGTGCCAGGCGTGCCGCCGCCGGGGGTGGTGCCGCCTGTGCCAGGCGTGCCGCCGCCGGTCGCGGTAGGGCCGTCCGAGACGGTGGGCTCGGTGGTGCCGCTGCCCGTCGCCGTGGGCCCGGCACCGCTCGTTCCGCCCGCGGCGGTCCCGGTCGTTCCGCCACCGCCGGCCTTCGCGCCCACCTGACCGCGGACGTCGCCCGAGCCCGTGGTGCCGGCGGCCGCGGCGAGATTGCCCTCGCTGACCCCATGGCCGGCCACGCCCGCACCAGCGACCGTGTCGTCCTTGCTTGATCCCGCACCCGCCATCCCGGCGCCGGCGGCGGTGCTTCCGGACGTCTTTCCGGCGCCCGCGGCACCGACGGCGATCGCCGTGCTGTCCGTGCTGACCCCAGCGCCCGCCACGCCGGCCCCCGTGCTGCTGCTGCCGCTCGCCGCGCCTGCCCCGACAGCGCCGACCGCTTGGCCGGTCGAGTCGTACACCACTCCGGCGCTGACCGTCCCGTACGCCGTTCCGTGCGACATGACCGAAACGCCCAGCGTGGCGTTCCCGGAACCGCCGCCCGTACTGAAGATGCCGATGCCGAAGCCGATGTTGCCGCCGCTCGCGCCGGGCGCCTTCTTGGTGTCCTTCTTGTCCTTCTTGGACTCCTTCTTCTTCGACTCCTTCTTCTTCGACGCCTTCTTCTTCGGCTGCTGCTTCTTCTTGTCTTTCTTCTTGCCCTTCTTGTCTTTCTTCTTGCCCTTCTTGTCCTTCTTCTTCTTGTCCTTCTTCTTGTCGTCCTTCTTGGTACTGATCACTTCGTAGGCGAGCACGCCCGGGTAGTGGGTCAGATCCGTCTTGCCGAAGCAGATGAGCTCCCCCGGCATGTGCATCCGCGTCATGTAGAAGAGCCTCGGCGCCTGAAGCGTCCGTCCCGCGGTCCACGGCACCCCGGTGATCCCGGTCGCCAGCCCCGCGTAGGCGGAGACCTTGACCCGCTTCGCCGTGGCCATCCCGGTGGTCGTGACGTCGTAGATCTCGCGCTTGCGGAAGTCGATGATGTCCGGCTGCAGTTCGGAGGCCACGAGGTCGATCGCCGCGTCCGAGCCACCGATCGCATCCAGGACACTACCGCTCCCGGCTGGGGCCGGGACCTTGTCGGCGGGCTGTACGCTGCGACGCCGGACCGGTCCCTTGTGGCTCATGTATTGCTTCTGGAACGCCCGAAGCATCCGCGCCGGCTCACCACTCCACGAGGACGCGTCGATCTCCCAGAACTTGTTCCGGTTGGAGGCGACCTCTCGGTATCCGCGCCGGGACTGATAGTAGTCCAGCATCTGGTATTCGGCCGGTCCGTAGCGGAAAGGCCTGGCCCTGGCGGACAGCCGCTTGCCCGTGGGGCAAGTGCCCCACGGCGCGCGCTGGATCACCGGGCGGGCGCGGCCGCCGGACTGCTGGATGACGTGGGTCAGCTCATGCGCGAGCAGCGCTTGTCCCGCCACTGTGGAGGGAGAGTATCGGCCGGAGGCGAAGACGATATGCGAGCCGACCGTGAAGGCGGAGGCGTGCACCGCATGGGCGGCAGCGGAAGCCGAGGCGTCGGTGTGCACCCGGACGCCGCCGAAGTCCCGGCCGAAGCGGGGCTCGAGCATGTGACGGGTGGCGGCCGGCAGCGGTTGCCCACCGGCCGACCCGAGCGATCCGACGTAGCCGGCGACGGACGCGGAGGCCGAACGCGGCCCGCCGGGACGCGCGGCGGCCTGCAGATCCGGTACGTCGTCCTGGAGGTCCACGTCGTCATCCGTGGCGCGCTGCACGACCGGCGTGGCCGCCGCTATCGGACCCACCGGTCGGGCGCCGCGGCCGAGGTCGCTCATCACCTTCGCCGCGACCCGCGCGGCCTCCTTCTCGTACGCGTCGTCGGCCGCGCCGACCCGCAGTCCCCCGCTGCCGGCCGGAGCGCGCTGGATCTCCGGCGGCGCGCCTTCGTGGCACGGGCAAGGTTCCGGCGCTCCGCCGCACCGCTGCAGCACCAACGACGTGAAGGCTCGATTGCCCATCAGGCTCGGCAGATCCGGGGTCAGCGGCCGCCGGGATGCCGGTGCCCGTGAGGCGCCGGCGGGCCTGTCCGGCCGGTGGGTGCGTGCCGGGGTCGTGCTCATGTCGGCACCTCCGTCGACCGATGAGCCTGCAGCGACCGCAGCGTGCGGTCGAGGAGTCCGAGCGCCAGCCGCTCGGCGGCGTGATCGAGGCCGAGCCGGTTGGCGTGCAGGTGCAGAATGCTGGGTGCCAGCTCGGGCAACGTCCTGGTGCCGCTGGTCGCCCGCAGCCTCTCGACGAGCGGTGCCACACTCTCCTGCCGGCGTGCCAGTACGGCACCCACGCGGTCCCACCCGGGACCGAGCCCGTCCCAGAGTCCGGTGTCGCGAGCATCGACCAGCGCGCGCAAGCGTCCCTTGTGGTCCCGGAATCGCTGCCCGCCGGCGGCGGCCGTTCCGGCCATACTCTTCACCCAGCGCGAGCGATCGGCGCGGTCACTCGCGGCCAGCGCATCCAGCAGGGCGGCCATGCTGACCAGGCCCAGCTCGACCCGGTCCAGGTCGCCGAGCCGCCGCGCACCGAGCAGTCCCCGTACGGCGGTCGAGTCCGCGCAGGCGAGTTCCTCGCAGATCGCGGTGGTTTCGGGGCCGCCATAGCGTTCCAGCTCGCGGTCGTACGTCTCGATGCCCATTCTCGTCCGGAACCCGGCGCTTACCGCTTGCGCCGCCCAGCCGATCACTTCGGGAAGCACGCGCTCGAGAAGCGTGGCCGGTACGCCGTGGAACCGCAGCCGCAGGTGACGGTTCGGGTCGGCGTACCGGACGACCATCCAGCCGTCCGCGTCGCCGCGCTCGACGATGCCGTCGGCCAGCTCACCGAGCGAGCCGGCGATCAGGTCGTCCTCGGTGCGCGGCGGCCCGTCGAGCGTGACGTACAGCCAGTCGGAGCCCGGTGGCCGGCGGCGTTTCGCGTCCGTCCACCGTGGAGCTGCGATCGTCGGGCGGGAACGGCTCGGCGTCACCCGGACCAGCGGCACGACCATCTCGACCAGGTGGCGCCCGCGCGGTCCCGGGAGCCAGGCGTGTTCGGGGCCGGGCAACGCCTCGTGCAGGGTCACCTCGCCGCCGTCCCGCACGGCCGAGGCGAGTTGGCGTCGGTGGCTGTCGTCGTCCAGGTCCAGCAACAGCCGGTTGTCCGCGCTGGCGAGATACACCAGCCGCGGGACGAGCCACCGGTACCGCCAGGCGTCGAGTCCGGTCGTCAGATCGGCACGGGTGAGCTGCCACTGCGCGGGACTCAGCACCACCCGGTCACGGCGGAGGCGCGGCCGGTACGGCATGTCCGTCATCGGTCCCCAGTCGAAGCTTGTCAAGTCACCCAGGCCGTCGGCGGTGAGGTCCAGCAGCGTCCGGCAGACCGCCGGTGCCGCCGCCGGGTTGAGCATGTGCCCGGAGCTGAGCACCAGCGGACGGTCCACCGTGTCCCACCACACGCGGAATCGGCCGCCCGCCAGGCTGACCGAGAGCTCGTCCACGTGCACCACGCGATTCGGCGCGGCGGTGGGTGCCACACCGACCGGGAGCTCGTACTGCCGCACCAGCGGACGCACCGCAACGTTCGCCGAACGGGCACGCAGCGGCCGGTACACGAGTTCGGCGACCACGGCTCCGGGTTCCGCAGGCTCCGCCGCGGCGGCCTCGGCGAGCAGGTCGTGCGCCGGTGCCCCCAACAGCTCGGCGAACCGGCCCAGCCCACGCCCGGCCGCCTGCCCGCCGAGGTTGGGGCCTACCACAAGGCGGTAGTCGCCGCGGTCGAGCGCGGCGCGGTCATGCGCGGCCACGAAGACGCTCAGCTCGAGCGAAGGTGGCAGATCGGCGGGATCCGGCGGGGCGGCGCCATCGGTGAGCCGGTCGATCAGGGCGTCGTCGAGTACCACCTCGCGGCGGCCGTCACGGATCGCACCGGCGACCATGTCCCGGACCACCCGCGCGCGGCGTCGCTCCGCGTCCGCAGTGTCGCGGGCGGCACCGTCGTAGTTGGACGGATGGCCGAGACCGAATCGTGGATCGAGCAGCTCGAGCAGCGGCACCCGGCGCTCGTCGCCGTACCGGCGGTGGAAGGCGGACCGGTAACCGGCCAGCGGGTCCCAGGACCGGCCTGACTGCAGGCGGAACAGGAGGTCGACCGCCGCCGCGGCGTCGTCCGCGATCGAACGGGTCACTCCGGTTCCGGCCAGCGGCAAGGCGGAATCGACCTGGACGTCGGCGCGAGCGCCATCGACCGGGGTCTCGGACAGCAGGGCGCGAGCGGTGGTCAGCGCGGCCGTCGCGCCGGCCGCGCCGGGGGCTTCGTCGACCGCCCGGCAGGCGGCACCGATGGCGGTCAGCCGCGCCGACCACTGCGCCGCGGCCGCGGACGGCATCTGGTCGAGGCACTTCACCACGTGGCCGAGTGGGTCGCCGAGCAGCGCCGGCGGCAGCTCGGAGAGCAGGAACTGCTGATCACGGAGTTGATGCAGCAGGCGGGTAACCTTCTCGCCGGTCGCGCCCGGTGTTCCGGCCAGCAGTTGCCGGCGCAGTTCGCCCGCGTCGATGCCGGGACGGGCCAGCTCCAGCGCGCGCCGGACCGCGCCCGTCGCGCGGATCGAGACGTCCGGCCCGGAGCGGAGGCCGCCGGTCGCCGGATCCGCGAGATAGAGCCGGCCGTCCTGAGCGGACACGCAGGTGTTGGCGTACCATCGGCCGCCGTCCTCGCGGGTCAGCAGGTCGGCGACGGCGGTCAGCCAGGCCATGTCGACCCGGGTCCGCGTCGGCCGGCGCTCCGGTGCGATCGCCAGGTCGGTCCGGTCGTCCCACCGGGCGACCGCCACGGCAGCGAACCCGCCGAACGGGGTTGGCCGGACCGCCGCGCGGATCAGGTAGCGCTGGAGGGCGGCGCGCGCGTCGGCGCCGGCAGTACCGGAGTCCAGCGCGGCGCCGAGGTCCGGCGAGGACACCGACACCGCGAACGCCACGGCCGGGTCCGTCCACCATCGGTCGAGGGCCGCCTCACCGAGGCCGGCGAAGGCCGAGGCGGGCAGCATCGGGGCCCGGACCACCGGTCCGGACAGCGCGCGGTACGCCGGCCGATTCGTCATGACAGCAGGAACATCCGATCCCAGGAGAGGTCCGGCGTGGGGCCGAGCAGGGCCAGGGCCACGCCCGGTGCGCCGTCCAACAGTCCCGGATGGTCGACCAGAACGCCCTCGGGTTCGGCGATGCGCAAGCCGAGCAGGGTGTCCGGGTCGTACTCGGCGGCGAGACCGGACGCCAGCGTCTCTGCGGTCGCCGCGATCGCCGGGTCGTCCAGGTCCGTGACGAAGCGCCGGAGCACCTGCAGCAGCCCGGCCTGCCCGTGGCACAGGCCGGAGGTGGACAGCCACCACCGGTCCGGCGGTCGGGCCGCCACCGCGCGGATCGTCCGGGCCGCGAGGTCCCGCCACTCCGGACGGCCGAGCGCGGTGCCGGCCAGCCAGAGGCTGCGCGCCACGCCGATCGCCCCGTAGCACCACGCGGCCCGGCCGGCTTCCCGCCCGCATGGCGGCGGTGATCCGGGGTGGTCGAGCGCGATGGCGTCCGGCCAGTCGGGCGCATCCGCGGTGCCGACGTGGTGCTCGGCGAGCCAGGTGGCGGTCGCCTCGATCGCCTCCCGGGCGCCGGGCACCTCAGCACCGTCGAGTATTGCGAGCGCCAGCAACGCCATCGGACCCGGTGCGCCGTGTGCCATGCCGCAGTTGTGGTGCCCCTGGGGGAAGTAGTCCCGCAACGTCCCGGTGGTCAGATGCGCCGGGGTGTGCCAGCGGCGCGGATGGCCACGGTCGGCGAGCAGCCGGGACAGGGCCGACAGTGTGTCGGTGAGCGCGGCACTCCGCGGCCGGGCGAGCAGGTAGACGCCCGTACCGGTCAGTCCGGAGATGAGGTCGTGGTCGCTCGCCGCACAGCCGTCCGCCGAGTTCAGCCGCCCGGCCGCCGCGGTGACGGCCGGTCCGATCGTCGCGTCCACGGAGCACAGCAATCGCTCGTAACGGGGCCGTCCGGCGGCCAGCAGGGTGGCCGCGAAGCCGATCCCGGCGAGGCCGGAGAAGAGCGAGACGTCGTACGGTGCGGCCGCGGCGACCGCCGTCGCCAGATGCCGGTGGCCGGCCCGGTCCCAGCCGTCACCGGGCCGGTGGCTGTCGAACGCGGCGCAGAGCACGGCCAGCCCGGCATGGCCCGTCGACAGGCTCGCCGGCCGCCACGGGAGCAGGTCGGCGTACCGGGACTGCCGTGTCATGGCCGCGACCGCGTCGGTGAGCCGGACCGGGTCGGTGACCCGCTCGGCGAGCAGCTCGGCGACCTTCTCGGCGGTCACAGCGGCTGGCACCGTTCGGTCGGGCAATGGGTCTGCGCCTGGGTCTGGCACGGCCGACAGGTATCCGGGCACGTGTTCCGGCACGTCGCCGGGCACGTGTCCCGGCAGGTGTTCGGGCACGTCGCGCGGCAGGTGTTCGGACACGTGGGACGGCAGGTGTTCGGACACGTCGGCGCGTGGCTGTCGCACGTCTCACCCGGCTGCTCGTTGGTGGTCGGCAGGTACAGCTCGAGGGACCCGTGCGGGCTCAGCTCACCCCAGACGAGATCCAGATCGAACTCGTCGAGGACGGTCTCGGGACGGTTATCGACGTTCATCGCGATCGCTCCGCCGGTCCAGGTCGTCCAGCCGATTCTCCAATGCGGTGATGGCCGCACGGAGCTCGTTGACCGCGCCAACCAGAACACCGGCCAGTCCCGCATAGTCGACGGCCAGCAGATCGTTCTTGCCCATCGGAACCACCAGCTCGGGGAACGCCCGCTCCATCTGCTGGGCGACGACCCCGGCGCGCCGGCCGCTCATGGTGCCGGCCTCGCCCTGCGTCGGCACGAAGGTCACGGCCTGCACCTCGGCGAGTCTGTCCAGGACGCCGGTCAGCCCGGTGACGCTGGTCTTGAGCCGCGCGTCGGACGGGTTGCAGAAGGTGACCGCGCAGACCGTGCCGGAAACGTCCACGTCGAACCGCGGATTCGGGTTCTTGACGCCGAGCCGGTTCCCGACGAAAACGTCGTGCGAGACCTCGAGATCCGCCGGACTGGCGCCTCCGATGTGGACGGTCTGCCCGGTGTTCCAGTTGAGCCACAGGCCGTCCGGCCCGTCGGCGCCCGACTGCTTGCCCGCGATGTGCCGGGTGACGAGGAAGGCGTCGCCACCGGCCCCGATCGTCGTGGTGCCGTGCACCGCCAGCGTCTCCAGATTCGCCGTCCCGCTCGCGGTGACGGTGCCGGTGACCGCCAGGTCGCCGTCGGTCTGCACCGCGCCGTGGATCACCAGGTCCGAACCCAGCCGGACGTCGCCGGTCAGGACGGTGTTACCGCTCACGGTCAGCGCCGCCACGGTGGTGGTCGCCGCCCGCAGATCGCCGCTGACCGCCAGGTCGTCGTCGATCGTCACGTCGCCGGCGACGGCCAGGTCGCCACCCGTGGTCATGTTGCCGGTCGCGCTGACGTCGCCGGTCACCTCGGCGCCGCCGGCCACCGAGAGCGCGGACGCCAGCGCGACGGCGCGGGCGACCCGGAGGCCGCCGTCCAGCTCTAGATCGGCGGTGCCGCCGGTCACCGCCAGCGCCCGGCGGGTCGTACCGGCCGCGGCGATCAGGTGCAGGTCGACGCCGCCGTCGTCGCGGGGCGCGAGCAAGGCTGATCGGGTCTGCCCGGCGGACAGGGTGGTGGCGCCCTGGCCACCGCCGATCCGGGACAGGATCAGCGATCCGGTGACGGACCGGGCGAGCCGGCGCAGGCCCGGTTCCAGGCCGTCGACGACGCCGTCGACGTTGAGTTCGAGTGCGGCCAGCACGAGCTGTGTGCCGTCGTCGGTGAACGGCCCGGGATCGGTCAGCCGCAGCCACGGCGCCTGGCGCAGCAGCAACAGGCCCGCCTCCGCCACCTCGACCTCCCGCCAGCTGACGGTGATCAGGTACTGGCCCGGATCGAGGCCCGCGGTGTCGATGACGACGCCATCGGGTCCGACCTGGACGGTTGGAATGTTCTGCACGCCGGTGGACGGTACCTGCGGATCGGTGATCGCGAGTCCGCCGTCGCCGAGCACGATCACCCGGCCGTCGGCGTCGAGCGCCGTGCCCGGTGCGACGGTGATCCCCGCTGATCCCGCCGTCGCGGTGACCGTCAGGCCGCCCGCGATCCCCCAGTCGTACAGCGCGGTGGTGCGGGCGGCGTCCGCGGGCAGGACGTACCCCTCGATGTCGGTGCGCGACTCGGCCCGCGAGGTGAGGCCGGTACGCGGTGTCGGGTTCGGTCCGCTCATGTTCCAGTACTGGGTGCGGACCAGGCCGGTGTTGCTCATCATCGGCTCCTCGTGATGCTCAGCCGACGGTCAGGATCCGCGGATCCGTCCGGTCGTCGGCGCCCGCCGGTGCGGGTGAGGTGGGTGCGGGCAGGTCGGCTCCGGCGCCGGCCTCGAGTTCCTCGAGCACCTGGATCGCTCCGCTGATGCGGAGCAGGGTCTCGTGCAGCACGGCTTCCTGCCGTGTCAGGTCGCGCAGGCGGGCCTCGCCAGTGGCGTATTCGCGCCGCAGCTCGGCCAGCCGTGCCTGCAGTCGGTCGGCGGTCATCGTCATCACTCCGTAGGTGTGTCGTCGGGTGCGGCGCCGAAGATGCCCCGGTCCTCGGCGACGCCGTACGCGTGGGGGTGCAGGTACTTCTCGGCGGCGTGCTCGGGCTTGTCCACCTCGGGAACGATCCGGTTCGCGTCGGCCCACGGGTCCTGCCTGACGCCGGTGATCAGCCAGCAGACGGTCACCTCGGGCGGATCGGAGCGGATGGCGAAACGGTTGCCGGACACCTCCTCGGCGATCGACAGCGAGGCCGCGCCGCCCACGGTGGTGAGCTGGTACGAGAGGTCGCGGTTCAGCGCCTCGAAGTAGCCCGGAAGCTCGACCCAGGCGAGCCCGTCCGCGCCGGTCGTGACGCGTCCGGTGTAGAGATTCGTCATCTCCGGTGACTCGACGAACGAGTGGGACAGGAACTTGCGCTCGGGATCCAGCGGATGGTCGATGGTGAACCCGCCACCGCCCTTGGACAGCGTGCCGCTGATCGACACGTTGCCGTTGAACTGACCGGCCAGCCGTCCGGTGGCCCGGATGCCGATGTCACCGCTCGCGTCGACGCCGATACCCCGCCGCCTGAAGACCGGCGGGAACAGGCCGACGATCGGCCGGTCAGGAACCGGGAACGGCAGGGTGGTCCCGCCCGAGGCCCGGACGGCGATGAAGCCGTCCACGTGCAGCCTAGCCTCCGGGTCGCCAAGCCCGAGGCCCATGCCGATGTTGCCCGAGTGGGTGTCCATGGCGAAGCCCCAGCCGGTGCCGTCCGCGCCGTAGAACCCCACTTTGGTGTCCGTGCCCATGCCCACGAAACCGCGGTCGCGGTCCTGATGGAACCAGATGCCGGCGGAGAAGACGCCGTTCGACCGCACCCGCATCCGGCGGAGCACATCGAACCCGACGCCGTCCGGGCTGCCGGCGATCGACTGCGGGAGCCGGACCTTCAGCATGTCGTCGCCGGACCGCAGGCGCGCCTCGCCGTCGGTGGCGTACCACTCCCACTGTTGTGCGGCGCCGCCGGCTCGGTCGTCGAACGAGAGCCCGGCCGACGTGCCGCCGGTGTGCAGGTGCTGGACCTGGGTGTCGCCGCCGGAGCTGACCCGCAGCGCGGTCACCGGCGCCGGACCACCCAGCACGCTCAGCACCACGTCCCCGCCCGGCTCGGCGCCCAGCGATGCCGCGGCCACCTGGCCCGCGTCCCCCGGTGTGCCGGTCGGCACCCGCAGCTCCAACCGGCCGGCCGGCAGTCCGGCCAGACGCCGAAGCCCGGGCTTCAGGTCGGTGACCGCGCCGCCGGCATCGAGCGTCACCTGGGCCAGGACGACCTGGTCCCCGCGATCGGTGAAGCCGGCCTGCGGCAGCAGCCGCAGCCACGGCGCATGCCGCAGCACCAGTACGCCGCCGGTGGCCGCCTCGACTTCCCGGAAGACGAGCGTGAGCAGGACGGTTCCGCCGGCACCGGCCGGTACGGTACCGACGGTGACGCCGGTCTCGCCGACCACCACGGTGGGCACGTCCTGTACCGCGTCCGGAGCCACCTCGGGGTCGATCACCGCGGCGCTGCCCGCGGCAAGCACGATCGTGCGGCCGGCCGCGTCCAGGGCGGTGCCCGGCGCCACCGTGACGCCGGCGGCACCGACAACCGCGGACACCTCCAGCCCTCGCGCCACGCCCCAATGGTGGAGCGCGGCGCCACGGGCCCGTTCCAGCGGGAACAGGTGGCTCTCCATGTCGTCGCGGCTCTCGACATGGCTGGTGACCCCGGTACGGACCGTGTTGGTCGCGACGTTCCAGTACTGCGTGCGGATGATCGGTTCGGCCACTCCGGACTCCTTCGGGGCGCGTGCTTCTACAGGATCGAGGTGTTCAGGGTCCACACTGTGTGTGCCGGCTTCTGCTCGGTCACGATCGTGGTGATGTTGCCGACGGCCTTGTCCAGCTCTCGTTTCCGAGCGGGGTCGCCGTCGGGTGGCAGACGTGACTCGGTGAAATGGACCGAGACGTCGAAGTGGAACGGTCGCGCGCGGTTCCAGAACGTCTCCAGCCCCCGTAACGGTGGCTGACCGGGATCGCTGATCACCAGACGGTCCGCGGTGGCCGCCATCCCGGTGGGATAGACCAGCTCGCCCGGGCCGGTGATCCGCATGAGGACCGGCGGCGTCGCGCCGAGGTCCACGGTGAACACGGCGGCGTGGTCGGCCACCGGGCAGATGAACGGGTTGGTGGCGGAGATCTCGAACGGCTTGAGTCCGGCGTCCAGCACGTATCGGGTGCCGTCCCGGGTCTGTGCCAGGGCGGTCGGCGCGATCAGCGGGTTGTCCACCGGCAGCAGTCTCGTCTCCGTCCACGGGTTGGTCCGCCGGTCGATCCGCCACAGGTTCCCGGACAGCTCCTGCGGCCCGGACGGTTCCTGCGGGCCTCCGTCACCCAGCAGCAGCGTGCCGCCGGGGTCGACGACGAGCGACAACGGTTCGATCACCGAGGACAGCTTCGTCCGGGTGGCGGTGAGCGGGGTCGGCCGGACCGTCACGACCGACGGCACGGCGTCCTGCGGTTTCTGTCCCCCGCGGTCGAGCGCCAGGAGGTCACCGGTCGCCGGGTCGACCGCCAGGGCCACCATCCACACCGGCTTGCCGGGGTTGGACAAGGTCGTGACGAGCGTGGCCGCCACCCCGTCGAACGGCGCCGGGACGGCGAAGAGGCGGCCGGTACGCGTGAGCACGTACGCGGTTTCCGGTGCGGCGTCGCGCGGCGGCCGGACCGCGACGGCCACGACGTCCTTGAGACTCGTGCCGCTCGCCAGCGGCACCGGGCGCGGCGGCGTACCGGCGGTGCGGTAGCGCCCCGTCGCGTCGAGATGCCAGACCCGGCCGGGCAACGTCAACCCGGCATCCTCGGGCAGGCCGATGTCGGCCACGAACAGACTGCCGTCGGCACCGGTCGTCACGTTCCACGGCCGGGTCAGGCCCTCGGACCGCACCTGCCCGCCGATCACCACCGGGCCCTGTGAGACCAGCGCGGTCACCTGAGCCAGTTCACCCGTTCGCGGTACAACGGAAACCAGGCGGGCCCCGTCGTCCACGCAGACCCGCGGCTGGGTGCTGCCCACGGCGTAGAGGTCGAGGTATTGATTGAGGCCCGCCTTGCGGCCGCGCAGCCGGTAGATCCGGGCGATCTCCGCGGTGACCTTGCGGCGCTGGTACTCGTCCCACAGCGGCTCCCCCTGCAACGTGGGGAAGTCCAGCGCCACCCAGGAGGCGAGCCAGGGCAGGAAGTCCGCCGGCGTCGTCCACGGGTCGAAAAGCCGGTGCAGGTCGGCGATCCGATCGGTGAACGCCGGGTGCTCGTGGGTCCGGTCCGGACGGTCCGGACGGCGCGGGTCGGCGTGAACCAGCGGGATCCCGTCCGGGATGCCGGTGGCGATCTTCTCGAAGATGCGAAGCACGGCGCCCAGCCCGATCCCGGCTGATGCGGGTGGCGGGTCGTCGCGCCAGAGCACCGGCGGGAGGTACCTCAGGTAGCTGCTCACGTCGGTCATCGCTGTGCCTCCTTGGCGATGCCCTCCTGGCCCTCGCCTGCGAAGCCGTCGTTCGGTGCGGCTGGGTGCCGCTCGGTGCAGTCGGTCATCGCTCTGCCTCCTTGGCGATGCCCTCCTGGCCCTCGCGTGCGAGGCCGTCGTTCGGTGCGGCTGGGTGCCGCTCGGTGCAGTCGGTCATCGCTGCACCTGCTGGACCTTGACCACCTGCACCGCATCGGCGGCGGCGCAGACAAGCTCGTAGTCGGCGACCCGCACCGACGCACCGAAGTCGGACAGCGGGAACGGCCGCTCCACATCGGCGTTGAAGGCACCGCCCGGGCCCTGCGGCGGAAAATGGTAGGCGGGCGTGTCCGGTTTCACCTGCAGCGTGCTGATGAAGCCGATGTCCTCGGCCGGCATCAGCGCGCGGAACAGGTCCGAGGTGAACACCGGTTCGCCGACCTGCCAGCCCGTCCCGTCCGGACCGCCGCGCGTGGGGTGCAGGAACGTCTGGATGCGCGCGCGGGTGTCGCTCTCGATGGTGCCCGTGTCGGCCCCGGCGGCCAGCGCCTCCTGCCAGACCTGGATGGTGACGCTGACGATGACCGGCAGGTACCGGGGCGGGACCACCTCGAGCCGGGCGGTGAGATCGCGGCGGGCGTCCAGGTACGCCGTGACGAGCCGGATCTGGTCCTGGGTCGGCTCCGGCCGCACGATCTCGAAGCCGCGGTCCGGTACGATCACCAGGTTCACCGTTCCCGGCGCCCGCACCAGCCCGCCGAACTCCCACGGCTGTCCCTTCTGGAACGGCGTCACGGCACCGGGCGGAGGGTTGTGCAGCCGCGGCGGAAGGCACCGGCGGATCACCAGGTCGTTGGCGGCCTCCCGGCTGAGGAACTCGTAGTCGTCCACGGTCACCGCGCGGTACCGGATCCGCAGCTCCTCGGGCGCGCGGCGCATGGTCTCCTCGATCGGCTCCTCGTCCGCGCCGTCGCGGGCCGGGCCGAGATTGGTGACCGCCGCGATACCCGGTGGGAGGTTCGTGTCCGGCGCCGTGGTCAGCACCACCACCTGGCCGGGTGCGACGTTGCCCGCCGCGCCCCGGTCCACGTAGCGGTACCGGGACGCCTGGACGCGGCTGCCGGCGGCCGGCACCGAGCCGCTGCCCTTGCCCGACTGCGGATCGAAGTTGCCGAACCGCACCTCACCGGCGACCGGGTCGATCCGGTACACCTGGCCCGGACCCGCCTGGAACTCGTCGACGAGTGTCCATTCCTGCCAGACCGGAGGCGTCCCGGATTCCACCTGCACGTGGAGATCCGCGTACGGCGCGGCTATGCCCGGCCGGCGGAACAGCGGCCGGTCGCGCAGCGGGAAGACCTGGAAGGGCTGCCCGGTACTGGTGCCCAGCACCTCCGCCCGGCGGACGGTCAGCGCGGTCCGCGCCGACGCGGCGTTGAACAGCAACCGGTCGATGCCGAAGGTCAGCGGCGGGGGCGGGTCGGCCCCGGCCGGCACCGCCACCGTGGGCGCGGTGAACTGCAGCCCGACCCAGAACAGCGGAACGGTGACCCCGTCCGCCGCACCGGTCGGCAGGACGGCGGTCCACGGCTTTGTCGCCTCCGGGCCGGCGGCGCGCTGGGTGGTCCAGTCGGCCGGGACCGTCGCGCGCAAGGCGCCGTCGTGCCGGAAGCCTTCCGTCCCGTCGGTCACCGCGAGAGTGGGCCAGGCAGACGGCTGGTCGGTGCCTCTGGAGTACCGCGCGGTCACAGTGACCGGCTTGTCGGGCAGGGCGGCCTGGAACAGCCGGATGTCCAGCACGAGCGGGTCGGTGACCGCCTTCGTGAAACCGAGCAGGACGTCCACGGTCTGCCCCGCGTGCACCTGGATCAGGTGGCGCGCGGTGGGCGGCCCGATCAGGTCGGCCGACACATTGCGGTAGTTCCCGGCGATCGCGGCGGTGGTCTTCCGGGCCGGCAACCGGAGCGCGGCCGCCAGGTCGGTCGGCACGACCACGAGGTCGGTGTCGGTCTCGAACACCACCGGCTTCCCGCCGGTGGTGTCGACCGTCTGCGCCTGCGTCCCCGCCGCCACAGTCGTCTTGCCGGGCACGCCGGAGGTGAAGGTCAGGTACGTCCGGGCCGGGTTCTGCGGGTCGCGGGTGATGCCGAGCAGATTGAGGAACGCGAGATAGTTCTTCTCCGGCGTCTGGTTCAGCCGGAAGATGATGTTCTCGCCCAGCCAGGCGAACAGCTCGATGAGAGTGATCCCGAGGTCGCTCGGGTTGTGGTCCGTCCACTGCGGCGCGTACTTCGGGATCAGGGCGCGCATCTCGTCGACGAGGTCCTGCCACGTCCGGTCGTCGAGGTCCGGCGGGAGGATGCGGCCTCGGCGCGACTCCAGCGTCATCACGCACGCTCCAGGGCGAAGGGGAACACGAACAGGTGCTCGCCGGCGGTGGCGCGCAGGCGGTAGCGGACCTCGATGACGAGCTGGTCGGCCGGGAGATCGTTTGTCACCAGGACGTCCAGGACGTCGATGCGCGGCTCCCAGCGGTCCAGCGCGTCCTTGACGTAGTAGGCCGCGAGGCTCGCCGTGGTGGCGTTGTTGGCCGCGAAGATCAAGCTCTTGAGGTTGCCCCCGAACGCGGGACGCATCAAGCGCTCGCCGTACTGGGTGCCGAGAATCATCCGCATCGACTCCTCGACGCGGGCGATGCCGGTGGACTCGCCGAGCCCGCGGACACCGAGCCGCAGCGGGAAAGCCAGACCCTGACCCAGAGGTTCCTCGGCCATCACGCCACCGCCGCCGCAGCCGTGAGCCTCGTCTGATTCGCCTTCGCCGTGACGGCGTTACCGGCCGGGGAGATCCCGTCGGTCACCCCAGCCACATCGGCGAGGAGCACCGAAACTCCGCCCACGCTCAGCTTCGACTTCTCGCCGGCGGACACCGAGATCACGTGCAGGCACGTCGAGGTGGACTGGGTCACCTGGATCGTGCAGCCGGTGACGTCCTTGCCGGTGAGACCGGCGAGTAGCACCGGCTGCTTGCCGACCGTGAGCCGCGATGTCGTGTCGGCCGTCACCATGCCCGGCGGATGGGGGCAGGCCACCGTGCTCGGTGCGACAAGGACCGCCGTCATGTCACGTCCACCCCGCTCGGTGTCATCTCGATCTTGGTTGGTCCCGCCTCGAGCTTGATGCTCCCGGTCGCCTTGATGGACAGGTCACCGGCGGCGCTGATCGTGAGCGCTCCGAGCGGGGTCCGGTCGTCGAATGTGATCGTGTGCCCTGCTGGCGTCTTGAGCATCCGCGTGCTGTTGAGACCGTCCATGTTGGTTATCGGCGGCGGCCGCGTCGCCGTCCACAACGCACCGAGCACGTACGGTTTGCTCACGTCGCCGCCCAGGAACGCGACGAGCACCTGATCCCCCGCGGCCGGCAGCGCCCAGAACCCGATGCCTTCCCCGGCCATCGGGCGGACCACCGGTGCCCAGTCGCTGAGCGCATTGCCCGACATCCCGGGGTACTTCACCTTGACCCGGCCGATCGGCGTTGCCGGCACCTCGGCCAGCAACTCGTTGTTCGCCTCCACCTCGCCCAGCACTACGCCGTAGAACCGTTCGGCCTGATTCGGCGGCGGTTCCTCGTTCAGCTTCTTGCGGAGCATGCCGAGCAGGTTCGTGTGGCCACGGCTGGTGATGGAGAAGTCGGTGCGGTAGCCGTTGCCGTCGATCCGGTGGGTGACCTTGCGTAGCCGGTACGTCCCGCTGAACCGCTTGCCGATGCCCGCGATCTCGACGTACCGACCGGCGGTCAGGTCCGGGATACCGATGCAGGATCCCGATCCCTCGTACATGCCCTCCAGCAGGTTGCGCAGGATGGACAGGCCGAGCTGCGCCGCCTGCACCGGATTCTCGATCGGCTCCTTGCTGATGCCTTTGCGCACGAACGACATCAGCAGCTGCATCGCCGACTGACCGAGCCGTTCGGTGATGGTCTCCGGGTCGATGTCGGCGAGCATCGTGACGGTGATCGCCTGCGCGAGTTCCTGGTTGTAGACCTGGATCTCCTGGACCCCGGCCAGCCCGGCGGCCGAGATCCGCGGGCTGAAGCTGGACAGGTTCTTGCCCCACTCGAGCACGTGAGCGGCGAGCTGTGGCCGGGGGAAGTGGAAGTGCAACCGGTCCCATTCGACGTACACGTCGAAGAAGTACTTGTCGGCGCAGGACTTGAGGAACGCCATGTCGTTCTCGGCCTTGGTGCGCTTGCCGATGTACGGCGCGGGATCGACGACCGGGATCAGCCCGTATTCGGCGGCGATCTCCGCGGCGATGATGCTGTCGTTGATCATCGGCCATTGCGCCGGACCGGTCTGCGAGTGCCGCATCCGGTACGACTTGTCGTAACCCGACACCACCACGGTCGGCGCGTCGTCCGCCGGGAACGACGGCTCGATCGACGCCACCTCGCCGAGGAACGCCGGCACCAACTCGTGCCCGTACCCCAGATGTATCTCCACGGTCTTACCCAGGTCCAGCAGGGCCGAGTCGAGCAGCCGGTTGTCCGGGTTGCGCAGCGTGAGGCTGAACGAACCGGCCAGGTCCAGGTCGGTCTCCACGGTGAGGCTGAGCACCTGCCCGGCCAGGTCGGCCGCCATCGTCACGCCGGACAGCCGGACCTCGAAGCGCGGGGCGTACGGTGGTGTCGTCATCGCGCCCGCCCCGGTGTGCCGCCCGGAATGACCAGGGTGGTGCCGGCGAAGACGGCCAGCGGGTCGACGATCCGGTTCGCCCGCGCGATCTCCCGCCAGCGGGCCGGGTCGCCGAAGTAGACGCCGGCGATCCCGCTGAGGGTGTCGCCGTTCAGGACGACGTGCACGGCCGCGGCGGCGTCGGCTGACGATCCGCGCAGCGCGGCCTCGGCCAGCGGTATGACCACCTGATTGACCACGGCGGAGGCGGTGGGTGAGCCGAGGAAGACGCCTTGCCGGATCTCCAGGGCGACGTCCGCGTACTCCTGCAGGCGTACCGACATGGTGGACCGCACCGGCGTACCGTCGCGCCGGAACATGGTGAATCGCTGGCCGGCGTCGGTCAGCACGCACCGGAACTGCACCTGGCCGAGCGAGAACAGCAGCACCGGCGGCGCCATCGTCCGCGGCAGGATGTCGAGGAGCGCGACGATCGGTGCGGTGTGGGCGCGGACGTCCTCCCCGGTCTCGTACGTGTCGAAGAACAGCTCCATGGTGAGCACCCGGTTCTTGCCGCGCACGTACTGCACCGGCGATGCGTTCAGGCCCGGGATGCCGACCTCGGCGAACTGGTTGCCCTGCTCGAATTTGAGCTCCTCCGGGTTGTACATGACCGGGTGGCCCACGCCGGACGAGGTGTCGATGAGCACCGCCTTGGCAAGTTCGGCGTGTGCCGGCACGGGCGCGCGGCGCTGCTGCCGGCGCAGCACCGCCGGTCGTCCCCGCGGGATCGGTGCCGTCATGTCAGCCTCCGCGCTCGAAGTCGGTGCGCACCCGGCGCATCAGCTCATCGATCAGGTCGCGGCGCAGCGCCTCCAGATCCAGCGATGGCGCCGCCGCGGCGGCCTCGGCCCGGTCGGTGTCGGCACGCATCGGCAGGCCCGCTCGGGCCGGCACCGCGAGGGGCGGGGTCCCGTTCGGTGTCGAACCTCTGCCGTTGCGCCCAGAGAACATCGCGCCGCCTGCCGACCGGCCGGCCACAGTGGAGACGAACAGCGCGCCGCCGCGTGCGGCTCCCCCACCGGCTCCGGGGACGCCCGGCGCGCCCGACGCCCGCCGCGTCGCCCGTTCGACCTGCAATGCCTCGCGCTCCTCGGCCTCGACGCCACCGGGACCGCCGTGGTGTGCGGCCCCGCCCCGGCGCAGCGCCGCGGTGACATGGCTCGCCTCGTGCGCGAGCAGGGCCAGCCCTTCGGCGGTGTCCGGCCGGAAAAGCCCGGACCGCATCCGTACGTCGGTGCCCACGGTGACCGCGTCGGCACGCTGACCACGTACCTCGGCGTCCGTGGCCGCGCCGGTGAGCACACGCATGACTGCGGCGCCCGGCCCGGCCAGCGCACCCAGCCGGGCGCGGACGTCCACCGGAAGTGCCCGCTCGGTCGCGCGCGCAGGTGCGACCTCTTCAGTCTCCGCGGGCGCGGGCGCGGGTGCGTCCGGTACGGGCGCGCTCGCCGGTGCGTTCGGAAAGCGGCGGCGGCCGGTGTCGGGCGGCCGTCCGCCGGTCTCGTGCCGCTCGAACCGTTCCGCCCAGGACGTACTGAGCTCGGCGGCCCGGCGCAGCGCCGGGCCGAGTCCGGCGGCCCAGGGGTACGTGGTCAGGTGCCGGGCGGCCAGCTCCTCGCCGATGGCGGTGAGGCGTTCGCCGAGCGTGGCGAGGCGCGGCAGGTCGCCATGATCCCGCATGCCGTTCCCCTTTCCGCCGTCGCTTCAGGTCATCTCGATTTGCGCCGAGACCTCCCGCACCCACCGCACCCGCTGGGCGTGGTCGAGGGCGAGCACCTCGGTGAGGGTCCAATGTGCATGTCGTCCGAGGAAGGCTGCCTCCCGGTGAACCCGGTCCAGGGGGTAGCCGGCTATCCCCCCAGCAGGGGCACCTCCACCTCGTGCGGTTCGTGGCAGTGCGGGCAGATCACCGCGAGGACCTGCGGCGTGAGCCCGTTGATGCGGTTGTAGAGGTCCTGCAGGTGGGCGAGGTCCTCGGAGAACAGGCCCTCCACCACCCCGGCGTTGACCTCCGGCAGCGAGCCGAGCCGGGTGACCACGCGGGCGAGCAGCAGCACGATCAGGTACGCCGGCCAGTTCTGTACGCGGGGGTCGCGCAGTGGGTAGATCTCGTCCGCCGCCGTCGCCAGCCGCATCCGTCCGGTCCGGTGCAACGTGCCCTCGGCGTCGACGTACCCCTTCGGCAGCTCGAAGGGGACCTCGGTGACCAACGCGTCCGCGGTCATGCCCGGACGACCCCCTCGTGCGACAGCACGAGCGTCTCGATCAGGATCTCGTTGCCCTTGGCGTTCAGGCCGGACAACTCCCACTTCGACGGCCAGGCGCCGGTGAGGTTCCACCGGGCCACCTCGGTGCTCCGGTCCATGTCGTGGACCACGACCGAGACATTCTGCCGGTCGATGTCGCCGTCGACGATCCGCTGGCGCCAGTCCCACAGCTCGGTGGACGGGGTGGATCCCCACTTGAGCGTGATGTCGCTGTACGTCGTCCGGCCGGGCAGCTTGCGGACGTTGCCCTCGCCGCCCTGGCGATGCTCGATCGACTCGGTGGTCGAGCCCAGGCCGCTGCACTCGGTGAAGCTGCCCTGCGCGATCCCCTCGATCTCGATCAAGAAGTTGAAACTGCGGAACGGATCGACCCGTTCGCCGGTCTGGGGCATGGTGCCTCCCTGGATCGTGGTGTACGGCCGGCCGGCGGCTCAGCCCTCGGTGATCTTGGCTCCGCCGTCCCACAGGCCGAGCCGCAGGACGATGTGCTCGGCCGGGCGGGTGACCGACAGGCCGATCTCGATGTAGACCTCGCCGCGGTCGCGGACCGCCGGCGGGTTGATGGACTCGTCGATCGTCACGTAGAACGCTTCCTTCGCGGTGCGCCCGAACAGGCCGCCGGACTCCCAGACGCGGGTGAGGAACTCTGTGATCGACCGCTCGAGGCCCTTCCACAGCCGGGTGTTGTTGGGCTGGAACACCGCCCAGCGCAATCCCTCGACGAGCGAGTCCTCCACGTACGACACCAGCCGGCGGACGTTCACGAAGCGCCACGGAACCCCGGCGCTCAACGTTCGTGCGCCCCACACCAGCGGCGGTTTACCCGGGAACTGCCGCAGGGCGTTGATGTTCTTGCTGTTCAGCATGCCCTGCTCGGTGTCGTTGAGGGTGAGGTCCAGGCCCACCGCGCCGCGTATCGGCTCGTTGGCCGGCGCCTTGTGCACACCGACGGTGCTGTCGCAGCGGGACATCACGCCGGCGATGTGCCCGGACGGCGGCACCGCGATGGTGGTGCCGTCGGCGGCCAGCGGGTCGGGGATCACGATCCACGGCCAGTACAGTGCGGCGAACCCGTTCTCCGACAGCAGGCCGCCGCGCTGGGTCTGCAGCGGGCCGTCGGCCTTGAGCGGATTCCTGTCCTGCACCCCGTCGAGGATCGCGAACCGGTCGTGCAGGTCCTCGCAGTGTTTGATCACCTTGACCTGTGCGGCCACGTCGACCAAACCGGGCACGCAGACCAGCCCCACCTCGGGATGCCGGGTCAGCTCCGCGAGCGCACCCTCGAGGCCGCCCATGTCCTTGATCGGCACCACGTCCACGAACGTGCCGCCGTTGTCGAAGAAGCCCTTCACGGCGATCGGCAGGGTGAGGCCGGCCTTGAACCCGCCCAGCTTGTCCTTGTACGCGTTCCAACTCGAGAACCCGATCGTTCTGCCGAGCTCGGCCGCGGCCGGCTGCGTGGTGGGAGTGCCGATCAAGGCGGCGACGCTGGTGCCGGCTCCGCTGATCGGACCGGCCGGTGTGAACTCTTCGAGATGGACCCCAGGTGCCGCGGTCGCGTAGTCGACCATCGCGTGTTCCGCCTTCCGTCTAGCTGGTTGTCACGGTTGCTGCAGGACGACCGTGAGACGCTGGTGCTCGGCCGCGTAGTCCACCGCGACCTCCTTGGCGGGGCCGCCGGACGGCTGCACCCGCAGGGTGTATCTCCCGAACTTGAGGCCCGGCACAGCGAACTCGCCGTCCGGGCCGACGACGGCCTGGCTACCGGTCTCCACCACCACGACAGTGGTTCCGGGCGCCGGCGCCAGGGTGTGATCGAGCACGCGGCCGGCCAGCTGGGGGTGCTCCGGCGGTGTGGTTGTGACGCGGATGGCCTCCGGCGCCACGGACTCCTGGATCTCGTCGTACGGCTGGACCGTGAGGGTCACGGTGAGTGGAAACGCCGGCCGGGGCGCGACGCCGAGGGCGCTCCAGAACTCGGCGGCCGACCGGCCCTCCTGGGTCTGCGCCACCACGGTTGACAGTGGGTACGGCTGTGGCGGGTTCCGTAGCGCGCCCCGGTGGAAAGTCTCGCCGATGACCGGGAACCGGCCGAGCCACTGCAGCGCGAGCCCGAGGAGCCGGTGCTCCGCCGCGGCCTTGAGCCCGCCGGTCTGGTTGGACCAGGCGGTCACCAGGTACGTGCAGTCGATCCGCAGAAACGGCATCCGGGTGGTGAAGCCGGTCTCGGTCCGGATGGTCACCGGCCCTTCCTCGCGCAGGGTGCGGTTTTCGACCACCTCCTGCAGGAAGAGGTTCAACGTGGTCTGGGCCGGCTTGTAGTCCCGGTCCGGCGTGTCGAAGCTGACATCCGCTTCCCGTACGGCCTGGGGTGCGGCCGCGTCGTCGAGCAGGGCCTTCATGGTGGCGTCGAGGTCGTCGAACATCTGCGCTCACCGCCCGCCGTCCGGGGCCGGCTCGGGCGGCACCCGGCCCATCTTCTGGAACTCGCGCCGGATCGCCCGGTGCAGCACCGCCGTGCCGATCGGCTCACCGGAATCCGCCGCCAGGTACGCCGCGTGCAGCGCCGCGTTCTTGATCTCCGCGCCGGTGAGCCGGAAGTCCCGGGCCAGAGCGTCGAAGTCCAGATCGCCGGCCAGCGGGGCGCCCGCCGGGAAGCAGATGCGCCAGATGCCCGCGCGGTGCGCGTCGTCGGGGAACGGGAACTCCACCACGAACTGCAGGCGCCGGGTCAGTGCCTCGTCGAGGTTCTGCCGCAGGTTGGTGGCCAGGATCGCGATGCCGTCGTACTGCTCCATGCGCTGCAGCAGGTAGGACGTCTCGATGTTCGCGTACCGGTCGTGGGCGTCGTGCACCTCGGACCGCTTGCCGAAGAGCGCGTCGGCCTCGTCGAACATGAGGATGGCGTCGGCCTCGGCCGCCGCCGAGAAGATCCGCTCGAGGTTCTTCTCGGTTTCCCCGATGTACTTGCTCACCACCGCGGACAGGTCGATCGAGTACAGGTCGAGGCTAAGCTCGCCGGCGATCACCTCGGCGGCACTGGTCTTGCCGGTGCCGGGTGGCCCGGTGAAGAGCGCGCTGGTGCCCCGGCCTCGCGGCAACTTGCGGTCGAAACCCCAGCCGGACAGCACGGTGGACCGCAGCCGCACCCGGGCACACAGGTCGGACAGCTGAGCGGTGGTCTCCGCCGGCAGGACGATGTCGTCCCAGGTGGACACCGGCTCGATCCGGCGGGCGAGAGTGGCCAGCCGGTGGCCGGTCTGCCGGCGTGCGGCGGCGAACACCTGCGCGGCGGTCGGTCGCCTCGCGACGCCCGCCGTCGCCACGGCACTGGTCACCGCCTCGGCGATGCGCGCGGGTCCGAACGAGAACCGGTCGGCGAGGGTCCCTGCGACGTCGGCCGGCAGTCCGGTTCCGGCCCGGTCGAGCTGCAGTGCCCACGCGCAGCGACGGGTGGCCAAATCGGGCCGCCCGAGGGTCACCTCGAGCACGGCGAGTGGCGTGTCCCCGATCGCCGTCCAGGGCTGGGTATCGGACATCAGGGTGATGCCGTCGTGGTCCGCCAGGCACTCGGCCAGGGCAGTCCGACGGCGGGAACCCGCCGGCAGCGCGTCGACGCCATCGATGAGCATCAGTGCTCCGTGCAGCGCGGCCTCACGGAAAGCCCGGACGACGACGGTCGCTGCCTCGTCGTCGGTGTCCGGTAGATGTGCCGTCCGCAGCGACAGCATCGGCAGCGCCAATTCCCCTGCGAGCGCCTCGGCGACCGCTCGGCGGCCGGACCCGGGAGCCCCGTGCAGATGGACTCGAAGCGGAAGGCCGCCGTGCGCCGCCAGGGCGGCGGCGAGAATCATGCCCCGGACATCCGGCGTCAGCGGCGTCTCGGCCCATGCGCCCGGCGCCGGATGGGTGATCCGGCAGTGCGCCGCCAACTGCCGGTCGAGACCGCCGGGCCGCAGCAGCATGGTGGAGACCTGCTCATCCAGGACCACGACATGGGCAAGCAGGGGCGGGGCCAGAACCCGATCCTCCGCCACCAGCCCGAGAAGCCGGCGCCCGACAAGGCGGCCGTCCGGGGCGAACAGTGCACGGTGCTCGAGTCTTTCGTCGGCTGACGCGCTGAGGAGATCGAGCACCAGGCACACGGTGGGCCGACGCCGGCTGACGTCGTCCTGCAAATAGCCGTACAGCCGTTCGTAGCGCAGGTCAGCTTCGGGGGCGAGCGCGATGAGAACGACATCCAGTTCGGTGTCGGTGAGGCCCACGGTGTCCCGCAGCCAGGCCCAGCCGCGATGGTGCGCCGCTGCATCGGCCCAGCTGGGCTCCAGCGCCTGTGCCGCCGCTGCGGTGCGCAACGGCTCCCCCGGCCGACGCTGCAGCAAGTCGACGGCGCTCTCCTCGGTTATGTAGAGCCCGCGGAACGAGTCGTGGCAGGCGTCGCTGCCATACCTGATCCCGGCCTCCGCCACCGCGTCGGCGAGGAGGGCGTCCAGCCGCCTGAACGGAAGCCGCCAATCTGCCGTCGACTCGGCCACGGCGGATTGGCTGTCGGCCACAGAAATGGCATTTCGCGACATACCGAACCCCAGCCTCAACGCGGCCATCGAAAGAAATAAGTGCGGCAAAGAAAGCCTGCGCCGACAACGCTAAGGAGAGTCCATCCGGGTGTCAAGGATCGCGTTCACGACAGTTGAATTGATACGCGCAAGATCTCCGAAACTGGCAAGATCACAAATACCCGAACGTCCTTTTTGCTATGATCAGCGACGCGTCATTTGGGTAAAGTGTGCGTATCGACGGCCCCTGGCGCCCGTCGCTTATCATGCGGCATTTCATGCGAACAATTTGATGGATAATTGACAGACGGGTAATTGACAGATCGGAGATCATGCAATGTGGTCGATGATAACGGGTCGTGCGTCGTCGTCGGCAGACCACCCGGCCGCAGATGCCGTCCGTCTCAAGCTCCACGAAGCGATATGAGGTCTTCTCGGATGCGACATCCGAACTCGGATCCGGGCGACCCGGACTCACCACCGCCCCTGGACGACGCCGACCTGGACGCAAACGGTCGGGCCCGGACGCCTGCCTCCGTCGCCTGGGATCGGGATTCGACTCCGTCATCGAGTTTCCGACATGCCCGGCTCGGCGGACGAACATCACCCGCGGGCGCCCCTGAGCCTCCACGAGGAGAGACACGGTCCGGTATAACGGGAACATTCGTATCCGCGCGACCATTGAGGACGGCCGGCCTCGCGGGCGCCGTCGAAGAAAGAAGAGGCCATGTCAAAACTCAGCGATCTGAACCTGATCAAGCGAGGAACCTCCGGCCGCCGCCGCGGCGGCATCGCGGCAGCCGGCGCGCTGATGTGTGCCGGGACGAGCGCGTTGTTGGTGCCCACACTGGTCCAGCCCGCCGCCGCGGCGGAGATTCGACAGTTCAGCGCTGACGTGCGGACCGGCGTACAAATCTACGAGTGCGTGGCGAATGCCCAAGGTGTGACGTCGTTCGTGTTCCGCGCCCCTCGGGCCGAGCTCCAGCGCGCCATCCACCACGACGCCGGACCGGTCTGGCAGCACCCCGACGGCAGCGCCATCAGGGGCACGGTCCGAGAGCGGGTCGAACGCCCCGGCACCATCCCGGAGCTGACCCTCAGCGCCGAACAGATCGGAGCCGACCACGGCCTGCTGGCCGGTGTCGACACCGTCCGCCGGATCAACACCACGGGCGGATTGCCGCCGGCAGGCCCGTGCACTGTCGGAGCCGTGATGGAGGTGCCGTACTCGGCGACATACGTGTTCTCCGGGCCGAAGCCGGGCGGCGCCGTAGGCAGGTAGCACAACGCGGTAGGGCAGCGATCACGCCGCCGACTCCGCCCATCTCCCAACTCTGCTGAAGAGTTGGAGCTCGCCGTCGGTGCGACCGGGCCGGCGAGAGGGCGAGGATATGCTCAGTGGTCCGTCAGAGGGGAGGCCCGATGATCCGACGACTGCGTTGCCTATTCCGACGTCATCGGTGGCGTTCGGAATACAACCATGCGACGAAACGCACGACGTGGGAGTGCCTTCGCTGCGGGGCCCACAAGTTGAATGTCCACGACATGGATTTGAACCCCGGTGAGCTCGGTGGCGGCGGAGGTACAGGGTCGGGCGGCTTTTGAGGTTCGGCCGTTACCGCGGCATCAGAAGAGGTCGCGCACCTTGCAGACCGCCGCTCCGACGTCTCGACTGATCGAACGACACCGGACTCGTCAGCCGCGATGGCAGCGCTACGCAACGCTCGGTCGTGTCGACCAAGCCTACGGCTGCGGAACAGGAATGCCGATCGCGTACAACGCGTCGTGGCGGAGCAGCGCGAAGCCGAGCTTCTCGGCGACACGACGGCTGGCGCGGTTGTCCGGTGAGGTGCTCCAGCTCGCGATCCGGCCGACGGACACCGCGTGCCACATGGCGTGCCACGCGCATGTCGTGGCCAGGCCCCGGCCACGATGCTCGGGGTCGGTGGCGACGCCGAGCTCGTGGTAGCGGGCGCCGACGAAGAACGTGCACGCAACGGCGACCAGGTCCCTTTCACGAAAGGCGCCCCAGCCGTGTCCGCTCGCGGCCAGACCGGCCGGGCCGCCCCAGGTCTTCGCGATCCAGGCGATGTTCGGGTGCACCGCACGGACCGCGCCGGTGTCAGCCGAGGTGAGGCGTCGCACCGGGCCATGCTGCGGTACGGGCGCCGAGGCAAGCGGCCGTTGCGGGGCGACGTACAGGACACGTTCCCATCGGGTCACCTGCGAGAACGTGGCGTGAAGCAACGGCACGAACCGCGGCGGCGCGGCCACGAGTCCGGTGATGAGTGGCCGCAGGGTCGCCGGATCGACGACGTCCGGATCACCGGAGAGAAGGAAGTTACCCGCCGTCTCGGCCAACACCGCGCGGGGTCGCGCCGCGTCGTCGACCCAGCAGCGGCCGTGTCCGGTGGCCAGGACATGGCCCATGATCGTATCGGGTCCGGGCTGCTCACGCTCCAGCCATTCGCTCAACCACACCGGATCCGCAGGGATCGGCCGCATGCCGGAAGTGTAAGCGTCGCGGCGACACCACCCGCACGGTTATGCGACCTGATGCGTTCCTGAACGCATCGGCAGGTCGCGTGCGAACTGGGTCCAGCCGGACGTGTGCCGCCTCGGCCGAAGGTCGGGACGAAGGCATGCCCGGCGATCACGACATGCGCGGTCCGACCAGCGGGCGAACCTCAAGGTCGGCGAAGGCTACCTGCCCTTCGGCAATGGCTCCGTTTACTCTGTCGTCGTTGACCAGGCCCAGCATGACCTTTCCGGCAGCCGGCTTCGGTGCGGGAAGGCTCGCGTTGATCTTCTGCTCGCCATCGATGGTGATCACGACTGTGGACCCGTACAGTTGAATTTTGGTGTGTCGCCAGTGCTGGCGTGGAACTGTATTGAGAGCGGCTGCCGTCAGCTGCCGGATGTCGCCGTTGTAGTCCGTGGAAATACCCACCGAATCTGCGCAGAGAGTGACGCGGTGTCCGGTGTCCACGATGAAGCGCGTCCAGATAGCGGCGCACACCTTGGTGGTGTTCAGCTTGACGAGAACCTCGATGGACACGTCGGAGTAGATCTTGCTGGGGCCGGCACACTGCACGGTGTTCGACGGTTTGCGGGTCACGGTCAGCGATCCACCGACGGTGCAGTTCCCGCGCGTGTCATTCCGGCTGGCTTTCCACTCGTGCGAGCGATCGAAAAGGTCGATCAGCACGGCATCGTCGGTAGCTTGTGAGGAAGATCCCGGCGAACGATCGAGAAGGGAGCCGGTCAATGTGCTGAATTGCGGGTTGACGAGTCCGCCGAAGACGGCGAGCAGGACGACCAGTGCGACGGTTCGACGCCGCGTCCAGGAGCGGCGTCCACGGACAGCGTCGACCACAGCAGAAGCTACATTGGCGGACGGGTTGGTTGCCGCGCCGTGGCGGCCGCGATAGGACGCTTTCCGCCTCATTGCCTCTGCCGCTTGACGCACCTCGGTACGGCGGTCGAGGCCTGCTCGGACAGCACGATTGCCGCCGCAACCGGCATTGAGCAGGATGTCGACGAGTTCGTGGGCGGTGGGCCGCCGCGCAGGGTTCTTGTCCAGGGCGCGGGCGACGAGGTCGCGTAGCGGCCCGGTCAGACCGGTGAGATCCGGCGGCTGGGTGACGATGCAGCCAACGGTGGCCAGGGGTGAGTCTCCGCTGAACGGCGTATGCCCGGTCGCCGCGTAGGTGACCAGGACTCCCCAGGCGAACACATCGGCGGGCGGGCCGACACAGCGAGCCGTGTCGGCGTCGAACCGCTCGGGAGCCATGTAGGCGACGGTTCCGAGCAGTTTCCCGGCCACGGTGTGCTCGCTGGTGGCTTCGAATGTTTTGGCGATCCCGAAATCGATCACCTTGGGGGTACCCAGCCCGAAGAGGACGTTGGCGGGCTTAAGGTCACGATGGACCACTCCCGCGCCGTGGATTGCGGCCAGCGCGGTGGCGACACCAACGGCCACGCTGTGCAGTTCCCCGTTGCCGAGTGGGCCCCGCCCGCGTACGACGTCGGCCAGGCTCGGTCCGTCAACGTACTCAACGACCAGAAAGGGCGTCTCGTGGTCCGGATCGGCGTGTAACACCTCGGCGGTACAGAAGGGAGGAACGTCACGGGCACGGAGGACTTCACGGCGGAACCGCGACCGGAACTCGGGGTTCGACGACAATTCTCGCCGGATGACCTTGACGGCCACACGGCGACCCCGCCGGTCTTGCGCCAGATATACCGTTCCCATCCCGCCTTCGCCGAGTTTGGATATCAGTTCGTATTCCCCTAGTTGCCGCGGATCGTCGCCGCGAAGTGAACTGCCGGTCACGTCACGGACCATCCCATCGATGAGAAAGTCGACAAACAGCGCGTGAGAACTATTACTACGGTGCACATCGTGGACGACCTACTCCACACAGGTTAACTCGAGGGTTTCTTGACCATGACGGCGCAGACAACGTCGTGGAGGCCGAAGAACGGTTCGTACAGGACAACCGTGTCGTTGCTGCCGGCCGACGTTTCGATCGATCCGGGTCGACTCGCCTACCCGGTTGAGCCACACGAACTCAAATTGCGTGACCTGGCGCATTTATCATTGGCGCAGCTCGCTGAGCCCGGCCAACGGTTGCCTCCCTACGGAGCGAGGCGGTCGACACTGGTCACGCGCTGTTCCAATCTGATCCGCGTTAGTCAACTTTGGGCCAGATACTCGGTGATCTGCCGCAGGGCCGTGATGGTCTCCCGGTCGAGGTATTCGTCGTCCGGCTTCGGCCAGGCACTGAGCTTGACGATCACCACGTCCGTTATCGGGTCTACGAAGAGGTACTGTCCGTGTATGCCGAGGCCGGTGAACGCTTGATGGCCTTCATCGACCGTCCACCACTGGTTGGCGTAGCCGTAGTGGTCGTAGCCGCTCGGACCGAGAGCACCGATCGCAAGATGCGGCACGTTCCGGCCGCGGCCGCGGAGCACCCAGTCGTGGGGCACGATTTGTTGGCTCGCCAATTCGCCGTCGTGCGCCATGAGTAGCCCCAGCCGGGCCACGTCGCGGGGAGTCGCATTGAGTGAGCCGGCGCCGATCGCGGTCCGCGGATGCGTACGTGTGAGCCAGTAGTAGGCGTCGCGGTCGGCTCCGATGCGGCCCCACAATCGCTTCGCGGCGTAGGTTGCCAGTGATTGTCCGGTGGCCGCCTCGAGCACCCAGCCGAGTACCTGCGTGTCGAGGGTGGAGTAGTTGAAGCGCTCCCCGGGCGCGGCGGTGCGGCGCGCCGATCGGACGACCTCTTCCACTCGGCCACCGCCTAATGCGGCTTGTTCGAAGCGCTTGATGTCGCTGTCCGGCAGATCCCACGATTCCATGTCGCCGACTCCGCTGGTCATGTCGAGCAAGTCGCCGAGTGTCGGCCCGTCGAATGCCGTTCCGGTGAAGTCTGTGCGGTAGGCGGTCACCTTGTCGTCCAGGCTCTTGATGGCCCCGTCGGCCAAGGCGATGCCGACGAGGATCGAGGTCACCGACTTCGTCAGTGAGAACAGCTGGAACCGTACGCCCGGTCCAGCGAATCTACCGGGGTAGCCCTCGTGGACGATTTCGCCGTGGTGAAGAACCACGAACGCCGTCGTGAACGTCCGTTTGTGAAGGTCGGCCACGCTGTAATGCCGGCCGTCGAACCGATAGGTGACGTCCAGGGCCCGCAATCGTTCGGGCAGTGGCCAGCTGGTCGGACCGCGTCGGACTGTTTCGGTCGGCAACAGCCAGTTCATGTGGGTGAACGTCCACTCGTTGAACGGGCGGCGTGTGAAGAGATCACCTTGACGACGCCACCAGGACGCCACCCTCGTCTTCTCCGCGGCCGCGACACCGATGGTACGTATTCCGTCGGCTGGCCGATATCGGTGCTTACCACTCAGACTCGACATTTCAGGTTCCCTGCTCGCAATGGATCTGGTCCGTCCCACGCAGGCTCGCCGCCTTCGCTTCGAATTCCTCGCGGAGCGAGCGCCCGTTGGGCCCGCTCGCCGGTTCCACATAACTGCTGACGATGGCAATCGCGGCCATGCCGAGCAGATTGCCCGCCGGCGCGGAGCCGACGATGCCCGCGCCGGGATCTCCCAAATGTCGCACCGCGAAGCCCTCGGTGACTGCGGCTAACATATCCGTCAACTGGTCGAGCGTGATTCCCGGGCGCAGTCGAAAGCCGCGCGCCGCCAGGGTCGCGTCATAGATTTTCTTCCACGGCTCCAGCGCACCTGCGTAGTTATCGGCAATTGCCTCGTGAATTCCGTCGTTACGATGCGCAGTAGCCGCCATCATCAGTTGCAGACGGAACAGCGGCATCCGGCAGATCGCCTGCAACTCGTAGTAGCTGGCATGATCAAACGCATCGACGAAGCTGCCTTCGCTGATCAGCCAGTTCGCCCGCGTCTGCAAGGCCGCCCCGTACTGCGGATCGTAATTCATCGGGTGGAACAAGAAGGCGAGCAGATCGTTGATGTAATCGTCGTGGCTGGCCCAGGTGGCGCGGTAAGGACCGCCACCCTTCTGTCGCAGGAAGGGCAGCGGTACGGTTTCCATCTCATGGATCAGAGCCCGCTCAGTCAGGAAGCGAATTCCGGACCAATAGGGTTTCCTACCGCTCTCGGCGGAGCCGCACGTTACAGCGTGACCGCCAAGATTGCGCTCGACAAGGGTGGCGCCCGCCTTCAAGTAGGAGGCTACCTTCATCGAATTCACCAGAGAGGTACGCGTCCTCGGCCGCTTTCCCTTGACTCGAACGACTATGCCCGAAAAGTCCTGATCATACGGATACGGTAAATCCGTCTTACTTGGGGTCATGCGATCATTGTTGCTTCCATCGGCACTCAAAAAAGTGCGCACGTGCGTTGCACTTTTTCACTCACATAACGTCACGGTCCTGGCAGCTCAAAGATATGCGCCGATATAACGGCTCGTGACGAGCGCGTCACGCACGATGGTGTCCATAGCGCAAAGCCTCCCGGCTCGGGGCACTGATGATATTGCTTGGTGTCCTTTGTGGCCCGCGATGCGGTTCCACCTAGGGCGGCTGAGTGCCGCTATCGGCCGGGATAACCAGCCGGAGCTTGGATCATTCGGCGTACTGCCGGCTCCAGAGCTCCACCGGTGCTGAGGCAGGTGCCGCATTCGGCAAGGCTGAAGATCGAGCGCGGGGCGGACGGTTGGACAGCGGCCCGTTCTGACATCTACCTGACTGTGATAACCCGGATAGTCGCCGCCTGCACAATGATCGGCATCACGCCGACGTCGAGTGCGTCCGCGCAGGTCGAGGTCCCCGACCAGGTCCTTGCGTGGAATCTTTCACGCCTACAACGAGCTGATCGTCGGCAAGGGTCAGGCCCCGCCCGTTGCGGCGCTGCACCTGGCGATGGTGCACGGCGCCATCTACGACGCCGTGAACGCTATCGACGGCGCGTTCGAGCCGTACCTGGCAGCACCGAACGCCGAGTCCTCCTATTCGACGACCGCGGCAGCTGCCGCGGCCGGCTATCGGGTACTGCTGAACCTCGTCCCGGACCGGGCGGCGCAGCTCTCGCTCCATTACGCGGCATCGCTCGAGGCCATACCCGACGGGGCCGCCGAGGACGGCGGGATAGCCGTGGGGAACACCGCGGCGGCCGCGATGATCGCCAAGCGCGCGGGCGACGGCCGCTTCGGCGACCCGTCGTTCAGCGAAGGTTCAGGGGCCGGTGAGTGGCGGGCGCTGGTGCCCGGCCTGGCCGGGAACAACTTCCGGTGGGTCGGGACCGTGGATCCGTTCCTTGTCCCCGATGCCGCTCAGCTCGCCACGGGCGGTCCGCTCCCGCTCGCGAGTTCCGCCTATGCGACGGAGTTCGACCAGGTGAAGACGCTCGGTCGCAGAACGGGATCGACCCGGACCGCGGACCAGACCAACCAGGCCCTGTTCTGGGCGGATCACGCCCTGGCCATGTGGACCCGGATATTCCGCCAGCTGTCGATGTCGCAGAACCTCTCGACGGTCAGCAACGCCCGATACTTCGCGATGCTCTACCTCACCGGGGCGGACGCGGTGATCGCCTGCTTCCAGGACAAGGAGCGCTCGGGCTTCTGGCGGCCGCAGACCGCGATCCAGGAGGCCGCCATCGATGGAAACCCCGCCACCATGGCCGAGCCGGGTTGGACGTCCCTGCTCGCCAACCCGCCGTACCCGGACCACCCCTCCGGGCACAACTGCGTCAGCAGTGCGTTCGTACGCACGTTGCAGGACTTCTTCGGGACAAACCGGATGTCGTTCAGTGCGACGCATTCCACCCTGAACATCACCCGGAACTTCACCGAATTCTCCCAGGCGATCAATGAGATCCGTCTGGCCCGGGTCTACGGAGGCCTTCACTTCATGACCGCGGACGCGCAGGGGGCCATACTCGGCAGGAAGGTCGCGAGCTGGCGGCAGCAGTACTACTTCCAGCCGGTGAGCTGAACGCCCGATCACCCTGCCGGCACGGGCTGAGCGGCGACACCGAAATCCCACGCGAGCCGTGATGCCCGGGCCGGCCCGGGCATCACGGCCGGCTGTTCGACGGTGTCGGCCGCCGCATGACCTCCACCGCGTCTGCGGCGCCGGCCGGATCGGCGATGGTTCAGCGGCTGAGTTGGCCCCGTATCGCACCCGCGGGGTACGGCATGTTGTGGACGTTGATGTAGTACGCGGTCGGGTCCTGAATGATGGCGAGCGCAAGCTCGCGGTCGACCGCGGTGCAGCCGCCGGTATACGGGTTGAGGGACACCACGACCGGGCCCGGCGCGGTGGTCGGGGCGACATGGATGTGCGCCGCCGTGATCGGTTCGACGCCGGTCACCGAGATCGTCCAGCAGATCTTGCCCAGACCGGGGTTGATACGAACCGTCGCGGTACCGGCGCCGTCCGGGTCACCCTGGTTGGGCACGCCCTGGGCATTGACCTCGGCAGCTCCGGTTAGCGTGGTGGTGAACGGCCGCCCGCCGTCGTCGGCGGCAGACGGTGCGGCGGCCATGAGGACAGCGGCGGCGGACAACATGAGCACCGCGACGCTGCCACGCGCTGTTGGAGACATGACGACCCTCCTCGGTTCGGTCGGGATGGCGCAGCCATGGGGCGCTGCCAGCGGCTGGCTGCTTGCGACCGCCATCAGCAGATCCCCGCGCCACCTATCACTGCGTACGCTCGGCGCAGACGGTCAGTTCAGGGCGCGTGACCGGTGGGTGCGCCGAGTGCTGCGCAGTGACCAGGACGAAGACGCCGTACGTCATCAGGCTGCACGGCGCACGGCTGCTCCCCCGGGGTGAACCACCGTCGGGGAGGTCCTCGCCAGGCCGGCGTCGATCCCGCACCCGGCATCCTCCACGAATAGGAGCCTGCCGTTTGACCTGGCGGATGATTTCGGCAGGTATCCGTCAGTGTTGACAAGAGTTATTTCTTTTGCGGTCGGCGATACGTCCGGTGAATATCGCCGGGAGTGAGGAGTTCAGCGGGACTTTCGAGAGAATCAATGCGGCTAAGGTGTGGACCACCATTAGGTTGTACGGCCATCGCCCTAAGGAATGACTACGGGTGGTATCCAGGAAGCCAAAAGACGGCCCCTCGTACTCGATTTCATTGTTGAAGACTACCGGCGCGTTTCGAAAGCCTTCTCGTGGTCCAGGCCACGCCGCTTCAAGCGCCGACCGTCAAACGACGCAGCGATATCACGCCGTCGTTGCTTCGGCGGCACCGGCATATGGGGCGGACCCCACCCCGTCCACACATGGTGGAGCAGGCAGTCCCGCCTGGGCGAGGTGGATCTCCTCCTTCAGACCCGACCTTGACCAGGCAGGACATGCCTGCTCGGCTTCGCCTGGACGAAGCTTCTCGAGTGGAGTGACGTGACTGGCTCACCCGGCAGCAGCCGCGGTGGCGAGTCGGGCGGCAGTAGGAGTGAGAACCACGGCGGCCGCCCGGCCAGCCACACTAGTGATACCGGCAAAGCTTCGAAATGCCGAAGGGACCCGGGCCCGGAATCGTGCCCAAAAGTTCCGGTGGAACGGAGATCCTCCCCCATCCGCTCTGCAGCCCGGGCTACCGGGATGCCCTCCCGCACCTCAGCCTCGATTCACCTGTTCCAGGCAAATCCCTGCCGGCTCCGATCATGCTTTCCGACGGATCGGATACCGCTCGGGCCCGTTTACCAATAGTGCCGTCTGCCACCAACGGGGCGGCCCACCGAACCCAAAATAAACAGGATGGCTCCGATGATGAGCAGGATGATACCGATTGTCCACAGGATGGAGATTTTCAGGAGGAAGCCGAGTATTAGAAGAATCAAACCTAGGATAAGCATTTTGTGCTCCGTTCTTCTGCCGTGGTGATACTGGGCGATCAGTAAAGCACTCGGGTCTACTGGAGATCAACCATGTGTTTCGTACTCGGTCCTGTCGGGTTCCACGCTGCCGGTGATGATCGGAAGCGCGTCCTCCGACCACGATGGGTGTGACCAGCAGATGTAGCCGACAACGACGTCGACGGCCTCCGCGGAGATCAGAGCTCGGCGACTTCCTCCGAGCTGGGCGCGGGCGAGGACTTGGTCAGCGGGGCAGGACGAGGCCGTGTTCGTAGGCGAACACGACGATCTGCACCCGGTCGCGCAGCCGGAGTTTGCGCAGGATGGCGCCGATGTGTGTCTTCACGGTGGACTCGCTGGCGAACACCTGGGCGGCTATCTCGGCGTTGGACAGGCCGCGTGCGGCGGCGGTGAACACGTCGCGTTCCTTGTCGGTCAGGGCACGGTATGCCTCGGGTACCGGGACGGGTGCCCGGAAGTGGTGGTTCATCAGGGTCGTCAGGTCGGGCGGCGCGAGGACGGCGTTGCCACTGTGAACGGTGCGGATGGCGTCGCGCAGCATCACCGGCGTGGTGTCCTTCAGCAGGAAGCCGCTCGCCCCGTAGCGGATGGCGGTGGCCGCCCGGTCGTCCAGGTTGAAGGTGGTCAGGACCAGCACGCGGACCGGCTTGGTGCGCCGGTCGACCCGCTCCGGCAGGAAGATCTGCCGGGTCGCCTCGACGCCGTCCATGCCGGGCATGCGGATGTCCATCAGCACGACGTCCGGCGCGAGCTCGTCGACGAGGCGGACCGCTTCGCTTCCGTCGGCGGCGGCGCCGACAACGGACATGCCGTCCTGCGCGTCCACGATGACCGCCACGCCCGATCGGAACAGCTCCTGGTCGTCGGCGAGGAGCACGCTGATCGAGTCCGTCATGGGAGGGGCCGCCGCACCGGCAGCCACGCGGTGGCGGTGAACCTCGGCTCGCCGGCCACCTCGTGTCGATCCACGTCGAGCCGGCCACCGACCGACTCCACCCGTTGCCGCATGCCGGTCAGGCCCTGGCCGGCGGTCCAGTCCGCCGCCTGGGCGGCCGCCGCGGCGTTGCTCACCGAGATCCGTAGGGTGGCCTCCCAGTCTCCGTCCGGCCAGCGGCGTTCCACGGCGATGGGACGATCCCGCCGTCCGTGTTTCATCGCGTTCGTCACCATTTCCTGCAGCGTTCGGAAGGCGATCAGGTCGAGCTCCGGCGGCATCGGCCGGGGCGCGCCGGTCTGTGTCGAGACCACCTCGTGGCCGCTCGTGCGCAGCCCTTCGACCAGGCTGTCCAGGTCCGGCGTCGATGCCGCCCCACCGTCCTGCGTCGCCGACAGCACCTGCCGGACGCTCTGCAGCGAGGTACGGGCCGAGGAGGCGATGTTCGCCAAGGTCGTCTTGAGCGCCGCCGGGTCGCCGTCCGGCAGGTACTGGCCCGACTCGGCCTGGGCGAGGATCACCGCGAGGGAGTGCCCGACGACGTCGTGCACGTCGCGCGCGAGCCGGGCCTGATCCTCACGCAGCCGGGCGATGTGCCGCGCCTGCGCCCGGTCGGCCTCGGCCCGGGCGACGTCGGCGGAGGCCAGATCGACAGTCGTTCGGGCGCGTGCGGCCACGCGCAGGACCATCCCGGCCATCCACGGCACCCCCAGCAGCACCGCGCCGATGACAGCGGCGAACGGCCGCCACGTCTCCCCCAGGCCCTGCAGCGCGCCCAGGTGGAGGAAGCCGGACAGGACCCGGATTATGTCCGGGGCGAGGAAGGCGACGGCGACGGTCGCGCCGGCCGGGATGGACAGCGCGCTTAGCCAGACGACCGCCGTGCTGCCCCAGCGCGCCGTGCCGAACGCCACCACCGCGATGGCCAGCTCGGTGACGAGGATCGGGACGCCGACCACAGCGTGAATCCCGGCCAGCATCCACACCAGCGCAAGCGCGGGGCCTGGAGCGGGACGGCTGGCGCCGACTGCAGCGCCGGTGACAACCGCGACCACCGCGAGCAGCGCCACCTCCCGGATAGGGCTCAGCGTCCCGGGCGGTGCGGGGACGGACTCGTCGAATCCGCCGTAGTTCACGACCGCGATGACCAACCCGAGGGCCGCGACGATCAGCCCGGCCACGGCGTCCGGCAGCCATTCCTGCCACGCGGGTCGGGGAACGTTCACTCAGCGACCTTACGACGCGCCGGCCAGGGCATCCTGGATGAGGATGTCAAGCAGTTCGGGGTACGGGATGCCGGCGGCGAGGAACATCCGCGGCACCTGCGATCGTCCGGTGAAGCCGGGCGTGGTGTTGACCTCGTTGAGGACCGGACCGTTCGCGGTGACGAAGAAGTCCACCCGGGCGACGCCGCGGCACCCCAGCGCGTCGTACGTCGCGAGCGCGGCGTGTTCGAGCGCCTTGCGGTCCGCTTCGGCCAGCGGCGCCGGCACCCGGAAGACAGCCGATCCGTCGTACTTGGTGGCGTAGTCGAAGAGGCCGCCGGCGACGACGATCTCCAGCGCCGGAGCGACGATCCGGGTACCGTCCGGGTGGGCCAGCACCGCGAGATCCACCTCCCGGCCCTCGATCACGTCCTCGGCCAGCACGCGCCGGTCCAGCTCAAGCGCGGCGTCCAGCGCATCCGCCAGATCTCCGGATCGGTCCACGCGCCGTACGCCCCGGCTCGAACCGGCCGCGACCGGCTTGACGACGACCGGGTGGGTCCAGGCGTACGTGCCCGCGGTCGCGGCGGTGAGGAGGACGCCGGGCGCGGTCGCGATGCCAATGGCCTCCGCCACCAGCTTGGTCACCCACTTGTCCATCGCGACCGCGCCGGCGGTCACCCCCGAGCCGACGTACGGCACGCCGGCGAGGTCGAGCAGGGCGGCCAGTGTGCCGTCCTCGCCGCGCGGCCCGTGCACCAGCGGTAGCGCCACGTCGCAGTCGCGGAGCATCGCGATCGCGGAAGCCAGAGCGATCGGCCGGCCGCCCTCGTCCCACCAGCCACCGTCGACGCCGATCGTCAGGGCCATCACCTGGTACCGGGCGGAATCGAGCGCCGTGGCGGCCGCGGCGGCGGAAGCGAGAGAGACCTCGTGTTCGCAGTTCTGGCCGCCGCCGATGACGGCGACCCTGGTACGGCGTCTGTTCATGTCAGGCTCCCGCGCGACTCGCGGTGATCGGCGGGGAGAACGTGGCGGCGAAGCCTCGGGCCTAGCCGGGTGACCAGCTCGTGCGCGATCGTGTCCGCCCAGCCCGCCCAGTCCGAGAGCGTCGGCTCGCCGGCGTCGCCCGGGCCGAACACGGTGGCGGTCTCGCCGGGCTGCACCGGGTCGTCGCCGAGGTCTACGACGAATTGGTCCATGGAGATCCGGCCCCTGAGGCGGCGCCGCCGGCCGTGAACGTGCACCTCCGCCCGGGCCCACGCGTTGCGGGGCAAGCCGTCGCCGTACCCGATCGGCACCAGGCCGAGCGTGGTCGTCGCCGCCGCGCGCCAGGCGTGCCCGTAGCCGACCGGAGTCCCGGCCGGGACGCGGCGCACGGCGACGATGGGAGCGGTCAGACTCAGCGCGGTACGCAACGCGGTCATACCGGTCGGGTCGATGCCGACCAGCGCCGCGCCGACCCGTACCAGATCGTAGTGGGACCGCGGTTCGGTGAGCGTCGCCGCCGAGGCGGCCAGGTGGCGCACGGCCGGCCGCAGGCCCGCGGCGCGGGCCGTGGCCACGCCCCACTCGAACAGCCGCCGGCCCGCCTCGTTGGCCGGATGCCCTGGCGTCTCCGCGCACGCGAGGTGTCCCATCACCCCGACCACCCGGATCCGCCCGTCCCGCTCGGCGGCATACGCCCGCCGGCACAGGTCGAGCCATGCCCCCGGTTCCGTGCCGTCGCGGGCCATGCCGGTGTCCAGGTGCAGGTGCACGCGCGCGAGACTGTCCGCGCGGGTGATCGCGTCGAGGTGCGCGCGGCTGGGTACCGCCAGGTCGACGCCCCGGACCACGGCCGTGCCGAAGTCGGCGTCGACCGGGTTGAGCCAGCTCAACACCGGCACCAGCAGCCCGGCGTCGCGCAGGGCGACGGCCTCGTGAACGCTGGTCACACCCAACCAGCCCGCGCCGGCGGCGATGGCCGTGCGAGCGACGTGGACGGCGCCGTGGCCGAACCCGTCTGCCTTGACCACGGCCATCAACCTTGCCTCGGTACGCCCCCTGAGCAGCCGGACGTTGTGCGCGACAGCGGTCAGGTCGACGGTCAGCCGCGCGCCCTCGCCAAGCGCCTCGCGACGAGCGAGCGCGGTCATGCTGTGCCCTCCCCAGGCATGTCCTTCTGGCCCTCGCCTGCGACGCCGTAGGAACGCGCGGCCGTGTGCCGCTCGGTGCAGGCGGTCATGCGACCCGGCTCCGCCAGGACCGGGCCGTACAGCGCGGCGGGCGCGCCTGTCAGCAAGGCCCAGTACCGGTCGCCGTAGCTCCAGTGCCACCACTCCGTCGGGTAGTTCACCAGGCCGGCGCCGCCCAGCACCTTCGCCAGCAGCTCCCGGCGTGCCCGGGCGTCCGCGTCGATCCCCTCCGCGGCGAAGTAACAGGCGCCGCCGGACTGCTCCGGCGTCGCGTCGATCGGCGTACCCATGTCCAGCTCCATGCCCGCCGGGTCGACCAGCGTCAGATCCACCGCCGCGGCCGCAACATGCGGAGCCACCTCGACCGGTGACACGAACCTGCTCGTCAGCCGGTGCAGCTCGGCGTCGGGCAGCCCCGGGTGCAGGCGACGAAGCTGCGTCACATAGGTGGCGATGATGGACCGCTGCCGCCGAACCGGACGGTGACCCTCCACCACCCGCAGCCGGAGGCCGGCCGGCAAGGCGTCCCGAGCGTCGGCGAGCCGTTCGCCCAGGCCCCGGCGAACCCACGCCCGTGCCGGCCCGAAGCCCGCGTCGAGCCGTACCAACGCCTCGCTTGCGTCGCGCACCGGCACGGCCGCCACCCGACGATCGGAGAGCAAGATTGTCATGATGCGAAGGTGTCCCGGTGAGGAGCGGGGGCGCCTCAGTCTCAGGTGCCAGCGGGCGGTCCTCAGGTACGAAGGACCGGCACCCGGCCGGCGGGGCCGGACGCTTCGCCCGTACGTCGGCGGTGCCGGACCGTCCGCCGACGATCGCCCTTCACCGAACCGGCCGCCGGTCGGCACGCGAGCACACCTGCGTGGGGAGCGCGGTAGCGGTTATGGAGCGCGGTGGCTGTTCTGCGCGCGTCAGAACAGCCACCGCGCTCCATAACCGCCGTGCTGCTCCACACCGGGGCCGCGAGCGGGGTGGTCGGCCTGCGGCGGATGCCGGGTCGGGTGGAAGCGGCACGATCCGTAAGGACAAGGCTCCGAAAGTCCGGACCTCGAGGCGACTCAGGCTGGCCCTCAACCCACGAGTGATCGGCATTCCAGTCGACGGTTGTCAGTCTGGTCCGTAACAGCTCCGGCCAGCGTCACGTGATCCGGTCAACGATCGAGCTAGGCGATGGTGAGGAAGAGCACGATCATCGCCACCTGCGTGGCCAACGCCAGCGATCCGCATAGCAGACCGGCAACCGCCATGCCGCGACCGCCGGGCACGCCCCGAGCAGCACCGCCCAGGGAGAGGATCCCGAGCACGATCGCCGCCACGGCCGCCATGCCCCCGAGAGGGGCAACGATCATCGCCGGAACGGAGACGACTCCGAAGATCAGCGCGAGCGGCGGCAGCCTGCTGCCTGACGCCGTCGTGGGCGGGTTGGCCATCGTCGGCCTGGCCGGCATGGCGGGCCGGGCGGGCCGGGCGGGCAGATCCTGGACCAGCCGGGCCAGCTCGCCCGCGGTCCGTGAGGCGTAGGCCTGCCGCGCGCGCTCACTGAACTCGTCCAGCGTCAACCGCCCCTCTGCGGCCGCCACGCGTAGATGCGCGACGGCGGCCTCACGGTCGGCGTCCGACACCCGGATCCAGGGCGCGGGATACATGACCACAGGATACGAGCGCGACTCAAGATCTGGTCCGGTCGGCAGGGCCGTCTTGATGGTCGCGCGCACGTCCATTCGACAACCGGTGTTGGTTGACATGACACTTAGTCAGGTTCAACAATGGAGGTACGACCTGGCACAGTGTTAGGTCACGCCGATCCGGGAGATGCCATGCCCGCCCAGACGCTCACCCTATCCCGGGAATCGCGACGTATCGCCGGCCTGCTCCTGCTGTCGATCGTCGGCGTCGAGTCCGGCGGCTACTACCTGACTCGGGTGGCAAGCGGCCAGGAGCAGCTCACCGAGTTCCAGGAGAGCTTCTCCCGAGCCGGCCACGCTCACGCCGGCGTCCTCGTCGTTCTCGGCCTGGTCATGGTGGTGCTCGCCGACGCTACCGCCCTGCGTGGCCCGCTGGGTTACGTGGCCCGTCTGGGCGTACCGCTGGCCGCCATACTCATGCCGACAGGGTTCTTCCTGTCCTCGACCGGTTCGGGCGCCACCGAGCCGAACGGCGCCGTGGTGCTGCTCTGGCTGGGCGCGGGCAGTCTGGCGGTCGGCGTGGTGACCCTTGGCCTCACCCTGGCCGTTTCAGGCTTCCGCGGTGACCCCGCGCCGGCCGCACGCTCGGACCTGACCGCCACGCGTTCCTGACGCCGCGTCCGCCTCATCAGCGGCGCTCCTTCGAGGAGTCTGCCCCGTGCAGCAGCAGATCTACCCGCGGCGGTGGCCGGCACTGACCGTCCTCGCCCTCGTACAGTTCATGATCGTCGCGGACAACACCATCGCGAACGTCGCCCTGCCGAGCATTCAGGCGGATCTGCGCATGACGACGGACCACGGCGCCTGGGTGATCAATGGCTATCTGCTGACCGCCGGCGGCCTCGTGCTGCTCGGCGGCCGGCTCACCGACCTGCTGGGCCGGCGCCGGCTGTTCCTCATCGGTACGGTCCTCTTCGCCGCCGCCTCGCTGGCCTGCGGCCTGGCGCCCGGCGGCGGCTGGCTCATCGCGGCGCGGTTCGTGCAGGGCTGCGGCGAGGCGCTCGCCTCGCCCGCCGCCCTGTCGCTCATCGCGGTGTTGTTCACCGACAGCGCCGAGCGCGGCAAGGCGCTCGGCGTCTGGGGCGGTCTCAGCGGCCTCGGGGCAACCGTCGGTGTCCTCCTGTCCGGGTTTCTCACCGACGCGCTCGACTGGCGTTGGATCTTCTACGTCAACCTGCCCATCGCGGCCGCCGCGTTGGCGCTGGCTCCCGCGCTGTTGCCCCCTGACGCAACCCGCGACCGCGCCGCCGGCCCGGTCGACGTGCCCGGCGCGGTGCTCGTCACCGGCGGCGCCACCGCCGTGGTGTACGGGCTGCTCAGCTCCGCCGAACGCGGGTGGACCGCGCCCTCCGTCGTGGCCGCGATGCTCGGCGGCGCGGCCGCCCTCGCCGCGTTCGTAGCCGTGCAGCGCCGGGCGCCGGGCCCGTTGGTGCCGGACGGCTTCTTCAGCGAACGGGTACGGATCGGCGGCAATCTCGCGGCCGTCTTTCTCATCGGCGTGATGGCCGCCCTGTTTCTGCTGCTCACCTTTTACCTGCAACAGGTGCGCGGATACTCGGCGCTGCGCAGCGGCCTTGCTTACCTCCCGTTCTGCCTGGTGTTCATCGCTGCGATCGGTCTCAGCTTCCTGGTTACCGCCCGGATCGGCAGCCGGGGCACGCTGCTCGTCGCGTTCGGTGCCGCCGCGGCGGGCATGCTACTGCTGAGCCGGCTCACGCCGGAGTCGTCGTACCCCACGCAGCTGTTGCCGGCATTGCTGGTGCTGGCGGTCGGATTCGGCTTCGGCTTCCCGGGCCTGCAGGCGGCGGCCCTGCACCGCGTCTCGGAGGCCGATGCGGGCCTCGGCGCGGGTGTGCAGACGGCGGTACAGGCCATGGCCAACGCGCTCGGCGTCGCGGTCTTCCTCAGCATCGCCCTGCACCGCGCCGGTGATCCCGCCGCTGCCGGGGATCCGACCGCCGGCTACGCCGCTGCGTTCCAGGCCGCCGTGGTGGGGCTCGTGCTCGGCGCTGCGGTGGTCGCGGCCACGATCCCGCACCGGCTCGAGACGGCGGCTACCGCCCGCACCAAGGAATCGATCACAAAATAGCCGAACGCCGCCATTCGACGGCAACATCTCCCTCGGCGAGGCAATATCTTGATCGCGTACCAATGCTTTTATATCGACGTCCGAAGGGTTAATTCTTCGATAATTCCAGCGTGAATCACAGGGTTCACAGGAAATTTACTCAGGGCCGAATTCCCAGCTCAGCGGGTATTACTTGGCCATTTATGGGAATTCTTGTCTCGTCGTGAACATGACGACGTGGTTGAATACGATTGCTCGCGAATTCATCTTGGCCAGTAGTGCGCCGAGTGTTGACCAATATCCGGGGGAAAGTGTGAACCGCGTAGCGTCCAGATGTCCTCCTGACCGTCGACCGGCTCGGGTATGCCGCGGTTCCTCGTGTTGTCCGGCAGCCGGCCGGCCGGGCGGCAGATCCGGCGGACGGGCCGCCGTCGCCGGGCGTGGCTGGAAAGGTCGGCGCGCTCTAACCCGCGTCGCGGCCCGCGAGGGCCATGTCGGCGACCGTCTGCCAAGCCTCGGCGGCGAGATCCATCGCGCCGGCCTTCTGCAGCTCCTCCGCCACCACGCGCAGCTCGGCCAGGGCCCGGTCCCGGTCGCCCAGTACGGCGCGCAGGCGGGCGGCGAGCATGCGGGCACGGGCGCGGTCGCGGAACGAGAGCAGCTCACCCCTGGCCAGGGCGGTCTCGCAGCGGGCGAGGGCCTCGGCGGTGCGCCCCTCCTCCGCCATCAGGCGCGCTTCGCTGATGTCGAGCTGCACCTCGTACACGGGCACGGCGGCGAGTCGCAACACCAGGGCCGCCTCCCGGTACGACGCGCGCCACTCCTCCGGCACCGGCTCACCGGCGCGATGCCGGATCGACACCGCGGCCAGCCGCAGCCGGGCCCAGGTGACCAGGTCCTCGCTGCTGCTGAGATCGTTCAGAGCCTGGGTGATCAGCTCTACGGCCTCCCGGTGCCGGCCGCGGCTGGACAGCGTCGTGGCCGCCGCCCAGCGGGCACGGGCCCGGGTCGGTGCCTGCACATCCTCCTTGAGGAGGCTCAGCAGCTCCTCGGCGTGCCGGGTCGCCTCCGTACCGCGGCCGATCTCCACTTCGGCAGCGATGAGCGCGATGAGGCACTGCGCCCGCAACTCGGTGGCGAGGTCGCGTTCCCGTGTCAGGTCGTACGCCTCACGAGCGGCCACGTACGCCGGTGCGATCTCGCCGGCGAGGCGCAGGCAGTTGCTCATGCCCTGCTTCGACTGCGCGAGCAGATGTGGCGCATCGGCCTCGGTGGCCAGCCGGACCATCGCCTCCTGATGCTCCCGCCACTCGGCCAGGCGGCCCAGGTCGGCGAGGGCGGTGATGAGCGCGTGCCGCACCGACCATTCCAGCGCCAGCGGCACCCGTCCGGCGCGGGCGAGCGCCTCGGTGAACGCGCGTACCGCCCCCGGCCCGTCTCCGATGGACAGGCTGGTCTGCCCATCCGCCAGGAGGCGAGCGAGCTCGGCCTCCCGGTTGCCGGTGAACGCGGTGATCTCCACGCCGAGGCGCTGGGCGAGCAGTTGCGCGACGTGCGCGGTGGCCGCCCGCCCGCCGCTCTCGATGCGCGACACGTAACTCGCCGACAGGCCTCGGTCGTCGGCGAGGTCGGCCTGCTTCATCCCGCGCTGCTGGCGCAGGCGTTTGAGCCGCTCACCGAAAGCGGGCTGCGGAAGTAGGTCCTGTTCGTTCACCATGGCAAGTCGGGGAGGCTTTCTCGTGAAGTTGTGTCGCGATACTCAGACGCCCGGGGCCGGTCCGCGGGCCGCGACATCGCGCGTCAGCGTGGTGCCGCTGCATCTGGCGCCGGGCCAGTCCCCAGTGAGCACCGGGGACATCGACTGGCCCTGACCTGGCGAATCCGGAACCCACAGAATCATGACACTTGCCGGGCGCGGCCGACGGTGACCCGCCCCGGGTGGTCGGCGCACCGCCCAGTACATCGGCCATTACGCATCGAGCAGACTGCTGTCGTCAGCGGTCTATCGACACCGCCGCCAGCTACCCATGGGACGCCGGGACGATCCTCGCGGGCGCGCAGTTTCAACCCCGGAAGGGGGTGATCCAATCGAACGCGTGCGAGGTAGGCACCGTGCCGGGTCGCCAACGAGCGACCTGAACCACAGTGGGCCGCGTCGGGCGGACCGGTACCCACAGCTCATCGCTCCCATAGAGCCCGGGCCGGCCGCCGTGGCCGGCGGCCGGGCTGGGCCCCATCCGGGGAAGGGTAGGGCTGCTAGGGCTTGGAATCCGCAGCCGGCTCCGGAGCCGCGCCTGTGGACACTGCGGCGGGACTCACGGGATGCACGGCGAGCGATGAGGTACGACTGGAAGACGCAGTGCCGGCGACAGCGGCGGGGCCGGCGGCGATTGCGGCGTCGCGGACCCTGGCCAGCTTGCCGGGCCACCAGATCAAGCGGCCCACGTCGGTGAACAGCGCCGGCACCAGCAGCGTGCGTACGATCAGCGTGTCCAGGAGGACGCCGAACGCGACCGTGAAGGCCAGCTCCACCATCAGCACCAGGGGAATGACGGCGAGCGCGGCGAAGGTCGCCGCGAGGACCACACCGGCGGAGGTGATGACACCGCCGGTGACAGCCAGGCCGACGGCCGTGCCGCGGCGGGTGCCGACCCTGAGCGACTCCTCGCGTACCCGGCTGACCAGGAAGATGTTGTAGTCGACGCCGAGCGCCACCAGGAAGACGAAGGCGTGCAACGGGAACGTCGAGTCCACCCCGGGAAAGCCGAGCAGGTCGTGGAAAACGACAGTGGAGACGCCTATCGCGGCAAGGAACGACAGCACCACGGTGGCCAGCAGCAGGATCGAGGCGACCAGCGCGCGGAGCAGCACCAGCACGATGAGGAACACCACACCGAGCAGCACCGGAATGACGATGCGGTCGGCCCGGGCGGTGGCGTCGAAGTCCACGTCGATGGCCGTGGTGCCACCGACCTTGGCGTCCGCGCCGGGCACGGCGTGCACCGCCGAGCGCAGGGCCAGGACGGCATCGGTGGCGGCCTGGCTGTCCGGGGCCACGGCGAGGGTCACGTCTGTCCGGGCGAGGCCGTCGACGATGACCGGGGTGACACCACCGCCGGTGAACGGGACCACCTGCGCCACATCGGGCACGCCTCGGGCGGCCGCGACGACGGCCGGCAGCTTGTCGGCGTCCGCGACTACGATCACCGGGCTGCCGCTGCCGGCGGGGAAGTGCTCGGCGAGGACCTGCTGGCCCACTTCGGACTCCGTGTTGTCCGCGATGAGCATCTCGGTGGTGCTGAGGCCGTCGGCGTCGAGGCGCAGCACGCCGAGCGACAGCACGGCCAGCACGACGACGATGCCGGCCCACACTGCGCGGGGGCGGCGACCGACGAGGGCGACGATCCGGCCCCAGCGGCCCACCCCGTCGGCCGCGGCCGCGGCACCGGGCGCGGCCTCCGGGCGGCGCGGCCAGAACGCGGCCCGTCCGAGCAGTGCGAGGACCGCCGGCAGAAACGTCAGCATGGCGATGACGGCGCAGAGGATGCCGATGGCGCCCGCCGGGCCGAGCTGGCGATTGAGGCCGAGATCGCTGAGCAGAAGGCAGAGCAGGCCGAGCGCGATCGTGCCGGCGCTGGCAACGATCGGGCCGGCTGAGGCGCGCAGGGCGGCGGCCAGCGCCAGATGCCGGTTCGGGCTGTCCCGCAGTTCGTCCCGGTACCGCGCGATGAGCAGCAGGGCGTAGTCGGTCGCGGCGCCGATGACGAGCACGCTGAGGATGCCCTGCACCTCGGATCCCAGTGCCAGCACGCCGCGTTCGGCGAGCAGGTAGATGATGCCCTGAGTGACGCCGAGCGCGGTACCGGCGACGGCCAGCACGACGAACGGTAGGAGGGGGCTGCGGTACACCAGGACGAGGATCACCAGGATCAGCGCGGAGGTGATGACGAGCAGCATCAGGTCGATGGCACCGAGCGCGTCCTGCACGTCGGCCTGGACACCGGCCGGGCCGGTGACGTGGGCGGCGAGGCCCGGCCGGTCGGCCACGAGCCGGCGCAGTTGCTCGACGTACGGAGTGATCTTGGTTTCATCGGTGCCCGAGAAGAGCAGCACCACCCGGGCGGCGCCGCCGTCGGCGGACATCTCCGGCCCGATGGGCGGCGCTGCCAGATGCGGGGCCAGGGTGGTGCCGACGGACTGGACGTCGGCGGCGACGGCGGCGCGGTCGGCAGCGTCGAGCGTTGCGCCGCCGGCGTCGTAGACGAGAACCGCGGGCATCGCCTCGGGCTCGCCGAAGCGCTGCATGAGGTCGAGGACCTGGGTCGCCTCGGCAGACTCGGGCAGGTACGCCGCGGCGCCGCTCTCGACCACCTCGCCGAGCTTGCCGGCGAGCGGCCCGAGCAGGCCGCCGGCGGCGAGCCAGCCGATCAGCACCAAGGCGGGGACCAACCAGCGGCGGGTCCGGACACGACGTGACTCGAGCATTGCGCCCCTCCTGGAGAACCAGCGCCGCGCACGGACGCGCCCCTCAGGGCTCCGGCGGGCGAACCTCAACCTATCTAAGTGGAAGGTTCTAATATCAGGCTAGACCTGACACAATGAGAGGTCAAGGTGTCATGTTCAACGGAGAGCGCCCATGTCATCTCGTAACCTCAACGCCACCGCGGCGTCCCTGCTCGGCTTCCTGCACGAAGGACCGCTGACCGGTTGGGACCTCGTCGCCACCGCACAGCAGCGGATCGGCGACTTCTGGTCGCTCACCCAGAGCCAGGTCTACCGGGAGCTCGCAGCGATGGCCGCCGACGGCCTGATCGAGGCCGGGGAGCGCGGTCCACGCGACCGGCGACCGTATCTGATCACCGACGCCGGCCGGGCGGCGTTCGCGCAGTGGCTGGGCCGCAACCCCGACGAGGAGACGATCCGGTTTCCGTTGTTGCTCATCGTCGTGTTCGGCCGGTACCTGCCCCCGGAACGGCTCGCCGAGATCGTCAGCCATCACCGGAAGCTGCACGCCGCACGCCTGGCCGAGTACGAGCGGGCCCGCGAGCAGCTCACCGCGGGGCCGGCCGACGCGTACCATCTGGCCCCCCTGGATTTCGGCATCCGGTACGAGCAGGCGGCGCTGGCCTGGTTCGACGCGCTGCCCCCGGAGATCCGCGGCGCGGCGTAGCTCACCAGCGCGGGCCGAACAGCTCCCAGTACGCGCCCAGCCCCAGCGCCGCGGCGGTGGCGACGCCGGCCCCCGCGAGGGCGACAGCGCCGGCCCGCCCGGGCCGCCAGCCCGCACGCCGCGCGTCCAGTACGGCACCGGCGGCCGACACGGTGGCCGCCACGGTGCCGACGGCGCCCAACCGCAGCAGGAGCCAGACCCCGTGCGAGACGGCCGGTGGGGCGTCAACGAAGCCGAGGCCGACGAACGCGCCCACGCCCAGGTTGATACCGACCCCGGTGCCGAGGCCGGCCCACACGGCCCGCCGCACCGCGCGCCGGACCCGCGACCCGGCGACGCCGCCGGACAAGGGCGCGGCGGCTGTGGAGCCGCGGGCTCGGCGGGTCGCGACCAGGGCGGTCACCGCGGCGGCGGCCAGCGTCGCCTGGGCCGCCGCCACAACTGGCAGCCGCCCCCATGCAGGCACGGGCGGCTCGGCGGCCGCAAATGCCTGCTCCGGGGACGCGCCGGCGACCGCCGGGGGCGCCGACGCGGTGGCCGGCAGGCCGGTGATCCAGGCGACCATCGTGTCGACGTAGCCGCCGGCGTACCGGCCGGCCACCTTCATGCCGTGGTCGGCGCCCGGGAAGAAGCGGACCGTGCACGGCGCAGTGACCGTGTCGAGCAGGATGCGGGCGCTCTGCGCGGGCGGCACCGCCCGGTCGGCGGTGCCGTACAGGGCGAGCACCGGCCGGGTGAGGCCGCGCAGCGCGGGCAGCGCGTCGTGGTCGGTGTAGCCGGTGCCGCCCATCGCCATCGCGCGGGCGGCGAGGCGGCGGGCACCCGCCGGGGCGTGCTGGCGCCGTAGGCCGTCGTCGATCGCCCAGGAGAGTTGGGCGCCGGGCGACATGGTGGGCGCGTTGACGAGCACGGTGAACGCGACGGCGGGCTCGCGCGCTGCGGCGAGCGGCACGACCCAGCCGCCTTCGCTGACGCCCCACAGCCCGGTCCGGGCCGCATCGACGTCGGACCGGGCGCGCAGCACGCGCAACAGCGCAACCGCGTCGTCGGCGAGCTGCCCATAGTCGCGTCGGACGAACGAGTAGCCGGCGGTGCGCTTGTCGAAGACGAGAGCGACGATGCCGGCCCGAGCGAGCCGGTCCGCTTGATCGGTGAGACCGGCCCGGGTGGCCGGACCGCCGCCGGGGACGAGCACGACGGCGGGGTGTCGTCCCGGTAGGGTGGGGCTGTGCACCGTGGCACGCAGGACCGCGCCGGCCACCCGGACATCGAGGTCGGTCGTGACCGGCGGCGCCACCACGGCCGGGGCGGCGGGCGGCAGAGGAGCGGGCCGGAGGTCCGCGAAGCCGGCGGTGAACCGCGGCCGCTGCCAGGCCGGGGTGACGCCAACGCCGGCGGCGCCGAGCGCGGCCACCGCCGCGGCGGTAGAAAGCAGCAGGGTACGGCGTCGCGGCACAGGTCTGGTCTCCGTTCGTGGTGCCCAGGGCCGACGGCTCGACATTAGCGGTCAAGGGTGCAGGACACGGCCGGTCCCCAGCTCGGTCACGATGATGGCCTCCATCGGGCAACACTCGGCCGCGGTCACGACGTCGTCGTCGGGCTCCACCGGGCCGCCCGGCGGTGTGGACCGCCCATCCCGGTAGGTGAAGTGTGCCGGGGCGAGCGAGGCACAGATGCCCGAGCCCGTGCAGCGTCCGGTATCGACGATGACCAGCCAGCTCATCGCTGCCTCCACTCCTCGATGGCCGCGATGGCGGCGTCCACGTCGGACTCGTCGTTGAACCAGTGGAACGACAGCCGCACCGATGTGCCCCGGGCGGGGAAGATCCGCCGCTGGTTGAGGAACCGAGCCAGCCCCATCGGGTCCGGGTCGGGCACGTTGAGGAACGGGCCGGCGGGTTCCGCCACACCGTCGATCCGCCCGGCCGCGCGGCGGGCCAGGTCGGCCACGTGCCGCTCGACGGCGGCGAGGTCCAGCTCGCTTACCAGCCCCAGCCCCGCGGTGGCGGCCAGAGCCGCGGGCAGCGTCGGCATCGTCACCTGGTAGCGGCGTGCGTCGCCCGGGTAGTCGACGGCGAACGGGTCGAACGCGAGCGGATTCGCCCGGCCGAAGAAGCCGGTCAGCTGGGGCTCGAGATCGTCGATGACGCCGGCGCGGGCGTACAGGAACGCGATGCCGGGTAGGCCGAGCAGGTACTTCATGGTGCCGGAGACGAGGAAGTCACAGCCCAGCGCGGCCACGTCGACGGGCAGCACGCCGACGGCCTGGTAGGCGTCCACGAATGTGACGGCCCCGGCCGCCCGGGCGCGCGCCACGATCTCGGCGACCGGAAGAGTGGCACCGGTCCGGTACGACACCAGAGGCACGGAGACGAGGCCGGTGCACTCGTCGGCGTCGAACGGCCCGGTCTCCGGGACGTACCGCACCGTCGCACCGCGGGCCTGCTGCGCCGCCCAGGTGTGCGCCACCGACGGGTACTCCACATCGGCGGCGACGATGCCGGGCCGAGCGGACCAGTTCCGGGTGGAGGCGACCTGGTATGCGCCGACCGTGGCGCTGGGCACCACGGCGACCCGGGCCGGGTCCGCGTTGACCAGGGCGGCGAACGCGTCGCGGGCCTGGAGCACCTGGCCGAGCCAGAAGTCCCACGGGGTCGGGTCGTCGCGCAGCACGTCGAGCATCCGGGTCATCGCGGCGTCGAGGGCGGACGAGCGAGGCCCGAGGCTGCAGCTCGCAAGGTGCACGGCGTCGGCGAGCACCGGGAACCGGGCACGGAACGCGGCCGGGGAGGGCGCGGACAGCGTGGTCATGCGCGTTCCCAGGTGACCGGCAGGGTGGCCGGGCCGGCGGCGGTGATCCGGAAGTCCCACGGCACATCGGCAGCCGCCACGGTGAGCCGCAGTCCCGGCAGGCGCGCAAGCACACCGGCGAGGGCCAGTTCCAGCTCCAGCCGGGCCAGCGCGGCGCCGAGGCAGCGGTGCGGGCCATGCCCGAACGCCGTGTGCTGGGTGCCCTCCCGCATCACGTCGAACCGTTCCGGGTCGGCGAATCGCCGCGGGTCGCGATCGGCGGACTGCCGGATCACCAGGACGGTGGAACCCCGCGGAATCGTCACGCCGCCCACCTCGACGTCCTCGGTGGCGTACCGGGGCGAGCCGAAGCCGCTGTCCAGGGAGGCGTAGCGCAGGATCTCGTCGAGCGCCCTAGGGATCCGGGACGGGTCCTCGCGCAGCAGGACGAGCTGGCCGGGATGCGCGAAGAGGACGAGCAACGCCTTGCCGATCTGCGCGACCGTGCTCTCGTACCCGCCGACCAGCATGGCCAGGATGGTGGCGATCAGCTCATCGGTGGACAGCCGGCCGTCTTGCTCGTCGTGCACGCCGACCAGGCCGCTGAGCAGGTCGTCGCCGGGCGCGCGCCGCTTCGCGTCGATCAGGCCGGCGGCGAACGCCGCCATCGCAGCGAACGCGGCGCCCTTCTCCTCCTCGGTGGCGTCGTTGATGGTCAGGCCGGTGTCGGCGAGCTTACGGAATGGCTCGTGGTCGGCGGCGCCGATGCCGAACAGCTCGCAGATCACCGAGATGGACAGCGGGTACGCCAGGGAGGCGACCAGGTCGGCGGGCCGGGTACCGTCCGCGATATCGTCAAGCAGGCCGTCCACAATGGCCTGAACCCGTGGGCGCATACCCTCCACGTGCCGCGGCGTGAACGCCCGCGAGACCAGCCGGCGCCAGCGGGTGTGCGCTGGCGGGTCGACGAACGGGCTGGACACCTGCCGGGTCGGCACTCCTGGGATGAGGCGGGCGGCATCCGGCCGGAAGATGTTGCGACTGAATCGACGGTCACCGAAGACCGCGCGGGCGTCGTCGTACCGTGTGACGAGCCAGACGTGGTCGCCGGTTGCCACCCGTACCCGGACGACGGGCTGCTCCTCGCGGAGCCGGGCGAACTCGGCGGGCAGGTCGAACGGGCCCGGCCGGACAAACGGATAGTCGAGAGTATTCACGCTGTGCCTCCTTTGGCGTGCCCTTCTGGCCCTACGCTTCCGCTCCGCGACGCTTCGGTGCAGTCGGTCACGCTGTGCTCCTTTTGGCGTGCCCTTCTGGCCCTACGCTTCCGCTCCGCATCGCTTCGGTGCAGTCGGTCACGCTGTGCCTCTCCTCGGTGAGCTCTTTCAGGGCAGCCAGGGACGAGTGGATGCCGGCGTAGAGGGCGGGGCTGAACTCCAGGCCGAACGCGTCGAGAGCGGCACGCGGCACGGTGGCGCGGTGTATCACGCGGGTGGCGCCGCCGGCCAGCGGCTCGAGTGTGTGCTCCAGCTTCAGCACGCCGCCGGGCACCACCTCCGTCTCGGAGACGTACCCCGCGCCGGGGCGCACGTCGGCGAGACGGAACGGCATCGCGGCCTGCGACGCAGGGGTGAGCCGGCCGGTCGTACCGGTGGCGAACGGCCCGTCCAATTCCACCTTGGCGACCTCGTGCTTCCACTCCGGCCAGGTGGCGGTATCGGCGTACCGGGCCCAGATGGCGGCCGGGGGTGCGGCGATGTCGATGCTAGGTGCGTAATCCCAGGCGCGCATGACCGGCCGGACCTCGACGCAGCCGAGCCCGTCCGGCATCGGGTACAGCTTGGCCAGCTCGAGCGCCTCGTCCAGGTCGCGGCATTCGATGAGGTAGAAGCCGGCCAGCGCCTCCGCCGTCCGCGCGAACGGGCCCGGGGTGGCGGTGGGTGCGCCGTCGACCGGGCGTACGGTCCAAGCGGCGTGGCTGGGGTCGAGGCCCCGGGTGGCCAGCACGGTGGCCCGCTTCTCCAGCACCTCGTGGTTGTAGCGGACGTGCCGTTCGACCAGGCCGTTGCGGTCCTCGCGACTCATCGAGGCGATCGCCCGCTCGTCGCTGTAGAACAGGAACATGAAAATCATGGAGTCTCCCTTACCGGGGCGACGGCCTCGAGCGCGTCCAGGTCGTCGCCCATGATCAGCTTGATGTGGCGGGTGACCAGCTCGCGGGGCCAGGTCCACCACGCGATGCGCAGCAGGCGCTCGATGTCGTCCGCGGGCCGGCGCATGCGCACCACACGGGCGGGGTTGCCGGCGGCGACGCAGTACGACGGCAGATCCTGGGCCACGACGGCTCGGGACGCCACGATCGATCCGTCGCCGATCCGCACGCCCGGCATGACCAGTGCCTGGTAACCGAGCCACACGTCGTTGCCGACGACGGTGTCGCCGCGGAACCCCCGGGCCGCGAACAGGTCCATCCCGTCCAGCCAGTCGTCGCCGAACATCGGGAAGGGGTACGTCGACAGCCCGCCCATCACGTGGTTCGCGGCGCCCATGAGGAACCGCACCTCACGGGCGATCGCCGTGTACGAGCCGATGACCAGCCGGTCCGGCCCGTAGTGGAAGAGCACGTTGTTGCGCTCGAACCCGGTCGGATCGACCGGGTCGGCATAGTAGGTGTACTCGCCGACGTCGGTGAACGGGCTCTCGACGAGCGGCTTGAGGAAGACCAGCGGCCAACCCTGGGCACGTCCGTAGTTGGGGCCGTAGACCGGCGGGTGGATGCGGTCGGGGTCGGGGGCGGGCATCAGTGCTCCTGGCGGGTGAACTGGCCGTGGAAGCCGAACGGGATGGCGTGCGGGACATCGGCGCGAGCCATCTCGGTGAAAGTCGCGCCGTCCAGCACCACGAGGGAAGAGACGCCGCGCTCGGCGTCCAGCACGACCGACAGCACGACGCCGTCGTCCTCGGCCGCCGCCGCGGGGGCGGGCACGAAGACCGGCTCGCCGGGATAGCCACCGTCAACACGCCACACCATCGTCCGTCCGGTGTGGACGTCGAGCTTGACGAGTTGGTCGAGGAAGTTGGTGCCGGCCGGGTCGGTGGCTCCGACGCCGTAGGCGTACCGGTACGGGCGGCCGTTGTGCGCGGCGTAGTGGATACGCGGCAGCTCGAACGGCTCGTCCGCGAGCCGCCGCACGCTCACATCGCCCGGCCCTAGCGGCACGGTGTACCGGGTGGCACGGGCCGTCGGCACCGGTCCCCCGTCGCGCAGCGCGCCCAGGTAGAGCGCGGGCACGATGGCGGCGTCGTCGAACGCGCACAGGTCCATGACGATCGTGTCGCCGTCGTCGAAGGCGTTGACGTGGTGGAACGCGAACACGGCCGGCGCGGTGTGCTCGGCGACGACGCCACCGCCGGCCGCGTCCAACACCACGATGCGTGTGCCCTCCTGCGGCCGCCATGCGTAGTTCTCGATGAACGGCCGACCGCGCAACAGGAATGACAGCGGGTTGACCACCAGCGGGAACACGGCCAGCACGATGTGCCGGCGGGTCACCGCGAAGCTGTGCACGTAGCCGGGCTTGTCCATGGCGTACCGGCCGATCACCGCACCGGCGACCTCGGACGGTCGCCGCCGGTAGAACCGGTATTCACTGCGCCGGCCGAAACTGAGTACGTAGTTGACGAAGTCACCGCCGTCGGGCAGGGCGTGCGGGTGCGCCGTCGTGATCGCGCCCCCGACACCGGCGGAGTAGTCCGTGACGCCCAGCGTCTCCAGCGTTTCCGGGTCGAACGCGACGGCTAGCGGCACTTCGCTGACCGCGGCGGGCTCGCCACCCACCGAGGTGACGTTGACACAGGCGTTGGCGGACGGCCGCCGGTTGAAGCGACTGAAGAAGCGCCCGAACAGCGAGCCGCACGGATCGGTGGCGAACTCGCCGTAGCCGATCCGGCCGCGCTCGCGCAGCGACCGCAGGCTGGGCGTGTCGAGCAGCCGGTTGGTGTACCGGACGGAGCCGTCACCGATCGCGAACCGGTGCAGCATGGCCTGCCCGTCGAACCAGTGCCGAAGTGACCGTCCACCGTGGTCGAAGACGGCCGGGCCGTTGCGCACCAGCGTGCCGGCGAGCCAGCCGGGCACCTCGCCATGCAGCGTAAGTGGCGCGGCGACCTCTGTCTCCAGCGTGTCGAACCCGGCCCGGTAGCCGGTCACGACGCGGCCCCGGCCGGGGTGGCGTATCGCGGCCGGACCGCTCGCATCACGTCCTGCCACATCCGCACCGCCTCGGCGGGGGTGTCGCAGGTGCCGAGCACGGCGGCGATCATCGTGTCCTGGAAGCGGTCGGTACGCCCGGCGCCCGCCGCGAGGCGGATGACCGCCCGGATCCCGGGCAGGGCGTTGACGTCAGCGAGCCCGTCGACGCCCACCACCTCCACGCCGACCGGGTGCTGCGGCGCCACGAACACGGCCCGGCGGGCGGCGACGACGTCCTGGTCCGGCAGCCGGCCGAGGGCCGCGCGGCCCGCGATCGCGACCAGGTCGACGCCGGTGGCCAGCGGCACCAGGTACGGCAACGCGCCGCCGGCCCGGGCGTTGACCTCGATGACCACCGGGCCGTCCGCGGTGAGCATCAGCTCGACGTGCGCGAGGCCGTGCTGGAAGTCGAGCGCGGCGAGCGCTTCGGTGGCCACTGCTGTGACCCGGGCGGCCCGCGCGGGCGCCAGGCCGGACGGGAACATCATCCCGGTCTCCAGCACCGGCGGCGCCAGCGGGAACCGGTCGGTGACCCCGAGGTGCCGGTACTCGCCGGCCACGGCGACGGTCTCCACGCTGACGTACGGCGCGAAACCGGCATCGGCATGCCAGGACGGATCGCCGACCAGCAGCTCCTCCAGGATGAACGCCGTGTCCGCGGCGACGGCGCCGCCGACCAGCGGGCGGGCGTCGAACGCCTCGCGCAGCCGGGCGCACAACTCGTCGCCGGTACGCACCGGGAACGCGAGGGCGCTGCCACTGCCCCGGGTTGGCTTGAGGATCGCGGGCAGGCCCACCTCGGCGAGCGCCGCATCGGCCTGAGCCGGGTCGGTGATCTCCGCGTACCGGGGTACCCGCAGTCCGCCCGCCGCGAGCGCCTTGCGCTGCAGGTATTTGTCGCGGAACGCCTCCACCGAGGCCACCGGCTGGCCGGGTAGGTCGGCACCGTCGGCGAACCGGGCGGTGTCGACCAGCATGTCGTCGCTCAACGTCAGCGCACCATCGACCCGGTGCTTGCGGGCGTACCGCAAGGCGGCCGCGACAAGGTCGTCGCGGTGTGGCACCCGCACCAGGCCGGTGTGCGCGACAGACCCGTCGAGCCGGTCGGCGCGGCCGGCCAGCACGTCGTCGCTGACGGCAAGGATGACGTCGGCGAATGCGGCCAGCGGCGCGCAGACGTCCGCCACCCGTACGCCGCGGGTTCCCACGAAGAGCATCAATGTCGGTCGCATCAGCTTCTCCCCCTTCACACGCTCGCGAGCACCTGGACGCGGTAGTCCCGCAGCCAGGCGTCTACTTGGACCAGGTAGGCCAGCGCCATCCGCTGCATCCACGGAGGCCGGCGACTGCTGCCGGAGGCGAGCGCGCGCACCCGCCCGGCGTCCAGAATCGGCCCGGCGGCCGAGTCGCCATCGAGCAGCGCGAGGGCACGGCGGCGTACCTCGGCGTCGTAGCCGGCGTCCGCCGTCACCGGGAACATGCTCTTGGGACGGGCCGCGAGCCGGGGCGGCAGCACCGGGGCGACAGCGTCCCGCAGCAGGCCCTTGGGACGGCCGTCCGGGCACTTGAGGTGCCACGGCACGTTCCACGCGTACTCGACGAGCCGGTGGTCGCAGAACGGCACCCGGACCTCCAGGCCGGCGGCCATGCTCATCCTGTCCTTGCGGTCCAGCAGCACCGGCAGGAACCGGGTGAGCGCCAGGTAGCTCACCTCCCGCATGCGGGCGTCGTGTGCCGACTCGGCCGGTAGCCGCGGCACCTCGGCGCGGGCGTCGGCGTATCGGTCGGCCACGTACTCTTCGGGCCGGACCGCGGCACGCAGGTCGGGCGCGAGGACGTTGGCCAGGCCGGTGTCGTCCATCAGCCACGGAAAGCCGTCTCGGGCGATCGCGGCCGCATCGTGGAACCAGGCGTAACCACCGAAAACCTCATCGGCCGATTCGCCGGACAGTGCCACCGTGGACCGGCCGGCGATGGCCTGGAACAGCAGGTACAGCGAGGCGTCCAGGTCGCCCAGGCACGGCCGGTCCCGCGCCCTGGTCGCGCGCGCCTGGATGTCCAGCAGGTCGGGGGTGTCCAGCAACACGTCGGTGTGCCGGCAGCCGAGGTGCGCGATCAGCTCGCGGACGTACGGGGCATCCAGCTCGGGCCGGTTGCGGTCGGCGACGAAGGCGTCGGCGCTGCCGGCGAAGTCGACGGCGAACGTGACCAGCTCCCCCACGCCCTGCTCGCGCAGCGCCGTGGCGGCGAACGCCGCGACCGCGCTGGAGTCGACGCCGCCGGATACCAGCGCGCACAGCGGCACATCGGAGATCAACTGCCGGCGTACGGTGTCGGCGAGGATCTCCCGCACGGTCGCCTCGGTGGTGGCCCGGTCGTCGGCGTGTGGGGCGCTGACCAGGGACCAGTACCGCCGAACGCGCACCCGACCGCGGTCGACGGTGACCGTGTGCCCGGCGGGCACCTCGAACAGGTCGCGCAGCGCCGACCGGCCGGGCGTGTGACCGCCGAAGAGGGCGAACAGCTCGGCCAGCCCTTCGGTGTCGACGACCGGCGTGAACAGCGGGTTGGCGTTGATCGCCTTCGGCTCGGAGCCGAACAGCACGCCGCCGTCGTACGGGTGGTAGTAGAGCGGCTTGACGCCGAGCCGGTCGCGGACCATCAGCAGCCGGTCCTGTCGGCCGTCCCAGACGGCGAACGCGTACATGCCGTTGAACCGCTCCACGCAGGACTCGCCCCACTGCAAGTACGCCCGGAGCACCACCTCGGTGTCCGACCGGGTGCGGAACTCATGCCCGTGCCCGCGCAGCTCCGCGCGCAGCTCGGTGAAGTTGTACAGCTCTCCGCTATAGGTGAGCGCCACGGCGCCCTCGGTCATCGGTTGCCGTCCGCCGGCCACGTCGATGATCGCGAGCCGGCGGTGCCCGATCGCCGCCCGGGGCGTCAGCCACAGGCCCGCGTCGTCCGGTCCGCGGCAGGCCATCGTCTCGGTCATCGCTTCCGCGGTCACCCGCTCGGCGGTCAGGTCGCGCTGGAAGTCCACCCAGCCCGCGATTCCGCACACGACGTCCTCCTCACTGCCCGGCCGGGCCGGGCACGGTGATCTGGAACAGTTCGGCGGCCCGGCTCAGCTCGGCGGCCCGCCGGGCCTCCAGCCGCACGCGGCCGGTCTCGCTCATGGCCGCGAGGCTCCACGGCGTGTTCGTGTCGATCTGCACGTCCACAGTGGTCACGCCGGGCACGGCGCCGACCCGGGCCTCGACGGCCTGCATGATGGTGTGAACGGCCATGCAGAACGGCACGGTCAGGCTGACCCGGACGGTGACCCGGCCGGCCGCGTCGGCCGCGACCTCCCGGACGAGGCCGAGATCGGGCAGGCTCAGCGGGCGCTGCCAGGCTTGGCTGCACGGGTCGTACACCTCGTGCAGGGCGGCCCGCACGGCGCGCTCGACGGCGGCGCTCATCCGGCGGCCTCCCGCCAGACGCTGAACGGCTCGCGCAGGTCAGCCCCCGCGAACTCGTCACCGGCGACCGCCTTGGCGATCTCCTCGACGTCGAGGCCGGCCATCCGGGCGTAGTTGCCGCCGAGGATGTCGGCCTTCTGCGCGGAGGTGAGCTGGCCGATGCGGTAGCGGTCGAGCAGTTCGTCGGGGAACGTCATGCCGGCGATCGCCGCGATCACCGGCTGCGGGTGGAAATGCAGCCCGCCCGAGGCGAACAGGATGCGGTCGTGACCGGCGAAGCCGATGAACTGGGCGAGGGCGTCACGGACGAAGCCGAATCCGCGCTCCAGGAAGGCCGAACTGATTTCCAGGTTCGCATAGACGTTGCGCAGCCGGGTCAGGGCGAGGGTCACCTCGTCGACGAACGGCAGCATCCCGGCGTGCACGATCTCGAAGTTCAGCTGCGGGTAGCGGATGGCGGCCCGTTCCAGGTCATCGATCCGGTACGGGTCCAGCGGGGTGAGTCCGTTCGGCACCACCTTGTGCACGGCGATCACCTTGAGGCCCAGCTCGATCGCCGTCTCGAAGACCGGCTGCACGGCAGGGTCGTCCATCCGCCAGCTGCGGTCGGGGGTGCCCGAGTCGGGGTACAGCTTCACGCCGATCGTGCCGGGCAGGCGGTCGACCTGCGCGCGCAGTTCCCGAACGCAGGTCTCGACCCCGTCGAGCGGGTTCACCCCGGCGTACGTGCGGAACCGGTGCGGCCAGCGCCGTACCAGCTCGGCACTCTTCTCCTCGCGGACCAGCCCGTCGGCGAAGAGGCTGTCCAGCCGGAGCCGGTGATGCACGCCGACGTCCACGACGGACTCGGTGAAAAGCGTCCGAGCCAGCACCTCGGGCTGCCAGTCGCTGCAGAACGCGGCCCGGTCGACGCGCGCGTGCGGCGGCGTGCATCGGGTGTGCATCCCGTAGAGCACCTCGCGGAAGACCACGGAGTACCGGCCGGGGCGCAGGTTGGCGTCGGACAGGTTGTAGGTGTGCGTGGTGGCGTCGATGACCACGTTTCCGTCGAGCACGTGCGTCTCCTCTAGCGCGCGGTGTAGCCGCCGTCCACGGCGAGCGCCGCGCCGGTGACAAAGGACGCCTCGTCGGAGGCGAGGAAGAGCACCGCCGCAGCGATCTCCTCCGGCCGGGCCGCCCGGCCCAGCGGGGTGCCGGCGATCAGGTCGCCGGTCAGGCCGTCGGGCAGCGTGTCGGTCATGGCCGTCGCCACCGTGCCGGGGCAGACCGCGTTGACCCGGACCCGGCGGGACGCGTACTCGACGGCCGCGGTGGCGGTCATCGCACGGACCGCCCCCTTCGCCGCGTGATACGCGATGGCGCCGCCCGAGCCGACCAGCGCGAACACCGAGGCCACGTTGACCACGGCGCCGCCACCGGCCAGCGTCATGGTCGGCATGACGGCACGCATGCCGAGCCAGGTGCCGCGCTGGCAGACGTCGACGACCCGCTCCCAGTCGTCGTGGGTGCCCGCGTCGATGCCGCCGACAGCGAGCAGGCCGGCGTTGTTGACCAGCACGTCCGGGTAGCCGAACCGGCGACGGGCGACCTGCACCGCGGCGGCCCAGTCGGCCGCGTCCGTGACGTCCAGCCGGCGGCCGGTGGCCCGACCCGGCGAGCCGGCCGCGGTCAACCGTTTCGCCAGCGCGATCGCGGCCTCGCCGTCGACGTCGGTGACGACGACGCCGGCGCCCTCGGTGACCAGCAGTTCGCACACGGCCCGTCCGATGCCGCCGGCCGCGCCGGTCACGATCGCGACCCGGCCGGCCATCCGCCGCCTCACGACGCGACCTCGGGTGGCCCACCGGCGACCGGCCACGCCAGCGCCGCGGCGTGCCCGGCGGCATGGCTGAGCGACACGCCTGGCGCGGCCAGTCCCCGGCCCGCGCACCAGGCCGCCAGGTCGCCGCCGAGGCGCAGCACCGGCCGGCCACCGTGCAGCCGGTCGACGGCGAGGTCGGCCCACGGCGGCTCGCCCGGCCAGCCGAGCGCGCGCAACGCCGCCAGCTTGGCCAGCCGGCGGGCCGCGAGGTGCTCGGCGGCCCGCCGGCGGCCCGCCGCGTAGGCGCGTTCGCCTGCGGTCAGCCAGGCCGACCACGCCGGGTCCTCGGGGCCGGGCACGGTCGGGGCGACGATCAGCGGCAGCATCGTCACGCCGCCCAGCCGGTCAGCACGGCGGACGCGTACGTACCGCCCCAGTTGGCGGCCGTGACGACGCACGCGGCGGCCGGGTCGGCCGGGGTCGCGTCCAGGTACGGGGCCGCCTCCGGAAGCGGGTCGGTCACCCCGGCCACCGGCGGCGCCCAACCCGACGTGACCGTCTCCAGGGCGGCAACCAGGGACAGCAACGACGTGGTGCTGTGCAGGTGGCCGACGTGCCCGCCGATGTTGGCCAGCCGCACGGCCCCCGGCGCCCACAACCGGCCGACCGCGCGGGCCTCCGCGAGGTCGAGGGTGGCGGTGCCGCGGGCGTCACCGTAGACGGTGCCGACCGCGCCCGGGGTGAGGCCGCCGTCCACGAGCGCCCGGCGGAAGCTCTCCGCCCACGCTTCACCGTCGGACGCGTTGCCGGCCACCCGATACGCGTCGGAAGTCACCGCGTGCCCGGCCAGCTCACCCAGGATGGTGGCCCCGCGCGCCTGGGCATGCTCCAGCGACTCCAGCACCAGCGTCACGCCGCCCGCGCCCAGGGCGAGCCCGGATGCGTCCCGTTGATATGGCCGCACCGCCTCGCCGGCCAGCAGGTCCAGCCGGTCGTAACCGAGGTGCAGCAACGAGGTCAGCTCGTCGGCGCTGACGGCGAGCATCGCGTCGGCTTCACCGGTACGGATGAGGTCGGCGGCGTAACCGAGACCGGCCACACCGGATGCACAACCGGTGGCCAGCGTGGAAAGCGGGCCCCGCAATTGCAGAGACAGGCAGGCGTGTCCGGCCGCCGCGTTCATCACAGAGTTCGGGAACAACCGCGGGTTGACCCGGTCAGGGCCCTGTGTGCCGATGGTTTCGGTCAGCTTCGCCACCGTCTCCAGCGGGCCGGTGAACGTGCCGAAGACCATGCCGACCCGTTCCCCGTTGTCCCGGGTGACGGTGAGGCCGGCATCCTGGAGCGCCATCCGGCCGGAGGCGAGCACGAGCATGCCGAGTTGGTCGAGGCGCCGGGCGTACGCCGGGTCGACGAGCCGCCGGTAGCTCGCCGCCGGCACCTCGGCGACGAGGCCGTGACCGGCGCCGGCGGTGTCGGTCTCCCGCGCCGGCGAGATAGCCACGCTCCCGGCGCGAAGCGCCTCGAGGAACGCGGTACGGCCGTTGCCGAGCGGCGATACCAGGCCGACGCCGGTGACGACGACGCGGCGCCGCGGCGCCGCCGGCGGATCCCCGGGCTCGCTGCCGAGCACGAGGGCGCAGTTGTTGCCGCCGAACGCGAACGAGTTCGACACTACCACGTCGACGTCCGCCGCCCGTCCGGTCAGCGGCACGATGTCGCGGGTGAGCGCCGCCGGGTCGGCCACGTTGACCGTCGGCGGCAGCACGCCGTCGCGGAGCGCCAGGACGCAGACCGCGGCCTCGATCGCGCCCGCTGCACCGAGGGTGTGCCCGATCTGGGACTTGGTGCTGCTCATCGGTGGTGGAGCGGCGCCGAAGAGCGCGTCCGCGGCCTTTGTCTCGGCGCTGTCGTTCGCCGGGGTGCCGGTACCGTGACCGTTGACGTAGTCCACATCGGATGGATTCAGTCCGGCCTGGACGAGCGCCCGGCTCATCGCACGGCGCGCGCCGCTGCCGGCCGGGTCCGGGGCGGTGGCGTGGTGGGCGTCGCTGCTGAGGGCGTACCCGCGCAGGTGGGCGACCACGGTGGCTCCGCGGGCCGCGGCGGCCGACGCGCTCTCCAGCACCAGGATCGCGGCACCCTCGCCGATGTTCAGGCCGGTGCTGCGCGAGTACGGCGCGCACGGCTGCTCGTCGAGCGCCTTGAGGCTGTCGAAGCCGGCCAGCGACAGGATGTCGAGCACGTCCACGCCGCCGGCCAGCATGACGTCGGCGCGCCCGTTGCGGATGGCGTCCATTGCCCAGCCGATCGAGTTGGCACCGGCCGCGCAGGCGTTGGAGATCACCACCTTTGGGCCCTTGGCACCATAGACGGCGCTGATCGCGTCGGCTGCGGTGTAGAGCGGGTAGACGAGCAGGTGGTGCCGCCGGGTGGCGGCGACACCACCGGCGAGCAGCTCCCAGTGGAACCGCTCGCCCTCGTCGAGACCGCCGACCGAGGTTCCCAGCGCCACCCCGAACCGGTACGGGTCGGCCTGCTCGGACGGCAGCCGGGCTCCGGCGGCTGCCTCGTGCGCCGCGGCGAGCGCCAGCCGGGTGGCCCGGTCGGCGCGACCCCGCGGTCGGCGTACCGGCAGCGGGACCTCACCGATCTCGCCGGAGTAGTGGCAACTCAGCTTGGCGACGTCGAGCCGTTCGGTGAGCCGGATGCCGCTGCGGCCGTCCCGGACCGCCTTCCAGACCTGCTCGGTGCCGTCTCCCAGCGCGCAGCTGACCGCGACCCCGGTGACCACGACCTGTTCGGATGCCTGCATGTCGTCCCCCTTCCTCATCCGTTGCGATCCGTGTCCGGACTACTCGAGCGGGATGCCGAAGCTGGTGGCGACGAGGAAGGGTGCCGACGTCGTGCGCGCCGTGGCGCCCCCGACGGTCAGATC
>Ga0081539_10000519_pt1 | contig 80316 bp, 57 predicted proteins | sample TabmetS4T2R2_FD_71023 | JGI IMG/M metagenome (GOLD analysis project Ga0081539, IMG submission 71023) | Tabebuia heterophylla rhizosphere microbial communities from the University of Puerto Rico - S4T2R2 | ecosystem: Host-associated > Plants > Roots > Rhizosphere ...
GGCAGATCGTACTATCACGACGCCCAGCTGACGAGCGGACTCGATATCAGTGCAGGGGTCAAGAACGTCGGGACCACCGGCAATACGACCATCGCACAGATCAATGCGACATCGCCAACCGCCGACAAGATTTTGAGTTTTGACGCGCTTGAGCGGTCGGACGATCGGCAGCCCTATGTCGATAGTTATAGTCTCACTATCCAACAACGGCTGCCATTCTCGATGACATTGGAAGCAGCCTATGTCGGAAACCGGAGCCGCGACCAGTTATTCAGCTCCGATACCAACCTCGTGCCGCTCAACACGGAAGGTTGCCGGCAAGATGCGGCCAATGGTGGAAACTGTGACAGTTTTCGGCCATTCCAGGGCTACAGCGCTGTCACCCTTAACCGCCATATCGCTTATCAGAATTACAACTCGCTCCAGACCACGCTCACCCGCCAGGTGGGCAGAACCAGCTTCCTGGCCTCTTATACCTTCTCGAAAGCGCTCGGGATTCGTAATGGTGGGCCTCAAGGTTCACAGGCGGACGCGCTCGATCTGAGGGGCCACGACTATGGCATACTGGGTTATGACCGGACCCACATCTTCAACATCGCATACACGGTCGAACTGCCGAACTTCGCCAAGAACTATCTGAAAGCGGACCACTGGTTTGCGCGCGGAGTGCTCGACGGCTGGCAGGTCTCCGGGATTTCGCAATTCTCCAGCGGATTCCCGCTCCAGGCTGACAGTGTCAACTTCCGGCTCGCAGGTGACTTGCGGCAATCGTGCCGGCTCAATCCGTCGAGATGTCCTGCCGATGCCAATCTGGATAAAGACACCTATGTCATCTGGAGTTTGGGCAATGCCAGGCGGTTTATCGGTACGCCAAACTCGACGGTCCAGCCGGTCTTGACCTGTGACCCGCGCCAGAACCTGGGTAAAGACCAGTTCGTTAATTTTAACTGCTTTGCTCTCCCGGCTCTGGGGTCAAATGGCTCGTATGTCTTTCCGTATCTGAAAGGGCCGGCATACAACAGCCATGATTTGACGCTGGCCAAGAACTTTAAGCTGACCGAGACCAAGAGGTTCCAGTTCAGGATCTCTGCCAACAACTTCTTGAATCATCCGCTGAAGTCTTTGCAGCAGGAGAATCTGACGTTGGCGTACGAGACGGATAATCCGAATTCGGCCAATCCCAAGCTTGTGCCGACGGCAGCCACGGTGCAGAAATTCGGCCGTGTCGTCGACAACAAGTTCGGTCGCCGGATCATTACACTTGGGCTGAAGTTCTACTTCTAGAATGCGGCCCATGTTAAAATAGGCCCGGCTAGAAAACACGAAACACGCGAAACAAGCGAAGCGCGGAAATTCCTGAGGATCTTTCGCGCCTCGCTTGTTTCGCGTGTTTCGCATTCTCTCTTGACCTTCTCGGATCACAAAAAAGGAAATAATCGAGATGCGATATCCATCGGGTGCCTTCTTATTGCTATGCTTGATTGTTCCGGCGGCGGTTGGATGGGCGCAAGAGGGATCGAAGAATCCCGAGAATATCTTCAAGCGAGCCGTCGAACTGCATTACTCCGGTGATCTCGAAGGCGCGGTCCGCGAGTATCGAGCTTTTTTGGAGGTGCGGCCCGAACGCGTCGATGCCCGCTCGAATCTGGGCGCCGCGCTGGCTAACCTCGGGCGTTTCCAGGAGGCGATCGAGCAGTATCAGCGCGCGCTCGCGCTCGACGGGCGCAACCCATCAATTCGGTTAAACCTTGCCGTCGCCTATTACAAGATTGCTCGGTTGTCCTCGGCATCGAAGGAACTCGCCGTTGTCCTCACCGCACAGCCGGAGAATAGAAAAGCGCTGCTCTTGCTGGCGGACTGTCACCTGCGGATGGGCGAATTCAAGAAGGTCGTCGAACTGCTGACGCCCGTCGAATCGGCTGAACCGAACAATCGTGCGGTCGCTTATATGCTCGGCTTGGCGCTGATCAATGATAAACAGTTGGAGAAGGGGCAGGTCTTGATCGATCGGATTTTGCGCGACGGCGATTCGGCCGAGGCGCGGTTGATGATGGGCACGACCTATCTGACCATCGGTCAAAACGAAAATGCGCTCAATGAACTCAAGCGCGCGGTCGAGTTGAATCCGAAACTGCCCATGGTCAATTCGCTCTATGGCCAGATCCTCATGCGAGTCGGTAACGTTGAGGAGGCCACGGCGGCTTTTCAGCGCGAGCTGGAAAACAACCCCAATGATTTTGAGGCCAATCTGCGTTTGGGCGCCTTATTTAAACAGGAACAGAAGAATGACGAGGCGCTCGGATACTTTCGCCGTGCATTGATGCTCCGCCCCGGCGATCCGAACTCCCGCTTCTATATCGCCAATCTTGATCTGGCTGCGGGAAAAATGGCCGCCGCACAGGCCGAGCTTGAAGCGCTCGTCAAGGATGCGCCCGATTTTGTCCAGGCGCACGTCATGCTTGCGACCGTCTATTACCGGCTCAAACGCAAGGCAGACGGTGATCGCGAGCAAGCAATCGTCAATAAACTTAACGCCGAGCAGCAGGCCAAACAACCGGGTGCGAAAGAGAATCCGAAGACCGATCCCTGACCCCAGATCCCTGGCCTTTGATATTCTTTGATAAATTTCAGGGATCAGGGGGCAGAAAATTGTCCGGTGCATAAATGATGAGCAAGGCTCTCAAAATATTGTCGTTTTTATTGATCGGCTGGTTCTCTATGACCGGGGCTGCCACTGTCTCCGCGCAAGGTAAAGCGCGCCGGCAATCAGAAAAGACGGCGGAAAGGACCGCGCAATTCGATCAACTCGTTCAACGCGCCGCTGACGCGCGCCAAGCCGACCGGTTGGATGAAGCCATTAAACTCTATCAACAGGCGGTCAAACAACGACCGGCCTGGGCTGAAGGCTGGTGGGCGCTGGGCGCGATGTTTTATGAATTGGATCGGTATGCGGAAGGAGCCCAGTCGCTCCAGCGGCTGACGATGCTCGAACCGAAGCTGGGCGCGGCCTGGGCCTTGTTGGGGATGTGCGAATTTCGCCTCGGCAAATATCAAGCGGCTCTTTTGCATCTTCAGCGAGGGCGCTCGCTCGGCGTGGGAGGCAACGAGGAATTGTCCTCTGTCGCTCTCTATCACGAGGTCATCCTGCTCAACCGTTTCGAGCAGTTTGAGCTGGCGTATAAGACTTTGTTGATGCTGGTGCAACCGCGCGAAGATCAGGCGATCATTGAAGTCTTCGGGCTGACCATGCTCCGGTTGCCTTACCTCCCGGTGGAGACTCCGCCGGACAAGCGAGAGATGGTCGTCAAGGCGGGCCGCGCGGCTTACTACGGCGCGATCCAGCAACTGGAAGAATCGCGGCGCGAATATCAAGAATTGCTCGCCGCTTATCCAAACGCTCCCGGAGTACATTACGCCTATGGAGTCTCATTATTGCTTGAAAATTCTGACGGCGCGCTGGCTGAATTCCGCCGAGAGCTGGAACTCTCGCCGCGGCACGTGCCCGCACGTTTGCAGATCGCCTTTGAGTACATCAAGCGGAACCGGCACGCGGAAGGGCTGAAATACGCCGAAGAGGCGGTTCAACTCGATCCCGATTCGATTCCTGCGCGTAATGCGCTCGGCCGCATCTTGACAGAGACCGGCGATTACCAGCGAGCGGTTAAAGAATTGGAGGTTGGGATTACCCTTGCGCCAGAGAGCCCGGAGATGCGCTTTGCGCTTGCCCGCGCCTATTCCCGCGCCGGACGCAAGGCTGAAGCGGATCGCGCCCGCGCCGAATTTATGCGGCTCGACAATCTGCGCCGCACGCGGGGCGAGAGCGGCACATCCACTTTGCCTGCCAATGCGGGTAAACCGGAGACGAAACGGCCATCACCGTGATGAATTACAACGTGCAGAAGTGGTGCAAGCTGATCCTGGTTGCGCTCGTGCTCATCGCGCTATGCCGCCCGGCGGTCTCCTACGCCTGGCGCAACACCTGGTTATCACGGCAAGACGCTCCATCGAAAGCAGCACAGTCTTTTGCCCCGGCGCTCGATTGGCGGCCCACGCATACTTCGTCGGGAGCACGCTATGCTGGTAATGATGCCTGCGCACAGTGCCATACGCAGACTGCAACACAGCCCACGACGCCGATGGGCATCGCGCTTGAGAACATCGCCGATAGTCGTATTTTAAGCACGCATCCGCGATTGACATTCAAAAGCGGCCCGTATACCTACACGATCACGCGCGAAGGCAACCGCAGCATCTACTCCGTTACTGACGGACGCGACACAATTACCACGCCACTGCTTTACGCCTTTGGACAGGGGAAAGTCGGACAGACCTACGTCCTCGAATATGAAGGGAAGTTTTATGAAAGCGGGGTCAGTTTCTTCAACGAGATTAAAGGTCTCGATTACACGCTGGGCTCCCCGCGCCAGCCGGCCAAGACGTTGAAAGAAGCCGTCGGAAGATTGATGGATGCCGCCGACACCAAGGAGTGCTTTAGTTGCCACTCTACCGCGTCGGTCAGCGACAATAAACTGCAACTCGACAAGCTGACCCCAGGAGTCACCTGCGAAGGCTGCCACGGTCCCGGGGCGAACCACATCGCGGCGATGAAGGCGCGCCGTCAGCCGGGCGCAAAGACCAACACCGGCGCACCATCGTTAAACAACACACAGATTCTTAATCCCGGACGGTTCGATACGGACGGCCAGTCGCAATTTTGCGGCGCGTGTCATCGTACCTGGACACATGTCTCGCTGATGCGCCTGACCGGCGTCGCCAATGTGCGGTTTCAACCCTATCGCATCTTCGGCAGTAAGTGTTACGACTTCGATGACAAGCGCATCAGTTGTACCGCCTGTCATAATCCGCACGAGGAATTGAAACATGACGCCGCCTTTTACGATGCTAAATGCCTGGCTTGCCATCAGGCCGATCAGAAGGTGAAGCAGACCGGTGCGGCCGCCAACAAATTTCCTGCCTGCCCGGTCGGCAAACAGAATTGTGCATCATGCCACATGCCGAAATACGAATTGCCGGGATCGCATTACAAGTTCACCGATCACCGAATCCGTGTGACGCGCCCGGGCGAGCCTTATCCAAATTGATTCGAAATTAATTCGACAAAATGTAACTGATTGTGCGAGGACTCAGAAAACTATCTCGCTCGCCGGTTTGACGAATACGGTATTCCCGCCGGAATCGAACCAGTTGAGCGCGCGGTTATGGTGCGCGATGATCTGTTCGGCTTTCAACAATTCATTATCGATCGTCGTGTGCCCGTCACCGACCAATGTCACATTGAACCCGAGAGTGGTCGCGTGGCGGCAAGCCGTGTCAATGCAATATTCGGTCATACATCCGGTCACGACCAGATGCGAAATTCCGTCTTTGTCCAACATCGCTTGCAACGGCGTTTTGTAAAAGGAACTGCACGACTGCTTCTCGACGATCGGTTCCCCATCAATGGGCGCGACACGTTGATGGATTTGCCAACCCACAGTATTAACCTCCAGCGAATCCCCCTTCCCGCCGTCGTGCCGGACGTAGATTACCTGGACCCGGGCGGCGCGGGCCTTAGTTATCAGGTCACTGATATTCGCCAAAATCCGATCTTTATCGTAAGCCGGAGAGTGATCAATAATTCCGACCTGAACATCAATAACCAGCAGCGCAGTTTTCATTGTCCTTCCTTTGTTTAATCAAGTATTGCGTAACTGTAACGTATAAATGCGCATGAGAGCTTAACAACATATTGAAAGCGCTCCGAAAGGACGCAGTTGATCTGAATCTTGCCAGATTCCCTGATGGAATTATTGGCCGGTCGTCTGCAATTCTCTGATGGCGAGTAATGAAATTTTGGTCGGAAAAGAGTTCTCGACCCGGACTTTCAGCAAGACCTGATAAAACTTGGGCAACCCGTCCCGATCTCCCAACTGTTGCAACCGCTGGTTGAGCTCATTCAAATGGTTGCTGTCAGTGACATATTCAGCCGCCGCCTCGGTTCCCTCGCTAAAGATGCCGGCCAAGACCATGACGGTTCTCTCGCCGGAAAAGCCGGGCGTCACCGTAATGAGCGCATAATCTTCGATCAGACTGCCGGTCTCTAAGTTGAAGGCGGGTTTATATTCACGCGCTTCGCCTGGCTGCGGAGCGAGATTTTCAATCGAGGAGCGACTGGTATAGACGAAATTCTCTTTGACCGACATCGGTTTGGACCATTGATTGGCGTATACGCTCCCGAGCAGAATCACGTCATAACTCTTCAGATCTTCCGGGCCGACGCTCCGGCTCTGCTTGAGCACCGTGGTCTCCCCAACCGCCTGCAACAAACTGGAGAGGCGATAAGCGGCGATCGCCTCGCCGATCCCTGTATACATGGTGAAGGCCGGAATCAATTGCAGCGGTCGATCAGGTCTGACCGGCAGCCTGTTCCCAGCCGCATTGGTCAGGACGCCGGCCTGCTCCGCCGTCAGCTTGATAGCATTTTTGGTCACCACGTCGGGGTCCGCCGTGTTGACCGGGCGATGGACAGTCGGGTTACTCAAGATTAGAAGCGTCGCTTCTTTATTATTTAAGAAGGGGTGCCAGACCTGACCATACGAATTACGGATCTCATTGACATTGAGTGCCCCCCTCTCGACCTGCCTTTTCAGATCGCGGTTGATCACCAACAACGTTATCAGGGCGATCACCAACAAGAGGATGGCCGTGCCCATTGCCAGCCCCCATTTCTTATTGGTACGAGCTTTGGGGCTCTCTTCGGCCGGGTCTTTGTCTTTTATGATCACAACATCTGAACCGCTAATTTTCTCCGCGTCTTCCTCAGCCAGAGCAGGGACTACCGCATTCTGGCCGGTGGTTCTTGTGAAGACGGGCTCATAACTGCCGATGGGAATGTCGATTCGGATTCCATTATGAATCCCTTCTCTTTGATAGTAGAGGGCCAGTTTGTCCCTGACTCCATGCGCTCCGACACGCACTATCGGGTCCGTGGCAGGGTTGTAAGAATCATCGCGGTCGAAGACCTCTCGGCCAATTAGATACTCATTCAGTTCATTCCCGTGCCCGCCCAGATAAAATTCACAGATCAAGCGCAGAAATTTCTGCTTCATTGGAGCATGCGCAAAGTACTTACTGTTAAGTACCCGTTCCAATTCCTGGCGCATCTCTTCCTGAGTTAACTGTGTGGAAGAATTGGGTTTAGCGTTAAGTTGTACGGTCATGCGGCGCTTCCTGGTTGTGATCTCCCGGCTGGGAGACCTCATTACAGACCGATAAGTTAACTATTTCTCAAGCTTAGATCATATAATCTGCGTCCTGAACTGGGTGTGTAAAGACAATTTAGATATTAACACAAATGTTAATAACATGGTTATAACGTGTTTATAACGGTAAATTTTTTGTATATATCGGTAAGAATATTGACCCACCCGCCGCATATCTCTAAGATGCCGGAACTTTTACATTTAGGTTTAAGAGTATAACCGAAAAACAGATTCACAAGACTAACTTCTGCTGGGATGTCAGAAATTGCTGAAGCGAACCCGCGCTTCAGTCCACCAATCGTCAGAAATCTAGATCGACTTCGCTGCATAGAGTCACGCTCGATGTTGAGGTTAAGGCGTATCGAATCTGAAGTTCAGTGTTGCCCTTTGCAGCCAGGCAAACTACCGGAGGTTCTTCTAATGTTAAAGGAGTCAACAACAAATCCGCAATCTCCCCCGATCATATGGGAGATCGAAGACAAATCTCTTAGAGGGGGACTTGCCCTGTGCCTTCTCTTGCTGGTAGGGACGCTCACCACCTATGCTCAGAATATTAGCAGCGCAACGCTCCGCGGGAATGTGAGAGACCCGAATGGGGCGGTCGTTGCGAGAGCAGCGGTGACGCTGACCAATCCCCGGACAAACGCTGAGCGTAAGACGACGACCAACAGTGAAGGCAACTATGTTTTTACCGCGATTGAACCTGCCAGCTATACGATCAAGATCGAGGCGGCCGGATTCAAAACCACGGTGCAGACTGATGTTGTCATGAGTCCCAGTGAAACTCGAGGTTTGGATCTCACACTAGAGATCGGCGCTACCAATGAGACGGTAACTGTAACCGGCTCGATGGAAGAGATCAAGACCGAGACGGGCGAGAAATCAAACACGATCACCTCTAAACAGATCGAAAATCTGTCGATTATCAGCCGGAACAGCCTTGAACTTCTGAGAATTCTGCCGGGAGTGGTCTCTCCCGACTCATCGAGCTATCAGGTCTCGGGGTTTGGCGACGCTTCAGCATACTCCGTCAATGGCCAGCGTGGACAGAACAATAATATTAGCGTTGACGGATCGAGAGTCATCGATATCGGTTGCAACTGCGGAAGCATCGTCAGCTTGAACAACGACATGGTTCAGGAAGTGACGATCAAGACCAGCAACTATGCAGCAGAGCATGGCAACAGCGGTGTGCTAATCTCGGGGACGACCAAATCGGGAGGCCGAGATTTCCACGGTTCGATCTATGACTACACCCGGCATGAGGCCCTGGCTGCCAACGATCGATCCAGGAACTATGTCAAAGCGCAGGATCCTAGCTCGGTTGCGGGACAAAAGCCGCTCGGGCGCTTTTATTATCCAGGATTCACATTGGGCGGGCCGGTTACATTGCCGAAGAAGGTCTTTGGGCCGCTTGGTGGATTCAATGAAAGCCGTGACAAACTATTCTTCTTCGTCGGGTTTGAGGAGCAGCGCCAGAGCTTCGGAGCTCAATCTAAGATTTCCGTCGTTCCGACCTTAAAGCAGCGCAATGGAGATTTCAGCGAACTGCTCGGCAAGAGCATCCTCAATCAGGATCCGACCGTAAGAATCCCGTCGGGTTTCGCGGGCTCCGGAAGCGTTGCGCCGAACAACAATCTGGCTCCATACATCAATCCGATCGGCAAAGTCCTGCTGAACCTCTATCCGTTGCCGAACTTCAACGATCCCACCGGGCGGTATAATTACATCGCCAATCCGGTTCAATCTCAGAACCGAAGAGATTTGAAGATGCGCTTTGATTACAAGCTCAGCGACAAGACAAATCTCTATGTTCGCATCACGCGCGAATTGGAAGTTTACGATGGGCCATACGGCATCTGGTGGGGACCATCAACGTATGAACTACCTTCACACAACGTCGAGAACCGGCTTGGCCGTTCAGTTGCCGTCGGCCTGACCAAGGTGATCAATCCGACGATGACCAACGAGGTCGTATTTAGCGGAAGCAAACTGAAACTTGATAATGGTTATGCCGATCCAAACAAGGTCAAGATGTCATCGCTCGGCATCGACAATCTGGTCAGATTGCCGTTCGATAATACTCAGTTCGGCAGGCAGAGTCCGTATACTCCTCTTTCATTGATCAGTTGGTCGCAAGGCCAGCTCTGGTCGCCTGGAACAAATCCGATCTTTGCATACAACGACAGCTTTTCGGTGACGGACAACCTGACGAAGGTTGCGGGAAGTCATACGCTGAAGTTCGGTGCGTTGGTCGAGCAGGGCAATAAGAAACAGAACTTCCAGGGCGATCCCGATTCACAGGGCCAGCTCGAATTTGATCATGGAAACAGCCGCGGCACTGGCAATGACTGGGGCGATCTTCTGGTCGGCCAGTTGACAGGCGTTGGCCATGGCACGCAGCCGCCGGTCGGCAACTACCGGTTCTACAACTACGAATTTTATGCGCAGGATTCGTGGAAGCTGCGCCCGAACTTCACGCTCGAATATGGTCTGCGCGCGTCACATATGACCATTAATAAGGAGCGTAAGGGATTTGACATCCTCTTCAGCCCGAGCGCTTACAAGCCTGGGGCCGGATATTACATCAATGGTGATCCGTTCAGACCGAATGGCGTTTTGTCCGCCAGCCGCGGAGAGATCCAGAAGGGCGTCTTTAATCCGCCGGCAATTGAATGGGGGCCGCGCCTGAATTTCGCCTGGGATGTCATGCGTAATGCCAGATTGGTCGTCCGCGGCGGCGCGGGTATCTTCTATAACCGCGTGCAAGGAAACTTCCAATATGATTCCTCGTTGCGCGCTGCCCCGAACGGTAACGTCGGCGCCCACCTCGGTGGTGACACGACTATTCCCGGAACCAACACCACATTTAACGATCTGGGCGGGTTGACGCTCAGCAATATGGGAATTGCTACTCTGCCGAACGGACAGCGAGTGGCGGTCAATCCGCTGAAACTGGCCAACGGCGGCGGCAACATTATCTCGGCGGATCCGAACTCGAATAAGTTCCCACAAACCTACACGACGAGCCTCAGTGTTGCCACCCGATTACCGGCGCAAATGGTGCTCGAGACCGGTTATGTGGGAACCTTTGGCCGCCACTTGCCTGCCCGTCTTCCCATCAATTTCGTTCCAATGGGAACTTTGCTGAAGGGCGGAGTGCCTGGAGACCCGGGCAGCGGAACGGCAGAGAATCCTATCACCTTCCTTGCCAATCCGAACTGCGATCCTGGTGCGGTTGACTCCGCAGGCAATGTTACCCGAAGGGGCAATTGTGTCGTTATGTCCGCGACCGGGGTTAAGTCCGATCTGAGCAATCCGCTCAACCGGGTGGCGCTCGATGGCGGGGCAATCAATAAGTTCCGCCCATTCCCGGATGTCAACTACGTCCGTTATCAAGAGTATTCGGCCACCTCGAACTATCATTCATTGCAAGTCACGCTCAGCCGCCAGACCGGGAAGAATCTTCAATTCTTCGCAACCTATACTTTCTCGAAAGTACTCGGTTTGACCTCGGGTGAATTTGCTGATGAAGATCCTCTCGATGCGCGCGGACGGACCTACGGGGTGCTCAATTACGACCGCACCCACGTGTTCAACTTCTCGTACAACTATAACCTGCCGAATTTGTCACCATCACAAAATGCGTTCTCTCGCGGATTGTTTAATGGCTGGCAATTGTCAGGTATCACCACCTTCGCGACCGGAGCCCCACTCAGGTTGAAATTCAGCGGTGATATCACCGGCGGAGGATTGGCAATCGGGGCCTTCGGTTCGGACGCCTTTTCGAACGACCAAAATTCCACTGGAGCAATCGCTCCGGTCTTCCTTAAGGATCCGAGGGTGAGCGGAAGCAATGTCGGCGACAGGCTTCTCGACCTGAGCGCAATCGGCATTCCGGCTTTCGGCACTTCAGGCCCGACGGTCTCGCCTCTCTACTTCCGGTTCCCGAACCAGCAGAATTGGGACATCAGTCTCTTTAAGAACTTCAAGATTAAAGAGTCGAAGAGTCTGCAGTTCCGCGTTGGTCTCTTCAATATTTTCAATCAGGCGTTCCCGAAAAACATCAACAACAACAATGCGAGTCAGAGCGATGTCTTCTTGACGCTCGGCACAACGTGTACGCGCACGCCGGTCGATCAGACCCTGGTGCTAGCGGATGGATCGGTGACTAAATTCACCCAGTTCATTCCGAATGGCAACGGCGGAAGGGCTTCCGGAGTGTGTGATCCATCTAAAGGGTTCTCCTTTACGGATGACACCAAGAACAATTTCGGGAAGATCACTACCAAGCGTGGTCAACGCGTGATTGAGTTGGCGCTGAAGTTCTACTTCTAGCTCCATGTTCAATTAAATTCTCAATCTGGTGCGAGGGTGACGTCGCAAGGGTCCCTTCGCACCAGATTTTGTTTGTGCCCACCATTTTTGCGATCGAGGAGAAAACCATGAGAAAAATCCTTCCCATTCTCATCGTCATCACCGCTGCTGTTCTCTCCGCAGCTCAGGACTCGTCTCAACGGCTCACCTATGCGGACTTCGAACAGCTCGATAAGGACAAACGGCCCATGAGTGCGCGAGGCGGCAAGGTCATCTTCGATGTGACGGCGCAGAACGCGACCAACAAACCAACCGTCGTGCCGAAATTATTCGGTTCACAACCCCCGCTCACTCAGAGGCTCGCCTTTGAGTTCGAGACCAAAAAGCCAAATGACTGGGCCAGCGCCTTTGTCAAGATCATCGGGTTCAAGGACAAAGGCTATACTGCCGGTGAGGTGTGGGAGCGAACGCTGCTCGTCAAAGCCGAAGATCTGAGCAGTTATCAGTATCTGTCGCTTGAGATCGGAGCGGTGGGAGTAGAGCAGGTTCAGATTGATCTGATCAGTGAATCGAACGGAATTGCCACCAATGCCTGGCCTCGCGCGTCTTTGACCGTCAACAATCAGCTCCGGCCCTATAAAATACCGATCAGCGATTTCAAGCAGCCGGAAGGCGATTGGGTGAAAAAGAAGACGACGGCGCAGGAAGTCATTAAAAAGATCACCGCCGTTCAGGTCAATGTGACAAGTGTACCGGCCAAGGGAATGATCGTGGTCGATAATATTGCTTTCGAAAAGTAACGACGCTCATTGACAGCAATTCTCGGTTTGGAGGAAAACAAACGACTTGTAGTACGACGCATGCCGAGAAGTCGTTTGTTTTCCTCCAAATTGAAAACCGCTGACCACGCTCATTGATTTTTACCGGAATGAGGACGATGCTATAATTTAGCCTGTTCATCGAACAGTCTTAAATTCTTCGTTTGGTGAGTCGCTCTGACCAATGGCTGAAACTCGTAGAGGATCCCATTAGTAGTTATGCTTGCGATCCTTGCCTTCATCTTTATTTTGAGTATTGCGCCCGTCCAGGACCGTGAGACGGTGCGCCAATCTGAACAATTTTTTGCGCGCGGGGTCGAACTGCAGCAACAGGGCGATCTGGCGGGCGCGCGCACGGCTTACGAGGCCGCGCTCAAGCTGATTCCGGGTCGTATCGATGCACTCTCGAACCTTGGCGTGATCTACGCCAAGCTTGGTCAATACGAGTCGGCCATCAAGAACTACAAGGACGCATTAGCGATTGATCCGCAAGAGATCTCCATTCGTCTCAATCTCGGAATCGCTTATTATCAGATCGACCGGTACCAGGAGGCACAACCTGAATTCGCACAGGTCATCAAGGTCCAGCCTGCCAACATGCAAGCTCGTTTCTTGCTGGGAATGTGCCTCTTCGAATCAGGTAAGCTGAAGGATTCGATCGCGGAGCTTGAAAAGGTCTACCAGGCTCAATCGGGCGACATTTCGGTCGCTTACGCGCTTGCCAACGCATATATCCAGGATGAGCAGATCGAAAAGGGCCAGACGCTGATCGACAAAGTTTTCAGGGAACTGAACTCGGCCGAATCGCATTTGATCATCGGAACGTTCAATCTGGCGCGCAAACAGTTGCAGCAGGCGGTCGAAGAGCTGAAGCTGGCCGTTCAGATCAACCCCCAATTGCCGACCGCTCATTCGCAGCTCGGAGTCGCCTATTTACTGACGGGCAACCGCGAGCAAGCGATCGAAGAGTTCAAGGCTGAGATCAAGGTCAACCCACGAGACTTTAATGCCAATGCCAGAATCGGATGGCTTTACCGAGAAGACGGAAAGCTGGAGGAAGCTGCGGCATTCTTGAAGCGAGCCCTGGAGCTGAGGCCGAATGATCCGGGAGCACTGTTTCAGATGGCGCAATTGGTCCAGACTGAGGGGAAAGTGGAAGAAGCGGCTAAATTACTCGAACAAGTCGTGACATTGTTGCCTGATTACAGCCAGGCGCATGTCCTGCTGGCGCGGTTGTACTTCAAACTTAAGCGTCCGGAAGACGCAAAACGAGAACAAGCGATCATCCAGAAGTTGGCCGCCGAGCAGCAGAAGAAACAACCTACTGCCGAATCACAAAGACAGAATTTACTGTTGAGAGATTCATCGTTAGAAAAATCCGGCCCGGCGCCAAAGCCATAGTTGAGACTGTTGATGAGGCATTATCGTAAAAACAGACAACTGACTCTGGTTTTGCTGCTTTTGTGGGCGGCGTTAGCTGTCTTTGGTCTCTCCAACTCGTCCATGCTGCGCGCCGAAATGCAGAACAAGGCGTCCGTCCGGCGTTGGGTGCCCAATAAAGTGCCGGCCGGCGCAATTTTCGTCGGCAAGCAGGTCTGCGCTGAATGCCACCAGAGCAAAGTGGCGGTGCAATCAGAAAGTTCGATGGGGCGAGCCTTGGAGCTGATTGAAGTCGCGCGTGTCCTAAGTTCGTATGACCGTCTGACATATCAGGATGGCAAGTATTCCTACGAGGTCGTTCGTCAAGGAAAAAAGAGTATCTATCGGGTCACCGATGGAAAAGAGACGATTGCAGAGCCGATACTTTACAGTTTTGGACAGGGAAAGGCCGGACAGACGTATGTTCTGATGCACGAGGGCAGCTATTACGAGAGCCGGATCAGCTTTTATACCGACACGATGAAGCTCGATTTGACGCTTGGGTACCGTGAGACATCTCCCAAATCCGTGGTCGATGCGGTCGGACGCAAGCTGTCCCCGGATGAGATTATGCAATGCTTGAATTGTCATTCGACGGGGACGGTCAGCGGAGGAGAGATTCATCTGGATAAACTGGCGCCGGGCGTCAGTTGTGAAGCGTGTCACGGGCCTGGTGGCGATCATGCGGCAGCCGGCAAAGCAGGGCAGCCGAGCAAAGATAAAATCTTCAATCCGGGCAGATTGAGCGGAGATGAATTGAGCCAGGAGTTCTGCGGCTCGTGTCACCGCAGTGTTGAAGACCTCATTACTAGACCGCAGCAGGGTGGGCTAAGTAATGTACGTTTTCAGCCTTATCGGATCTTTAGTAGCAAATGCTATTCTGACGATCGCCGGATTAGTTGTATTGGATGTCACGATCCGCACGAATCCGTGAAGCATGAGGCCGCCTATTACGACGCGAAATGTGCGGCCTGTCATCAGACGGGCCGTAACACCGGCAGCTCCGGATCATCGTCGCAGACTGAGGAAACAAATACCGCTCGCCGTTGCAAGGTCGAGACGAAGAACTGCGCTTCATGTCACATGCCGAAAATTGATCTGCCGGGCGCGCATTTCAAATTCACCGATCATCGGATTCGAATTGTTAGACCGGGCGAGCCTTATCCATTCTGATCCCGTCGGAGTAAAAACCTTGAAATACTACCTCCTGGCAATCAGCATTATCTTGGCAGTCGCCATCTCACCGCGGACACTCGCACGTTTTGAGCAATCGGGGGGGACCGCGGCCAAGCCGACTTTCGTCGAGGTTCCATCGACCACAAGCAAGATCACGTGGGTCCACGATAATGGGCGTTCAGATGCGCGTCATCTCCCCGAGACCTGCGGCGGCGGCGGATTGTTCTTCGATTATGACAATGATGGGTGGATGGATATTTATCTGGTCAACAGCGGCCCATCCGATTTTTACAAGCCGTCGAAACCGATCCGAAACGCGCTCTACCATAATAATGGTGACGGCACTTTCACGGATGTCACGGAGAAGGCTGGAGTCGGATGCGGAAAGGAAGGGGATTTTGGAATGGGAGCGGCGGCGGGTGATTTTAACGGCGATGGCCGGCAGGATCTCTATGTGACGAATTACGGCCGCAACCGGCTTTTCGTGAACAATGGCGATGGTACTTTCACGGATATCACCGACAAGGCGGGAGTCGCCGCGCCGAACTGGTCTACTTGCGCGACGTGGTTCGATTACGACAACGATGGCAAGTTGGACCTGTTCGTCTCGAGTTTTGTTCAATATAGCGCATCGGGCAGCGTTTTCTGTGGCGATAATCGGCTTGGCCGGCGTTACTATTGTATTCCGCGCGTCTTCAAACCGCGTCCCAGTTTCCTCTTTCACAATGAAGGAGATTCCAAGTTTACCGATGTCAGTAAACAATCGGGGATTGCCTCATCGCTCGGCAAATCATTTGGCGCAGTAGCCACAGATCTCAATAACGACGGGTTGATCGACCTCTTCGTCGCCAACGACACCTTGGCGAATTTTCTCTTCGTTAATAAAGGCGGCGGGAAATTTGAAGAGATCGGGCTGGCGTCCGGCGTCGGCTACAGCGATGCCGGCAGTCCGCGGTCAGGGATGGGCGTCGATGCGACCGATTTTGATGGTGATGGCTGGCAAGATCTGTTCGTCGCAAACATTGATCAAGAATTGTTCAGTCTTTACCGCAATGAAAAGGACCTGACATTTACCGATCAAGCGGGTGAGATTGGTCAGGCCACACGCCTGCTGAGTGGTTGGGGATTGAAATTTTTCGATTACGATAATGACGGTGATCCGGACCTGTTTTTGGTCAACGGCCATCCCGACGATATGGTCGAGATGCAGGTCTCAAAGGTCAAATACAAAGAACCCTTGTTGATCTTTGAGAACGTTGACGGCAAATATCGAAACGTCAGCGCGCAATCGGGTGAGGTATTCAAGAAGGATTTCCCGGCCCGTGGACTGTCGGTTGGTGATTTCGACAATGACGGAGATCTCGATGTCTTGATCATCAACAACGGCGATGCGCCGGTTCTGTTGCGTAATGAGGGAGGCAATTCCAACAACTGGCTCGGTCTGAATCTGGTCGCCACAAAAAGCAATCCTGGTGCAATCGGGGCGATTATCACCTGGACGGCGGGCGGGGTTAAGCGGAGCCGCCTCAAGACCAGCGGCGGCGGTTATCTGTCGTCACACGATCCGCGCGAGATCCTAGGGGTTGGCCGGGCAGCCAAGATTGATAGCGTCGAGATCAAATGGCCGAGTGGCAAGATCGATAAACTGACCGACCTGCCCATCAAAACTTATCTCAAAGTGGTTGAGGGTGAAGGAGTCGTGAAAGGCGCTTCATCTGCGGCCAAGGCGAGCAACTGATTTTTGGGAATGGAGATCAGCTCGATGTTCAGGAGGGAAGACAGAGTGAACCGAAATAAAGTGACAAACGGAAAAATGTCGATTGATCCCCCGTTTCTACGCTGTTCTCTCGCGATCTGCCTGGTCGCGTTTGGTTGTCATCCGGCAGCGGCACAACAGCGCCGGGCCCCATCGGTTCCGCGAACCGCTGCCCCGCAGGAGAATTTTGAACAGGTGAAGGAGAAGGCAGATCAAGCCCGCGAGGCCGGTGATCTGGAAGCCGCCATTACACTCTATCGTAAAGCCGTTACGATCCGGCCGGGTTGGGTCGATGGTTGGTGGTATCTGGCGACGATACTATACGATAAGGATCAGTATGCCGAGGCCGCCCGCGCTTTCAAACAGACAGTGTCGTTACAGCCAAAGGTCGGCGCTCCGCCAGTGATGTTGGGATTGTGCGAGTTCAGACTGGGTGATTACGACAACGCGCTTAAACATCTGCAACAGGGGCGGCGACTCGGAATCGGCGATAATCAGGAACTCAGCCGGGTCATGCGTTTTCACGAGGGGCTTCTCATGCTGGTCAAAGGAGAGTTTGAGACCGCCCAGCGGATCTTTGATTCGTTGAGTTATGACAATATGAACCAGGAAGACCTGATCATTGCCCATGGGTTGGCCAGCCTCAGATTGGCGATGCTTCCTTCCCAGGTGAACAAGGACTATGGTGACCGCGAGGTAATCAGAAGAGCTGGGTTCGCTCAGCATCAGGTGGCGCAGAAGAACATGGGAGATGCGCAGCGCGAGTATGACCGGTTGGTGGCCGATTACCCGAAAGCGCCGAACGTTCAATATGCTTATGGCCTGTTTATGAGCTCTCAGCGTAACGACGAAGGCGCCATTGCCGCATTTCAGCGTGAGATTGAAAACTCGCCGAAACACGCCCTGGCCAGGCTCTATATTGCTTATATCAGGCTCAGAAACAAAGAGGCTGCGGACGGGCTGCCCTTCGCTCAGGAGGCCGTCACTCTTCACCCCCGTTTGCCGTTAAGTCATTACATTTTGGGAAGACTCCTGTTTGAGACTGGCGAAACAGGAAAGGCGGTCGAAGAACTTGAAGCTGCGCGGCGGTTAGCGCCTGAAGAGCCCAAGATCCACTTTGCCCTTTCACGCGCCTACATCAGAGCCGGGCGCAAAAAAGAGGCGGAACAGGCCCGCGAGATCTTTGCCCGCCTGAACAAGGCCGCTGAAGATGCGGCCGCGCAGGGAGTCGTTCGTGGCGAGGTCATAGAGGAAGAGCAGGAGAAGGCCAAGCCTGATTCACCATAGTGAAAGCGCACATCATAAGCGCAAAGACTAGGGTCTCTTCATTATTTTCGCTCTCTCCTGGGTCTTTGGAAGCATCCAGGCGAACGAGCGCGGAGTTCTCACACGAAAATCCTTTTCGGACTCTTTGACCTCGATCGACTGATTAACGCCGACCTCGTGAAAGATCTGCCTCGTATTGCCGGCCGGCCACCAGATTTCCAGCGTCTCTATTTGATTGGCTTTGCCGAGCCCAATCTGTTGGACGAGCGATGATGCTCCGAACGAACCGCCGCTGCTCACTTCCCGATAGCGGATCGATTTTTGGCCGTGAGGATCGATCAACGTCAATTTGATCTTTGCGCCAATTGCGGCCCGATTGGTTTTAACGCCCTCCAGCTTGATCGAGATCCATCTATTTTCATTTCCTGGATTGGCAAAGAGAGCCTTGTTGTACGAATCTCCCGGTATGAACCCGCCAATATTGACGTAGAGGTCCTGGTTCCCATCGTTGTTGATATCGCCGAATGCGACGCCGTGACCTTTTTGCAGATGCCCTGTTCCTGTCGCCGCGGTCACATCAGTAAAGCTCTTTCCGCCGAGATTATGAAACATAAAGTTCGGCATGAGTGCCGCGTATGAAGGCGCTCCGGTTCCCAGATAGAAGTCGAGAAAACCGTCATTGTCGAGGTCGCCGAAATTCGCTCCCATGGTCGGCACAACACGGTTGAGTCCAACCTGGTCGGTGACATCCTGAAAGACGCCGTTATTGTTGTGATAAAGTTTCATCGTCTCGGCCTGGGGCGGGAGCCTTAGAAAACCGCGCGCAACTTCCGTGACCGAGGGGACGAAACTCGCGACAAACAGGTCGAGCCAGCCGTCATTGTCATAGTCAAAGAACCAGGTCGGAAAGCTCATGATCGGTTTTTCGACGCGGAGCTGTTTCGCGATCTCGGTGAAGGTGCCGTTGCGATTGTTGTGATAGAGAAAGTTCTCTTCGCCGTAATTGGAGACATAGAGGTCGGGATACCCATCGTTGTCGTAATCGCCCCAGGTCGAGCCCTTGGTGAAAGCCTTGCGTCCGACGCCGGCTTTTTGTGTTACATCCTCGAATGTTCCATCACCACGGTTGCGAAACAACTGGCTCGGCGTCTCTTCATGGCCGACAAATACATCCAACCAACCGTCATTGTCGAAATCACCCCAGGCGACTGAATGAGTGCGGTGTTCAGTACTGATCAAGCCGCTCGCTTGTGTGACATCTGTGAAAGTGCCGTCCTGATTATTTTTCAACAGGGAATTCCGCATTGGAAATTCCCATCCGCCTCTCATCACAAAAATATCGAGCCACCCGTCGTTGTTGTAATCGGTTTGAATGCAATTGATTCCTCCCAGCTGATGACTCAGGTTAGCTTTCTCGGTCCAGTCAGAAAATGTTCTGTCGCCGTTGTTGTGGAAATATCGCATTGAATCGCATGCGCTGACGGTCGAGATGACAATATCGGCCAGGCCGTCGTTGTCGAAATCATCCACAATCGCTCCGCCCGCTCCGCCCACGGGATCGACGCCGAGCTGCGCTGCCACATCGACAAATTTCTCCATTTTGTCTTTCGAGGCAAAGGCCGCGGGAGGAATCAGATATGCCGGCGGCACAGCCTGCGGATATCTCCCCAAGGTCATATACGCCAGATTGAGCAGCCAGCGCACCTCCAGGTTATCTGGATTTTGCGCCAGATGTTTCTTGAAATACTCGATCGCCTTTTCAGAACCTGATGGATGTTGATGCTGCGCGGCCTTACTCAGAGGAAAGATGCAGGTCTCGGCATTGTGATTGTGCACGCAGTTTTCCAATTCGCCGCGCCGCATCCACGAGACGCCGAGAATCTCTTCCATAAACACCTTGTCGTTGGCGAACTCCGGATGTCTGGGCAAGCTGCTCACAAGCAATTGATAAGCAGTCTCAAAATGTTCAATGGCTGCAGCCATCTCGCCGCGATAAGCAGATAGTTGCCCCAGTTCATTATTCAATCGGACCATCTGAAGCTCATACTGGCTGCGATCACCGGCTTGCTTGAGGGAATCCAGATAACCTTCCGATGAGACAGTTGCGCGCCGCAGGGCCTCGTGTTTGGCATCACAGATGGATTGCAGATCGAGCGTCTGAGGCGGCTTGAAGAAAGGCACAAGCTCCACGCGCCCCGAAATTTCCAACACGATCTGGTAATCGCCCGCACCCGGTGGTCTGCGGTTCCAGGATTGATTGTCCGGTCTATTTTGGGGGACTCCCACACTCGACAGGACAAATGTCGATGTGATCACCAGAAACAGGATGACGCGGAGATCGCGCAAATATCCGACCGGAAACCTTCGCGGTTTCCGATGATTGGCCGATCTTCGCCTCGCCTCTTCTTGTGCCCGGTCTTTTGGATGCATCAGCTATGGCTCAAGTGTGAAAGCTGTCGAGCGACTGATTGTTCCCTTCGCATCACTGACAGAGACCCTCAGTTCATAGGTTCCCGGCCCCAGGCTGTCGAGTGGCAACGCGCTGGCATATTGGATTCTGCCTTTCTCATCCGGCGGGGTGAGTTTAAGTGGAACTTTGGCAACCGATTTGCCGCCTTGAAATACTTCAAGCAGGAGTTTGGGCGTGCCGTTCGATCCCGTGGCGGAATAGATCGTGAAATAGAATCCCACCTGCTTATTGACGGATTTGCTGACGGGCTCACCCAGGTTCGGATAGACCAGAACTTCGCCAATCAGGAAAGGGCTATCCGATTTCTCTTTGACCTGTTCGGCACGTTGGATAATCACCACGCTGCTCATGCGCAAGTTGTTCTCATCGACGGACGGGATTTCAAGAGCGCATCTATTGACGGAAGCTTTATTGCTCAACGCGTCGAAGACGACTGCTTCGACGTCGTATTTTCCAGGCGGAAGGTTGGTCTCTCGGTAAAAGAGAATCTTCCCTTTTTTAGCCGCGTTGATTGAACCCAATGGTCCGAGCAGGGAATAATGATGGCTCAGCTTGTCCACGATCTGTTTTGATTGATCCTTGATCAGGACGACTACACTGAAGTCGGTAGTATAGACTTTCTTTTCATGATCAGGAGCAAAAGTGAAGGCAGTTGCCGGGGCCTCGACCTCGACGGCAGTTCGCCCCAACCGCTCAGATTCCGGGAAATTGAGGCTGTTAACGAGAATGGGAAAATCTTTCTGGCGAGCGGGAGCATTAAGCACGGCGAGTGCCGGAGCTTCATAATAGAAAAGAGGCGAATTGCCGAGCGGGGGGACGGCATAATATCCTCTGCGAAATTGAAGATCGACTCCGGACCTCTTCACTTTGACCGCGACATTTCTGAATTTTCCGTCGTAATTTTGATTTTTTGGCGAATAGGTCACCAGGAAATAAGTGCTGAGTTCTTCATCGATCTGTTTCAGTTTAGTCCCGATCTTATTGGTGTCCCCGATGAATTCTCCTCCAGTCTCCAGAGCTAGCTGGAGCAATCCGTTTTGCGGGTTGAGATTGAGCAGATCTTCATTTCGTTCGAGCCCTTTAGTCAAAGCCTCCGGAGTCCGCATCAACTTATCCGAATTGTCCAATCTCTGTCTGGCGCGCGCATTGATCTCGTCGCGGGTCTCCTTCAATGGGCTTTCGGTGCGCAGCCCGGCGGCATCCACGGCATAGACACTGACGTTGGCTCGATTGGCGGCATTGACCACTGAACGGAAATGCTGCTGCACGCTGGGCGGGATGGCGATCCCGTCAGAGAAGAAGATGATGGCTTTGCGGCCGGGCAATCGCCTCATCGAATTGACAATCGCCAACAATCCGTTGGTTGTCGCAAATCCTTGCTGATCGCGCTGTAATACTTCAAAAGTTTCCCGCGCGCGCTGTTGCATCACCTGGAACTGTTGATCGACCGATGCCGCGCCCGCGGCGCTTCCGGCCGCCGCGCCTCCGGATTGGGCCGCTGAGATGATCGCGTCTCGCGCCGCTGAGTTATCGGTTGTTCCCGGTTGCGTCGTGCTCAGGCTGCCCGAATCGCCCGAGTTGCCCGAATTAAATGAAGCCGAAGCCAGCGCCCCCGCTTTTTCAATGCCCTTCTTAACCAGCCCGATATCGGTGGTGTAATTCTGAACGATGTTGAGAGAAAGATTGATGGCGAAGACACCGGCGAAGCCGCTCAATTCGTTGTTTTCGCCGACGTAGCTCATGGCCGCATCATAGGCGCGGCGGCGCGAGTCCGGCGAAAGACGATCAAAGACCAGAGCCACGACATTGACGCCCACCTCCGGATCAGGACGTCTCTCGACCGGGGTCAACTTTGGCGCTCCAACGGATTTGGTCTCGGCTGAAGGATTGCCGGACGACGGAGCTGGCGGTTTACCTTCATCGGCTTTGGCCGGTCTGTTCGCCGGCCCACGGGTCACCAATTTGAATGATTCGATCGACTGCCCGATCCCATCTTCAGAAATCTCAAAATCTTCGGCGGTGAGGTCAGTAACTGGGCGTCCTTTTTTGTCTTTGACCACGACATCGAGCAGGACCTCTGCCGAGCTGATGCGAATCTTCTGTTCATTTTGTTGACTCGAATGTTCTGGTGTCTGGCTGGAAACAGAAGGAAAAGGCGAAGCAATCAGCACAAACACGAGCAGGTTTCTGGCCAGGAGTCTCATACATTTTCTCCCCGGAAAATGACGGAAATTAGTTAATGACGGTAATATAATACTGAGATTCGCCGGCCTTGTCTAAAGAGTCCTGAGACCCGGCCATGGGATTTCATTTCAATGCTGAGGTCTCAGGACTTGGGATTGCATCGCGCCTTTTAGTGTCCGGTCGCTTCATCAATCTCGGCGAGTAAGTTTTTATTGGCCTTGATCGGGCGCGAGAAATACCACCAATTCTTTTCATCCGTCCAACCTTCTTCTTGAGCGATCTCATCACCCCAGAGACAGACTGTTGTGGGGGTGACCAGAGATTTCATCTTCTGATCGGCAAGATTGATTCGCTCTTCAACTTCGTCATGTTGTTCAGCGGTGGCGACAAGCAGAGCTTCTTCGAGCAATTGCCGCACATCCAGATCATTCAAATAATCATCGAGCCCAAGCGCATAACCATTCTCTATCGAATGTACAAGTTTTTCCCACCCTTCAACTAATCCTTCAAGCCCCTGCTCGATCACTTCTTGAGCGGAGCCTGTTTCTTGCAAGTAGTCGCGCACAGGATCTTTACCTGTCATCTTTACCTCCAAACTTAACTTTTGCCTTCCTTATTCTGCCTCAAAAATAGGCTTTATTATGCATCTAGAATAGAGCGAGCAGAACCGGCAGGCAGTTAAAAAAAGGCCAAGCTTAATTTTTAATTTGAATCTTCAAACAACGAACGCCAACCAGAGATCAACCAGAGATCAACCAGAGACCAACCAGAGAGTGGATGGAAAATAAAAACGAGTGACAAACAGGAGATTTGTCACTCGTTTGCTTTCAAACACTGGTCTTTAAATAATTATTGAAACATGGCGCCCCCGCCAAATGGGCCGGAAGGTTCGGGAGGCGGCAGTTGATCGATCTTTTCCGGCGCCAGGATTGCCAACCGGTTAATCGCAGCCGAGCCCAATCCGGAACTGCGCCAGTCTTTATTGCTCGCAACACTGAAATAAAGGTCGATCGCCTCTTTGCTCTTGCCTTGAGCCTCGTAAGCCCGTGCGACATTGATATCGATCAGGGCCGGAGGAATATTTTGCGGCTTCGCCCTCAGTTTTTGGTACTCGGCGATTGCCTCATCGAACTTTCCAGTTCCCTCGTAACGTTGGGCGAGCGCAAAGCGCGCCTGCGATCCGATCTCCGAATCTTTTGCTGAGAGCTCTTTGAGTGTGGCCTCGGCTTTTTCGGGCTCAAAATAGAGCTGATTGATGGCCGCATAATAACGAGCGACCTCACCGTTGTATGATGGATAGTCGCGGGCCGCTTTTTCAAATGCTTCATAAGCCTTGCGGTGCTTTTCGTCTTCGGTCGTAAAAGCCTCGCTGCCGGGAGGCAGCCCGGCCGGCAACGGATTAGATACGATCGCATCCTGGTACCGGAAAGCTCCTGCCAGAGATTCTGCCGCGTTGGCCGCGCGCCGCGACATGATCAACCAGATCGTTAAAACAATTGCGCCCACGGCCACCGCTGCGACAATCCAGGTGAGGATCGGACGCGAACGGCCTTTCACCCACGTGGACGTATTCATGTACTGCTCCATCAACGGATCGCGCTTCAAATTTTGCGCGGGAACTCGCCCTTTAGCCAATTTGGTACTCCTTCAGCATAAAATTCGGGGCCATGACGAAGTGGGAAACATAGCGGGCAACCTCTCTTCTTGTCAAGTCAGTTTTAATTCACTCCCATGACGAAGAGACAATTCAGAACAGCTTCTTATCTCGACTTTGTCCATTCTGAGATCGGCGCTACGCCGATCTCAGAATGGACAAAGTCCCGTTTAACTGTTAACCATGTGGCAAATGACCTCTCTGCATCATGCTCAAGCTTTAAATCTCCCGTTAGGTGAGCGGTTAACTATCGGTTAAGCGCCCATGTTTGACGGTCGAGATTTTTCAACGTCATGATTGGTTGATGAGGTCGAAAAATGGTGCTGACTTTGTTCTTTTAGTGGGGCAGGCGCTAGCGCCCGCCCCACTAAAAGAACAAAGTCGAGCTTATCTGTATTTGATCTTGATCGGCGAGCAGGCGGGACCGGCAGGCAAGTGCGAGAACGAAAAACGCGCCAGTTAAATGAAAACCGCGAAAATTTTAGAGGTCTTCGCGAATTTCACTTGACTGGCGCGTTTCGCCTTCTCCCTGCTTGTTTGCCGACCTTCCGCAACAGGAAATTTACATGAAGGGCGAGAAGAGGATCCGTCGCAACCTTTCAGAACCTCACTCAGAAATGTTGCGACGGAGAATGGATGCACTTACACACCTGGCACCTACACCTAATAGATACTTTGATAGAAACAGACGAGTAGAAATGCACCGAGCAGCGCGATAATGAAAAAGATCAGAAATGTAAATAGTGTTTCTTCATCCCGCTTACGTTGTTCCTTGCTAATTCCAGCCATTATTTACCCTCCAACAAAATCATGTCCAAACCAATTGCCTGCCCCGCGCTGCAGACGTTCGAATCAATGGCAATGAGTGTGCCTCTCTCAGTCAGGATTGTAAGCTTGTCGGCAGAAGCCTGATGTTAGCTTTGATACACGAATCCAAATATCTAGCAGAGAAGAGTTTGAGGCTTTGCGGGGAGGGCGTGAGAGCAAACAAATAGTAATGATTGACAAAAACAAAGAAGTTCATTATGCGAAATGGATGAAATTGCTGAATTGATTGCACGAAATAGTGCGTTCAGTCCAATGGGGCGCGGTAACCCGGTCTGGCATTGACCACAAAACCAGGGCGCTTGATTTCAACTTTAAGAGCTCTCCATTTGCCGTCGTGCTTATCATTGGTGGGGTAATAGCCGAGAGAGTACTGGGTCCGCAATTCAGTGGCGATCTGCGCATAATTCGGTTCGAGTTGTTGTAGTTCTTTGACCGGATAAACACGGCCGCCGCTCTGCTTTGCCATTTCGCGCAATTCACGGTGTGCCGATTGATAAAGCCGGCGATTGATCTGCATTCGCTCCAACGAGGATAACGAGCAATGATCCTCATAGTTGGCGTCATCTCCGCCTTTGAGGTGTTCTTTGAGATATTTCACGATCTGTTTGTGCGAAAATTCGAAATGATTTCTCTCTTTGCAATCGCGCATCATTCCTGCTTCGGTAAAACTTTCGGTATCCAGTTCGAGGAAATAAGAGGTGGCCCGCAATTTTTCGAGCGCGAGCATGGCTTCTTCGACGGTTGCGATGCCATAGGAGTCGACTCCGTCTGTCATGGCGATGATCGCCTTTCGTCCTTCGACCTTTCTAAAGACGTCATCGACCACCAGCCGCAATGCGTCATAGAATGAGGTGCCGCTACCGGCCTTGAGTTGGTCCAACGCCTCTTCGGCCTTGACGCGGTCTGAAGTGAGCGGCGAGATGAGATCGACCTGTTTGTTGAATTGAATGATCGCAATGCGATCTTGCGGGCGCAGCTCTTTGAGGAAACGTTGTGCGGCGCGGCGCATGAGTGTGACCTCATCGCGCGTGCTGCCGGAAGTATCGATCAGTAAGGCGAGATTGAAGGGAACATCGGTCATCGAGAAGTTGGTGACTTTTTGTCGCACCCCATCTTCGTAAATGACAAAATCTTCCGCTCGCAGACCGACCGCACTACGCTTCCCATCGCGGTCCGTCACATTGACATCGATCGAGACCAGGTCCGTATCGACCCGAATAGTTTGTGATTGGTCCTCTTTCTTCTCTTCTTTATCCTGTTTATCTTGCGCAGTTGAGCGAGATAGACCGAGGGCGAAACAGAGAACTAATAACGCGATCTTGAGATGAAGACGCTGAATTCTGAAGTCCTGCATAACCTAATTCCTTTGCAGTGGTTGTGGGCATCAACGAGTATACCCGATGATAAAGTACAGGCAAAGCTTGACAACATCTTCAAATGACGAGTACTATGTCTGCTCGTCTGAAAGGGCAGGCACGTACAGTCAATGGTAGACGGCCACCCTTACAAGGTGGAGGCTGTGGGTTCGAGCCCCACCGTGCCTATCAGATAGTAAGTATAGTAAGTTAAGATCTGGAGCTTGGCAGATCTAAAGTTTTGAAAATGCGGAGTCGTAGTTCAGCTGGTTAGAACGCCGGCCTGTCACGTCGGAGGTCGCGGGTTCGAGTCCCGTCGGCTCCGCCATTAATTATCCAGGTGAGGGCATCAATGGCCCTCGGTGGCCCTTGACGGCCATCAAGGATTGAATCCGGGGGTAAGTTATTTTGTCATCTCCGGTTGTTATTATCTTCTTCCACTTCTAGATATTTGTAGTAGCCGCTCGCGAATGTGAGCGGCTATTTCTGTGTTCGCTCGCGTTTAACACGTCCCAGGCAGGGAAAGCTTCACAATCAGTATTTTATGCTCTGCATCGAAGAGGCGCTCAATATTATTCTTGAGCAGATACCTTTGCTGGCGCCGGAGGGCGTTCCTCTATCCGAGTCGATGGGCCGCGTCTTGCGCTGCGACGTGGTCTCAGATCTCGATCTGCCGCCTTTTGATCGCGCACGAATGGATGGGTACGCGTTGCGGGCAGCAGACACCAAAGGGGCGGGCTCCGGGCAGCCTGCAAAATTGCGCGCGATTGGCGAAGCGGCGGCGGGAAATTTCTTTGATGGTGAGGTTGGGGTTGGAGAGGCCGTTCGAATCATGACCGGCGCACCGGTCCCCGCCGGCGCCGATGCGGTTCAGAAGATTGAAGTCATACGCCTGCGCGATGACGGTTGGATCGAAGTCGAAGAACAGGTGGAGCCGGGACAATTTGTCACTCCTCGAGGCATCGAGGCGCGCACGGGTGACGTCATGGCCAAAGCGGGCGAACGCATCACACCGTCAGTTTCCGCGGTGCTCGCCAGCTTCGGATATGCGCATCCGGCTGTCTCTTGCCGCCCGCGTGTGGCATTGCTTTCAACCGGTACGGAACTGGTTGACGTCGAGATGCGCCCCGGAGCTTCGCAGATTCGCAATTCCAACACTTCTTCGGTTGCAGGTTATGCGCGGGAAGCCGGCGCTGAAATAGTGAGCGCGGGCCTGGTTCGTGATGATTTTGAGGCGACACGTCTGGCGATTACAGAAGCTCTCTTGAAAGCCGATGTCCTGATCTTGTCGGGCGGCGTCTCAATGGGTGATTACGATCTGGTCAAACCGGTGCTGCACGATCTGGGCGCGGAGATCTCGGTTGAAAAGGTCGCGATGCATCCGGGTAAGCCAACGGTCTTTGCTAAGATTGGAGACAAGGTTATTTTTGGTTTGCCGGGCAATCCGGTCTCGGTTGCCGTCTCATTCCATCTCTTTGCGCGTCCCGCACTTTTGAAGATGCAAGGGGCCAGTGAAATTCACCTGCCGCGGTTGCGCGTTTATGCCGGACGCGCTGTTAAAGGCGCGCCGCCACGCCGCAGCCATCAACCTGCGCGACTGGTCATCCGCGATGGACGCGCGGAGGCCGAACCGCTCAAGTGGAGCGGCTCATCCGATCTCGTCGCCTTTATGCGCGCGGATGCATTGATTGTTGTCCCTGAAGATCGACGAAGTTTAGATGACGGCGAATTGGTCGAAGTAATTTTACTGAGAGGATAATGCCGGAAGAATCGCCAAAACAATTGTCGCATCTTGATGACGAGGGCCGAATCAAAATGGTGGATGTCGGCGCCAAACCTGTGACCGCCCGAACGGCAGAGGCCAGCGGCTTCGTCAAGATGCAGCCGGAAACGGTCGCGGCCATTCGTGAACGGCGGACGCCCAAGGGTGATCCGCTTGAGACGGCGCGGTTGGCCGGGATTATGGCGGCCAAGCGCACGGCCGAATTAATACCGCTCTGCCATTCTCTGGCGCTCACGCATGCCGATGTTCAAATCACGCTCCAAGATGATGGAGCGCGGATCACTGCCACCGCTTCTACCAGCGCGCAGACGGGCGTTGAGATGGAAGCGCTGACTGCCGTCTCGATCGCCGCACTGACGCTTTACGATATGTGTAAAGCGATCGATCGTGGAATGACGATGAGCGACATTCGACTCGAACGCAAGAGTAAGTCTTGAGAGAAGAAGAGCACTGTCAGGAATGTTTTATGGAACTGACCGGGGCACTGAAGAAACTCGAAGAAGCATTGGCCGAGCATTACGGATGGAGCGCCCACCCGGTACTGCGAGAGAAGGTCTATACGGCCATTGCCAATAAGGCGGAGCGATTGGGAATCGCGCCGCAGGAATACTGTCAGATTGCAGCCGGCAGTCAGAGTGAATTGCTGGCCCTGGTCGAAGAGGCGGCATCGAGAGAGTCTTATTTCTTCCGCGAGCCGGGTCAGTATGACTGTCTGCGTACAAAAGTTCTGCCTGAATTAATGGCGGCAAATTCCCCCAACGGAAAATTGCGTGTCTGGAGCGCCTCTTGTTCAACCGGAGAGGAAGCCTATTCTTTGGCCATTGTCTTTGATCAGGCCCGGCTGGAGGACAGCGGGCAGCAGATTGAAGTCTTTGCGACGGACGTCCGTAACCGTGCGCTGCTCGAAGCAAGTCAGGCGCGTTACCGTTTGACCTCTCTTGGCGGATTGGATGAGCAGCTCCGCCGCCGGTATTTTCAACACCCTGAGGAGTCGTCCGAGTCGTCGGCCGGCGAGTTGTACACAGTTGTTCCGGACATTCGCCGGGTAGTCACTTTCCGGCGCGCTAATTTGCTCGACAAACTGTTTTGGAAAGGCCTGGCAGGAAGATTCGATCTAATTGTATGTGCCAATCAGCTGACCTATTTGCACGGCACGGCGGTTCGGCAAATGGTGACCAATCTCGTCAATTCGTTGCGGGCAGGCGGCTATTTGATGGTCGCGCCATCTGAAACAAACCTGGTCAACTCCTCTCGCTTCATTCAGCTGGTAAACAACCCGACATTTTTCCGTCGAATCGCCTGAGCTCCGAATCCCGGAACTTGGGCCCGGAGGATTCAGAGCCCAGGACGGAATCTAGCGGTTCGGCAAGATCAGAGTCTCAAGCACAATGTCCAGCGAGCGCGCAGCGATGTCGCGAGTGCGTTCGCTCCATCCCATCTGTTCACGATTCTGTTCATAATCGCGTCTGACGCGCTCCTTCAATCGCTCAATGAACTCTTCAGGGTTCGGCGATTTAGCGATCGCATAATCAATTTCGCGATAGGCATTGTGAATTGTTATCAACCACTCAGAGGCTTGATACTCAGGCGTTCCCGGTTCAGAGGTGAATTTAGCAGTTGCCATCTATTTTTAGCTCCGTATCGATTGGGATTCAGATGTGAGATGCTGAAAACTGACATGAGCATTCGACATCTAACAGGTCGTATGGGCGAGTAATGTTCGCGCAATTTGCGCGTAAGCGTCAACGGCGTTCAAGACATCCTGCTTGCGGATGTATTCATGTGCAGTATGCGCATCGTGAATCGAGCCGGGACCGTACAGCAATGGCGTGCCCCAGTCAGTTAAAAAAGGAATATCGGTCCCGAACCGCACTACACTCGTCGGAATGTGTTCTATTCCCTTGACCGTGTGCATCCGGATGGGCGGAAGCGAGACGCCGCTTTTGATCTCGGCGCGTCCTCCGACGACTTCGATAATTTGTTGGAACAGCTCGTCCGGAGAATTGACAATGCGAAACATTAATTCGGTGGTCGCGAAATCGGGGATGACGTTCGGTTTGCGACCGCCGCTGATCGTCCCGATATTGCAGGTCGTCGGCCCAAGCTCAGCATCCGCCGGCCAGGGGGCCTTTCTGATATCGGCGATGATGTCCAGCAATTTTTCGATCGCTGATTCTCCCATCTCAGGATATGCGGAGTGCGCCGGCTTGCCTCTGGCCTCGATGACCACGCGCAACGCGCCCTTGGTGGCGAGCGCTTGATGACTTTCGGTTGGCTCGCCGTTGATCAGATAGCGGCTGCGATTGGGAATTGAATTGGCCATCTTCGCTCCGTCGCTGCCGTCCTCTTCGCCGACGACGTAAAGCAATCCGAGATTATTGCTTCCTTCTTCTTTCAATTTCTTTGCCGCAAAGACCTGTGCGGCGATCACCCCCTTCGCGTCGCATGCGCCGCGCCCGTAAATATTCTGTTCATCTTCACTGAACCGAATGAATGGTGGCACCGTGTCGATATGCGACGAGAACGTGACGATCGGATCCCCGATGCGCGCGTAGACATTGACCCGGTCATCGCTCACCGGCTGTGTCGTGACTTCAAAATCTGCGTCGGCAAGATAATCACGCAGCCAGCGGGCTGCCGCGCCTTCGTTCCAGGAGATCGATTCGATCTCCATCAACTCGCGTATGAATCGGAAGATGTCCATAAGCTTTTAAAGGTCAGTGTAATCGTTTGTGGTCGTCAAGTCCAAAAGAGAGGACGAAAAAAGATGCGAGGATCCGGAGATGAGGAGAGATTTGCCGGGATCAGACATCTTTGCTTAACGCAGGAATTCTTCAAGCCGCACCGAGGCCTCAGTCTTTTCATCTCGATATTTGACGATGACCGGCGCATAAACTGACAGGCCCCAATCCTTGGCCGGGCCGACGGTCACCGCGCGCGACCCGGGGACGACGACTGCGCCCGCCGGGACTTCGAGCGGCTTGTCTCCTTCGCGCCGATAGATTTCGCCGCGAATCAGGTCAAAGACCGGCACTGATCCAGTGAGCATCACGCCCGGCGCCAGAACCGCGCGCTCGCGCACAATCGCTCCTTCATACACGCCACAGTTGCCGCCGACCAGCACCTCATCTTCGATAATCACCGGCATCGCCCCAACCGGTTCAAGAACGCCGCCGATTTGCGCCGCCGCACTGATGTGGCAGCGTTTGCCGATCTGCGCACAAGAACCAATCAGCGCGTGAGAATCCACCATTGTGCCGTCATCGACATAGGCCCCGACGTTGATGAAGGCCGGTGGCATGATCGTCACGCCGCGCCCTAAATATGCGCCCTCACGCACGGTCGAACCACCCGGCACCACGCGCACCCCATCATCGATAGTCAGCCGTTTTGTCGGAAAAGTATCTTTATCGAAAAAACGGAAATTGTCATCGATTGAGTAATCGATCAACCCGCCGAGCCGAAAGCCGAGCAGAATGCCGCGTTTGACCCATTGATGCACCTCCCATCGTCCATCGTCATTGCGGCTGGCGGCACGAATCTCACCGGCGTTGAGAGCGGCTTTGAAGAGGGTAAAGACCTCTAAAGCCGATTGCCTGTCGGCGGAAGGCAGAGAAGAGAAGTGTTCAATTTGAGATTTGAGGTTCGAGATCATTGTTATTCGGTTCTTGATTTGATCGCCAGCCATTCGTTGATGACCGGGTATGACTCGCGCGGCACTTCATGGCCGACATCGAAAAAACGCAATTCGACCGATCCGGCGCGGCCTCTGAGCGCCTCAGCATTTTGCCGCATTCGATCAGGAGTGTAGAATTCATCGCGTTCAGCGGCAAGATACAGCACATCGATTTTGCCGGATTGATACTTGCCATCAACCTGCCAATCGCCCGGAATGCCGCCGCAGATCGCGATCACGCCTCGCACCAGCTCGTGATGCGTGAACGCAAATCGAAAATTGATGCCAACCGCTTGAGAAAACCCCAGCAGAAAAACGCGGCTCGCGTCGATCGTCCTTGAGGTCGTCAATGTTTCGATAATGTTGAGCACCAATCGATGATGCAGCGCGATCGATTCTTCAGGTTTGAAATTGGACAACCATCCGAAACCGTAACCGAGCTGCGGTGAGCTTTCGGTCGGCCTGACGAGATGCTGATGCGGACCTTGCAAGGAGGCAATGACATAGTCGCGTTCGTTGATCCGCCGCATCAGGTGCATCATCGATCTTTTATCGCCGCCATAACCGTGCAGCGCAATGATGAGCGGCCGGGGGTGGTTCCCGTCCGGAACGTAGAGGTCGTAATAGCAAGGAAAATCCTGGACGATGCGGTTTTCGATGATTTCAGACATTCTCTCTCCTGATCTTAAATCGCGCTCTATCCAATCATCATGATTAAGACAATCAATTGGATCATTAAACAATTTCGCGGGCAATTCCGCGAGCTTCTCTTAATGATTCCGGCGAATCATACCCCTAATAGTAAGAACTCACCAACCTGCTCTTGACACAAGATTGAACGATTTGGATAATCCCGCCAAGCCAATGAGGTTGATCCGTCAAATATGGCTGATCTTGCACTCCCGACAAGACCTGGTTGGCACAAAATTATCAATGCTGGGACGAAGGCAAACCTACCAAAAAACGTTCTCAAAAATCCGTCAATCTTTCATTGGCTGAACTATCAGCGAGTGATCGAGTCGTGATTTTCTGGCTGCCCCACAAGGCAAGTCATGAAGCGATATTCGCGAGGGGAGATCTCTCCATTTCTCGCCACTTGTCAAAGGAAGGATTCAATGAGCATTATAATGAGAAGGTTAATCAGCAGTAGTCCTGGCTTCGCTTTAGCCTTGATTCTGCTGACGGCCTCGGTGACCGCCTTCGCACAGTCCGACAATTCTCAGATTTCGGGCTTCGTGAAGGATCAGTCGGGGGCCGTCGTGGCCAATGCTAAAGTGACTGTGAAGAGCGAAACCAGGGATTTTCAGCGCACAGCCAACACCAACAGCGAAGGCTACTATGTCATCACCCAGCTTCCCCCGGGACTTTACTCGATCACTGTCGAGGCCAGCGGGTTTAAACTCTCAAAGGAGTCGGGGCGAAAGCTCGATCCGAACTTGCCCGCCAGCGTCGATATTGCGCTCGAACCCGGACAGTTGACAGAGGTCATCAACGTCACTGCCAACACCGCCAGCGTGCAGACGGAAACGGCGACGGTCGGGAAACTGATTGAAGGTAAACAGATTCAATACCTGCAACTCAATGGGCGCAATCCGCTGTTTCTGGCGATTCTCAAACCCGGAGTCAACAGCAGTAACGCGCTGGGTGGTTTCAATTTCGGCTTGACGACCGGTGGCATGAACATCAATGGTGGTCGGACGCAGGATATGTTGATCACTTTTGACGGAGCCGTCGGGGTTCGAACCCGTTCAAATGGAACCAGCATCGGCGTGGCCGATATTGAATCGACTCAGGAAGTTCAGATTTTGACGGCGAACTATAACGCCGAATACGGGCGCGCATCCGGTGGTCAAGTGCGCATCGTCACCAAGAGCGGCACGAAGGATTTTCATGGGACGGCTTATGATTTCTTGCGTAATTCAGCTCTCAACGCCAACACCTGGAGCCGCAATCGTACTTTTAACCCGGCCCTCCCCTGTGATCAGAACCCGAAACTTGATGCCTGCCGACCGAGTCCGTTTCGTTATAACCAGTTCGGATATTCCGCCAGTGGCCCGGTGATCATTCCTGGAACAGGCTTCAATAAAGAGCGCAACAAGCTTTTCTGGTTGTGGGGAGAAGAGTGGGTCAAGCGGCGCGCGACGGACAACGTGACCATTCGCGTCCCGACCCTCAGAATGCGCCAGGGAGACTTCAGCGAGCTCTTCCCGGGCGGTCCCAACTTTAACTCTCGACTTGGCATTACTCGCTTTGTCAAGGATCCTTCAAAGACCGGGAACTGCAATGCGACTGATCAAAGCGCCTGCTTTAACGACGGTGGAGTGATTAATAGGATTCCGGCCAACCTGCTCAGTCCCAATGGTCTCGCTTTCCTGCGGGCCTTTCCGGAACCGGTTCCGGGCTTCTTCGATGCCAGCGGAAACAACTTCTTTCAGAGCCGCCCTGTCCGTACGGATCAGCGCAAGGACACGCTCTCACTCGACTATTATCCGAACGAGAAGCATCAGATCAAATATCGGTTGCAACTCTATCATTTTGTGGATGTGAGCGCGTTCAGAGCCAATACTGACCGTGCGCCACAGATCATTGACCGTCCAAACCAGACCACTTCAATCGGATGGACATGGTCGGTGTCACCAAACTGGATCAGCGAGACATTGGTCGCCGGCAGCCGCGATCAGGTCTTCATCTCGGTGGATACTCGCGGCGATCGTTATAAGAGGAGCATCTACGGAATCAACTACCCGTATGTTTTCTCTGATCGCAAAGAGATCTTCGACAAGATTCCAACCATCGACGGCATCGACGGCTTTGCCACGTTGGATGGCGGTCCGTATCCGTCACAATCGACCGGCCCGATCTATCAGATAACCAACAACTGGACGAACATTCGCGGCAACCACACGATCAAATTCGGCGGTTACTTCGAACGTTCCGGACAGAATGACTTCGATCAGATCAACGTCTCCGGGACGCCGGGTGGCACCAACAACCAGAACGGCCGGTTCGTTTTCAGTAATTCAACCGCCGGTGGAACCGGCGTCGCGATCGGCAACGTGGCTCTCGGATTGTTCGATACCTATGCCGAGATCGGAGTCAGATCATTCACTCCATATCGCGGCCATATGTTCGAATGGTTCGCTCAAGATTCCTGGAAGGTGACTCCGAAACTTCGCCTGGAGTACGGCCTGCGGCACACGATCATTCAACCCTATTACAGCCTGTGGCGGAACATGGTTGTGTTCGACCAGCAGTTCTATGATCCGTCGATTGCCGTCAGGCAAGATCCGAACACCGGGTTCATCACCAGCGGCGATCTGCGGTCGCGATACAATGGTTTGGTGATCCCGGGCGAAGGTTGGACCGACGCGGCGGTCGGGCGTGTTCCGATTGCAACCTCGGGCGAGTTCAACTTCCTGTTCCGTGGCGTAGACAAACAATATTCGGACATTCACAAGAACAACTTCCAACCGCGTATCGGTGTCGCCTATGCGCTCACCGACAAAATGGTATTCCGTGCCGGCGCCGGACGTTTCTTCACACGCCTTGGCGTGAGCGATTCAGTCTTCCTGGGCGGCAATCCGCCGTTGCAGCCGACGGTCTCGATCACTAGAGGCCGCGCCGATAATCCGGGCGGAACGAGTGGTAACGCGTTCCCGCTAGTTGTCACCTCGCAAGATCGGGTCTTCAAAAACCCGGAGGCCTGGACCTGGAATGCCACGTTCGAACGTGAGATCGGTTTCAACACCACGGTCGAAGTCGGTTATGTCGGTCGTCGTGGTTTACACGGCCAGCGCGAGCGCAACATCAATCAATTGCAGCCAGGAACTTGCCAGTATAATACTTCGAATGGCCAGACCGTATGTCCGTCGAATCCGGATACGCTGCGTCCATTCAAGGGATTCGGCATCATCCGTGTGACCAATAACGATGCCAATTCGATGTATCATGGCCTGCAGCTCAGCGCCAACCGCCGCTTCAGCAACGGCCTTCTCTTCGGCGTGGCCTATACTCTGTCGAAGTCCTCGGACGACGGTTCGGGACAACGCGATGTGATTCCGAATGCGTATGATGCCCACGCGTTGTGGGGGCCTTCGGTCTATGATCGGCGTCACGTCATGGTCGTCAATGCGGTCTACGAGCTACCATTCTTCAAGGATCGGAATCGCTTATCCGGCAAACTGCTCGGCGGCTGGACCGTCAGCGCGGTCTCGCAGTTCCAGAGTGGTGTGCCTTTCACGATCACTGCTCCTGATGATTTCGCAGGGGTCGGGCCGGGAAGCGGTCGGCAGTTCTGGGTCATTAATGGCGAGCCCACGTTAGACCATAAGTTCCCAGGTATCACTTCGGATTCCAATTTCTGGTTCAGGGCTTCGGTGAGTGCCCCCGCGCCAGGCACTTTCTCGACGCAGAGGTCTCGGAGTATGATCTATGGTCCCGGGTTCCAGAACCACAATCTGGGACTCTTCAAAGACTTTGCGATCACGGAAAGGCACAAGATCCAATTCCGCGCCGAGGCCTTCAACTGGCTGAACCATCCCAACTGGGGATCCACAAATGGAAATGGAACCGGAGTCTATGACTTTAACGCTGGAACTGCGGACGGCATCGACCTCAATCCCCGCAATACTGCCACCTTTGGCAAATTGACGGCTAAAGGGAGCGAGCGGCAGCTCCAGTTCGCGCTTCGATACCAATTCTAGTTTTTTTCGCCTCTCAAGGCTTTATTAACGCCCGCTCGGAATCATTTCCGGGCGGGCTCTCTTTTTCACCGGACGCTAACTGTTCGCCCTCAAGCGGCAGTAAAATAGACCGGTCAGTCAACTCTTCTTCGGAAAAGGGGGCAGCTTATGAAATGGTCGAAGAGGTTAGTGGCTCAGCTGTTGATTGTCCCGGCGACTCTTGTTTTAGCAATAGCGCAATCCCCGGAAAAGACTCCGCCTCTCCAGCCTGCGTTTGAAATCCTCAATTTCAAGATCGGCACTGATTACTATCCAATGCTAGATAAAGGCACGGGGATGACGGCGGACAATCCTGATTTTCCTCGAACTGAAGGCGAGAGATCTAGGCGTTCCAGAGCCATCCGGATAGAGGAGACCAGATCACGAGGCAAATTGAGATCATCGATCACGGTCATCAATCAGGCTCATTGGGTGAGCGTGACGCTCAAAAACACGAGCGACAAAGCGATCAGGGCGATCGATTGGGATTTTGCGTTTCCGAGATATGTGGACCAAACCCTGGTATTGCGCTACGACGTAGCCACCAAAGTCGAGATCAAACCGGGTGCGAAGAGGGCTTTAAAGCAGAAGCTTCCGGCGGGCGCAGCACGATGCAAGGCGATCGTCGTGAACACTGAGGCCGATGGGCAAGGGAAGGCTTTCGAGGCCGTCTGCGGACCGGGATTTCAGGATCCTACTAAACTGAAGAATCAGGAAACCTTCATCATCAAACGCATTGAATATAGTGACGGAACAATATGGAAGAAGGATGAAGAACAGCAGGAGGAGAAAAACAAGGATGAAGGAGGCAAGAAGGATGAGGGATGAGGGATAGAAATTTAAGCTTTCCTACCTTCATCCCTCCTCTCTTTTTATCTTCCTCCGCCGACGCGGAACCTCATTCCGGTCGAGAAGTTCAAACGATAAGCTGGATATCCAAGCACTTCCTGATAATCGCGATTGAGCAGATTATCGATCTGACCGAACATACTCCACCAGGATGTGAGACGGTACGAGCCGGTTAAATCAATTTTGATATAACCTTTATTGTAAATCGGGTTTCCCTGGGCATCGAAACGGGAGAATGTCACCGGGTCGCCGTCGCGCCGATTACCCATAAATAGGCCGTAAAGATTGAGATCGTATTTATCGCCAATCCAGGAAGCAAAGATGCTGCCGGAGCGGCGCGGTCTGCGCAGCAAGGACAATCCAAGTTCAGGGTTTCGCACCAACTGTTTCGTGGCGGGATCAACGATGTCGGGCGCTCTCAAAAGCTCCGAATCAAGGAGCGTGTAGCTGCCGCCAAGTTGCATCCAGCGTGTTGGATGCCATAACAATGAGAGTTCAAATCCGCGCGCGCGTGCACGCTCATTGTTAATGAAATTGGTCAGCCGGCCATCGGCTAATTTGATCGGTCCGCCGGTTGCGGGGTCCGTGACATAAGCGATTTGGTCAATGAAAGTATTTTTGAAATAGAAACCTTCGACTCGGATGCGATCTTTCAGAAAAAATTGTTCGACTCCAAAATCGAAACTGCGCGAGCGTTCCGGTTTCAGCCCCGGGTTTCCCAAGGCGATGAACTGGTCCGGACTAAAGGATTCGATGAGACTCGGAGATTTAATCCCCTCGCCGTAATTGACTTTCAGGCGCGTCGGGCCTCGGCGGCTTTGAATGCCTGATAGTCTGAGGACATAGATTGCCGAGAGCTTCGGCAAGACTTTGGTTCCGGATCCGATCGTCCCGTTAAAGGGAGCCGATGCCAGGTCGCTCAAAACTTTTCCAAAACCCTGGGAAAGATCGGCGCTATTTCGTTCAAATCGAACACCGGCGATGACGAACAATCGAGGACCATAGGTGAGTTGATTTTGGAGATAGGCTCCGAGGTTTGTGCGTTCCGGAGCGACGCGGTTTTGGCCCGCAAATCCCTGATCAAAGACCGCTGATTCCTGTTCGAAGTCGATGCCCGCCGAGACGAAATTTTTACTGGACGCGACCATTTCGCTCTGATAATGCAGCCCGCGGCGTCGTTGGTGATTGTTTAAATAAAAGACGTAATCGCTGCCCGACCCGAGCGGGGTGTTGACTCTGGTCAAATCCTGAGCCGCCAGGTCGAAATTGAGGTATCTATTCTCCGAATAAGCAAAGGTCAGGTTCTGATGGAGGAAATTGCTCGTCTGATCGTCGATGCGCGCGCCCACTGTAATTCGCTTTCGTCGCGCGCGTTCATCCGGGTCCGGGAAGAGAACCGCGGTCGGACCCGCCACGCCGAGCCCCGAACTATCCTTACGCGTGGTCAGGCGGAATTGCGTTCGCTCGTTGAATCGGTAACCGAGATTGGCAGAAGCGATGCGATTTTGATAATCGTCATTGCGGTCACGGCCGTCGGTGTGCAGGTTCGTGTAGCTGAATGAATAGTCCATCGGTCCCGCAGCGCCCGAGAAGCGCGTGAACTGGCGATTGAATCCGAAACTGCCGCCTTCGCCGGAGATAATAAATTCAGGCTTCGAAGTTGTGCCGCGGTTGGTGAAAAGCTGCAATACTCCGCCCATCGCATCCGGACCGTAGGTGCCGCTTTGCGCGCCTCGCACCAGCTCAATGCGCGCGATATTGTCGGTCGTCAGATCGGCAAGATCGAAGAAACCGCCGCCGTCATTGATCGGCACGCCATCAATCAAGACCTTGGTGTAATCCGATTCACCGCCGCGCACGAAGAGCGAGGTCATGCCGCCGCGCCGGCCGGTTTGCATGACCGTCACACCGGGAGAGAATCGCAAGGCGTCGGAGACATTCAACTGCTGGGCGCGCAAGAGCTCGGGCGCGGAGATGACATAGGTACTGGATGGAATCTCTCCGATCAGCGAATCGGTGCGCGTCGCTGAGACGACCACTGCATCTTTGATCGTTGCAACGGTCAAAGGAATTGCAATGCGAAACTCGCTGCCGGCTTCGATCCTGATTGGCTGTGCGCCGCCGGATTGCGTCAGGCCGTCCGCCTCGACGGCGATGGTATAATCGCCGGCCCTCAAACTTCCAAAGGCGAATTCTCCCCGCGCATTGGTGATGGTTTCGCGTCTCGCCAGCTTCTTGGCATAGAGCAGAACCACCCGCGCACCCGGTACGATCGAGCCCCTCGAATCGGTGACTATTCCCAGCAACACACTCGAAGGTGTCTGCGCGATCGCCTGTAAAAATGATAAGGAGACAAGGACACAAAGCGAGATGAATTTAATCGATGACTTCATTTCTTACTCCTTGAGAAAACATCCAGTGAGTCAGGCCTGGGGGGGAGCACGATCTCAGACAGAATCTCTTGGTGGTTCTTCGCGAGCCGTCATTGCCCATGAGACGCGCGGATTGCCGCTTTGCGGATGCCGGTCAACAATCAACCGAGTGGCAAACAACTCGCTGAGCAATTCGGCCGTCATGACATCTGCGGGGGATCCGCAAGCGAGTAATCTGCCGTCTTTGAGCATCGCCACGCGATCGGCGAATTCAGCTGCCAGATTGATTTCGTGTGTCACGACCAGCACGCCCAGGTTCTTTTCGCGCGATAAGGCACGAACAAAGGCGAGCAGCGAGATCTGATGCGCGATGTCCGCGTTCGCTGTTGGTTCATCGAGCAGCAGCAATTGCGGATCCTGCGCCAGCGCGCGCGCCAATACCACACGCTGTCTTTCGCCGGAGGAGAGCTCATTGAACTTTCTTTCGGCGAATTGAAGAGCATCCGTATCCAGCAAAGCCTTCCTCGCGATCTCGATGTCACGGGGAGAATCGAAGCCCAACGCGCCAACGTGGGCAAACCGTCCGGTCAGCACATACTCAATGACAGTCAAAGGAAAGCGAACCACGCCGGGTTGCGCCACAATCGCCATTCTACGCGCCATTTCGCGTTGCGAAAAGTTTGCGATCGATTGGCCATTGAAGAGCACTTGACCAGACTGCGGCTTCAATGCGCCCTGCGCAATACTGAGCAAGGTCGATTTCCCCACGCCGTTCGGGCCGAGCAGCGCGACGATTTCGCCGGCGCAGACATCAAATGTAATGCCGTTGAGCACCGGACGTTGGTAGCTGAAACTGATGTCTCGGAGTTCGAGCATCCGCGTCGCATTCATCGTCGATTCCGAATGAGCAAATAAACAAAGACCGGGGCTCCGATCAGCGCGGTGATTGCGCCTGTTGGCAATTCGCGCGGCGCCAGCGCGGTCCGCGCGACCAGATCCGCGAGCAGCACCAGCAGCGCCCCGACCATGCCACTTGCCGGAATGACCAGACGGTTGTCGGCCCCGGCGGCAAGGCGAACCAGATGAGGCACGACCAGACCCACGTAGCCGATGGCGCCGCCAACTGCCACGGCCGCGCCGGTCAGCAGAGATGCCGTCAGATAAACGATCCAACGGACGCGCGCGGTCTCGACCCCGAGCGCGAACGCATCACGTTCGCCGATCATCATCAAGTTAAGGGCTCGCGACTGGGTCATCAAAATAATTGTGCCCACGACCGCCGCCACCATCACAAAGATCAATCCTTCGATGCTCCCGCTCGAAAGATCGCCGAGCAGCCAGAGCGTAATGTTGCGCAGCTTGATGTTGTCCGCCAGCACCGTGAGCAACACCATAACCGAAGAGATGAAGGTCGACATCACGACGCCGGCCAGCACCAGATGTGCCGGATCCTCGTCTCGTCGCCCGATACGGTAAACGATCACGGTCGCGATCGCTGCTCCGGCAAATCCAAATAACGGCCGGCTGATTGAAACATCGGATGCCACGATGATGGCGATGATCGATCCGAGCGCCGCGCCGCCGGAAACGCCGAGCACGTAGGGGTCAGCCAGCGGATTGCGTAAGAGCGCTTGAAACGCCGCGCCGGCGATCGCCAACGCCGAGCCAACGCCGAGCGAGAGCGCGATCCGAGGCACGCGCAGACCAAAGATGATCACCTCCTGCTCGCGCGATAAGCGTGGAGCGGCACCGATCAGTTTCGCCCAGAGGGCTGCAAAGATCTGATGGGCCGCAATATGTTCGCTGCCGACGGCCAGCGCGCAAAGCGATCCGGTGACAAGCGCCAGGCTGAGAACGATCATCACGGCCATGGCGCGACGCTTTGTCAGATAACCCCTGATCGTCATCTTCAGCGACGGATCGAAATTTTGCTCAAATAGCATGCGCTTCAAATTTGTCACCGGCTCTCCGGATGAAGCCCATGAGCCAGCCGTTCCAGGCCATCGACAATCCGCGGACCCGGGCGGTCGGTCAGATCGGGATCGACCCAGACGATTCGATTCAACCGGATCGCCGGCGTGACGGCAAACTCGCGGCGCAGGTCTTCTTCACGCACCAGCTCAGTGCCATGACTGGCGGGAGCAACGATGATCTCCGGAGCTCGAGCAAGCACGGTCTCACGCGAGTATTGCGGATAATCGGCGCTCTCTTCTCCCGAGATCGATTGGCCGCCGGCCAGATTAATCAAATCGTTGATGAACGTCTTGCGACCGGCGGTGATCAAAGGACCGGTTTGCAAAACGTAAAAGACCCGCGGCTTCGGCAAATCTTTGACCCGTCTCTCCACCGCGCTCGTGCGCCGTTCCATCTCATCGGCAATCTCTGTCGCCCGCACTTTGACTCCGGCAACATTGCCCAGGTCTCGAATTGAAGTTATCACCTCACGCACCGTGCGCGGATTGGTGACGTAAACCGGAATTTGCAGTTCATCGAGCTTCTGGGTCAAATTTTCCAATTGGCTCGCCGTCGAGATAACGATCAGGTCCGGTTTGAGAGCGATGATCCGCTCGATATTCGGGTGCAACGTGTCGCCGATCTTCTCCTTTAATTTTGCCTCTTCAGGAAAATCGCAATAGCTTGTCACGGCGATGACACGATCTCCGAGGCCCACCGCAAAGAGGATCTCGGTCACGTTCGGCGCCAGTGAGACGATGCGCTGCGGATCGGTTTTGACCGCAACTTTGCGGCCAAGGCCGTCCGTCAAATTGCGCAGTTCAGCGGGCGCATTGACCGGTCTTTCTTGCCGGCAACTGATGCAACAGAACGCCAGTACGATTGCCGGTATTGTGCGGCGCAGATGTCCAGAGAGATGTCCGGCCGTCTCGATTAGTCGCGAACGGGGCATGACCGATGCTCCAAAAATCAAAAGCCTCAAACACAACGACAGAAGTGTGTGCGTTTGAGGCTTTCGGGTTTAGATCTGTTAAGAAGACTGGTCGCGGAATCTTGAATTCCCCGAAGACGATACGCCGCACTCTTTCATCCGAAGAGTCGTCGAAAGACCTTCAGGCAGGTCTCCTGGCTCAGCTCACAGAGACGATCGAGCACATCATGAAAAATTTCTCGAAAACATCCCGGATGTAACGCTGCCTTCCCAAATATCCTCATGATATCTATTACATGATATTTATTAAATGATATTTGACATCATCTCTGAAAGGCATGGCGCCAATGCGTCTTCATCCAAACGGGGCTTGACAGTGGCGGTGACCGCGCGGGATTCACACCCGCTTCCCTATTCTCCCGCTGCTCGAAATCGTAACAGCAGGCACCCAAAGGCATTGACAAAGATCTGATCCGAGATTGAGGCGCAACCCTAACATGTGGTTCTACCAGAGTCAATCTCAGAAATTATAAAAAAAGTTTGAGCATCGCCACGCAAATATTGCTAGAATAGGGGACCTCTGCTCGTTTTTTAAGTTTAATGCTTAAGGCATCGGACAGTAAAACAGTTCAAGCCATTCTAAATGCAAGGCGCACCTCGTCTCTCCCCTACCAATGATTGCTTGAACTCTTCAAGATTTCGATATAATTCAAGATTTCACGTGAAAAGGAAAGATCTCTGTGGTTAACAACAAGCATGCTCTACTTGATAAAATCTCTGCGCGTAGTGCTCGAATCGGTGTGATCGGTCTTGGTTATGTTGGACTCCCCCTGGTCGTGGAATTTGCGCATGGAGGGTTCGACTCTACCGGGTTTGAGGTTGATGCCAGAAAAGCCGATGCGATCAATCGCGGTGAGTCCTATATTCCTGACGTCTCGACGCAGCACGTTGCCGAGCTGGTCAAGATTAAAAAACTCAGTGCGACGACCGATTTTGCGGCGCTCAGAGATCAGGACATCGTCATAATTTGTGTGCCGACGCCGTTGCGCAAGACCAAGGACCCGGATGTCTCATACATCCTGGCCGCCTCCGAAAAGATTCAGGCGACGTTACGTCCAGGACAGCTAGTGATCCTCGAATCAACGACCTATCCGGGAACGACCGACGAGGTATTACGCCCGATGTTTGATGAGACCGGATTGAAGCTCGATGAAGACTACTTTCTGGCCTTCTCTCCTGAACGGGTCGATCCGGGCAATGAGAAGTTCAATACTCGCAACATCCCGAAGGTGGTTGGTGGCGTCACGCCGGCGAGCACGGAGGTTGCGGCCGCGGCCTACCGGGCGATCGTTGAAAACGTTCATCGCGCCAGCTCGGCGCGCGTGGCGGAGGCTTGCAAACTGCTCGAAAACACATTCCGCGCCGTCAATATCGGCCTGGTCAATGAACTGGCGCAATTGTGCCATACATTGGGCATCGATACCTGGGAGGTGATTGCCGCCGCGGCGACCAAACCTTTTGGCTTTATGCCATTTTATCCGGGGCCTGGGATCGGAGGACATTGCATCCCGCTGGACCCGCACTACCTGTCATGGAAAGCGCGCATGCATGGATTTGAAGCGCGCTTCATCTCACTCGCCGAAGAAGTCAATTCGCGCATGCCCGAACATGTGGTGGCGCTGGTCACGTCTGGACTCAACCAGCATCGCAAGCCGGTCAACGGCTCGAACGTTCTGATTATGGGCGTAGCTTACAAACGTGAAATTGACGATATGCGCGAGAGTCCCGCGCTGGCCATCATCGAAAAATTACAGAAGTTGGGTGCGGAGGTCAGCTTCCATGATCCCTACGTCTCTGAGGTTCATTTAGAAGCCAATGATGAACGAATGCACGGGATTGAGTTGAGCCATGAAGTAGTGACCAAAGCCGATTGCGTCGTGATCGTCACCGACCACCGCAAAATTGACTATGGTTGGTTGACTGAACGCGCGCAACTCGTCATCGATACGCGTAACGCGACGCGAGACCTGCTCGACGAGAGGTTTGCCGACAAAGTCATCCGGCTCTAAACCGGAGTTTCGGGTTTCGAGTTACTGAAGATCCAAATGATCGACTCGAAACTCGAAATTCTCTCATTTAACGACGAAGACCTTATGCTGGCCTTCCGGAACCTTGAAACTGGCCGATGCGCCGGGCGAGGTGCTGCCGAGAATTTTGTCATCAACTGAAACGGTGATCTTTTTCCCTTCAACTGCCGGAACCAGCACTCGCACCCGCTCTTTTGTTTCAATCGCAAAGCCGAGCGCGCGATCCGTACCCCGATAAGAGCGCAGCCGGACGGGCGCCTCGCATTCCAACTCGACAGTTCCGCCACGCCGTACGACGGTTCGTTTGGGCCCTAAAATAATGTCGAAATTGACTCCCTGATATTGAGTTCTTTCGATCCGGGATTCTTCAGTAACCGCCAGGCTGCCAATCGACATTCCACTCCAGGGGTCTGCGCTGATCAGTTCTTCAATGCCGGGCCAGAACATGAGGCCCGCGAACGAAGTGCGTTGAGTATCATCGGTCTCTTCAATGGCGTGACCGTCAAGCGTGGAGTAGAAATCATAAAACTTTCCGCCCTTCTCCCATGATGCGCGAGCCAATCCGGTGCTCTGTTGAGCCAGCTCGGCGGCTTCGTTGTGAAAACTATAGCGTTTTAACCCGACATAGATCAGATAGTTGGATAAGGACCAGATCGTCCCTCGGGCGCGGTCCTGCGCGGTAAAGGCCGGATCGTCGCGCGGGATAAAAGTCGGCGGGCGTTCCCCTCGGAACTTCTTGGGATCTTGGAGCGTCTTAACGATCCGTTTCGCACGTTCTTCGTCGGCCACCCCCGCAATCAGAGGATAAAAGTTCTCCAGCGAAAGTCGCCGCGAAAACCGCCCGTCCCAATGACGATTGAGATAAAGACCGTCTTGTTCGCTCCACAGTTCGTTGTTGATCAAATTCCTGATTTGTTCATAGCGCACCTGGAGTTTTCCCGCCTCCGCCGTCAAACCAAGCTCGCGCGCCATCATCATCAGAATCTCGGTATCGAGGGCATAAAGCGAGTTGAGCCCGATCGGCGAGAACTCCAGCGTATGTGTCTTGTCGTTGTACCTCACCTCGTCGTTCTGTTGCTGGGACGGGCCGGCGGGGTCAGTTCTGATCTCTTCGCCATTGCTCCATTGCGGTCTGTCCTCGAGCCCGGATTCAGAGAAAGCCAGTTTCAATTTCGCCGCATTCTGGATCATCCGCGCTCCGAGCGCGCCCTGTTCAAGTTCCGCATCGAAGCCCCATTCAAGCAGCCCATCGCGGTTGCCGTCACGCCAGGCTTGGCCGTCACCGCGATCCGTCAACCACCAATCGTTCCACTGCATGAGGCGCGGAAAGGCCATGGCGAGCAACCCCAGATCGTTGGTCGCCAGATATACTTTCCAGACGCAGAGCGCCCCGATCGGCGGCATCGAGCGTCCGGCCAGCGTCGAAGGTTCAGAGCGGGGCTGGTATTGCAAATGGTGCCGCAACGGCATCCGGCCGTCGGGCATTTGACCTTCCAGCAACGCGCGAATAGTCGATGCCGCGCTGCCGGAATCAATCATGACGGACATTGCCGCAGTTAAGAAGGTATTCCAGCTCAAGATCGCACCGCGCGGCGGCTGATTAGGTTCAGGCCCCGGTTGCTGTCCAGGCAATCGTTGAAGCGCGAAATATTCGAGCTGCTTTTCGGGATAATAGAACCGATTCCAATCCAGGATGCGGTTGATTGCCTCCAAACTCTCACCGATCTTGCCGCCGCTCGAGACCCGCGATGACTCATAATTTTTTTCGGCCTGATCGAGCGCTGCGACGATCGATTTTGACGAAAATTTATCGGCGTCGCGCTCCATCTCATCGAAATTGTCCCCAATCATCACGACAAAATTGAAAGACGGTTCCTGGCTAAGATCAAAGCTCAACGCCGCGTAATGATACAGACCGGGTCTTTCGAGCTGGGCCGTCTGTTGGAGCTGACCATCTCGGGCCAGCATCTTGCGCATTCCGGCAGCATCTTCGTAACTGGCTGCTCCGGTAGCGGGGCGATCAGTCCGCAGAAAGAACCGCCGCAACGATGTCGGACCTTTGGGGCTCTGCACCTGTTCACCGAGAATCGTCCGACGATCGGGTTGCGCCCAGAACGTCGCCCAGCTCTCACTGCCATTGGCCTCGCTCCACGGGCGATAGACCTCCATCGCCACGCGCACATTTGACGGTCCTGAGAGACGGCCAACAAGGATATTCTTATCCAGCCGGCTCCAGCGCAGAGTGACCGGATTTTTGCTGTCAAACTGCGGACGCCAACTGATGCCGGCATACGAACCATTCGCGGCGTGCGGTCCGAGTTCGAACGACCTCGGGGACTCTTCGATCGTCACTCCAGGACGATAAACAAGAAAGCGAAGCCCGAAAAAGTTTTGATCATTTGTAATGAAGACCAGTCCATTGACATGCGCTGGGTCGTACGCACCGATCAAGGTGCGGTCCTGAACCAGATCAGCCGAGGGCGCCAAGGGCACCAGCGCTAAAATTAGAAGAGCGGTGGCAATAATCCTGCTGAATCTGATCATGGGAAAACAGTTAACGTTTTTCAGTTAACAGTTCTCAGTTTCAATGACAGAGCTGAAGACTGAAAACTGTCAGAGCGTTTGCATGGTTGCCAGGCATCGCAAAGCAACGGGCATGACTTCTCCGGGAGCCCTACAAGCTTATTTTGATCTGTTGATGCTTGCAAGCAAGAGCCTTAAGTGGAACGATGCCGATGATGTCCAATCTTGGTTCAATTTAATCTTCAGATAGTGTAGCTTTCAGAAGATTACCTAATATTCTCTCGAATTTATCAAGTGTGACGGTTTGAATAAGGATCTTATGGCAACCTACGATGACTTGAGTTTGCATGTCAGGCTCTTTATGAGGGGTTATCCTTTTGCTCGCTATGCCAATAAAACGGTGCCCCTGGCCATATTGGCAAAGCCATTAAATCTTTCGCGAATGGCGTTAATCACCACGGCTGGGTTGCACGCTCCAGGTCAACCCGGCTTTGATCATTCGATCAAGAGGGGAGACGTATCTTTTCGCGAAATTCCCAAAACAATCGAAGTCCGGACTCTCATCGAATCTCATCGCAGTTATGCTTTCGATCACGCGGGGATTGAAAGCGATCCGAATCTGGCATTTCCTCTCGACCGTCTGTGCGAACTTGAATCAAAGAAAATCATTGGCGAATTGAATTACCGTCACTTCAGTTTTATGGGATCGATTGTCGGCCCGCGTAAGTTAATTAACGAGACTGCGCCGCAAGTCGCTCGATTTCTGCGAGAGGATAAAGTTGATGCCGTGCTCCTCACGCCTGTCTGACCGATGTGCGTCCAGACGGTCGGTCTGATCCAATCTATTATTGAACGCGAGGGCATTGCGACGGTTTCAATTTCATTACTGCGCGAGGTAACTCAAGTAAATAAGCCGCCGAGGGCTTTATTCGTCCCTTTCCCGATGGGATTTCCGCTGGGAGCGCCGAATAATCCCGAACTTCAACACCAAGTCATCGCCGCCGCGCTCGCTTTGCTCGAAAGAGATGATGTGCCTGTACTGGAAGAGTTCAAAGAAAGATAGGAGAATATCCAATGTCCGAAGTTAATTATCGCCGTGCCGCTTCCTCAGACGCCGCTGTCATCGTCGAATTTCAAATCGCAATGGCGCGGGAGACCGAAGATTTGGAACTTAATCGAGAAATTTGTACAAAAGGGGTCAATGCAGTTTTTGAAGATTCTTCGCGCGGTCAGTATTATGTCGGCGAAATGGACGGCCGCGTTGCCGCTTCGACCTTGATCACTTATGAATGGAGTGACTGGCGCAACGGCGTCGTCTGGTGGATTCAAAGCGTTTATGTGGTGCCCGATGCGCGAGGCCGGGGGATCTATTCGGGCCTTTACCGTCAAATTCAAGAGTTCGCGCGGGCGGATCAGAACGTGAAAGGCATCAGATTAACTGTTGATAAGCGCAACACCATTGCGCAGCAGGTCTATGCGAAATTGGGCATGGACGGCAATCATTATCAGGTCTTTGAGTGGATGAAGTAACAGATCCGGTACCGAGAAAGATCAATTTCCTGCGGGATAACCAATGAACGTATCCGCATCGACCTCGACCCAGACTCCTTTCCGGAACGCTCTGGAGCGATTTTTCAAACTTTCTGAAAACAACACGACCGTCCGCACTGAGATCGCCGCCGGAGTGACGACTTTTTTGACGATGGCCTACATTATCTTTGTCAACCCGGCCATTCTCAGCGAAGCGGGAGTGCCATTTTCCGGCGCTCTCTTTGCGACCTGTATCTCGGCGGCGATCGGATCGCTGCTGATGGGTTTAATTGCGAACTATCCGTTCGCGTTGGCGCCGGGCATGGGATTGAACGCTTACTTCACCTACACAGTGGTGAAGGGCATGGGCTACGACTGGCGGCTGGCGCTTGGGGCTGTCTTCATCTCCGGCGTTGTCTTTTTGATTCTGACGATGGCGCGCATTCGCGCCATGATCGTCGATGCTATTCCGATGACGATGAAGACGGCCGTCGCCGCCGGCATCGGATTGTTCATCGCGTTCATCGGGTTGAAAAACGCCGGCATCATCATCTCTTCGCCGGCGACCTTCGTCACGCTCGGCCATATTATTTCAAAACCGGTGCTGCTGGCGCTCGGCGGATTGTTGATCACCGGCGCTTTGATGGCGCGTGGATATAAAAGCGCGATTATCATCGGCATCTTCGCGGTGACGGTCGCGGCGATGCTGCTCAATTTATCGAAATTGCCGACCAGCATCGTTCAGATGCCTGACTGGCGTTCGACGTTTTTGCAACTGGATGTCCGCCGCGCGATCAGCCTCGGTCTGTTCGATGTCGTCTTTGTGTTTCTCTTTGTCGATCTCTTTGACACGATCGGTTCGCTCATGGGGTTGGGACGGCAATCAGGTTATCTGACAGCAGACGGCAAGATGCCGAGGGTCAATCGCGCGCTCTTTGCCGATGCCATTGCGACGATCGCCGGTTCGATCTTCGGCACCTCGACGGTCGTTACTTATATTGAAAGTTCAACCGGGGTCAGCGAGGGCGGCCGGACCGGTTTGACTGCGGTCACTGTCGCCATCTTGTTCGTCTTGGCGGCTTTCTTTTCACCCATTGCCGGAGCGATTCCCGTCATCGCCACTGCGCCGGCATTGATCATCGTCGGGGCCTTGATGATCGGTGCGGTCATCGATATTAAGTGGAAAGATTTGACCGAAGCGATCCCCGCTTTTTTAACGATCATCGCGATGCCGCTCTCCTTTTCGATCGCCAATGGATTGGCTTTCGGATTCATCTTCTATCCGCTGTTGAAAGTGTTGACCGGGCGTTGGCGCGAGGCGAGTCCTCTGGTCTATCTCCTGGCCGTACTGTTTATCCTGAGGTATTTCTATTTGGGGATGGAATGATGGGGAATAACCGCTTTATTTCAAACCAGCAGCTTTTTCAGCTCGCGTTTGAGCAGCGCGAAATCTTCTTTGACCTTCTCCGCTAAGTCTTCTCGATAAAATCTGACGGCTGGATGATAACCCACGAGATATTTGCGACCTTCGCGTTCAATAATGCGTCCCCGCGCTTCGTTGATGCTCTTGACGCCTAACATCTTCTTGGCCGCGACGGCGCCAAGCAAGACAATAAGCCGTGGGTTGATGGCTTCGATCTGTTTAAACAGGTAGTTCGAGGTGCAAGTCTCGACCTCGTCTCTTTTGGGCGTGCGGTTTTGCGGCGGCCGGCATTTAACTATGTTGGTAATGAAGAAATCGTCTCGATTGAGGCCAGTACCTTCCAGCACCTGATTTAAAAAGCGGCCTGATGCTCCGACAAAAGGATGACCGGTCTCATCCTCTTCTTTACCCGGTCCTTCGCCAATAATCATGACCTGCGAAGAATATTTGCCATCTCCTGGGACAGCCACTGTCCGCGACTCGTGCAAACGGCATTTGGTGCAGATGCGGATTTGCTTCGCCAGGCTGTTGAGCAATTTATCCTTTTTTGACCCTTCCATCTGCTCTCTCCCTTTACCATAACTTTAAAGAAGAGCATGCAATTGGCGTACTATTATTGTCTCGATTCATTAATCGGCGTTCTTAGTTGTTCAGGCAAGGTGTCGTCGCGCAAATACCAATAGGCGGCTGCAAAGACGATGATGAGGCCGGCGGCAAATCCTGCCAGCACATCCGATGGCCAGTGCACGCCCAGATAGACGCGGCTGGCGCCGACGAGGAAGATGAGAATGGCGGCAGCCAGACGAAACCTCCAACGGTGGCGTGGGAAAGCCGTTTCGAGCAGGAAAGACGCGGTGCCGTAAACGACTGTCGAAGCCATGGCATGGCCGCTGGGAAAGCTGTAGCTGTGCGGCCGCACAATGAGCTCCCAGAAATCAGGGCGGCCACGTTGAAAATAGTTTTTAAATATCGTGTTGAGCGTATAACAGAGGGCAGTGGCCAGTAAGATCGTCAATCCTTCGCGCCGTCGCTGATACCGCTTGAAGAAAAACCACGCGAGAGCCAGGGCTACGACCAGGACTGTCATCGGGTCTCCGGCGTGCGTAATAACACGCATCGCCAGATTCAGCCAGGAGTTTGAATGTTCGTGAATCCACAACATGACTTGTTCGTCAAAACGAGGATCACGGGTATGTGTGATGGTATAACTCAAGCGCACAAAGAGAGCGACAAGCACCAAATTAAAGAGAATAATCGCTGCTTCGTGCAATTCGATCATCCGCGGTCGAGCCTGGTCGTCGCCGACTTGGACCTGCCGCTGCCAGCGTCTTAACACCGTGACGGCGATGACGATCAGGATGATGCTGGTCATGAGCAATCCTGCCCGTCCGATCCATTTTTCAATGAGGGTCCAGCTATTGCCGAAAAAATAACCGACAAGCGAGATGGTCACTGCCCACAGCACTGCGCCGGCGGAATTGTAAGTAAAGAACGTGCGCCAGTGCATTTGAGACATGCCGGCGAAGAATGCGGCAAAGACGCGCAGCCCGGAGACGAAGCGCGCGATGAGGATCGTCTTATCGCCGTGCTTTTCGAAAAACCGTTCGCAGGATTCGATCCGCCGAGGCGTCAGAAAGACATAGCGGCCATAGCGCTCGATAAAAGGGCGCCCCAATCGTTTTCCGGCCAGATATCCGAGGTTGTCGCCGAGAATCGCGCCGACCGTCGCGCAGACGATGACCACGACCAGCGAAAAATGTCCTTGCGCCGCGAAGAATCCGGCTGCCAGCAGAATCGTCTCTCCGGGAAGGGGGATTCCGGCGTTCTCGAGCATGACTCCGAAAAAGATAATGCTGTAGCCATAGGCGGTGAAGAGGCTGATGATTTTCGCGAGTATATCCATAGGCACAATCGGCGGCGTTGAAGAGAAGAGCAGAGAATGCGAGAGACGCGAAAGAGACGAAAGACGCGAAATATCATGTGAACAACTTTCGCAATTTTCGTCTCTTTCGCGTCCCTTGGTTTTGATCCGGCGCTCTTGAGAGCAGCGCTAGGTGATACTTCCTCCATCGACCGTCACGATCTCGCCGATCATATAACTGTTCTTATCCGAGACCATAAACGCCGCAAATTCGGCCAGTTCTTCGGGATGACCGCGCCGTCCCTTGGCGCACCAGAACTTGTGCATTTCGAGCAGCCGGTCGGGCAGCGCATCCGACAGATCAGTGTCGAAGATGCCCGCGGCGATGGCATTGACGGTAATGCCAAATGCCGCCGCCTCGCGCGAGAGGCATTTGGTAAAGCCGATAATGGCCGCTTTGGATGTCGCATAATGAACGGCCGTCGGCAAGGCGCGCACCGCGCCGACGCTGCTCAAATTGAGGATGTTGCCGGAGCGCTGGCGAAGCATATGTTTATAGACCGGCTTGGTCACATTGAAGACGCCGTTGACGTTGGTGTCGATCACCTCATCCCAGGCGCGTTCGGTTGTGGTCGCGAAATTATCGCCACGATTGATCGCCGCATTGTTGACCAGAATATCGATCCGCCCGAACTCTTCGTTGATCTGACGGACCATCTTGATAATCGCGGGGCGGTCGGTGACCGAGACCTTGAATGCCAGCGCGCGCCGTCCATGAGCTTCAATCTGCTTGACGGTTGCGGCGGCGCGTTCATCGCTGACATTATAGTTGAACGCGATATCAGCTCCTTCACGCGCAAAGACCTCGCAGATCGCGCGACCGATGCCGCGCGAACCACCCGTAATGATCGCTTTCTTTCCTTCCAACAGTCCCATATTACTTCAATAAAAATGATAGTAATCGATCAACCGGCAATCGGATAACGGACCGATTCGTTCGGTTCGATTGCTAATTCAAGTGATTGTTTGCGGAGCGCAAGTCGCTCCTCCAACTTGCGCATCAATTCATCGACAATTCGTTTCGTCGCGTCCGGAATCGCAATCCGAGCAGCTGCCAGCCGCATGGCCGTGTGTTCCGCCGGATCATGCAACAGCCGCCGAATGATCGGCACCACGTCGCTCGCTCGCTCGAGCAAGACGCCGGCTTGATGGCGCGAGATCAGATTGGCCGTCTGCAATTCTTGCGGCATGGGGAGAGTGGTCGTATCGGCGATGATCGGCAATCGCGAGGCGAGCGCTTCAAAAGTCGTCAGACCGCCAAGCTTTGAAACCATGACGTCGGCCGCGTTCATCACGCGCTCCATGTCCTGTGTATAGCCGATGACTTTGGTCGGAAAGGTCGCCAGGCGAGCCTTGTCACTGATCTGTTCGCGCAACTCTTCATTGCGTCCGGCGAGAAAGATCGCTTGTGTGTTTTCAAGCTCGTCGCCGTGATCGATCATTTGCTCGAAGATGTGAGGAATATTACCGCCGCCGACCCATCCGGCGTTGATGAAGACCGTGAACTTCTCGGGATCAAGCCCCAACTCGGTGCGCGCGGCTACCTTATCTTCTTCACTTTGATATTGAAATTTCGGGTGGATCGGAATGCCGCAGATTTTAATCTTCTCGTCGGGCACGCCGTAATCAATCAATTGTTGTCGCGCCTCTTCGGTCGCTACCAGATAGAGACTGACATCTTCGCAAGCCCACCCTCGCCAGAAACCGTAACACGGGTCGGTGACGACCGTCACGAGGGGAATTCGATCGAGCAATCCCAGCTCGCGCAGCATCCGCCCCAGAAAATGCTGCGTCATGGGGTGAACCGAGACGACCACCTGCGGGCAGTATTTTTCGAACAACTGTCGCACGTAACGCGAGCTCAGGCGATAGAGCAAATTTGATTCATTGGGACGAAACTGCTCGATCGCCCAGTAATAGTACTTCATCAAATGTTGATGATGGCGCAGCAGGTAGTTGTAGAGCTCGGCCAGTTTCTCGGCCAGCGCGTGCGATTCTTCGAGCGCGCGTGCGATGTTGACGAGGCAATCGGGCGCGGCAAATCGTTTCAGTCCATCCGCGATCGCTGCTGCGGCGCTCGTATGACCCCCTCCGGTGTCTGAGGTGACGATGAGGAATTTTTTGCTGGTTTCGTCGGGCATGCGAATCTTTAGGTTTTGGGTGACTTCCAATGGGTGAACCAAGCGGTATTTGGGCTAAATTCTTCGTTGGAATTAGCTCCGATCCACCTGGCAGATCTGTCACCGGGTCTTTCGCACCACCCGGCGACAGTGCTCAATCGAGATCAATCTGTCGATCATCGGCGGTCGATGATCGGTTGCCATTTTCCATCAATGGCAGAGCCGCTTTTCAGTAGGCTGTGCGCGGCGCGAGGACCGGCTCGGCTTCCGCGGCATGCGACTTCTTCAATTGCTTTTCGAGCTTCTTAATCTGAATTAAATGCTTCGGATTGAAAGCGAGTGACGGGTAGTAACAGTTCGACTCATGGGTGCAGTAACAACCCTGCTTGATCTGCCGGCGTCGCTCGTTGAGTTCAGGTGAATGCCACAAGGCGCGGAAATCCCAATTATAATCGCGCAGGTTTCCGATCGGATCGAGATTTTCGCAGCTCGAGACGGTGCCTTCATCATAGATCACGCCGCCGGTCGTGCCGGCAAAACAGCGCAGTTGCGCCTTCTGCTCAAGCTCAGTCCGCGCGATCATTTCGTGCATGTAGATATCGACGGCGGCCTTGAAATACCCGCCTTTGCCTTGGTAGTGATTCTTGATCACGCCGCGCCGCGAATCATCGTCGATCATGGCCGCCAGCTTGCGGTAACGACTGATGTCGATCTCCAGCTCTTTCGCATTGGCGGACGGCGGGCGGATGTAATTGACATTGATCTTATCCGGTTTGAGATCGTCTCGCAGAAAACCATACCATTCGAAGATCCGGTCCTGATTCGAGTTCATGAAACAGGTGCAGGTCTGGACATCGAGGCGTGGAATTTCACGCTGAATCTCTTGTAACATGCGCGCCGTGCCGATCGCCTTCTCCCAACTGCCCGCTTTGCCGCGAATTTTCTCGTGTTCTTCTTTGAGGCCGTCGATTCCCAAGGCGACGGTGACGTTGAGTGTGGGACATTCGTCGAGGATACGCTTGACATCGGGAATGATCCGCTGCTGAATCCCACCGTTCGACATGAGGTAGACCGATTCGAGCCGGTTGTTCTCGTAAAATGCGCGGACGACTTCCGGCAGGTCCTTCCGCGTGAACGGCTCGCCGCCGGCGATAATCAGAATGGGCAGTTTCTCGCCGAGCGTCTCGCTGATGCGTTGCAACTGCTCGGTCGTCATTTGCAGTTTCTTGCGTGCTTTATCATCTAACTCTTCGGTAAAGAAACAATGCGTGCACCGCATATCACAGACGGACGTGATGAGGATATTGAGGATGACCGGTGAGGTGATGCCGCCCATCAGGACGCGGCCATATCGTTTAACAAGTTCGAGGTTATAATCCATAAATCCCCCCTTTCGGTGATCGCCTGAATAAGGCGTCTGATGATGAAAGCAACGGGCTATTAAGCTTTGTTTACCGCGCAAAGTCAAATTCAAATCCCTGGGGGAGGCTTTCGATGCGCCGGGATTTGGGTGAAACACTGGATAGTTAAAAGAGTGAGTGCGGAAACGTGCGCTCAAGACTCTCGAAGTTATGTTCAAACATCCGCTCATCCGACTCGACCGCGCCGAGCAACTGCGCGAAACCCTCTTGCCATTTTGCCGCCTCAAACCGGGCGAAATCTGGAGCGACCGGCACCGCGGCCATCAAGTCGGTTGTCTCGATGCCGCTTCGTCTCAAGATGTGGCGAGATTGTGTGGAACAGCTCGCGCTTCGCTCGCGATCCACGATCTACCCTATAATTTTATCGCATTTGAGCAGAAACAGATCGATGAGTTCATCTCCTGGTGTCGAGAGGTGGTCGATCAGACGGAAAAAGTCCTCCTCGATGACAGCAGTCTTTATCTCTGGATCGGCGCGGACCAAAAGAACGGGTTTGCGCCATTGCCCGAATTGATGTTGATGATGCGCACGACCAATTTCACCTCGCGGAGTTTTATCACCTTGCGCAATCAACGCGGTTATGGGACGCAGAAAAACTGGATGAGTGTGCGGCAGGAATTGCTCTATTATACCAGGGGAAACCCGGGATTCCGGCCGCAGTACACGGATATTCCCAAGGCGGTCAAGGGCTATTATAAAGAGATCAATGGCCGCCTGACGGAGAACAGCGAGCGGGGACGGGCAGAGACCGTTCGTGCGGGCAATGTCTGGATCGATATTCAGCAAGTCTTTTACCGCATGGAAGAGAATATCAACGGTTGTTACGCGCAGAAGCCGCTGAAGGCGATCAGGCGAATTATCGAGGCCAGTTCATCTGAGGGTGATACCGTGTTAGATTTCTTCTCACATTCGGGGACGACTTTGCTGGCGGCTGAAATGAGCGGGCGCCGCTGTCTGACGATCGACATCGATCCGATCTTCTGCGAGATCACCATCAGAAGATTGGAGAATTTTCGCCTGACGGGGAGAACGGGCTGGCAGAACAGCAACCCTTTCGCGCGAGAATTAGGACAAATCGGAGGTGAAGATGAATAACGGCTTCTGGAAATGGATAGCGTTGATGATAATCGGATTCGGCCTGGTCGCGCTCAGTCTATTCGCGTCAAAACATCTTTACGAATTCATTTTGCCCCGCGAAAATGTGCTCACGACGGCGCGAACAGCGCTGCTCAAAATGGAGCGCGACAGCAATCTCGTCACCACCCGCGCTTTCGTTCAGGCCGTCGTGCGCAAGCGCAACGAACAGTGGTATGGCAATGCGGAGGTCATTCGCATCGTCCCGGCCACGATCAACTATGCAGTCAACCTGGCCGAAATCGATCGCAATCAGTTAGAATACGATCAGCAGGCGCGAATGCTCTATGTCCCGCTGCCTGACGTGAAAATTCATTCGATTGATCCCGATCTGGCGAAGGCTGAGATCATTCGCAATATTAGTCTTCTTCGCTCGGAATCGATGACCGGCAACACCTTGGAAGAAGAGACCGAGAAGATGGTGCGTCCGACACTCGAAGAGATGGGAAAATCGCCCGAGATCATGAGCACGGCAAAGGACCAGGCGATCGTTTCAGTCAGACGATTTCTTGAATCGGCGTTCAACGCGACCGGCATGCCGGTCCAGGTCCGCCCTTATTTCAAGAGCGATGGCAAAGACTCTCTTCGCGAAAAAAGCGGAAATGGGGGATTGCAGTGATCCCTGCTCTCGGCTATTCTAGAGGGTCAGATGCCCCTCAAAGCCTCTTCGCTGCCTTCATTGAAAATAATGAATAATTCTCAATCGCATCGCCGGATCTTTTCCTGGCAATCCGATGCCGCGCTGATCTCGCTGGCGTTGATGTGGGGGACTTCTCATGTCATCTCCAAGGAGATCCTGGCCACGCATTCCCCGGCTTTTTATACCAGCACGCGTTTTGGCATGGCGGCCGTTTTTTTTGGAATCATATTTGCAGGGCATTTGCGGGAGAGCAGTAGAAGGGAGATCTTTCAAGGAATTGTGCTCGGGTTGTGCAGTTTTGCCGGAATCGCCTTATATGTGGCCGGGCTGACTGTGACCCAGGCTTCGAAGGCGGGATTTATTACCGGTCTTTATCTGGTCTTTACGCCCCTGCTGGCTTTCGTCATGTTTCGGTCGCGCCCGACGCGCGACCATCTGGTGGGGTTGGCGGTGGCAGTCTTTGGATTTGTTCTGCTCAGCTTTCCACGTGGTGGAGAGCAGGTCAACTGGGGCGATCTATTGATCTTGCTGGCTGCGGTGGCGTGGGCCTCGCATATTGCGGCGACCAGCGCGTTTGCGAGCCGGAGCGATATTAAGACGTTGGCTGCCGTTCAGGTGATCACCGTTGCGGGGCTGGCGATCTTGGCCAATTTCATCTTGAGATGGGCCGGTCTCGAAACGCGGCCCAATCCGGTAGATTGGCGCTTTGCCGCTCAAATAGCTTATATGGCTCTCATGGTGACTTTCGTCGCCGCCCTCGTCCAGACCTGGGCGCAGGGTCGGGTCTCTTCAACTCACGCCGCGATCTTTTACGCGCTTGAGCCGGTGACTGCGGCCGTCTTTGCTTATCTCACTTTTGGCGAAAGGTTGGGATTGGGAGGCGGGATTGGAGCGGCGCTCATCATTGCCGGAGTCATGATTTCGCGCCTCAAATTGGCAACCCGCATCACCAGGCCGAGGGAGCCGAATGAGATTAATGAATTGAAGTTGGGGGGGGAATCACATCCCGCCAACTCCGAATTGTAAGAAGAAGTTACTGAATGAAGACAGGATTCGGCATTTATTTCAGACAGCTCGTTGGCCCTACACTTTTCTTAAGATTTGGTTATAATCACGCCCGTAAAAGTCTGACGGCAGCCCTGCCGTTATACACACATATATAACAGGAACGCGTAAAACTACCGATTGCCCCGGATAAACGCGGTTCTTGATGCTCAAACTGGCTGGCCGACCCTCGCCAGCGCGTCTCCGGCGCAAAGTGGTTGAAATAATCTTCGAACTGGTATCCCAGGGCGATGCTACCGCTTTCATTAGCGCAAGAAGAGACGCGGAAATTCCAAGAAGTAATTTTGATAGATCGGCTGAACGAAGACTATCGACAGCCCAGTCGCGATAAAAGTGTTAGCAGAATTAGCTATACAGTCGAGGTGTCACGTGACCAAAGTTATGGTCGTAGATGATGTTGAAGGCGTCCGCCGGATGCTCACCTACGCGCTCGAAGATGATTACAACGTGAGCCAGGCCTCAAATGGCTTGGAGGCGTTGCAGCTCGCCGAGTCAGAGCATCCCGATGTCATCGTGATGGACCTTGACATGCCTGTCATGGACGGCGTTGAGGCCACGCGCCGCATCAAGTCAAACCCACGACTTGCTCACATTAAAGTCCTCGCGGTCTCAGGCCAAAACAACAGCGAAAAATCCCGCCTGGTCAAAGACGATTGTGACGCTTTCATCGAAAAACCTTTCGAGGTCAATGATCTGGTCGAAGCCGTCAAACGTCTGGCTGATGGCAATGGCGCTCAAATTTAACGGCAATTCTCAGTTTGGAGGAAAACAAAAGACTGGTCGGTGAGTGTCATCCTGCCAGTCTTTTGTTTTCCTCCAAACTGAGGATCACTGCAATTTAAGAGCAGAGAACACAAAAGACGCGAAACTGTCCAGGTCAGTCAGTTTCGCGTCTTTTGTTGATGGGCGTTGATGAGCGATGATTGGCGCTTTCCGATTCCTCGGATCTCATTAATTTCAACCGGACGAAGGGAAGACCTTGAAGTCATCGCGCTTGTGGCAGCGGTTGCATGATCCGCCTCCCTCGGTGCCTGGTTCACCGCTGAAGACCTTTCGGCCGTAATGCATTCCGCCATCGTGACAACTGAAACAGCCGCGCCCGCTACGCTCGGCCGGACCGAGATGTTGTTTGACCTTGAGCGAGGTCGGCGTCGGTTGATTGTATCCGCCGGAGACGGTGTGGCACATATCGCATTTGCCGCTCATATAATCGACGTGCGCTTTATGGGTGAAACTGGCGCCGTAAGCGCGGCTGACATACTTGGCCGAGAACGGCTGAATGTTGGGCACCATCTCTGTATGGCAGGCTTTGCAATCCGATTTTTGATTGGCCTTCTGATCGCCGCTGCCGGGCGAATGGCAGACGTAACATTCGGGATGTGACGCAATGCCCAGGACCGCAGGTTTGGGCTCCTGTTTATGGCAGAAATTGCAATCGAGCCGGCGGCCTCCGTTGGGCAGGTCATAGGTGACGTGCATTTCGTGCTGTTTGGCATCAAAGAAGGCCGTGAAATCGTAACGTTGTGGAAAGTTGCGTTGCGGCGGGCGGGTCCCGATGACCACCCCTTGCTTCGTTTCGTGGCAGATCGTGCAGGTCTGCTGTTTGGAGTTCATGGTAAATTGCGTGACGTGGCATTCGACGCACGCCTTGTGGCCGGGAAACTTCAAACTCAGTTGAATATTGCGATTGGTGTTGGTGACGATGCCGTTCGTCACGTCGCGACGCTCGTGGCACGATTCGCACTTCAGTACTCGCGCATGATTGGTCCCCGGAACATTGATCGTGCCGAGATGCGATTTGTGAGTGAAATGTTCATAGTCGATCGGCTCTTTTGAAGTTTGAGCGGTTTGAATCGGCTGGTTAACGGGTTTCTGCTGACCTTGCGCTGGAAAGTAACCCGAGATGGCGGCGCATAAGATCAAACAACATAATACGAGTGCGATTTTGATTTTATCAATCCACATTTAACTCAACGTCGTCCTGGTCGATTGTAAGTGGGGGCCAGCCAAAGATCATCGTTGCCGCGCTAACATATTACTTTGGTCCCAATCTCGCAATGTCCTGATCATCGAGAACAACTCCTCGACGAGCCATTGATCACGCAAAAACGGATTTCGTAATCTTTCGAGGCGCGCCTGTTTTTCGGCATGACAGCCGGAGCACTTGCTGGTAGGAGCTTTGCGGTCGGCATCCGGATTGTCATTATAAAATCGTTTGTGACATTCAATGCAACCGGCATTATTGCTCAAATTGTTCGGATTGCCATGATAAGCCAGCTCGACATCGATCTCTTCGTTCTCTTTGTTATTGGGATTTTCCTGGTGTCCCTTCTCTTTGTGGCAACTGGTGCAGAGGGGAACCATGCCGACCATCATCTCTTTGCGAGAATCCTGGTTGGTGTGGTGGCAATCTTCACAACGCTTCGAGTATTTGGGCGTGATGTGTGTGTCGTGGTCGAAGTTCTCGACCACGCCCCATTTGTCGCTTTTGCCCCAGGATGGATTATCTTTCGGATCTCCGAGGCGCATCATTTTGGGCATCATCTGTGGTTGTCCGCCGGTCCGAGATGGCACCTGTTTGTATTTTGAATTTGACGCCGCGGCCGCGACCGGCGTCGGCGCCGGAGACGGAGTGGGCGGAGTAGGCGTCGCCGCGACCTCCGTCTTGGCGACCTCTGTCTTGGCAGGTTCCGGTTTCGCGACCTCTGTCTTGGCAGGTTCTGGTTTCGCGGCTTCCGCCTTGGCACTCTCTACTGACGGCGTCGGCGCAGAGGGAGAGGCCGCCGCGGCCTCTCCCTTCGGCGTTGGTGTTGGCGTCGGAGTAACTGTCGCAGTCGGCGTCGGCGCCGGAGCCGGAGTGGGCGGAGTGGGCGTTGGCGCAGTCTCCGCTTTCGATGTCGATGTTTGAGCCGGAGCGGGCGTCGGCGTAGCGGCCGGCGTCTCTTCCGCCTTGGGGTTTGTGGCCGGTGTCTCGGCCTTGGTGACCGGCGTTGCGGTTGCGGCCGGCGTCGGAGCCGGAGCCGGAGTCGGCGAGGTCGCTGACAGCGTTGCCTCAGCCTTGGTGACCGGCGTCGGTGTTGGTTTCGGAGCCGGCGACGCGGAAGCCTCAGTCTTGGGTGTGGGAGTAGGCGACGGCGCCGCCGGAGCTTTCTTGTAAAAATGGTTGGGTGGCGGAAGCGCGACGCCTTTGGCGTTGAACTCCCGGACCGTTTTCAGCGCGTGGCAATAGTTGCATTTTGCGCTTTCCAAAGTGACAGCGCCCTCGATCTTCGTTTGCATCTCCTTCTTGTGACAATCGACGCAACTCCAGATCAAGGGTTGTTTCTCCTTGGTCGTCTTACGTTCTTGCAGATAGAAATCCCCGAGGGTATTGGCGGTCTTCCCGGTTGTGTGGCAGGACAGGCAGTCCTGAACTGTTTTACCGACCGCCTCATCGTGAGTCTTGTGATTGTAAGGCAGCGCGGGTTTGACGCCGGGGATGACCGGATTGAACTCGGTATTGACGATCTGGCGCGTGAACCAATGCACGGACAACTCGGAGCCCTTGATCGGGCGATCGTCTTTCATCGGTTTGCCCGTTGCCCGGTGACAGCCGGTGCAGTTGGTCGCGAAGGAGTTCTTCGGATCGGGCTTGTCTTTCTTTGGCGGTGTCACGATCTTCGGATCCAGGTGGCAGACGAAACACTCGGGATGACCGGGCGTGGTCTGTTTGACCCCGGACGCAAAATTCATTTTTCCCGCAGTGACCTGGCTCTGATTGTTGTGGCAGGCGACGCACTCGAATTTGCTCTTGTCCAATCCCTTGTTCTCTTTGGCGTCTTTCTTTGGATCGAAGAATTTGATCCGATCCTTCAACGGCGTTTTCAGCGCGAACTGATCATAGAAATCGACGTGCTCGCTATGCGAATAGAAATCGTAGAATTGCGATGGGCCGCCGTCGGGATTGGGAAAACTGCGGATATTGGTCGCCATCTGCTTGGGATTGAGCGTCAGCTTGTCGTGACAGATCACGCACATGTCGCGTTGGAATCCGTTGCCGGTGAATGAATGGCAGTCGGTACAGGCCGAATGGGTCTTTTCGTTCTCCGTCCCATTCTTGTGGCTCGGATAACCCATGGTCTCGATGTCGTGTTGATCCTTGCTCTGTTTGTCTTTGACTGCCGTACCGTGGCAATAGGCGCAATCGATGTTGAAAGATTGAGTTTTATTGGTCAAACTTTTGACGTTTCCGTCATGTGATGAGTGCTTGAACTTTGAATAATTGATAGGTGCCGGCCGGGTCTTTTGTGCCACGACGCTGTTGAACAGTCCAAAAGTAAATGGCCCGGCGTTGCGCCACAGCGCAAAAACAAGGATCAGAAAGAAGAGGACGGTAATTCTTTTCGTCATGGGGTGAGGTCTGTTCAGTTCGAATGAAATCTGAGTGAAAGATGGGGCAGCGGTCAAACCTCGCCTGTGAGGTTCAACCGCCACCCGGCGTTTCCATTATAACAAAGGTTTGGGAGGAAACTTGACATAGGGCATTCTCACGTTGCGGACAGTGAACGCGTCCGAACGCATATTGGGAGACACCTCGAAACCGATGGCGCCGAACGAAGCAATAATCTCGTCCTGATCGATTCCGTCGCCGCTGATGCCGATGGCGCCGACGAACTGGCCGTTCTTGTACAGTCCCACGCTGCCGGCGAAGATCTGAAGTCCATTATTCAGGTTCGGAATCGCCGTGCAGCCGATCCGAGGCGTACCGCTCAGAATGCTGACCAGGGCCGATTGATCGAGCGCAATTTGCAGTCCGACATTGAACGGGCTCCACTTTGCGATCGGTCTTGAGAACGGGCCATTCATCGAATTGTCCTGTCCATCGGGGAGGAACGGGCGAGACATGAATCCGATGGCGCGGTCGCTGAAAATGATCGAGCCGTCGAGTCTGATGCCGTCGGCTGCTGCCGCGCTGACAAACTGAGAGAACTTGCCGCCCTCGGCAGCGTTCAGCATCGCAGCCGCCATTGGGCTGCTCAGGAAGGCTGTTGAGCGCGCCTTCTGTGCGCTCACGTCAAAGCCGAAGATCGGCGCGTCAGACGTGCTGAAGATTCCGAGAATAGCTCCGGTCGTATCGACAACTGTGATGTTGACTTCGGCGGGAACTACCGGGAGCCTGATCGCGGCGCGAGTCTGGCGAGAACCCCGCGCGGCCTGGCCGATGATCGTCGTGACGTCCTGGATCGTCAATTGATTGGGTCCCGGCACCGTGCTCGCCCTGAAGGGGAAGAAGCGCGGATCGACGCGACCGGCCACACCTGCGATCGTTTGCGGCATAAATCTTGAAGGTTGCGTGGCGCGAATCGGGAAGGTCGCAAGGACCGTGCCCGGCAAAGTCGCGAACGGCGCTCCCTGAGTTGGGACTATTTGCTGATTGAACAGTGGTAAACGTTTGCCGTCGACCAATGCATTGGCGATGCTGATGGCGGGCGGGCTGGTAAAGCCGGTGGTCGCCGCTAATGCGATGTCCTCTTCAAACTTTCGGTCCTGATCCGATGGGTCGAGATCGACCGAGTAGAGTCCGTCGCCTTCGACGCCGACGCCGCCTGCCGCCATGCCGTTCTTGTAGATCGGCGCGCTACCCGGATCGCCGGAGAGACCGAGCGGCAGGTTCGGAATCTTGACATCCGAGCACGGCAATTGTGAAAACTGTACGCCAAAGAGCGGCCCACCCACCGTATTGGTGAAGAGCGCCGGGAAGTGTTCCTGGATGATGTAGCTTGCCGAACGAGTAGTAAGGGCGCTGCCTTGAGTGCTGAAGAATGAAGACGTGCCCGCCTTTGAGATCGCTGCCAATGCCGCGCCGTCGTTGAACGGAGGCGGCGCACCCGGCAGCGGCAATGTCACCCCTTCAAGTCCAAATCCCTGAGGATCCGGCTGTTTGGTTCTTGCTCCGTTCTCCAGGTTGGTGGCGCCGATCAGAATGTCGCTGCGCGCGCCAGTCATTTTGAAGACACCCAGCACGTTGCCTTCCTGGTCGGTGACGGCGATCGTCACAAGCTTGCCCAGCTGCTGAGCTCTCGTCACGCCTTGCGAGATGATCGTCTGAACATCGGTCACGCTGAGCGCGCGCGGTGAAGTCGATTGCATCGGACCTTGCTGGAACTGTGTGTTGTTGCTCGTCTGCCCACCGGAAGCAACCGAGAGGCTGACCATGCCATCGCTCAGAGTGGAGGGAAGCGGGACGTTGATTTGATCGAGTCCAACATAGGTATTTTGTGGGCCGAAATACATCGGCGTGACTTCGACTCCGCCGACCGTGACCTTCATCTCGGTGCCTTTGCGGATACCGGTGGCGAAGAGCGTCATATAGTTTGGCCGCCACGGCGTGCCCGGAGCGACCGGCTTGGCCGTTCCATCCGGATTGGCAATCGATTCGAAATTTGCTCCATCGAGAGTGGTCAACGCAACCGGCAATCCGACGCCGTTAAATGTGGTTGTAAAGATTCCAGGAGAAGAATTATTGATCTGTACCGTCTCTTGCGAGATCACTCCATTGCCATTCGTGACGGTCAGCTGCGCCGTCCCGAGAGCAACCTCTTCGGGAATGAAATAATTGATCTGTTTCTGTGAAACAAAAAAGAGGGGCGCACGAAATTCGACGCCGCGGCTATCGACCAGGCGAACGGTTGTGCCCGCTAGTTCGGTTGGGAGAGGTTGGGTCTGGGCATAACCTTCTTGGGTCGCAAGATCGACTCCGAAGGCTGCCGTAATCATCCCCGGAGAAAGGCTTCTTTGATAGCTTGCGGCATTAACGCTGACGACGGGGCCAATGGCGCTACTTGAGTTTTTACCAACCGCGCTCGCTCGCTCGCCCATGCGAGTCGCAACGATCAGACCAATCATCATGGTTACTGAAAGCGCGGTAATATAAATACGATTGAACCGCCTAAAAAATGAACGCATCTTCAAACCCTCTGGAATGGTATGGAATTTTGAGCCTCGGGGCGAAGGTAAACGATTGGCTTCATCAGGAGAACAGCGGAAATATAGCCTCTAGTCAGATACCGCCGCAAGAGGAAAATAAGTAAACTACTCTAATTATAGGCTTTAAGAAAATCTGCGATTGACATCTTTTGAAAGGCTGTGATATCAAAACAACATCCCGAACGTCAGGCCACACAAAGTCCGTGGAATGGCTCGCCGTTCTCACTCTATCTGTCTAATGCCCCGGCGTTGCCTTTTGCTCACGTCGTTCTCTGTCGCTAACTTTCCCCTGTTTAGAGGCCCTTTTTTTGGAGGCGCACAAGTGCGAAGAACTATATTTTCGACAATTTTCTGCTTAATGCTTTGCGCGACATTCGTCCGCGCACAGCAAAAGTCAGACAATTCAAAGCAGATATCTGAACAGTTAGCTGAACGGATGGCGCAGCATTTGCTACGACAATTGCCGCAACAACTGTCGCAACTGTCATCAAAAAAATTATCTAATCAAGCGACACCGCAATCTACCACACAAACACCCACTGCAACACCGCAAGCAACTCCGACTCCGCAGTCAACGCCGACTCCTGTTCAGGAACCAGCCGACAAGCCGAAGCTGAGATTGCCGGATGACAAACCGCTCGGCGCGGCAGGTCCATCAAGGGACAGAGACAAACCGACGACCGAAGACGCGGAATTTATGATCATTCAAGATCGGTGGCGAGTTGGAATTCCTGAAGACCCGCGTTTTCGCAAGGGAAATATCTTCAATCCTTATCGTCAGAATGTCCTCAAAGGCGATTATCCGATCATTGGCAACAACATGTTTCTCAACCTCAATATGGGTTTTGAAACGACTGCCGAGTTGAAGCGCATTCCTGTCGGATCGGGGCTCAGTACCTTCAATCCCGGCAGTTTTGAATTCTTCGGGCGAGGACGTTTAGATAGCATCAGTTCAAATATTATTATGTCGGCCGACTTCTTTAAGGGAGATGCCTCCTTTAAACCTGTCGATTGGCGCATCAAGGTCACTGCACTCGCCAATATCAATTATACTCAGGCACGTGAAAACGGCATTATCAATCCTGATGCCCGCGAACAGAGATCGAGACAGCGGAACTTTACGGGGCTCGAAGACCTCTTTTTCGAATATCGTCTCGGTGACACTCAAAAGATCTTCCCCTTCCTGCGTGGCATGGGAAGCCAGAAGGGGCGTTCACCTGAATTCGACACGACTTCGATTCGCGTAGGCGTTCAACAATTCACGAGCGATTTTCGTGGCTTTATCTTCAGTGATTCAAATCTCGGCGCACGCCTGTTCGGCAATTTCAAATCGAACCGGTATCAATACAATCTCGCTTACTTCGAGATGCTCGAGAAAGATACCAATAGCGGACTCAATACAATCAATCTTACTGAGACCGAACTCCGCCAGCAAAAAGTCTTTATTGCTAACGTCTTCCGGCAAGATACTTTCGTTCCGGGATATACCACGCAGTTCAGCTTGCATTACAGCGACGACAGACCGTCTTATCGAATCGACGATAACGGCTTTGTCGTGCGCCCTGCTTTAGTCGGAACTCCCTCGCTGCATCGCGTTCGGAGCGGTTATTTCGGCTGGACAGGTGACGGGCATTTCGGGAAACTCAATATTACCCATGCCCTCTATCAGGCGATCGGTCGTGACACTTTCAACGGTCTCGCCGGCCGCGCGGTGAGAATCAACGCGCAGATGGCGGCGGCAGAAGCCTCGATGGACTTCGACTATATCCGCTATCGCCTCGCAGTCTTCTACTCTTCGGGTGACTCAAACCCGACGGATGGCGTGGCGCGCGGCTTTGACGCGATTCAGGACGCTCCCAATTTCGCAGGTGGAAAATTCAGCTTCTTCAATTCGAATGGCATTCCCCTCAGAAACGTCAGCGTCTCGTTGGTTGAACCGCGCAGCCTGCTCCCGAGTTTGCGTTCCAGCAAGATTGAGGGACAAGCCAACTTCGTCAACCCCGGATTGGCGCTCTATAACGCCGGAGTTGATGTCGATGTGACGCCGAAACTGCGTGGCTTCCTGAACTACAATTACCTGCGATTCAATAATACCCAGCCCCTCGAACTGGCTCTCTTCCCGACCACTGTCCGCCATGAGCTTGGACACGATGTCGGGTTGGGCTTCATCTATCGTCCATTACTAAGCGAAAACGTGATCTTGACCGGCGGCACGACAACGCTCAGACCAGGCAGAGGATTCACGGACATTTATACTTCTAATTGCGATGGCACTCCATCAGGTTGCGGCGCGAGAAGGCCAACCTTGTGGTCGGCATTCTTGACGATGAAATTTGTGTACTAGCAGCAATTGGTCCAGTGTTTTAATCCATCCGATTGCACATTGATTGAACCGGGTCGTTTCATCAGGAGCAGAACCGGCGGCGAAAAGACCGGTCGAAGGTTTCAATCAATGAGGAGTCGGATGGAAATTGATTGAAAACTAGCCATCGAATGCGACGCTGCCATCCGCACGGGCAATGCCGAGTTGAGCTCGACATTGTCTGGAAGTCGTGACCCCGCAACTGGGCCATCCGCAATAAGAAAGTTTTCGGGTTCCAATCTTCAGTCTTCAGTTGCAGAGCTGAAAACTGAAGATTGAAAACCGAAGGCTGAAAACCATTTTTTCCACGGAGAACAAGGTGGTGACCTGAGCACAAGGGTCATCTCAAATATTTAAAATTGTCCTTATTTAGCCCCTCCGGATATTCGCATTTGTAGATGTTCACCTGAAGTAGAGGGAGGTTATGAATCAAACGAGCACAATCAAGCGGATTAAAATAATTCTTCTGTTGTGCCTTGCTTTCACTCTGGTGATAGGTCTGCTGGTCTCTTATGACAAGACAGAGGCGGTCTCATCCAAAGCCTCTGTGGCGGTCGGTCGCAAGCCCGACCAAGCTCAACAAGATGCCCAGCCAGCACCGAAACAAGAGTCGAAGCAGGAGCCGAAACAGGAACCAAAAACAGACCCAAGACAAGTCCTGGGACAGAGGGGCAAGGTCAACCAGCGAAGCGCGGGTTGCGTCGTCTGTCACACAGGCAAAGAGTCAATGCACTTTGACGGCGATGAGGACCTCGAAATTGGCTGTGCGGACTGTCACGGCGGCAATGCGAACGAAACCATCGACAAGAACAAGGCTCACGTTCTGCCGCGCAATCCGGCCTATCTGGAGCGCACTGCGAACAAAGAGCGCATCAATGCCGATTGGCTCAAGGAGAGTGATGAATACATTCGCTTCGTCAATCCGGGCGATTTCCGCGCGGCCGACCTGGCCTGCGGCAAATGCCACGAGCGCGAAGTGTTATGGATGAAGAAGAGCATGATGACCCACGGCGGAATGCTGTGGGGCGCAGCACTTTACAACAACGGTGCGTATCCGCTCAAAGACGCCCACTTCGGTGAGAGCTACGGCAAAAACGGAGTGATTCAGGCGATCATTACCAACCCGGCGCCGACCACCCAAGAGACATTGATGAAAGGCATCCTGCCTTACCTCATGCCGTTGCCGCGCTGGGAGATTACACAGCCGGGCAACGTGCTGCGCGTGTTTGAGCGCGGCGGCGAAGCCAAGGGCCTGCCTTCGGACATCGGCATCCCGAGTCCCGCCGATTTGGCGGGTAAGCCCGAAGACAAACTCAGCGATCGAGGATTCGGCACGCGGCTCAGAACCGATCCGGTCTTCCTCGGATTGCAGAAGACCCGCCTGCTCGATCCACTGCTCTCTTTCCCAGGCACGAATGATCATCCCGGAGATTTCCGCCAATCAGGTTGTACCGCGTGTCACGTGATCTATGCGAATGACCGCGATCCGAAACACTCCGGCCCGTTCGCCAAGTTCGGCAATATGGGGCTGTCGCTGACAGCCGATCCGACCATCCCCAAGGGTGAAACAGGCCATCCGATTAAACACCAGATGACCAACGGCATTCCGTCAAGCCAGTGTATGACCTGCCATATCCATCCGGGCGGGAACATGCTGCTGGGTTATTACGGAATGACCTGGTGGGATAACGAGACGGACGGTCATTTGATGTATCCGGAGAAGCAGCCGGATCTGAGTGACGAACAGAAAGACAACATTCTCTTCCGTAATCCGGAGGGAGCGGCAGCTCGCGGCAAATGGGGACAGGATTTTAGCTTCCTGGTCAACATGTGGAATGAAGTCAATCCGAAGGCCACACGCACGCAATTCGGTGACCTCCACGGTCACGGATGGGTCTTCAGAAACGTCTACCGGTCCGATCGCAAAGGCAACATGCTGACGTCGAAAGGGACCAAGATCAAACCGGACGATCCTGAGAAGTTCAAGAAGGGCGTCCATATGGAAGATGTCCACCAGAAGATGGGCATGCACTGCGCCGATTGCCACGTTGGAACCGACGTCCACGGCAACGGAAATCTCTATGCCGAGCCGCGCGCTGCGGTTCAGCTCGATTGCATCGATTGCCATGGCACGATTGAGAAACCGGCGACCTTGCTCGCCTCGGGTCCGGCAGCCGGAACCGCGCGATTCAAGGGGAAGGTCATCTCGGTGACCAAAGACCTGGCGAAGGTCAGGGCGCGAGATGAACGCGGGCGCCTCATTCCGATGTTCCAGCGCGCGACCGCTGAACGTCCGCTCAAGAAGAAAGATGCGAACGGTAAAGATGTCGAGTTCAAGAACGGCGAGATCATCCAGAACTCGCTGGTCGAAGCCGGCAAATGGTGGCGCGTCGTCCAGACCGTCGATACCGTGACGCCGGGCAAGCGCGATTACAACGATGCTTCAGCCTATGCGAAGACGGTCCAACGCGACGGCAAGACGTGGGGCGATTCGACAGTCTCCGACTCAAAACTCGCACACGCCAACAGCAATATGACTTGCTACACTTGCCATACCTCGTGGACGACGAGTTGCTTCGGCTGTCACCTCCCGATGGTTGCGAACAAGCAGAAACCGATGCTGCACAACGAGGGATCGGACGAGTTGCGCAACTATACGGGGTATAACTTCCAGACCTTGCGCGATGACATCTATATGCTCGGCAAGGACGGAACCGTAACGGGTCATCGCATTGCGCCGACTCGTTCAACCTGCGCCGTCCTCGTCGGTTCTCAGAACCAGAACCGCGAATGGTTATATTCGCAACAACAAACAGTCTCTTCCGAGGGATACAGCGGACACGCCTTCAGCACGTTCGTGCCGCATACGGTCAGCACTTCAGAGACAAAAGTCTGTAGTGACTGCCACATCTCAAAGGCCAACGACAACAATGCGACGATGGCGCAGTTGCTGATGCAGGGGACGAACTTCGTCAACTTCATCGGTCGATTCGCCTGGGTTGCCGGAGGCAAGGAGGGAATTCACGCGATTGTTGTGACTGAGCGAACCGAGCCACAGGCCGTGATCGGATCGTCTCTTCATAAGATGGCGTATCCCACTGAGTATAACCAGCACGCCCAAAACGGCGATGTCTTGAAAGAGGGATACGAGCATACCACCGGTGAAGGCGGGATCCTGGGTCCCTTCGGAAAACTAAGCGGCGCCGAGGCGCTGAGCATTCAGGTGCGTGGCGAATATGCCTACGTCGCGAATGGACCGGGTGGTCTACGCGTCTATGATATCGCCAACATCGACAACAAAGGCTTCTCCGAACGCATCACGACCGCGCCGGTCTCGCCGTTCGGCCAGAAGTTCTATGTGAAGACCAAGTTTGCCACAGCCGTCGCGTCACCATCGACACTGGCGGTCGATCCGACGCGCAAGCATCGGCCCGAGAACCAGGAAGCTGAATTCCGCGACGATAAACAGGCGATCCATCCGGTCTATGCTTTCCTCTATGTGAGCGATAAGTATGAAGGTCTGGTGGTCGTCGGCGATCGCAAGAAAGGCGTCTCGACGCTGCTCGACGGCGATCCGCAGAACAACTTCCTCAAACGGGCGCTGGCCTTCAATCCGAACGGCGAGCTCAACGGCGCGTCGAACATCACGCTCGCGGGCGTTTATGCCTATATCACCTGCGATCGAGGTTTGGCCGTCGTCAATCTCAACAACCCGCTCGATCCGAAGCTGGTCACCATTCTCGGCGGCTTCAAAAATCCGCATGCCGTCCAGGTCCAATTCCGCTATGCATTCGTGGTGGATGAAGACGGACTGAAAGTGGTCAATATCACCTTGCCGGAGAAACCCTATGTGGTCTCGGGGGCGTTGGTTCCGTTTGCCGACGCTCACAACGTCTACCTGGCGCGCACCTATGCTTATGTGGCGGCGGGTAAAGACGGTATGGCGATCGTCGATATTGAGAAGCCAGAAAAGCCGAAGCTTGATCAGACGTACAACGCTGAAGGCAAGATCAATGACGCTCACGATGTCAAGGTCGGGATGGTTGCCAACAGCCTCTTCGCCTATGTCGCGGACGGCAAGAACGGCCTGCGCGTTGTGCAAGTGATGACACCGGAGGATACTCCCACTATCTATGGGTTCTCGCCCAGGCCGATCGCGCCCAAATTGATCGCGACCTACCCGTGCGAAGCCCTTGCCGTGTCAAAGGGGATCGATCGTGATCGTGCCGCCGATGAGTCCGGCAATCAGATCTCGGTCTTCAACCGCCGTGGCGCGCGCCCGTTCAACCTTGAAGAGATGCAACGGTTGTATCTGCGCGATGGCCAGCTTTACACTGTTTCGGACGATCCGCCGCCGCGTCCGAAGAAACAGCAAACCAATGCCGAGATCGGAAGCACCGACACGAAGCCGTCCAGTCCGGGTTTGATGGATATCGCTTCGTCAGTCGTGGTCCGCGTCTTCTTCAGCCTCTTCTTGCTGGGCGGCGCTGTTTTTATGCTCAGGCGTAAATAGCATCGAGTGAAGAGTGCCGGGGGCTGAACGAAAGTTTCATCGCTTGAGTTCAGCACCCGATACTCGCCACTCAATGTCCGGCAGATTAGATTGAAAAAGTTCTTTAAAACTCGGGTCGCGGATGAGGCGGAGGTGAGAGCGCTGGGGATCGATGAAGATCCGACGCGCCCCATCACTTTTGTCTCATCCGCGGCCTATTTCTTTATCAGGATCTTTGCTACTCTCTATGCCCCATATGACCCTCCCAAATAGTTTACTGGAAGTCCGTAATCTCAAGACATATTTTGCGACGAAACGTGGCGAAGTGCGTTCGGTTGACGATGTCTCGCTGACGCTTGACCGTGGCGAGACGCTGAGTCTGGTCGGCGAATCAGGTTGTGGAAAATCGGTCATGGCGCTCTCGATTATCAAGTTGATTGCGCCGCCCGGCCGGGTCGTCGGCGGGGAGATCTTGTTTGAAGGGCGCGATCTGCTCAAGCTCAATGAAAGTGAGATGCGCGCGATTCGCGGCAACGATATCGCGATGATCTTTCAAGACCCGATGACCTCGCTCAATCCCGTTTATACGGTCGGAGAACAGATTGCCGAAGCGATCCGTTTGCATCGCAAGGTCTCGAGGCGCGAGGCCCTGAACCAGGCGATTGAAGGGATGCGCGACGTGGCGATTCCCAACTCCGAGGTTCGCGCAAAGAACTACCCGCACGAGATGTCGGGAGGAATGCGCCAGCGGGTGATGATTGCGATGGCCCTCGCCTGCGATCCGAAACTGCTGATTGCGGACGAGCCGACGACCGCCCTCGATGTCACGATTCAAGCGCAAATCCTCGAACTGCTCACCGAATTGCGTGAGAAGCGTAATCTGGCCCTCCTGCTCATCACTCACGATCTGGGCGTGGTGGCTGAAACAGCCGATCGCGTAGCCGTCATGTATGCAGGCAAAATCGTCGAACAAGCCTCCGTCCGTGAATTGTTCAACAATCCGAGACATCCCTACACCGAAGGATTGTTACACGCCGTTCCACGGCTGGACGAGACAGGCGAGGAGAAGAGGCGATTGCAAACAATCGAAGGCGTCGTCCCGAATCCATTGGCATTGCCGCCCGGATGCCGGTTCGCGCCGCGGTGCCAATACGCCATGGAGAAATGCCGGCAGGGCGAGATCCCATTGATTGAGGTCTGCCCGCAGCATATATCCCGTTGTATCCGGGTCAATGAGATTTACTCGCACAAGAGATGCTAGAATTCCCGTGCCGGGGCGTCTCCTCAAACTCCGGTCAATTCGCAAGCGAGGTATAGCATCATGACCAATCTGGCGCTCGTCGAGATCAAGGACCTGAAAAAATACTATTCTTCCTCTCACAAACAAGTGGTTCCCGCCGTGGATGGAGTGACATTCATTATCCGGCGGGGCGAAACGCTCGGCCTGGTCGGCGAATCGGGTTCCGGTAAGACGACCGTCGGGCGTTGCATCCTGAGATTGATTGAACCGACAAGCGGCGAAATTCGTTTTGATGGATTCCACTTGTCGGAACTAAACGGCAGTGAGTTGCGTAAATTGCGTCGCCGGATGCAGATCGTTTTTCAGGATCCGTACTCATCGCTCAATCCACGGATGAGGGTTGGAGACATTATTAGAGAACCGCTCGAGGTCCACCGGGTAGGGAACGCTCAGGAACGTCGTCAACGAGTCGCCGAGTTGTTGACCGTGGTCGGCCTCGATCCCGGCTATGCCGACCGCTACCCCCACCAATTCAGCGGTGGTCAACGACAACGGATCGGCATCGCGCGAGCATTAGCGCTCAATCCGGATTTCATCGTCGCTGATGAACCGGTCTCGGCACTCGACGTGTCGGTACAGGCGCAAGTCGTCAATCTAATGCAGGACCTCCAGGAGAAATTCGGATTGACCTATCTCTTCATCTCTCATGGGTTGGCGGTCGTCAAGCACATCTCAAAGCGCGTCGGCGTCATGTATCTCGGGAAATTGGTTGAGCTGGCGCCGGCCGAAGAGATTTATACGCACCCTTTGCATCCGTATACCCAATCTTTGCTTGCCGCGATTCCGGTTCCTAACCCCGATCTCAAGCGGGACTCGGTCCAGCGATTGAATAGTGAGATGCCGGCGATTCTCACGACGCCTTCCGGCTGCCGGTTCCATCAGCGTTGCCCCTATGCTATGGATCGTTGTAAGACCGAGGAACCAAAGTTCATTGAAGTCTCGCCGGAACATTGGACGGCGTGTTTTCTGCACGAATAAGCGGTAAAATAGTTATTATTCTTGAATTACCTTTTGGCAATCTGTTAGTGGTCAGCTATTCACGGGCATCCTTTCGAAGCCCCAACCTAGGAGGGATTATGAATCCGGAACTAAGCTATGCCTCTCAATCGCCGAGCGCTACTCCCGAACCGGCGCCACAAAACTTTTTCAGCCGGTTGGTCGGCGTCTGGTTCTCACCTGGTGAGACCTTCGCAGAGATCGGGCGTGCGCCGCGAGTGCTGGTGCCAATGATTGTTTTAATGGTGATGGGATCTGTCGTCGGCTACCTGATGGTCGATCGGATTGGCGTCCGCACCTTCATGAATAAACGGTTTGAGCAGGCCGTGGCGAGCGGGCGCATGTCGCAGGAAGATGCAGACAAACAGCTTGAAACGATGACCACTGGACCGGCGGCGACCGTTATCAAGGCTACTTTTCCGCTCATCGGATTGATTCAGTATCCGATTGTCGCTTTGATTCTGGTCGGCGTCGCTAAACTCATCACCATGTTTGTCGGCAGCGATAATCAATTCAAACCGCTCTTCTCGGTCACGCTCTTTAGCTTGCTTGCCGTCACGATTGTCTCCTCACTGTTGATCGTGACGGTGATTTACCTGAAATCGCCCAGTGAGATCGATGTTGATAATCTGGTCGGGTCGAATCTGGCGGCACTGCTTTCAATGATTTTCGGTAAGGACGGCCTCCCGAAATATGTTCTGGCTTTTGCGCGATGGGTCGATGTGTTCGGAATCTGGTTGATCACGGTCCTCTCCATCGGCTATGCGGCAGTTTCGCGCAAGCTTAAAGCTTCGACGGTCGGCCTGGGATTGGGAGCGATCTATCTGGTGCTGGCGTTGGGAGCTGCCGCCTGGACGGCAATTACCGGCAGTTAATCAAGTAAGAACGAGACCGGACCAAGAGTCCCGCGCGGCGATCACTCGCGACCGCCGCGCGGGACCATTGATCCGGCCATCTTTAGGCAGTCGCCGGCAGTCGAATGATAACCAATCAGGAAATTGCCAATCTCTTTCGCCGTCTCGCTGATCTGCTCGAACTGCGCAGCGAAAATCCGTTCAAAATCCGGTCGTATCGAACAGCCGCCGAAACATTCGAAGAGACGCCAACGCCCATCGCTGAGCTGGTCGAGAGTGGTGGCCAGGCGCGTCTGCGTGATTTACCGGGGATTGGCGAGGCCATCAGCAAAAAAGTGATTGAAATTCTCGAGACCGGCACCTTCAAACTTTACCAGGAGATTACGGCGGAGGTTCCGGAAACGGTCCTCGATCTATTGAAGGTCGAAGGCATCGGCATCAAGACGCTACAGATTCTCTATCATCAATTTCAGCTGACAAGTCTCGAAGATTTTGCCAAGTTCGTCGCGGGTGGCGGGTTGGATAGCGTGCCGCGTTTGAGCGGGAAGTCGCAATTGCGCATTCGTAACTCACTCAAACAACTCGGCTATTGATCATCAGAGAGAGGCTGAAAATTCCCCTGATTCGTCTGCTCTCGGCGACTGGCGAGCGCCGGATGTTTCTATCCGGACAAGCCAGGTGGACAAGAACTCAGATACCCACTTACAATATAGGTTGTAAATACTCTTAAACGATATCACCCGTCATAAAAAATCAAAGTTCTTGAGCGCGGGTCCGGACAAGTGGCCTGAGAGCTAGAAAGGGTTGTCTCTATGTTAGGTCAAAAGCGAACGGCGAGAAGAGCGCCTCTTTACGATGTCGTCATTGTCGGGTCGGGAGCCGCGGGCGGGACGACGGCCTGGGTGTTGGTGCAAGCTGGATTGAATGTGGCGATGCTCGAAACCGGGCCTCTCCGCAAACACCTGGTCGATTTCCCCTACCATGCGCCTTTCCCTTATGAAGATCAGTATCGCGGGTTGAAGTCTCAAATCGACCGGAGCGACGAATTCAAAGAGAAATACTCGATTACGGGCAGTTCGAAGGACGAACCCTACACGACGCCGGAGAAGATGCCTTATGAATGGTTCCGCGCGCGTAATGTCGGTGGCCGGACGATGTTTTGGGGAAGATTTGCCAATCGTTTTAACGAAGACGATTTCAGGGGCTACTCACGCGACGGCCACGGCAAGGACTGGCCGATCACTTACCAGGACATTGCGCCCTATTACGACAAGGCCGAAATTTTTATGGGCGTATGTGGGGCAAAAGAGAATCATCCGGACCTGCCGGACGGTGATAATTTCTTGCCTCCAGTCGCCTATAAATGTTCCGATGTTGCCATTAAGAATGCGGCGGAGAAGGCCGGAATTCGCACCATTCGCGTCCGCCGCGCAATGTTGACCAAGCCTTACAATGGTTATGCGCAGTGTCATTACTGCTCAGGGTGTGATGACGGTTGTGAAACGCATTCATTTTATAACTCGGCGTTTCGCCAGATCGATCCCCTGATCAAGAAGTATCCAAAGACCTTTACCCTCATCTCCAACGCGATGGCGCATAAGATCAATGTCAATGCCAAGGGGCTGGCGAGCGGCGTCAGCTACATCGACAAGGCGACGGGGCAGAGCCGTGAGATTAAAGCTCGAACGGTCGTTGTGGCGTGCGGAACCCTCGAAAGCACGCGTCTGATGCTCCTCTCGGGCATTGCCAATTCGAGCGGATTGATCGGCCAAAACTTCCTTGAACATCTCGACGTCGGAGCCCAGGCCTATTTCCCCGAGCTGTTTTTTAGGGATCGTGAAGCCGGCGACGGCATCGGAGGCGCTCACATCGTGATCCCCTGGTTCGGTTATTTCCGTCAAAATGAGAAGCGTGATTTCGTCCGCGGCTTCCAGATCGAGCCTTCATCGCGCATTCGAATGAAGCCTGACAAAAATCCGAAGAATATTCCCGGCTTCGGCAGTGAATTCAAACGCGAGGTCCGCAAGTGGACGGGCGCGCGCGTGGTGTTGGCGTCGCACGGCGAGATGCTGCCTTCTCCTCAAAAATTTGTCGAGCTCGACGCAGCGGTGAAAGATAAATGGGGAATTCCGGTCATTAAAATTCATCATCCCTGGGAAGAGCAGGATCATGCGATGTTCAAGTATATCCGGCGGACCTACGAGGAGATCTTCACTGCGGCAAAGGCCGTTGAAGTTAAGCTGCCGAAAGAACCAGACTCGCCCGGGCATTCAATTCACGAGATGGGAACGGTTCAGATGGGCAACGATCAAAAGACATCGGTGCTCAACAAATTCAATCAGTCCTGGGATGTCAAGAACCTGTTCGTTGTTGATGCGGCAGCATTCACTTCGGGTACCCATAAGAATCCGACGCTCATGATTATGGCTCTGAGCTGGCGTGCCTCAGAATACATGCTTGATGAGATGAAGAAGGGCAATTTGTAAGAAAAGGCGCGATCAAGGAATTGAAATCAGAGCACGATCAATCATCGATGCCACTCACCCGCAACGCGAACTCCATCGGCGAAACGGATCCAGCTTTTGAGTTTTCGCCGATCGCCGCGTATCGCGGTCCTTCCGCCAGGCGTTTCCGGATTCTGGCTCTTCTGATCTGCCTGGCCCACTTTGTTACACTGGCTTATCTGGCCCGGCAACATCCCTTGGGAACATTTGCCACCGAGACGGACTTCTATCACCTCTATGCGCCGGATGCGGAACGAATCGCCGCCGGACAATTTCCGGTCAATACTTTTCAAGGGCCGGGCTATCCGGCGACCCTGGCATTGTTGGCAAAATTGACCGGACTGAGCGCAGACCTTTTCACTGTCGGCAAATGGTTGTCGGTCATTGGCGCGGTCATCTGCGGGCTGCTCACCTTTCTCCTTTTTGCGCGATTGTTCAGTGACCGGGTCGGCATCGGCGCGCAACTGGTGATGCTGGTGAGCGGCCAATTTCCGCAATTCTCCCTCAATGCGACGACGGACGTCTTCTTTTTGTTGCTGTGTCTGGTTACGCTGGTCGTCTTCACCGGCGGATGGCTATCGCTTCGATGGCGCATCGCATTGACAGGGGCGCTGATCGGATTGACTTATCTTACTCGTTACAACGGCGTCTTTCTGCTCGCCGGATGTTTGCTCGCCATCACTCTGATCAACCAGTTTGATCGGGCCTGGCGCGAACGCTCGACCTTATCGGTCATTCTTCTGGCCGCTTTTTTTATTGTTGCTTCTCCCTGGTTATACGCGAACTATCGGCACACCGGCTCGCCTTTTTACAATACCAATTATCTGAATATCGCGACTGAGTTCTACCCTGAGCTGGTCGCGGGCAAGACCAATCAGGATGGCACGCGCGCGCTTGAGCAAAAATTTCATTCTTTCGGCGATGTCCTGCTCCACGATCCGAGAACCCTGCTCTCGCGTTATCCGGCCAATCTTTATGAGAGTTTGAGAAGGAGCGTCAAAGACGATCTGGTCAATCAATGGGTCGGTTGGGCAGCATTGTTAGGTGTCGTCCTGGCATTGTTCGAAAGAAGATCGAAAGCCGTGACGTCGATCATCATGGCCGGCTCGATCTATCTGCTCTTGATGGCCTTGAATCATTGGGAGACTCGTTACTATTTTTTTCTGATGGTTTTATCTTCGGGATTTGCCGTCTATGCGGTCTTCAGGCTGTTTGAACTGGCCCACGCTCGCGGGATGATTGGGCGTCCTGTTGCGACGATCGGCGGGGCCGCATTGGTCGCGGTCATGTGGACGATGTCGCTCGCCGAATCACGAAAGGACGTCGCGCGATTTTTAGCGAGTCATCCGGCAGAGATCGTCGCCGCGCTCGACTACCTGAAAAGCATCAATCCCCAGGGCATGCGACTGCGCATCGTCGCGCGCAAACCGCATCTCCCATACTTGAGCCGTAACGAATGGGTCTTCTTTCCGCCGGTCAAATCGATCGATGAATTTCGCGGATGGGTCGAGAACAATCACGTCGATTACATTGCCATCGGTAAAAGAGAGCTGAAAGAGCGCAAGGAGCTTGCGCCGCTCGGCGACCCAAAGAAGGCTCCCGATTGGTTAAAGCCGGTATGGGTCAATGATGATCCGGTCTTTATTCTATACAAACCCGAAGCCAAGACTGAATAACGTTTCAATCATTTCAGATCTCACTGCTCGAATCAGTACTTATGGCGCGGCATATTCGCGCTCATACTCATCAGTGAATTGCGCAATCTGCCGGCTCGCCTCATCATCGCTCCAACCCAATTCACGCGCCATGATGGTCGCTGCTGCTCGCGCGCACTTCACCGAATCGTCGCCGGCGAGCATCGCCAGGCGTGTCCGGCGTGCGAGCACGTCGGCAAGGGTCAACGCCATCTCGCTCCGCGCCGCATAGACGATCTCGGCGCAAAGGTGCGGCAATCCCTCGATCAGTGGCTGGCGCAACTGCTCATCTTCACGCATCAACTCGATCAATTGCCGATAATTTGAGCCGTAGGCGTGGATCAGATGCGCGGCCGTTTTACTCGGTAAACTCTCGCTCTCGGCAATTCGCCGTGCAGCGTGCTCGAGTTCGTCGCGACTCATCGTCCCGCCGCTGACGGCGATGTGATCGGTGTCAGTCCTGCCGGATTTGATGCCGAATCGTTCGCTCAGTC
>Ga0081539_10000520_pt1 | contig 80305 bp, 72 predicted proteins | sample TabmetS4T2R2_FD_71023 | JGI IMG/M metagenome (GOLD analysis project Ga0081539, IMG submission 71023) | Tabebuia heterophylla rhizosphere microbial communities from the University of Puerto Rico - S4T2R2 | ecosystem: Host-associated > Plants > Roots > Rhizosphere ...
CCCACCGGGGGCAGGTGGGCGACCCGCTCGGCCGCGGCCGGCGGCACCCCGTTGGCGGTCAGGCCGGTGTACAGGGTGGTGGGCAGCCGAGCGGCCAGCCCGGCGATCATCAGCGAGAAGAACAGCCCGATGGAGAGCACGAACCCGGCGTTCTGGAAGGTGGCCCGCATGCCCGAGGCGGCGCCGCGCTGGCGAGCCGGGACGCTGTTCATGATCCCGGCCGTGTTGGGGGCGGCGAACAGCCCCGAGCCGATGCCGTTGGCCAGCAGCAGGACCGCGAACACCAGGTAGGGGAAGTCGATCGGCAGCAGCATGAGGGCGGCGAAGCTGGCCGCGGTGAGCAGCATGCCGCCAGTGGCGAACGGCCGGGCGCCGTAGTGGTCCGACAGCCAGCCCGACACCGGCCCGGCGACCAGGAACCCCAGGGTGAGGGGGACCATGTAGATCCCGGCCCACAGCGGCGTGGCGGCGAAGCTGTAGCCGTGCAGGGGCAGCCAGATGCCCTGGAGCCAGATGATCAGCATGAACTGGAGGCCGCCGCGGCTGATCGAGGCCAGCAGCCCGGCCAGGTTGCCGGCCGAGAAGGCCCGGATGCGGAACAGGTCGAGGTGGAACAGGGGGTCCGCCGAGCGCCGCTCGACCACCAGGAACAGCCCCAGCAGGGCCACCCCGCCAACGAGCAGGGCCAGCACCAGGGGGCTGGTCCAGCCCATGGTGTGGCCGCCGTAGGGCTGGATGCCGTAGGTGATGCCGACCAGCACGGCGATCAGCCCCACCCCGAAGGTGAGGTTGCCTGCCCAGTCGATGCGGCCCCTGGTCCCCCGCTGGCCGCCCTCGCGCAGCTTGAGGTAGCCCCAGACGGTCCCGAAGATGCCGAAGGGGACGCTGACCAGGAACACCGCACGCCAGTTGGTGTCGGCCAGCAGCCCGCCGATGAGCAGCCCCATGAACGACCCGGCCAGGGCGGCAACCTGGTTGATGCCGAGGGCCATGCCGCGCTGGTGGACCGGGAAGGCGTCGGTGAGGATGGCCATGGAGTTGGCCATCAGCAGGGCGCCGCCGACTCCCTGGACGATCCGCAGGCCGATCAGCTCCAGCGCGGCGGCCGAGCCGACGCCGACGGTGAACGCCAGGGCGATCGAGGCCAGGGTGAAGATCAGGAAGCCGGCGTTGTACATCCGCACCCGGCCGTAGATGTCGCCGAGGCGGCCGAAGGCGACCACCAGCACGGCGCTGACGACCAGGTAGCCCATCAGCATCCAGAGCAGGTAGCTGACGTTCCCGGGCTGCAGCGGGTCCAGCTGGATCCCGCGGAAGATGGCCGGCAGGGAGATGATCACGATCGAGGAGTTGATGGTGGCGACCAGCATCCCCAGGGTCGTGTTGGACAGCGCCACCCACTTGTAGCGGTCGCGCTCAACGAGCATGCACGGCCTCGCTCCGGCGGCGGGACCGGGACGGCGCGGGCGGCGAGCCGAGGTCGCGGAGCTGGGCGAAGGCGGCGTCGACGAGCTCGGCCAGGGGCTGGCGGCCCTCGCCGGCACGCCAGGACGACACCGCCGAGCGGGCCGCGGCCACGGCAACGGCCGCCACCAGCCGAGCGTAGGACGGATCGGCCCGGCCGGCCCCGAGTCGCTCGGCGACCGCCGCGGCCAGGGCCCGCTCGAAGGAGGCGTACACGCCCAGCTGGCGGGCCAGCAGCCCGGGATGCCGCTCGATCACCTGCTGGCGCAGCAGCGACTCCTCCTGGCGCTCGGCCAGCCCGAGGATCATGGGCCGCAGCACCTGGCAGACGGCCTCCAGCGGCGACTCGCCGGCCGGCCGATCCATCACCAGCCGGTGAACGGCGGCCGCGTTGTGGGGCGCGTCGCCGAGCAGGGCCTCCTCCTTGGAGGGGAAGTAGTTGAAGAACGTGCGCGTGGCGACGTCGGCCGCCTCGCTGATGTCCTCCACCGTCACCTGCTCGAGGCCCCGTTCGCCGACCAGCCGGAGCGCCGCGTCCTGCAACGCCTGGCGGGTCGCGAGCTTCTTGCGCTCACGCCGCCCCGGCTGGGTCTCGAGGATGTCGGTGGTCACGGGCCCAAGCTATCGTGATAGTTGCACGCCATGCAACATTTTACTTGAAGCAACATTGCATCTAGGGCAAGCTGCCCATAGAGACGGCTCGAGGTCGAGCTGACCGAGGAGCCCGACCGCCCCTGACGCCGCCGGAGGCCCCCCATGACCGACCAGTACGTCCCCGGCACCTGCAACATCGGCCCCGAGGAGATCGCGCTCCGCCGCCGCGCCGGCCACATCGGCCTGGCGGTCACCGCCGCTCTCGGCGTCGCCCTGGTGCGCTCCGACCGCTCCCCCGCCTGGCGCCTCGCCCTGGCCCTCCCCGCGGCCGGCGCCGCCTCCGGCTACCTCCAGGCCCGCCAGCGGTTCTGCGCCAACTACGGGTTCCGGGGCCTCTACAACTTCGACGCCCGCGGCCAGGAGCGGCCCGTCCCCATCCCCGGGGCTCAGGACGAAGACCGCCGCCGTTCCCTCCAGATCGCCGCCGCCTCAGCCGCCATCGGCCTGGGGGTCGCCCTGGTCGCGATGGCCGTCTGACCCTAGTCCCGCGTCCGCGACTGGGGCAGCTCGGTGGCTCCCCCCTTGGCCGCCGGCGCCGACGGGGGTGGCACGACCGGCCCGATGTCGCCGTCGGGGGCCTCGTCGAGGTCGACGATCACCGGGGCGTGGTCGCTGGGCCCGGAGCCCTTACGCGCCTGCCGGTCGACCCACGCCGCCCGCACCCGGCCGGACACCGGGGCCGAGGCCAGCACCAGGTCGATCCGCATCCCCAGGTCCCGGTGGAACATGCCGGCCCGGTAGTCCCAGTAGGTGAACACCCGCTCCTTCGGCCAGCGCTCCCGGATCACGTCATGCAGCCCGAGCCCCTGCAGCTCGGCCAGGGCCGCCCGCTCCGGCGAGGTCACGTGGGTCTGACCGATGTAGGCCTCGGGGTCGAACACGTCGGCGTCGGCCGGGGCGATGTTCATGTCCCCGCACACGACCGTCGCCTCCGGCTCCCCCTTGACCTGGTCCCGCAACGCCGCCAGCCAGTCCAGCTTGTACCGGTAGTGCTCGGAGTCCGGCACCCGCCCGTTCGGCACATACACCGACCACACGCGGATCCCCCCGCAGGTCGCCGCCACCGCCCGCGCCTCCTGCCCCGGGAACCCAGGCCCCCCGGCGATCCCCCGCACGACGTCCTCCAGCCCCACCCTGGAGAGGATCGCCACCCCGTTCCACTGCACCTCCCCGTGCAGCGCCAGCTCGTAGCCCCGCCCCCCGAGCTCGTCCCCGAGCAGCTCGGTGAACGCCGCATCCCCCAGCTTGGTCTCCTGCAGGCACACCACATCCGGCCGCCGCTGGTCCAACCACGGCAGCAGCCGGGGAACCCGCTGCTTGACCGAGTTCACGTTCCACGTCGCGATCCGCACATGGCCACACTAACCGCCAAGCCTGGCTACGGCACCACCGTCTCGGCGAAGACCAGCCGTCCGGTGGTGATCTCGGGGTCGTCCGACGACAGGGGCTCGAACTCCCTGACCACGATTCGGTATTGGGCGGGGGTGCGGCCGGCGGGCAGGCCGACGCGGCCGAACCACAACGGGACCTGGTCGGGTGGCGCCTCGAGCTGGGCGACCTCGAGGCCGAGGGCGCCGTCGGCGACCCCCATCCAGCCGAGGTCGTCGGTCGTGCCCGGCATGCGCTCCTCGACCGTGACCTCGACCAGCGGGGTCGCGACGGGGGAGGCCAGGCCTTGGAGGACGACCTGGAACCCGTCGGGGTTGCCGGGCTCCGGCGCGACCGTCACGGTGCGCTCGGGGGCGACCTGGACGAAGTCGGCCAGGACCACGCGTGACAGCTCCAGCCCAGGCAGCGAGTTGGGCTGGAAGCGGGCCAGCGCGAGCCGCACGAACGGCGAGTAGCTCACCTCCGGGGCGCCGCTGACGAAGATGTCGCAGTACAGCAGGTCCCGGTCCGGGTCGTACCCGACCTCGTGGGCGGCGACCGAGACCTGCAGGTCGGGCCGCTCCTCGAGCGGCAGCGAGTCCGGGTCCACCACGCTGACGGGGAACGCCGACGGGTCGGGCGCGCCCAGGGACTCCTCGCCCGCCCAGATGGGGTCCCTGCCCCACTGGGTCACAAACGGCTCCAGGTCCCCGCCGGGTGGGTACTCCGACGGGGCGGCGAGCACGACGCCGAGCAGCTCGGAGTCGCCCGAGGAGAACCACGGCCGCTCGAGGTACACGCGCACGCCGCCCATGCGCCGGCTGACGCGCATGCCCTCGTCGTCGACCTCGCGCCGCCACCCGAAGGCCGGCAGCACCGAGGAGACCGTTGGCGCGGGTGGGCGGACCGTGCTCGGCACCGCGACCTCGACCTGCTGGCCGGTGAGCGTCACCCGCTCCGGCTGTTCGGTCACCTCCGGCGGGAAGTACTCGCGGAAGCGGGTGCTCGCCGCCACGCTGTAGCGCACCAGGCGGCTCCTGGTGTCGCCGAACTCGTGCCTGGCCAGATAGGTGCGCCCGGACTGGTCGCCAGGGATCGGCGCGTGCAGCGTGAGGATGGACGTCGCCGGGTCGAACAGGCCCGGCGGCAGGGTGTCCAAGCCCTCCGCCGCCGGGTCGCCCTCGCGGTTGACGGCGATGTCCAGCACGTGCGCGGCGCACTCCCTGGCGGGGGCGCCCGGCGGGTCGACGTCCTCGGTCCAGGAGGCGAACACGTCCACCTTGGCGGTGCTGTTGCCGTCCACGGGCACCTCGGCACCGAGGTAGGCGAAGGTGTCCCCGGGGTCGCGGTGGACCCGCAGCTCGTTGAGCTCGGGCACGACCAGCGGCTGCTCGACCGCGTGGACCAGCGTGATCGTCCGGGCGGGCGTGAGCGTCCAGCTCGCTCCCTTCAGCGCCGCCTCCAGGGCGCCCGGGTCCGGCGGGGCGCCGGGGTGCGTCTCGAGCTGCCACCGCCACGGACCGAGCTGGTCCAGGTCGTCAAGGGTGATGGAGGAACTGAGCCGGAAGGTCCGCTCCTCGGCTTGGCGAGGAAGACGGTCAGGGTCCGCGTGGCCGGGTCCCAGGTGGGCGCGACGTCGACGTCCTGGCCGGCCGGCGGCTCCGCGAGCACCAGGCGGAACGGCAGCCGCTCCGGCCAGTCCTCGCCGAAGCCGATGTGCAGCGAAGACCCTCCGAGCTTGGCCAGCGTCGTGTCGGGGAGGCCGGACGGGACGAAGCGGAGCTGCCCGTCGGCGTCCAGCACCCCCGCCGGGCGCGCGTGGTCCAGGCCGAGCGGCCCGAACAGCGCGGCGCCGCGGGCCATCGGGTCGGGCAGGTAGGGGAGCGCCAGTCGCGTCTCCCTGTGGACGACGTAGCCGCCTGAGCCGTTGTCGCCGGTCGTGACCGTCTCGATGGTGCCTGGGTCGTCGACCGGGACCTCCTGCCCGGTGGCGATGTCGACGATCCCGGTGTCGGTGAGCCGCCCACGCTCCTTGCGGGCGACGTTGTAGGTCTGCCGGAACGCGATCCCGGTGCCGAACGAGGCGTCGAACATGCCGTGGGTCTCGGCGGTCGTCTGCGAGATCTTGGGCGGGACGACGTGACGCTCGCACGTGGGCGAGTAGGCCTCGGCGTGCGGCCGGCGCTGGCGCACCAGCGCGGTCAGCTCCTCGGCCTCCTGCTCGGTGCCCATGATGCCGCGGCTGCGGATGACCAGCCGCTCCTGCGCCTCGCCCTCGCCGAAGCGGGCCCTTGGCACCAGCACGGGCGAGACCACCGGGTCGAAGCGCCGGTAGGTGAACTCCTCGGCGGCTGACGGAAGGACGGGCGGGTCCAGGCCCAGCAGCGGGAGCGTTTCGAGCAGGGCGGTGGCGCCGTCGACGGTGAGGCCGTTGCCGGCAAGGTCCACGGTGCGCACGCGAAACTGGTACTCCCGGCCGTAGCGCAGCCGCGGCAGCGAGCCCGGCTCGGCCTGGTAGGACACGTCGAGCTGCGGGAACCCCTCGGGCGCGGTGTTGGTGAAGCGGGCAGGTCCGTCGTCGGTGATTGTCCTGCCCGGGCGGGGGGCGGCCAGGCTCCAGCCGTCCCAGGTGGCCAGCGACTCGTGGACGTAGACCTCGGCCCTCGGGTCGGGGGTGATCCCGTCGGCGCCGACCGGTTGGGTGACGGCGTGCTGGACGGCGCCCTCGTCGTGGACGGTCACGGTCCTGGGGCCGCCGGCGTGCTCCCTGAAGACGTACGTGCCGACCCGCTGGTGCAGCGTGCGCCAGGCGTCGGAGTGCGGGTCCAGCACATCGATCCGGTAGCCGCGGGTGAGGTCCTGCGCGAACAGGACCGGCGGCCGGTCGGGGGTCATCGTGGCATTGGCATCCGTCGCCTTGAGCACGCGCCCCATGAGCCGGCGCCCGTGCCGCTCGCGCGCGATGCTGACCCCGCTGGTACGCATCACCGGCATCGCGCCGCTCTGGTCGTCGTCCTCCCCCGCGCTCGAGCTGCCGGCGAGCGCGGTGACGAACTTCAGGCCGCCGCCGTGGACGTCGAGCTGGACGAGCTCGAACTGCGCCTCCCGCCGCAGGTCGAGCAGGCCGTGGAGGTTGTCAGGGCTGTCAGGGTCGTTCGCCGCCGAGAAGAAGCGGTCGCCTTCAAGGATGTAGGCGGTGCACGGGCTGATCGAGGTGCCCGCCAGTGGCGAGGGGAAGCTGGCCATGACCTGGAGCTGGCCGGCGACCGGCTGCCCGCTCGCCGACTGCGGGATGCTTCCCGCTGGGATCTCCAGGTCGATGACCAGGCCGAGCATCCGCATCAGGGCGGGGTGGTCAGCGAGCAGGGTCATGCCCCTGTGGAAGTCATACGCCGGCAACGGGAGGTCCGGGAGCGGGGCCTCCTCGGGCTCCTCCGCCGCGAGCGTCGAGAAGGCCGGCCCCGTGGCCGGCCCGCGCGCGAAGGCCACCAGCCGGGCAAACTCGGGGACCGTCGAGCCGACGGGATCGGCGGCCAGACCGGGCATGCTGCTGGCCTCGGGGATTACCTCCACGACCGTCCCTGGAGTCTGCTCGGCGAGCGCCCGGGCGTGCGCGATCGCCGCCCCGACCCGGTCGGTGAGGTTGGTCACGCCGTCGGGCCGGAACATCCTGGTCGCCAACCCGGCAAGGACCTGTTGCAGGCTGTCGGCGTCCATCTCCTCCGGAGCCTGGTCCGGGTCCACGACCTGCTCGTCGATCGGGTCGAAGGCGAGGAGCATCGGGATGGTGTTGCCCATGTCGAGCAGGCTCGGGCCGTCGGGCGGCGCCTCGGCGGCGAGGTCCTGGTAGCTCTGCTTGAGCTGTGCGTGGATGGCCGAGACCGAGTACGAGCTGACCGCCCGGCCCGCCATGTCGGTGGGCTGGTGGGACTCCACGGGTGTGGACGGGCCGAACAGCGCCTTCCACAGGTCCGCGTCGGCCGGCGGGGTCACGATCGCGGCCGGCACCGGCTCGCCTGGTGGCTCCTCCGGCGTCCGCCGCGCCACCACCGAGAACGAGACCTGCCCGGCTTGCAGGGTCGTCGGCCAGTCGAGGAAGTCGGGGAACTCCGCCAGCGTCGGGTTGGGCTCGTCGCTGAACAGGCGGGGCGACACGAACACCGACAGCCGCAGCCGCCGGTCCGCCACCTCGCCGGTGATGCCGTTGGGCAGCGCCGTCCAGATGACCGTCTGGTCAGCCATGCCGTCCCCCCGTGCTCATGCGAACGCTCGGCAGTACGTCTCCCAGTCGTCCTCGCCGACCAGCTCCTCGAAGGACGGGTCGGCGGGGTCGGCCTTGAACCACTTCTCGTGACTGAGCGTCACCGAGGTCGTGAACATCAGCAGGTGCACGGCCACGACCACGGCGGCCCGCCCGCCGATCAGCGCGGGCGGGCCGGTGCGGTAGGTCATCGTGATGTAGATCTCGAAGGAGATGCCGGCGATGCCGAGCAGCTCGACCGCGCCGCCGACGCGGAGGTAGGCCGAGAAGTCGATCGTGTCCGGCCTGCCGTTCTCCCCCTTCTTGAGCCCGAAGTAGAAGCCCGCCATGACGTGGGCGTTCGCGCTGACGATGCCGAGGCCGACGGTGACGTTGGCGCCGAGCTCGATCGAGGCCTCAAGGCGCCTGATCCCGTCGGTGTCCACCTCGAGGGCGAAGAAGCCCGCCCCGGCGATCCCGGAGACGCTCACAAGGAACGGGTGCGCCCGGTCGGAGAACGCGAGCCGCAGGGCTGCCGGCCGGTTGACGAAGGGCAGCACGATGCCGGCCGACACCGCCACGTTCTCCAGGCTGAACATGCCGACGCCCGCGACGGGGATCCCGAGGGTGTACTGCGCGGTCACTCCTTCGGGCGTCACCCGCAGTGCGGGCGGGTCGCTGAACCCGTCGGCGGGCAGGACCCGGGCGAGCTCGTTGAGGAACGCCAGCTGGTTGCGCAGCTCCAGGCGCACGCCCTGGACGTCCACGTCGAGCTTCTTGCCGTCCTCGGCGTGGAAGTGCACCAGGTCGATGGCGACGCGGACGACCTGGGCGAAGTCCAGGGCGAAGCCGGTGAGCCTGCCGTCGACCACGACCCGCGCCTTGCCGCCTGGCTTCGCCGGCAGATGCATGTTCGTGCGCAGCGTCAGGACGGTGGTGCCGCCCTGGTTCGCCTTCAGCGGCCCGAAGCCGTCCGGCTTCAGCGGCGGCTTCCACTCGAAGGTGATGTCGACGCCGTCGGGCCCCTCCTTGTGCGTCAGCCCGGGGAGGTCGGCGAGGTCGAGGATATCGCCGATGATCTCCCGCAGCTTGATGCCGCCGAGCAGGGTCGCCTCGCCCAGCGCCTGGGAGAACAGCTTGGCCGGGTCGAAGTTCCCGGCGAGGACGTCCTGGAGCCCGTCGGGGACCACGCCGAGCGAGCGCGACAGCCCCTGGATGCTGAGGTTGGGCTTGACCAGGCCGCCCGCCAGTTCGGTCGGCAGGTTCAGGTCAAGCGGGTCGCGCAGTTGGGCGAAGACCTGGCCGGCCGTCCGCTCGGGGTCGAGCAGGTCCAGCTCCTTGGGCGGCACCGGCGCGTGCGCGCCCACCAGGCGGTCGACCGAGGGCACCCTGACCAGCGCCTTCTCGACGAAGGGGAGGAACGGCGTGGCGAGGCCCGGCACGTCCTGATGGGCGAAGCTGAACGCCTGGACCGGCAGTGAGGTGGCCTTGGGGGCGGGCGCGTTCGGCGCCAGCGCGACCGGCTGGCTGCGAAGGTCGACCGTGCTGAGCGCCTGCCTGTACTCCGAGATGGCGCTGCCCGGTTCGTCGAGGAGCGCGGAGATCCGCCTGGCGTCGTTGTCGGTGACGAACACCAGGGGCATCTGGATGTCGACCCGGTTGCCCTCCCAGTCCTCGCCGACGACGTGGAAGCGGTACGGCTCGCCCTGGACCTTGGGGACGAACGACACCTCGGGCGAGGCGGCGAGGCTCGGCGTCGCCCCGTCCGGGTCCTCCAGGCTCGGCGTCACGGTGGTCTCCATCGTGACCTGGCGTAGCGGCAGCTTGGCGTCGTTGGCGTGGCTGGAGCTGAACTGCCCGTAGTCCCGGACGGGCTCGCGCACGGCCACCTTGAAGACCGTCTGCCACAGGAACTCGGTCTCGGTCCCGGGTACGAGCTTGCGCTCGATGACCTGCTCGATGACGGCCTTGTGCCCGAGCGGGTACAGGAACCCCCGCTTGACCTTGCGCACGTACTGGTCACGCCCTTGGGCGACGACGTGGCGCCAGCCGATCAACGAGCTGGAGGGCCAGATCTCCCGGATCCTGTCGGGCCCGGGGCGATCCGGGTCGGGGAAGTCCCAGTCGCCGCGCAGGTCGGTCCAGCCGCCCAGGGCCGACAGCCTGAGGTGGGTGGCGTGCAGCGGCGGCGGGTCGTACGGGACCTCCTCGCCCTGCGGCAGGCCCGGACCGAGCCGCGTGATCGTCTGGGTGAAGTCCGACGACAGCATCACGATCGAGCCGCGCTCGTCGTCGTCGAGCGGGGACCCGAGCGTGTCGGTGGCGGGCTGGAACATCCTGGGCTGCCACACCGCGCGGATCGTCGGCAGGCGCGTCTCGTCCACCCGGCCGTCCTGTCTGACCCCGAGCCGGGTGTGCCACACCTCGGCCACCTCGACCTCGAGCTCGCCGATCTCGTGGACGACCGCGTCGACCGCGTGCGCCCAGCCGGCGCTCGCGTCCGGGCTCAGCACGAGGCGGCGGGGCAGCTCGATGGCGGTCTGGGTCGGCGTCGGCTCGGCGGGTCCGGGCCGCTCGGGCCCGGGGAGCTGGGCGACGGCAGTGGCGGTCACGTTCAGGGTGTGGCCGGCCCAGTCGAGCAGGCCCTCCAGGGTGAACGGCAGCGTCTCCAGGTCGTCGGCGACCCGGAACGCCAGCCGGCTCGGGCTGGCCATGATCGAGCCCACGGTCCCGATGCTGTCGATCAGGAAGCGCTCGGCGACGTGCTGAGGCGCGAGGTTGACGACCACGAACGCGGGCTGCCCGGCGGTCACCTTCGTCAGGCGCGGGGCCTGCCCCTGCGGCCTGTCGAGCCGGAAGTTGAAGAAGTCGAAGCTCAGCGAGAGCAGGTCGTCGGCGCGCAGGACCGACGCGCGGAAGTCGCTCATGGGATCGGCAACGAGACGTCGAAGCAGGCCGACTCGCCCCGCAGGGTGACGACGTCGCGGTCGCCGTCCATGGCGGCCAACACCCAGGTGCCCCCGACGAACTGCGGGTCGGCGGCCATCAGAACGTCTTCCTGCAGTGCACGGTCCATTCCTTCGTGTCCAGGACCTCACCCCCGTTGGGCCGGTCGATCACCTGCGCCCGGACGAGGCCTTGGCCTCAGCAGGCGCGCATTCTTCGCCCCCGCCGACCGCCGGCCACTGGTCCGGGGCGATCGGCCGCGGATAGTTGTCCATGACCCCGTCGTGCACCATGTCGTAGGCGAGGTACTCCGGCGCGAGAGGTTTTTGGACGAGGACGTCACGGCGGGCGTCATAGCCGACGTAGCTGTCACCCTTGAAGAGATCGACGGTCTTCGCGGTCACAGACATCCCCCCCTGCTGGCCGGAAGCGATCTCAGGATGCTCGGGCTGCGTTCGGCCGAGGCACCCTACGACATCGAGCTCCTTGCCGGACTGTTCGGCGAGCACGCGTCCGCGGGTCCAGGCCGGTTCGGGATGCTGAACGCCACGGGAGCTCCGTACGAGCGTGTGTTACGGACATTCCGAGCTGTGGAGCATCGAGTCTAGTCAGCCCACCTGGCAGCGTCCATGCGGGTGGACGGTCGCCGGCCGTGACCCGGTGTGAACGCCACGTTGGTGGCACGGCGGCGACAGACATCTACCGGCCGCGAGGCCTGAGCTGTGGACGGGGCGGCCAGCCCCCAGGTCGGTCAGCAGATGCTCCAAGAACAGTCCTGGGATGGCGTCGCCCCGCAGCGCCGCCGTCACTCAAGTCCCTGGCTGCGACCGAACACCAGCAGGTCCCAAGTGTTCCGGGTTGCGCTGGCGATCAGCGCCGCGCTCCCGGCGGCCAGCAGGTACAGGCCGGATGGCTGGCGGGCGACGACGGCCACGCCGCCCACCACCAGCAGCAGAAACCAGCCAATCGGCAGCAGGACGGGAACCGCCAGGTCCCTGATCGTCAGGGATGGCTCACGTGCCCGCCGCGCTCGCCGCAGGGTGGTGATCGAGTCATTGAGCCCGACCACAGCAACCGCCAGGACCGCGATCCCGGGCAGGACCGGCGGCCGGTAGGGCACCAGCATGCCCAATGACAGCAGCAGGACGTAGATGAGGTTGATCAAGGCCTGGCTGCCAAGCCCGAGGACCGGGACCCCGGGTGCCTCGGCCCGCTCAAGATGGAGCGAGAGGGCGATGAAGACCAGCCCAAGCAATACCGCCGCCGCGCCGGCGACCGCCAGGTAGAACTCGCGCCACTGGCCGACCTGTTGTTCGAAGCCCATCGGCGAAGCTAACCACGGCTGGAGCGTGAGGTACCGCTAGCGGCACAGGGTGTCGAGCGCACCAGGGCAAGTGGTGGAGCCATGCCAGGAACCGTCCGGCCAGCTCCCTCCACCCTGGGTGTGGCGGGAGAACGAGGCTCCCACCACGAGGGCCGCTCGCCGGCTGGTTCCAGGCCAGTCGCGGTAAGTCTTACTCCGCCTTGCGGACCTCTACTGGGCCTTGGGTGTCGCCTCGACGGCGCTCAGGATCAGCCGCGTCACGGCCTCCGGCTGCGACACCATGGACGCGTGCGAGGCCGCCACCTCGGCGGGCCCGAGGGCGTGGCGTACCCGACCCCGCTCCACAGTCGCTGGGTCGCCGCCATCACCTTGGCCGTCTCGGGGTCGACGTCGGCGGCGAACGCCGCGGGGGAACGCCTCACGATCCAGGTTCAGGTCCACCCCCTCGCTCCGTCCGGGTTGGTGAACGACACTGGTCGGAACGGGAGATGGTCCCCAGCAGGGCGCCAGGTAGGCGGCGCGCCGGTCAGTTGGCGCAGGGGTTGGCCCAGCCGATGGCGGTGAACCCGCGGTCGCTCCGCAGGCGTGCGCAGCCAAGGCAAGCGAACCTCTGTTGGTGTGGGTTGCTACCAGTTGCCGATCGCAGCGCAGGTCAACCTGGGCCACTCTGGTCCAGGCGGATGGGTCACGCGTCGCCGGCGGTGGCGTTGCGCTATCAGCATGTGATGGCCGTCCGCGACCAGGCCATCGCCGCCGCTCTGGACGAGCTGGTCCAGGCCGCCGCGCCGCTCGTGGGCGCTGACCTGGGGTGTTGGTGGTGGAGATGATGGGACTCGAACCCACGACCCCCTGCTTGCAAAGCAGGTGCTCTTCCAGCTGAGCTACATCCCCACGCTGACCTGCGGTTTCGCGTTCAACCGTACCTCACGAAGGTAGCACAACGCTCCGCCGGCACCACGACACCGGCGCGGCGGCAGCGGGATCCATCAGGGGTTGCCGCAAGTGGCGTCGAGACCGACCTGATGCGGTTGGCGCGCTGGAAGTCCCGGGCGACATTGCAACGCGACGGAGCCTCGGTCGCGGAGCGGAGAGATCAAGGGGTTGGGGGCACAGCGGCGGTATCGGTCGTCTCAGCGCGGATATCGATGCGGACTGATGCCGACGTCCCGCCGCCCGGCTCCGGGTTGAACACCGTGACCTCCAGGACGCCAGCTTCCAACAGGTCCTCCTTGAGAAGGACCACGGTCAATTCCGTCGAGCTCACAAAGGTCATTGCTCGTTCGAGGACCACATCGGTGTCGAGGCGGCTAATGCGAACCTGCGAGAGCGGGATGAATCCCTCCCCACGCAGGCGGAGCGTCGCGGTGTCGCTCCCTGTGGCGATGGTGGGCGGCTCCACGCCCGCCACCCTTGGCTTGGGGTTGTCGATGCTGTCTTTCCGCTGGGCGTCGCCATGGCCGGGAGCGGTGCGAAATGCCGTCGTGAAGACCTCATCGAGCTTGTCGGTTGCCTGCTTCGAGAACATGCCGACCAACCCGGCCAGTGCGGCGATTCCGAATGGGTTGACCGTCTGATTGGTTGCGTCAGCGGCCAAGAGCCCACCCCGGACGGCAAAGTAGAACACCAGGGCAAGTGCGATGCCGATGAGAACGCGGAGGATGTACCACCACAGCCAACTCCTGACCAGGCGGCGGTTGCCCGCGTAGTCCGCGAAGGATGTTGCGGCATGGACATAGCCGCCGAGGGCGCTCGCGACGATCACGAGCACGATCAGCGCCGTCCCGGAATTGACCGAGATCCCGAAGATGATCTCGGCCTTGGCCTGCCCGTTGTCCTGTTGCGTCGTCTGTTCGACCGCAGGCCACACCGTGAAGAGCGCTACCGCCAGGATGAGCCCAAGCAGCAGCATGAAGATGCCAAGGAGCGCCGTGCCGAGCGGGCCGACCGGCCGTGACTCAGCCAGGAGCGGCGATGACCCTGGGGCAGAAACCGTGGGCCGAGAAGGCTCGAGCTCAGAAGTCACAGCGGGACCTCCCGACTGGTGGGTGCATGCCGAGGATGGCTGACGGCCTCGACGGCAGACGCCCTACTGGTTTGGCTGACGAGGAAATCGGCCACCACCTAGCCCCCCACAGGTGTCTAGCGCCTGCTGGTCGGTGGGTAGTATGCACCATTCGGCCGCCGTGCTACAGCCCCGCCACGGAAAGCGGACACAGGCAGTGAGGACGATCGCCGAACTCGGATAGCTGCGATCTGGTGGTCTTGAGGCGTCGTCACCAACTTCCTTCGAGCGTTGGGCCCCGTTGTCTACTCGTTGGCTCGCCGAATCAACTCGGGCAGGAATTCTTCCGCACTGGCGTTGATCGTCTCGATCTTCCGCGTCGCCAGCAGCTTGGAGCGAACCGCATCGAAATATCCAACGGCATACGCCCTTCGAGCCCACTCCCCCCTCTGACGACGGATGTGGTTAAGAAGGCGGCGAACGTGTTCGTCGCGCAGACTGTGGCCGACGAACAGCACCGTGTTGTTGTAGAACAACTCCCCCACCCGATTGAGCATCATGGGATGTGTGTCTGGATAGCTCTCATAGTCGTCAGTGGTGGCGACGATGGTCAGCGGGTGATCAATCGTCCCGTGGATCTTGAGGAGGTTGTGTTGGTCCCAACTGAAATTGGGGACGTCCGCTTCACTGGACAGGACCTGCCTGCCCTGGTCGACCTGGTCGTACGCCTTCTCGAACAGGAGGTCCCAGTTCGTCGTCACGATGAAGCGAAACGGCCTGACCGCGACCAGATGGCTCTCAAGAGGTGCCACGTTCTGCGGTATCAGGGCTGCGATCCTGTTCACGAGTGTGTTCCGATCGGTGATCGCCACGTATTCGTCAGCCACATCCTCGAAGCGACGCCAGCTCGGGTCATAGCCAGGGAAGTCTTTCTGAATATCCCGGGCAAGCGCCTCACGCAGATCGACGGCCGCGGCCCGGGTCGCGCCTACTGAGATCCCAGCACCAGCGAAGAGCACAGCCTTTCGTTCTTGCACAGCAGTGATCAGTGCATTAGGAACAGACCAATCCGCCATGCTTCCGCCTCCTGCTAGATGGGACAATCCCACTCGAAGCTGGGAGCTTACGCTCCCTTCAGGCCTGGAACCGAACCGCATGAGCCGGCATCTGTACCGTGGCGTCAGGGCAGACCCGCTGGTCCGCGTCCTGGGCTACCGGAGCAGCGCGGCCGCCTCGGCCGCTGAGGGGCGGGCGCCCAGCGCCTCCAGGCGGTCGTGGGCGACCCGCAGCACGGCCTCCCCCTCCGCGCCGCCGATCCCGGTGAGGCAGCGACCCTGGCCCAGCAGGGCCAGGGCGTGTTCCAGAACCTGGGGGTACTTGCCCCATCCGTCGGCGGCGTCGGCGAACAGCGCTGCCGCCCCCTCCAGCTCGCCCCTCGACTCGGCCAGGACCGCGGCGGCGGTGGCGGCGGCCAGGCGGTACCTGGTGGCGCTGGGTTCGGCGGCGGCGATCAGGTCGCGGGCCAGGGCGGGGGCGGGGGCGGCGGCGATGCGGACCATGTCGGCGACGTGCTGGCCGAGGAAGCGGTGGCCGCCGGCGCGGTCGGTGGTGAGCTGGGCGGCCTCGGTGACCAGGGTGAGGGCGGCGGGGCGGTCGCCGGCGGCCTGGGCGACCAGGGCGGCGTTGACCAGGGCGGGGACGAGCTGCTGGAGGTCGTCGATCTCGCGGGCGCGGGGGAGGACGCGGGCGCTGAGGTCGCGGGCGGCGATCAGGTCGCCCCGCCAGGCGAGGATGAGGGTGAGGTAGCGGCGGCAGCCGATGGCCAGGTAGTCGCCGCCGTGGGCCAGGTCCCAGGCGATCGCCTCGTCGGCCAGGGTGACGGCCTCGTCCCAGCGGCCGAGGTCGAGCAGGGGGCCGAGGGTGGAGGCGCGCAGCCACATGGCGGCCTCGCTCTGGCCGCGGCGCTCGGCGAAGTCGATGCCCTCCTCGCAGAGAGCCATGGCGGCCTCCGGGCCCTCGACCAGCCACACCGGCTCGGCCAGGTTGTTGTAGAGGACGGCGGTGTCGTAGCCCGAGCCGAGCTCCAGGCCGAGGGCCAGGCCGGCGCGGAGGTCGTCCATGCCGCCGAAGTCGCCCAGGTCACAGCGGGCCGTCCCGCGGGCGTCGAGGGCCCGGGGGCGGATGCGGGGCAGGCCGCCCAGGTCGTCGGCCAGGGCCAGGGCCTTGTCGGCCCATTCCAGGGCCTCGCCGGCGTGGCCGGAGACGACCCGGTCGGCGGCCATGCGGACATAGGCCGAGGCCAGCTCGGCCCCGGGGGGCTCGCGCTCCAGCAGCTCGATGGCCTCGGTGAGGACGGCGTTGGCCCGGCGGGTGTCGCCCTGGTTCCAGTAGACGGTGGCCAGCCGGCCAAGGGTCGCCCCCAGGACCTGGGTGTCGCCCTGGCGGCGGAGGTCGGCGATGGCTTCCTCGTAGACGGCGACCGCCTCGGGGTAGTCGCCGGACTGGAAGGCCACCCGGCCGGTCCGGACCAGCAGGTGGGGGCGCTCGGGGTCCTTGGGCTGGCCGAGCTCGACGGCCTGGCGGTAGTAGGCCCGGGCCCGGTCCAGGTCCAGGTTGATGGTCCGGTCCCCGGCCAGGATCAGGAACCGCCGGGTCGGCTCGACCAGGGCGTCGATCCGGTCCTGGGACTCCCGGGCCGCCCGCGCGTAGGCCAGCGCCTGGCCGTAGTGGTGGGCCACCACCTCGGCCAGGTCCCCCACCCGCTCGCCGGCCACCTGCTCGACCCACTCGGCCACCGCCTGGTGGCGGCGGGCCCGGCCGGCCCTGGGGATCTGGGCGTAGGCCACGTCCCTGACCAGGGCGTGCCAGAACACGTACTCGTCCTGGTGCTGGACCGAGGAGGTCCGGGCCCGCTGCACCAGCTGCTTGCGCTCCAGCTCGGCCAGCCCCGCCCGGACCGCGTCGGGGCCAGACCCGTTCATGGCCGCCACCGCCCCCGGCCAGAAGACCCGGCCGACCACGGCGGCATCCTGGACCATGGCCCGGACCTCGGGGGCGAGGGCGTCCAGACGGGCGGCGATCAGCCCCTGCACGGTCTCGGGGACGGGGATCTCAGGGATTGCGGTGACCTGGTTCTCGGCTTGGCCCTCGACCTGGTTCTCGGGGACCAGGCCCTGGTCGGCCAGATGCCGGGCGAACTCCTCGGCGTACAGCGGGTTGCCGCCAGCCCGGTCCAGCAGGAGGGCCTGGACGCCGACGGGCAGCACCAATCGGCCGACCAGGGCGGCCACCAGCAGGGCCGTGTCCAGGTCGGACAGCGCTCCCAGCCGCATGAGCGTCGCGGCCGGCCCGGCCTCGGCCCAGGCCGGGGAGCGCTCCAGCAGCTCCGGGCGGGCCGTGGCCACGATCAGCAGGGGCAGGCCGGAGGACCGCTCGATCAGGTGCTGGAGGAACTCGAGCATGGCCGGGTCGGCCCAGTGCAGGTCCTCGACCACCAGCACCAGCGGGTGGCTGGCCGCGATCGCCTCGACGAACCGGCGCCAGGCGGCGAACAGCTCGGCCCGCTCTGGCTTGACCGCGTCGGGGTCGGCGATGCCGAGCAGAGGGGCCAGCCGGGCCCGCAGCCACTCGCCCTCCGAGGGGTCGGCGACCAGGGTGGCCACCGCCGCCTGGAGCTTGGCCTGTACATGGGCCGCTGGGTCGGACTCGAGGATCCCGGCCTCGGCCTTGACGATCTCGCCAAGGGCCCAGAACGTGATCCCGTCCCCGTACGGCAGGCAGCGGCCCTGGCGCCAGGTGACCAGCTCGGAGCGGTCGTCCACGTGGGCGGCGAGCTCGGCGACGAACCGTGACTTGCCCACGCCTGGTTCACCGACCACCGTGACCAGTCGCACCGACCGCTCGCCCACGGTCCGCTCGAACAGGTCCTTGAGCAGGCCCAGCTCGGCCTGGCGGCCCACGAACGGGGCACCGGTGCGGCGGACAGCCTCGAGGCCGGTGCGGCTGCGGGCCCCGAGCAGGCGCCACACCGGCACCGGGTCGGCCTTGCCCTTGACCCGCACCGGGTCCAGCTCCTGGTAGTCGAACCGCCGGCGGGTCGCCCGGAAGGTCGCCTCCCCCACCACCACCCCGCCCACCGGGGCCACTCCCTGCAGCCGCGAGGCGGTGTTGACCACGTCGCCGACGACGCCCTCGGTCTGCCCGGCCGCCCCCTGGCGGACCAGGGCCTCGCCGGTGGTGACGCCGATGCGGACGGCCAGGTCGAGGCTGGCGTCCTGGTTCAGCTCCTCGATGGCCGCCAGCATGCCGAGCGCGCAGCGGACGGCCCGCTCGGGGTCGTCCTCGTGGGCCACCGGGGCGCCGAAGACGGCCATGACCCCGTCGCCGATGAACTTGTCCAGGGTGCCGCCGAGGCGCTCGATCTCGGCCCGCTGGCGGGCGTGGTAGGGGCGCAGCAGGGCGCCGACGTCCTCGGGGTCGGCCTGGTCGGAGCGGGCGGTGAAGCCCACCAGGTCACAGAACAGCACCGTGACCAGCCGGCGCTCCTCGGCCGGGGCCCGGGCGGCCGCGAGCGGCGCACCGCACGCCCCGCAGAACCGGAAGCCCCCCGGGTTGTCCTGTCCGCAAACTGCGCACCGCGGCATGGAGGCAGTCTACGGGCCCGCCGCCGGCCGCGGCGGCCGCCCGCCCTCCGCCCGCCCGTCAGCTGGTGGGGACGGCCGAGGGCGGGGTCGGGGCGGAAGCCTCGTGCCAGATGCCCTCGTCGATCTCGGCCTTGCGCTGGTTGCGGCGCACCAGCCAGGTGGCCACGCCGGCCAGGGCGAGCAGCACGGCCAGCTTGCGGCCGCGGCCCGAGCGGCGGCCGCCCTCGGCCGCGTCGTCCTTGGTGACCTGGTCCTCGGCGTCCTCGGCCCGGCGCTTGCGGCCCATCGCTCCTCCTCCGACACGGTTGCGCTGGCGGGCCCGAGTCTAGCCCGCCCGGCGGCTCCGCGTGGGGCGGCGGTCGCCGGGCGGCCCTCAGCAGAGGTCGAACTCGCCCTCGCGGACCCCGCCGACGAACGCCGCCCACTCGGGGCTGGTGAACACCAGCACCGGGCCGGCCCGGTCCTTGGCGTCACGGACGACCACCCGGTCCTCCAGGATGGCGACCTCGACGCAGCCGTTGAGGTCGCACAGGGAGCTGGTTCGCCAGGCGGTGGCGGGGAGGTCCTGCATGCGGGCTCCGTTCTCGCGGCGCGTCGTCCCGCCGCAACCTAGCCCGGGAGGCCTAACGGCCCGCTAACGCCCGCGCCCGCTCGGGCCGGCCGGCAAGGACCGCGGCCGCCATCGCCCGGGCGCTGGCCGCGGCCCCTGGCTGGCGGTCGACCACGGCCACGGCCGTGGCCCCGTCGAGCAGCATGTGGAGCTGCAGGGCGGCCTGGTCGGGCGACCGCACCCCGGCGGCGGTGGCGAGGTCCCGGAGCAGGTCCCGCAGGGCGGCACGGTGCGCGGCGACGGCCGCCTGGGCGGGGTGGCCGGGCCAGGCGCGGAGCTCGGTGGCCACATTCGCCACGTACGACCCGCGGAAGCCCTCGTCGGCGAACCACTTCTCGAGGGCGTCCCAGAGGGCCTCCAGGCGCGCCCCGGCGTCGTCGTCGGCCCGCGCGGACTCGCCCTCCAGCCAGCCCAGCCACTGGCCGCTCCAACGCTCGACGGTGGCCGCGACCAGCGCGTCCTTGCCGCCGAAGTGCCGGTAGAGGGTCATCGGGGCGACGTCGGCCTCGGCGATGATCCGGTCGACGGCGGTGGCGTTGATGCCCTCCTCGGCGAAGAGCCGGGTCGCCGCGTCCAGGATCCGCTCACGTGGCCTGGTGGCTGCCATGACTCCTCCCCGCGAGAGACGGTAGAGAATGGTCTCTCTTGCGCGAGTGTGAAGGAAGCCGACAAACTCTGCAAGTATGCAGAATGCACTGCTGCGGGAGCCCTGATGACGACCCGGACCCCGACCGGCCGGCGGCGGCGCCTGGGGGCCGAGCTGCGGCGGCTCCGGGAGGAGGCCGGGCTGACCATCGACCGGGTCGCCGAGGCGCTGGAGTGCTCCCCGTCCAAGGTCTCACGCATCGAGACCGGCCAGGTCAGCGCCACCCCGCGTGACGTCCGGGACATGCTCGGGCTGTACCGGGTCGACGACGCCCGGCTCGAGGCCATGGTCCAGGTGGCCAGGGAGGCGCGCCAGCGGGGCTGGTGGCAGAAGTTCGTCGACGTGCCCGACGGCGTGCCCGCCTACGTCGGCCTGGAGGCGGCCGCGACCTCGATCGACGTCTACATGTCACTGATCGTGCCTGCTCTGCTCCAGACCCCCGACTACGCCAGGGCGGTGATCGCCGCCGTCCGGCCCGACCTGCCCGGGAGCGAGCTCGACCGCCGGGTCGAGCTGCGCCTGCGCCGCCAGGACCTGCTCGACCAGGAGCACCCGCCGGTCATGCGGGTCCTGCTGGACGACACCGTGCTGCGGCGCCCGGTGGGCGGGCCGGCGGTCATGGCCGCCCAGCGGCGGCGGCTGCTGGACGACGCCGCCCGGCCGGCCGTCACCATCCAGGTGCTGGAGGTCGGCGCCGGGGCGCATGCCGGCATGGACGGGCCGTTCACCATCTTCGGCTTCCCGGCACCGGCCGAGCGCGACGTGGTCGCCCTGGACAGCGCGGCCGACGCCCTCTACCTGGAGGGCCCCGAGGACGTGGCCCGCTACCGGCGGGTGTTCGAGCTGCTGCTGCCGGCGGCCCGTTCGCCGGAGGACTCGGCGGCGATCATTCGTCCCTGAGGTCGAACTCGCCGCCACGGACCCCGCCGAGGAAGGCGTCCCACTCCGCGGCCGTGAACTCCAGCACCGGGCCCCTGCCCCGCTGCTTGGAGTCCCGCACCGCGATCCGGTCGCCGACGACCGCCACCTCGACGCACCCGTTGGTGGTGCTGAAGGTGCTCTTGCGCCACTCGACCCGCGCCTGGTCCTCCACCGCTCGCCCAGCCCCCTCCCGTCACCCCGGCCCCTCCGGCCGGTCGTCGACCGGGGATCCAACCCCAAAGCCGGCCGCACACGCAACGCGAACGTCACCAACCGACAATCCGGCGGCAACACGGCCCAACTAGGATCGATCCCATGAACATGACCCCGCGACTGGAGGGGATGCACGCCGCCACCGCCAGCACCACCGGCTGGATCGAGGCGGCGTCCGAGGGCGGCCCACCGTGCCTGTTCTGCGGCGACCCGGCATGGCGCTACAAGCCGCTCAACGAGGGCACCCTGACCAGCCTGCGCAAGCTGTGGTGGTGCCGCCCGTGCGAGACCACCTGGGTCGCCTGACCCGGGCCGGGCGCTAGCAGCAGCGCTGGCCGGGCCGGACCTCCAGCCGGTCCATGCGGCGGCACTCGAACTCCCGCCGCGACAGCACCGCCTTGCCCGGATGGTTCCGTCGCTGGTGGGCCAGGTAGTGGTCGTAGGCGTTCTCCCCCAGCACCTCGCGCACATACCAGAGGACGCCGGTCACCGCCCGGCGGACGCGGGTCGTCACCCGGCTCCCCCGTCATCGGGCGCTCCGGCCGAGCGGCCGCGGCGGGCGCCGACCGGCTCGGCCGTCCGCAGCTCGGCCTGGCGGGCCCGGTCCTCGGCGGTCGGGAACAGCCCCGAGGGCGCCCACAGCTCGGACTCCTCGTACGGGGCCTCGGCCAGGACGGGCTCGCGGCGGCCGCCGAGGGTCTGCCACCAGACCCGGGCCGCGTCGACGATGACCACGATGATCAGGCCGGCGAACAGGATCGAGAGCACGCCGTCGACGGTCGAGTTGGTGACGATCTGGGCGACGTCGTCCAGCGACTTGGCCGGAGGGATGACCTTCCCGGCGTCCAGGGCCTGCTGGTACTTGTCGCGCTGGGCGAAGAAGCCGATCAGGGGGTCGCTGGAGAAGATCTTGTACCAGCTCGCCGACAGGGTGACGGCCGCGTCCCAGGCGAGGGGGACGGCGGTCACCCAGGCCCACTTCACCCGTCCCGACTTGATCAGGATGGTGGTGGCCACGGTCAGGGCGACGGCCGCCAGCAGCTGGTTGGCGATCCCGAACAGCGGGAACAGCTGGTTGATCCCGCCGAGGGGGTCGGTGACCCCGACCCACAGGAAGTAGCCCCACGCCGCGACCACGACCGCGCTGGTCGCGTACACGCCAGGCCGCCACGAGGGCCGGCTCATCGGCTTCCAGACGTTGCCGATGGTGTCCTGGAGCATGAACCGCCCGACCCGGGTGCCGGCGTCCACCGTGGTCAGGATGAACAGGGCCTCGAACATGATCGCGAAGTGGTACCAGAACGCCTTGAGGGTGTCGCCGCCGAACGCCCCCGAGAAGATCGTGGACATGCCGACGGCCAGGGTGGGCGCGCCGCCGGTGCGGGCGATCAGGGTCGACTCCTGGACCTGCTGGGCGGCCGCCTGGAGCTGGTCGGGGGTGATGGTGAAGCCGAGGTTGGTGACCGCCTGGGAGGCCGACTGGACGGTGTTGCCGACCACCCCCGGCGGCGCGTTCATGGCGAAGTAGAGGCCCTGGTCGAGGATGGAGGCGGCGATCATGGCCATCACGGCCACGAACGACTCGGTCAGCATGGCCCCGTAACCCACCATGCGGACCTGGGACTCCTTCTCGATCAGCTTGGGCGTGGTGCCCGAGGCGATCAGGGCATGGAATCCGGACAGGGCCCCGCAGGCGATGATGATGAACACGAACGGGAACAGCGGGCCGGCGAACACCGGCCCCTTGCCGCTCGAGGCGAACTTGGTCACGGCCTCGTTCTGGAGCACCGGCAGGGTGAACAGGATGCCGACGGCGAGCAGGCCGATGGTCCCGACCTTCATGAAGGTGGACAGGTAGTCGCGCGGGGCCAGCAGCATCCACACCGGCAGCACCGAGGCCGCGAACCCGTAGATGACCAGGCAGGCGACCAGGGTCTTGGGCGAGAGGGTGAACGCCGGGGCCAGGCTGGAGTGGTCGATGACCCCGCCGAGGACGATCGCGGCCAGCAGCAGCCCGACCCCGATGGCGCTGGTCTCCAGCACCCGCCCGGGCCGCAGGACCCGAAGGTAGAAGCCCATGAACAGGGCGATGGGGATGGTCATGGCCAGGGAGAAAGTGCCCCAGGGGGAGTCGGCCAGGGCATTGACCACGACCAGGGCGAGCACGGCCAGCAGGATGATCATGATCGCGAACACCGCCACCAGGGCGGCCGCCCCGCCGAAGGGACCGATCTCCTCGCGGGCCATCTGGCCGAGGCTCTTGCCGTCGCGCCGCATGGAGAAGAACAGGATCACCATGTCCTGGACGGCGCCGGCGAAGATCACTCCGAAGATGATCCACATCGTCCCTGGCAGGTAGCCCATCTGGGCGGCCAGGACGGGCCCGACCAGCGGACCGGCCCCGGCGATGGCGGCGAAGTGGTGGCCGAACAGCACCCGCCGGTCGGTCGGCTGGAAGTCCTGGTCGTTGTCGAGCCGTTCGGCCGGCGTGGCCCTGGTGTCGTCCACCCCGAGAACCCGGTTGGCGATGAACCGGGCGTAGAAGCGATAGGCGATCGCGTACGAGCATAGGGCGGCCACGACCAGCCAGACCGCGTTGACCGACTCCCCCCTGGCCAGGGCAAGGATGCCCCAGGCGATCGCCCCCAGCAGGGCCACCGCGGTCCAGATGGCGATGCGGCCGGGGGTCCAGCGATCGGTGTCGGGGGTGATGGTGGCGGTCATGTGCTCCTCCCTGGCGCCTGCCCCCCTCCTGCACGTCCATCTGTGCATACCCGCACCGCGGCCGGACTATCTGCTAGGCTGCGGGCCGCACAGGTTCAACGTTTGGCTTTCGTGCGAAGTCGAGCTTGTCCCTTGCCGTCGGCGCCAGGACGGACCGACGTTGATCGTGACCTCCGAGTTGACGGAGGGAGGGACAAGCATCCATGACCGTTGGCACCGTCAAGTGGTTCAACGCCGACAAGGGCTACGGCTTCATCCAGCCTGAGTCTGGCGAGGACGTCTTCGTGCACTTCAGCGCCATTCAGATGAGCGGCTACCGCTCGCTGAACGAGGGCCAGGCCGTCGAGTTCGACGTGGCCCAGGGCCCCAAGGGTCCGCAGGCCGCGAACGTGCGGCCGATCGAGGCCCAGTAGCGCGGCGTTCCCCGTGGCCCCGCCCGGACGGGCGGGGCCGCTGTCGTGTCAGGGCAGGTACACGTGCAGCCGGACCACGACCCCGCCGGGGAAGGACCGCAGCTGGACCAGGTCGCAGAGCTGGTTGACCATCCACAGCCCGCGCCCGCCGTCGCGGTCGAGCGCCGGCCGCTCCCGGCCGACCATCGGGTCCTCGATCCGGCCGGCGTCGCGGACCTCGCACACCAGGGCCCCCTCGTCCTGCCAGATCCGCAGGGTGCCGCGGCCGCCGCCGTGGCGCAGGCTGTTGGTGGCGACCTCGTCGACGGCCAGCACCAGGTCGGCCGTGCGGGCGGGGTCGAGGCCGGCCGCCTCCGCGTGCCCGGACACCAGCTCGCGCAGCTCGGTCAGGGAGGCCAGCTCGAAGGCCAGCGCCGCCGGCGCCGGAGGCGGGTCGGGCAGGGGCACGGCGAACGGCTCGGCCGCCTGCTCGAGGCCACGGTAGGTGGCGCTGCCGATACCGACGCCGCCCTCGGTCACGAACGGGTGGCTGCGCCAGGCCTCCTCCAGCACCTCACAGCCGAGGGCGGTGGTGTCGTACGGGCAGAGCAGCCACCACGCCGGCATGCCGGCGAAGGCCAGGTTGAGCAGGGTCTCGTGGCGCTGGCACTCGACCAGCTCGGCCGGGGTCCGGGCAGCCCAGATGGGCTCGCCGATCCCGCGGGCGCGCCGCTTGGTGACGTCGTTGCCGACCACGAAGTCGCGCCAGGCGGGGATGATCCGGGCCGGGTTGGCCCCGACGTCGGCCATGTCGGCGAAGGCGACCCGGTCGGCGTCGGCGCCGAGGGCCGCCCGGAGCAGCCCGATCCGGGCCGCGCTCACCACCACCAGCACCGGCTCGCCGGCGGCGACCCCCTCGCGGATGAACGGCAGGGTGCCGGCCAGGAAGTCCACCTCGCCGGCGTACAGCAGGGCCTCGTGCCGGAAGGTCTCAGCGATCTGGAGCAACGGTCAACAGCCTCGGACAGCGTGGAGGAGGGATTGGCCAGCCCAGGATAGCCCACGGGGGTCAGGCCCTAACCCTGCTTCCGGATCGAGGTGGAGCCGCCGTCCCAGCCCTCCTCGGTGAGCGTCATCGGTCCAGCCGGCGCAGATCGCCGACCAGCCGTTCCCGCCGCACCGGAGCCGGAAGCGCCGATCCGGAGCCGGCCCGCCGTCCCGCCCGGGCCTGGGCCGGAAGCACCGGCTTCGGTTCGGCCGGCCGATCCGTTCCGACTGGGAGCAGCGGCCCGAGCTCGCCGTCCTCGCACACATGCCCCCTGGTCCAGCCGGCCCCGCACTCCCCGCAGACATGCCGCCGCGGCCAGTGCCTGACCGTCCGCGGCCCCTCGAAGAGCCACTCGGGCAGGAACGGGATCACGAACATCGCGACCAACGCCAGAAGCCCGGCCCACGGAACCGGATTGCGGACCATCACGCCCCACTCCCTTCATTCCCCCCGACCGCTCCCCCGCGCTCCACCGGCTCCACTCCCTCCCCAGGAGAGAGGTTGTTCTCTCTCGTCTGTATCATGGCGGTTCGAGATACTTGACGCAACTGCAGATTGCGATCCCGCTCCGCATCTGCACATAGTCGCCAGACCGACTATCGTTACCAAGCAGACCGACCGCCGGGGAGGATCGCCGTGCCAACCCGCCCAGGTCCCACGGTCCAACGCCGCCGCCTCGGCATCGAGCTCCGCCACCTCCGCGAAGCCGCCGGCAGGACGATCGACGAGGTCGCCCGGGTTCTCGAGTGCTCCGACTCCAAGGTGTCGAGAATCGAGAACGGCCAGGTCAGCGCCTCTCCCCGGGACGTCCGGGACATGCTGGAGCTCTATGGCGTCAGTCCCGAGCGCCGGGAGGAGCTGGTCCAGTTCGCCAGGACCGCCCGCAAACGAGGCTGGTGGGAGGCCTACAGCGAGACGGACGCTGTTCCGTTGGTCGGGCTTGAGGTCGCCGCTCAGCACATCCTCGCGTATGAGCCGGCAGTGGTCCATGGCCTACTTCAGACCGAAGCCTATGCACGGGCACTGATCCGTGCCCACCGCCCGGATATTTCCGCTGAGCAGATTCAGCGCCGGGTCGAGTTCCGTATGGCCCGCCAGGACATCTTCACGACAGATACCCCACCGAAGCTTGAGATCCTCCTCGAGGAATGCGCGGTACGCCGGCCGGTCGGCGGCCTCAAGACGATGCGGGAGCAGCTCCAACACCTTCTCGAGGCCATGGCGCTGCCCACTGTGACCCTTCGGGTACTGCCCCTGAGCGTGGGCGAGCACGCCGGCATGAGCGGTGCGTTCACCGTCTATCGCTTTGCCGAACGAACCGATCCCGACGTGGTGTACCTGGAGCACACCGCGAGTGATCTCTACGTCGAGAGCCCGGACCAGGTCGAGCGCTACAACTCCGCCTTCGCCCGCCTCCGGACCGCCGCCTTGGACCTCGGTGGGTCTGCCTCGTTCCTGGAGGACCTCGCGGAACAGTCGGTCTGACGGGCGAAGCAAGCCGCGCAACAACCCGGACCAGATGCCGCCGATTGCGGGACCGGCCGGAGTCTGAAATGACTGCGCGATTTAGCGCGATCTAGCCTCTCATTCTCTTGAGATCAGAGATTTCTTTGCTGACTTCAGCAACCCTTCGGGCCTACCGTAAATGGATTGAGGAGGCAGGAAGATGGCGTCGCCCACAAAGCAACCGGAACCCGACCCACGCTGCCTCGGTGGTTCGCGATCGGCCTGCTCTTTGCCCTGGATGTAGGCACTTGTGCCGGTATCCTGGTGCTGGCTGTCAGCCCGCGACGTCGGCGGCGGTGACCGCCGGCCCGCGTTGCCGGGAGCCCGCCGAACAGTTGGTTTGCACGAACGAAACAAGGCGCGCATGCTCTGGCCTCAGACGCCGCAATCGTAGCGGCCTCCCCAGGAGCGTGGGCGCCGATGGTCGACTGGTCCGAGGCTGACTGGAGGCGCAGCACGCTCTGCGCGACCGGCAGTTGTGTCGAGGTGGCGATGGCTGGCCGTCACGTGGCTATTCGGGACTCGAAAAGAGATCCCAGGCTCGTCCTGCAGTTCGACAGGAATACTTGGAACGACTTCCTGGCGGGCGTGCGCAATGGAGAGTTCGATCGCCGGTCCTGATTGCCAACGCACGACCCCGATGCGCTATGGTAATTTGCGCTCATCGATCATCCTGAGCAGTCGCTTCTCCGACACCGGGTACGGTGTGCCGAGAGCTTGGGCGAACAAGCTGACCCGTAGCTCTTCGACCATCCAGCGGACCTCCGTGAGGGCCGGATCGGCGCGGCCGGTGGGGGAGCGGTCCAATGCCTCGTGCCAGGTGGTCGTGACCCTGTCGACGGTCTGCATGTGGTCGGTGTCGGCCGCCAGGTTGGCGGGGAGACGGTCGAGGCGGTGGAGGATGGCGCGAACGTAGCGCAGCACGTCGGGGAGGCGGGGGCGGCCGGTGGCCGTGACCCAGCCCGGGTAGACGAGGGCGTCGAGCTGGGCACGGACGTCCTGGACGGCGGGGGAGAAGGCGGGGTTGGCCAGCTCGACCAGGCGACCCTCGACCTCACCGGCCACCGCCAGGACCCGCTCCACCGACGACACCACGTCCAGGGTGGCGGCCGGCAGCTCGCTCCGGACCGCCTCCAGCAGCCGGCGGTACCCCTGCTCGTCCCATGCCGGGCCGCCGGCGGCCGAGATCAGGTCGTCGGTGGCGGCGGCGAGGCAGTCGGCGAACAGGTCGGTGGCGCTGCCGTGGCGGTAGCGGCTCAGGGTGAGCTTGGCCCGGTTGGTCTGGCGGGCGAGGACGAACTTCACCGGTGAGGGGACTGCGTGCAAGATCAGGCGGCGGGTGCCGGCGAGCATGGCGGAGGTCTGCTCCTCCTCGGTCTCCAGGAGCCGCAGCGCCACCCTGCCGTCCTCGTCGACCAGGGCCGGGAATGCCCGGACGAGCCGGCCAGCGCGGCGCTCCTCGACAAGTCGGGGCAACGACCCCAGGTCCCAGGTGGTGACCCGGTCGCGCTCCAGGCCGGGGGCGGCGGCGGCGAGGGCGGCGCGCATCCGGGGGGTCAGGCGGGCCTTGAGCCGCTCCAGGTCCTTGCCTTCGCCGATCACCCGAGCCGGGCCACGGGCCCGGCCCCGGTCGGCCCGGTCGACCACACGGAACGTCATGCGCAGGTGGTCGGGGACCTTGCCGAGGTCGAACGCCCCGGGTGGGACCTCCACCCGCCCGGAGCGCTCCAGCTCGGCGGCCAGCACCTCCAGCAGCGGACCGTCGGTGGGGCCGATCCGCTCCAGCACCGAGGTGGCCCAGTCGGGGGCGGGGATGAAGTTGCGCCGGGCCGCCTTGGGGAGCGAACGGATCAGCTCGGTGACCAGCTCGTGGCGCAGCCCCGGGACCTGCCAGTCGAAGCCGCCGGGGGCGATCTGGTTGAGCACGGCCAGGGGGACATGGACGGTGACCCCGTCGGCGTCGCTGCCCGGCTCGAACTGGTAGGTCAGCCGCAGGCGGTGGCCGTCCTGCTCCCAGGTGTCGGGGTAGTCGGCGGCCTCGGGGGCGCCGGCCCGCTCCTCGATCAGCATTGACCGCTCGAAGTCGAGCAGGTCCGGCCGGTCCTGGCGGGCCCGCTTCCACCAGGCGTCGAAGTGGCGGGCGGAGACGACCTCGTCGGGGATGCGATGGTCGTAGAAGTCGAACAGGGTCTGGTCGTCGACCAGGATGTCCCGGCGGCGGGCCCGGTGCTCCAGCTCCTCGACCTCGGCCAGGAGCCGTCGGTTGCGGGCGAAGAACTCGTGTGCGGTCTCCCAGTCGCCCTCGACCAGGGCGCGGCGCAGGAACAGCTCCCGCGCCGCCGCCGGGTCGACACGGGCGTAGCCGACCAGCCGGCCGGTCACGATCGGCACCCCGTACAGGGTGACCCGCTCGGTGGCCATCACCGCCCCGCGCGACCGCGACCAGTGCGGCTCGGCGTAGGTCCGCCTGACCAGGTGGCCACCCAGCTCCTCGGCCCACTCGGGCTGGATCCGGGCCACCTCCCGGCCCCACAGCCGCGAGGTCTCGACCAGCTCGCCCGCCATCACCCATTGGGGGGACTTGCGGGCCAGGGCCGACCCGGGCCAGATGGTGAACCGGGTGCCGCGTGCGCCGAGGAACTCGCGGGTGTCGCCCTGCTTGAGCCCGATGTGGCTGAGCAGCCCGGCCAGGAGCGACGTGTGGATGGCGTCCGGGTGGGGCTCGGCCCGGTTCAGCCGGATGCCGAGGTCGCGGGCCACGGACCGGAGCTGGCCGTGCAGGTCCTGCCACTCGCGCACCCGCAGGTAGTTGAGGAACTCGGCCCGGCAGCGTCGCCGGAACTGGTTGGAGGACAGCTCGGCCTGGAGCTCGTGCAGGTGGCGCCAGAGGTTCAGCCAGGTCAGGAAGTCCGATCCCTTGTCCGCGAAGCGGCGGTGTTGCTCGTCCGCCGCCTCCTGCCTGTCCGATGGGCGCTCGCGCGGGTCCTGGATGGACAGGGCGGCCACGATCACCAGGACCTCGCGGGCGCAGTCGCGCCGGCCCGCCTCCAGCAGCATCCGGGCCAGGCGCGGGTCGGCCGGGACCTGGGCCAGCCGCCGTCCCAGCGGGGTCAGCCGGCCGTCGTCGAGCGCCCCCAGCTCCACCAGCAGGTCGACCCCGGCCTTGACGCTGCGGCGGTCCGGGGGGTCGATGAACGGGAATGCGGCCATGTCACCCAGCCGCAGCGCGGTCATCTGGAGGATCACCGAGGCCAGGTTGGTGCGCAGGATCTCCGGGTCGGTGAACGCTGGCCGGGCGGCGAAGTCGTCCTCGCCGTAGAGCCGGATGCAGACGCCGTCCGAGGTGCGGCCGCAGCGGCCCTTGCGCTGGTTGGCCGACGCCTGGGAGATCGGCTCGATGGGCAGCCGCTGGACCTTGGACCGGTGGCTGTAGCGGGAGATCCGGGCCGTGCCCGGGTCGACCACGTACTTGATCCCCGGCACGGTCAGCGACGTCTCGGCCACGTTGGTGGCCAGCACCACCCGCCGCCCGGCATGGGGCTGGAACACGCGGTGCTGCTCGGCGGCGGCCAGCCGGGCGTACAGGGGCAGGATGTCGACGCCGCCGGGGCTGCGGGGGAACTGGTGGCCGCGCAGGGCGTCGGCGGTGTCGCGGATCTCCCGCTCGCCCGACAGGAAGACCAGGATGTCGCCCGGCCCCTCGCGGCAGAGCTCATCGACCGCGTCGAGGATCCCCTGGGTCTGGTCCCGGTCGTCGTCGGGGTCCTCGCCCAGGGGCCGGTAGCGGACCTCGACGGGGTAGGTACGGCCCGACACCTCGACCACCGGGGCGCCGCCGAAGTGGCGGCTGAAACGCTCGGGGTCGATGGTGGCCGAGGTGATGATCAGCTTGAGGTCGGGCCGGCGGGGGAGCAGCCGGGCCAGGTAGCCGAGCAGGAAGTCGACGTTGAGGCTGCGCTCGTGGGCCTCATCGATGATGATCGTGTCGTAGCGGCGCAGGTTCCGGTCCCTGGCCAGCTCGGCCAGGAGGATCCCGTCGGTCATGAGCTTGACCCGGGTGTCGCGGCTGACCCGGTCGGTGAACCGGACCTGGTAGCCGACCCGGCCGCCCAACCCCGTCCCCAGTTCGGCGGCGATCCGCTCCGCCACGGTGCGGGCGGCCAGCCGCCGCGGCTGGGTGTGGCCGATCATCCCGGCCGTCCCCCGGCCCAGCTCCAGGCAGATCTTGGGCAGCTGGGTGGTCTTCCCCGACCCGGTCTCCCCGGCCACCACCACGACCTGGTGGTCGCGGACGGCCTTGGCGATCTCGTCCCGCCGCTGGCTGACCGGCAGCTCCGGCGGGTAGGTGATGGTTGGCATGGCCCTGTCCACGATAGTGCGGGCCGTCCAGCGAGTTGCTGGACCCGAGTGCGGAGGCGTCCTCGGGTTACTCCCAGGGGGGCGAGGAGGTCATCGTGGTCGTTGAGGCTCTGCTCATCACCGCTGCCCTGGTGGTGGGCGGCCTGCTGGGGCTGGCGCTGGTCGCCAGGCTCCTGTCGGCCCGGCCGTAGCCCGAACGCTCAGGCGGGGGCCAGCGCCTCCAGGGCCTCCTCGGCCCGCCGGAGCGCCTCGCCCGGGTCGGCGTCGGGGGCGCCGATCTCCGGGTCGAAGTTGAGGTCCACGAAGACCTCGGTCATCCCCTGGTCGGCCAGCATCTCGAGGTCGCCGCGGATCTCGGCGAAGGAGCCCGACAGCGGCGCCCGGTCCGGCCGGCCGCCGGGGCGGACCTTGACCGCGCCCCGGCAGACGAACCGCAGCCGGTCCGGGTCGCGGCCGGCCTCGCGGGCCGCCTCCCGCACGACCCCGATGGACGCGCCCACCTTGGTCAGGTCGGCGGTGCTGCCGCTGACCCAGCCGTCGGCCAGCCGGCCCGCCCGCCGCAGGGCCGGCTTGGCGGTGCCGCCCAGCAGCAGCGGCGGATGGGGCCGCTGGACCGGCTTGGGGGCCATACGCGCGGGCGGGAGCCGGTAGAACTCGCCCCGGTAGGCGGCCACCGGCTCGGTCCACAGGGCCCGCAGAGCGGCCACGAACTCCTCGGCCCTGGCCCCCCGCCGCGCGAAGGGCGCCCCGACCGCCTCGTACTCGGTTCGCGACCAGCCGATCCCCAGCCCGACGTCGAGGCGGCCCTCGGCGACGATGTCGAGGGTGGCCAGCTGCTTGGCCGCCAGGGCCGGCGAGAAGAAGGGCACGATCAGCACGGCCGCGCCCAGCCGGATCCGGCTGGTCTGGCCGGCCAGGTAGGCCAGGGGGACGATCGCGTCCTGCACCTGCTGGTAGAACGGCGCCCCCGAGCGCTCGTCGGGCACCTCGGGCACGACCAGCCGCTGGAACGTCCACAGCGACCGGTAGCCCAGCTCCTCGGCCCGCCGCGCCACCCGCACCTGGTTCCCGAGCGTGGCCCAGCCCCCGGCCACCGGCACCCCGAACCCCAGCTCCATGGCCGCTCCTCCCTGTCGGTCGGGCACAGCCTATCCGAGCACGGCCGGCCACCGGTTCCCGTCCATCGGTCACATTCGCCGGCTGCCGGGTGTCCTATGGGGTAGAGCTCAACGCAGGAACGGCGTGACACGAGGAGCGAAGGTCATGGCAACACCCATCCTGGTCACCGGCGGCACCGGCACCCTCGGGCGGCTGGTCGTCCCGCGGCTGCGGGACGCCGGTCGCGACGTCCGTGTGCTCAGTCGGCACAACCGCGAGGCCGGCGAGGGGGTCGAGGTCGTGACCGGCGACCTGGCCACCGGCGAGGGGGTCGAGGCGGCCGTGGCCGGCGCCGCCACCATCGTCCACTGCGCCGGCTCCAGCAGGGGCGACGAGGTCAAGGCCGAGCACCTGGTGCGGGCGGCCACACGGGCCGGAGCGCGGCACCTGGTGTTCATCTCGGTCGTCGGGGCCGACCGGGTCCCGCAGGACGGCCGCCTCGACCGGGCCATGTTCGGCTACTTCGGGTCCAAGCTGGCCGCCGAGCGGACCATCGCCGGCTGCGGCCTGCCCTGGACGACCCTGCGGGCCAGCCAGTTCCACGACCTGGTGTACCTGACGGTATCGCAGCTGGCCCGGCTGCCGGTGGCCGCGGTCCCGGCCGGGATCCGGTTCCAGCCGGTCGACACCGGCGAGGTGGCGGAGCGGCTGGTCGAGCTCGCCCTCGCCCCGCCGTCCGGCCTGGTCCCCGACCTGGCCGGCCCCCGCGCGTACCTGCTGGCCGACCTGCTCCGCGGCTACCTGCGGGCCAGCCACCGGCGCCGCCTCGTCCTCCCGGTCCATGTCCCGGGCCGGGCCGCCCGGGCCCTGCGGGCCGGCGCCAACCTGGCCCCGGACCGGGCCGTCGGCCGGCGCACCTGGGAGGAGTTCCTGGCCGGGAAGGTGCGCACGCCGGCCTGACCGAGCACCCCTCCGGGCATCGCACCGGTCCACCTGCGATCATGGGCACGGGCCCATGAGCAAACCGAGCATCCTGACGGTCGACGACAACCCGCTGGTCGCCGCGGCCATCGCCCGCGACCTGGCCAGCCGGTACGGCGCCGACTACCGCGTCGTCCGGGCCACCTCAGGAGCCGAGGCGCTGGTCGCGCTGACCGGGCTCGCCCTCCGCGACCAGCCGGTGGCGCTGATCGCCGCCGACCAGCGGATGCCGCAGATGACCGGCATCGAGCTGCTCTCCCAGGCGCGCGCCCACGCCCCCGGGGCAAAGCTCCTGCTGCTCACGGCGTACGCCGACACCGACGTGGCCATCAGCGCGATCAACGACATCGGCCTCGACCACTACCTGCTCAAGCCGTGGGACCCTCCCGAGGAGCGGCTGTACCCGGTGGTCGACGACCTGCTCGGCGACTGGCGGCGGGCCAACCCCGACCACACCTCCGAGGTGCGGGTGGTGGGACACCGGTGGTCGGACCGGGGTCACGAGATCAAGCTGTTCCTGGCCCGCAACCACGTGCCCTACCGCTGGTACGACATCGAGCGGGACGTCGAGGGCCAGCGCCTCCTCGACCTCGCCCAGGCGGCGCCGTCCGACCTCCCGCTGGTGCTGGTCCCCGACGGCGACGCCCTCCGCGCGCCCTCGACCCTCGACCTGGCGGCGTCCCTGGGCCTGCGCACCACGGCCCGCCAGACCCTGTACGACGTCTGCATCGCGGGCGGCGGGCCGGCCGGCCTGGCCGCGGCCGTGTACGCGGCCTCCGAGGGGCTGCGGACGGTCATCGTCGAGCGGGAGGCCCCCGGGGGCCAGGCCGCCCAGAGCGCGGCCATCGAGAACTACCTGGGCTTCCCCAAGGGGCTGAGCGGCGCCGACCTCGCCTACCGGGCCATCGCCCAGGCGACCCGCTTCGGCGCCGAGATGATCGTCGCCCGTGACGTCGTCGGCTTCGAGACCCGCGGTCCGGTGCGGGCCGTGCTCCTGGACGGCTCGGGGGAGATCGAGGCCCGGGCGCTGGTGGTGGCCACTGGTGTGTCCTACCGGCGGCTGGCGGCGCCGGGGCTGGAGGCGCTCACCGGACGCGGTGTCTACTACGGCGTCGACGCCGGCGAGGCCAGCCAGGTCCAGGGCGACGAGGTCTACATCGTCGGGGCGGCCAACTCGGCCGGCCAGGCCGCCCTCAACCTGTCCCGCTTCGCCAAGCGGGTGGTGCTGGTCGTGCGGGCGGCCAGCCTCGACGACACGATGTCCAGGTACCTGGTGGAGCGGGTCACGGCCACGCCGAACATCGCCGTCCGCTACCGCAGCGAGGTGGTGTCGGGGCGGGGCGACGGCCATCTGGAGGCGCTCACCATCGCCGACCGGGCCGCCGCGGCCACCGAGGAGGTCGCCTCCAGCTGGCTGTTCGTGTTCATCGGCGCCTCGCCCCGCACCGAGTGGCTCGGCGCCGATGTCGTCCGCGACGCCAAGGGGTTCGTGGTCACCGGCCAGGACCTGGCCTCGCCGGCGTTCGCCCGGCGGTGGCCGCTGACCCGGGCGCCGTTCGCCCTCGAGACGAGCGTCCCCGGGGTGTTCGCGGCCGGCGACGTCCGGCTCGACTCGATGAAGCGGGTGGCGTCGGCCGTCGGCGAGGGCGCCATGTCGATCTATCTCGTGCACCGCTACCTGGCCACCATCTGATGCGCGTCGAGGACCTCCGCCCCCTACCCATCTTCGAGGGCCTGACCGACGGGCAGATGGCCGAGCTGCTCGAGGCCGGCACCGAGGTGCCGGTCGAGCCCGGGGTGGAGCTGTTCCGCGAGGGCGAGCCGGCCGACTTCTGGTGGGTGCTGGTCGAGGGAGCCATCGACCTCTTCCGCCACGTCGGCCGCGAGGACACGGTGGTGGCGAGGATGGACGTGCCCGGCCGCTGGGCCGGCGGCTTCCGGGCCTGGGACGAGCACGGCGTCTACCTGGCCACGGGTCGGGGCGCGGCCGGTGGCCGGGTGCTCCGGGTGCCGGCTCCGGTGCTGCGGGCGCGGTCCGACGCCTGGTTCCCGTTCGGCGGGCATCTCATCCAGGGCCTGTACCACACCGCTCGCTCCATCGAGTCGACCGCCCGCCAGCGCGAGTCGCTGGTCACCCTGGGCACCTTGGCCGCCGGCCTCGCCCACGAGATCAACAACCCGGCGTCCGCCGCCGTCCGGGCGGTCGACGCCCTCGACGTCGCCTGCGCGGCCCTGATCGGGGCCGTCGGCCGGCTGGCCCGCGACGAGCTCCCGCCCGGACGGTTCGCCGCCCTGGAGGCGCTGCGCCTGGAGGCGACGCCGCCGGGCCCCGACCTGGGCCCCCTGGACCGGGCCGACCGCGAGCAGGCGCTCGCCTCCTGGCTGGCCCGTCACGGCATCGGGCGCCCCTGGGACCTGGCCCCGGCGCTCGCCGCGGCCGGCGTCGACCTCGCCTGGTGTGACCGGGCCGCGGCCGTGCTGGACGGACCGGCGCTGGAGCCGGGCCTCGAGTGGACGGCCAGCGCCTGCTCGGTGGCCGCGCTGCTGGAGGAGATGAAGGCGTCCACCCGGCGCATCTCCGAGCTGGTGGCCGCCGTCCGGTCCTACTCGCAGATGGACCGCGCGTCCATGCAGGCGATCGACGTGACCGAGGGGCTGGAGAGCACCCTGGTGATGCTCGGCCACAAGCTGCGCGACGGGGTCACGGTCGTGCGCGAGTACGGCGCCGGCGTCCCCCGGATCGAGGCGTACCCCGGCGAGCTCAACCAGGTGTGGACGAACCTGATCGACAACGCCGTCGACGCCATGGAGGGCGCCGGCACCCTGCGGCTGGCCGCGCGGGCCGAGGGCACCAGCGTGGTCGTCGAGGTCGGCGACACCGGCCCGGGGATGGCGCCCGAGGTGGCCGCCCGCGCCTTCGACGCCTTCTACACCACCAAGGACGTGGGCAAGGGGATCGGCCTCGGCCTTGACATCGCCCGGCGGATCGTGGTCGAGCGCCACGGCGGCGCCATCGCCATCGACCCTCGCCCGGGCGAGACCGTCCTGCGGGTCACCCTTCCCGTCACGGCGTAGCCGTCCCGCTCGGGGTGCGGATGACCGTCACACGTGGATGTCACAATTCGAACGTATGTTCGGTAGAGACGGTAGAATCGCTCGAGGCGGTACAACGGAAGGAGCTCGAAGGTGAGCGACAATCAGGTCACTCTCACCGGCAACCTGACCGACGACCCGGAGCTGCGGTTCACCCCCAACGGGGTGGCCGTGGCCAACTTCCGGCTCGCGGTCGACCAGCGTGTCTGGGATACCGACGGGTGGAAGGACGGCGAGTCGTCCTACTTCCGCGTCAACGTCTGGCGCGACCAGGCCGAGCACGTCAGCCGGAGCCTCCAGAAGGGGGCACGGTGCGTGGTCGTGGGCCGGCTCAAGAGCCGCTCCTGGGAGACCCCGGAGGGCCAGCGGCGCTCGGCCGTCGAGGTCGACGCCGAGGAGGTGGGCATGAGTATGCGGTTCGCGCCGGTCGGGGCCAGGGACGCCGAGCCCGCCCCGGCCAGGCCCGCCCCGGCCAGGCCCGAGCCGCCCAGGCCCGAGCCGGCACCGGCCAGGGCCGCCAACGGATCGCGCCGGGGCCGGCAGCCCGCCAAGGCCGCCGCCGGCAAGGAGGCGCCGTTCTAGCCCGGTCCCCGCCCGGTTTCAGCTGGTCTCACCTGGGGGAGCCCGTTGACCCTCACCATGCAGTCTTCCTCCCAGCCGACGGCCGGGAGCGCCCCTCCGGCGGTGCTCAACGGCGTGCTGGAGCACATCACCTACACCAACGAGGACACCGGCTACACGGTCGCCCGGGTCGCCGGCGAGCGCGGCGGCGACCCGGTCACCGTGGTCGGCCCGCTGCTCGGGGCCCAGGCCGGTGAGCACCTCCACCTCGAGGGCCGCTGGCGCAACCACCCGCTGTACGGGCGCCAGTTCGAGGTCCGCAGCTACCGGGCCGTGCTCCCGGCGACCGTCCAGGGCATCCGCCGCTACCTGGGCTCGGGCCTGATCCGGGGCATCGGCCCCAAGATGGCCGAGCGCATCGTCGACCAGTTCGGGGTCGACACCCTCAAGGTGCTCGAGGAGGACCCGGGGCGGCTGCGCAGCGTGCCAGGCCTCGGGCCCACCCGGACGGCCATGATCGAGCAGGCCTGGGAGGAGCAGAAGGCCATCAAGGACGTGATGATCTTCCTCCAGGGGGTGGGGGTCTCGACCTCGCTGGCCGTGCGCATCTACAAGGCCTACCGCGACGAGGCCATCAAGGTCGTCACCCACGAGCCCTACCGGCTGGCCACCGACGTCTGGGGCATCGGCTTCAAGACCGCCGACAAGATCGCGCAGGGGGTCGGCATCGCCTACGACAGCGGCGAGCGGGTCAAGGCCGGGCTCCAGTTCACCCTGTCCCAGGCCAGCGAGCTCGGCCACTGCCACCTGCCCGAGCCCGAGCTGGTGGCCAGGGCCTCGGAGATCCTCGGGGTCCGGCCCGAGCTGGCCCAGACCTGCCTGGACGAGCTGGTCCGCCAGCAGGGCGTGGTCCGCGACCCGGTGCCCCTGCCCGGCTTCGACGACGGCGTCCACGCCATCTACCTGGTCCCCTTCCACCGGGCCGAGGTCTCGCTGGCCGCGGGGCTGCTGCGGCTGCGCTCGGCGCCCGAGCAGGCCGACCGATTGCCCATGTTCCGCGGCGTCGACTGGTCGGCGGCCTTCGGCTGGCTGGAGAAGCTCACCGGCAACCGGCTCGCCCCCGAGCAGGAGATGGCCGTCCGCCTGGCCCTCACCGAGCCGGTGGCCGTGCTCACCGGCGGCCCCGGCTGCGGGAAGAGCTTCACCGTCCGGGCCGTGGTCGCCCTCGCCCAGGCCAAGAAGGCCCGGGTCCTGCTGGCCGCTCCGACCGGCCGGGCCGCCAAGCGTCTGTCCGAGCTGGCCGGGATGGATGCCCAGACCCTGCACCGGCTGCTCGAGCTCCGGCCCGGTGGCGAGGCCGCCTTCGACCAGGACCGCCCGCTGGAGGCCGACCTGGTGGTGGTCGACGAGGCCTCCATGCTGGATCTGCTGCTGGCCAACAAGCTGGTCAAGGCGGTCCCGCCCGGCGCCCACCTGCTGCTGGTCGGCGACGTGGACCAGCTCCCCAGCGTCGGCCCGGGCGAGGTCCTGCGTGACCTGCTCCAGGCCGGGGGCCGGACCGCCCCGGTGCTGCCCCGAGTCCGCCTGACCCAGGTGTTCCGGCAGGCCCGCCAGAGTGGGGTCGTGACCAACGCTCACCGCATAAACGCCGGCCACCCGCCCCTGACCAGCGCCATGGACGACTTCTTCCTGTTCGCCGAGGACGACCCTGAGCGGGTGGCCGAGCTGACCGTGGACGTCGTGGTCAACCGCCTGCCCCGCCGCTTCGGCCTGGACCCGCGGCGCGACGTCCAGGTCCTCTGCCCCATGCACCGCGGCCCGGCCGGCTCGGCGGCCCTGAACGAGCGCCTCCAGGAGGTCCTCACCCCGCCCGCCCCTCACCAGCCCGAGCGCCGCTTCGCCGGCCGCACCTACCGGCCCGGCGACAAGGTGATGCAGGTCCGCAACGACTACGAGAAGGGCGTGTTCAACGGCTCGGTCGGCACCGTCACCACCATCTCGCCCGAGGCCCACGAGCTGTTCGTGCTGATGGACGAGGACCAGGAGGTGCGCTACGGGTTCGACGACCTCGACGAGCTCACCCACGCCTACGCCCTGACCGTGCACCGCTCCCAGGGCAGCGAGTACCCGTGCGTGGTCGTGCCCCTGACCCAGACCGCCTGGCTGATGCTGCAGCGCAACCTCCTCTACACCGCCGTGAGCCGGGCCAGGCAGCTGGTGGTGCTGGTCGGCTCCCGCCGGGCCCTGGCCAAGGCCATCCGCACCCCCGGCAACGGCCACCGCTACACCGCCCTGGACGACCGGCTGCTCCGGGGCAGCACCCGTCTGGAGGCGGCCTCCGAACGGCGGAGCCGGGGCGGCGGCTCGCTCCGTTAGGCGACGGTCCAAGCGGGGCAGCCACCCCTGAGGACCGTTCCAACGGAGGAGGCATCGATGCCATCGAAGTCGGCGAACGTCAAGAACGAGAAGCAATACGAAGCCCTCAAGGACAAGGGCATGAGCAAGGAGCGCGCGGCCAGGATCGCGAACTCCCCGAACGCCTCCAAGCACGGCGGCAAGGCGTCCGGCAAGGGCGGGAACGCCAAGCAGGGCGGGACGACGGCCCAGAAGAAGGCCGCCGGCCGCAAGGGCGGCAAGGCGGCGGCCAGGAAGAGCTGAACCTGGTCGCCTACTTGTAGCCCAGCGCCCTGGCCAGCTCGTCCCGGCCCATCTTGGAGCGGCCGGGCAGGTTCTTCCGCTTGGCGATGTCGTAGAGCTCCTGGCGGGTCTTGGGCGACGACCCGCCGGTACGCTTGCGCCGGGCCACGGCCGCACCCTGCTTGCCCAGAGCGCTGCGCGTGCTGGCCGGCATGCGGGCGATCGAGCGCTTCTGCTTCGCCCCGGCCTGTGCCTTCTTGACGTTGCGCTTGGCGGCGGTGACCTGCTTCCTGGTCGCCATCCCGGCCTCCTTCTGCCGTCCGGTGGGCTCTCGCCGATTGCATCCCCGCTCAGCGGTCAGCCCACACCCCGGCCCTCCCCGTTCGCCTCGTCACCCTGAGGGTCCACATGGACAAGATCGCGCCCGAACTGCCGGTAAGGGCCGGTTCCGCGGGGGTGGGCGGGGTCGGGCCTCAGCCGCCGGCCAGCTCGGCGGCGCGCCGGCTCATCTCGTCGGGCGACACGTCCTCGACATGGGTGGCGACGCTCCACCGGTGCCCGAACGGGTCCTCGAACTGCCCCGACCGGTCCCCGTAGAACTGGTCCTCGACCGGCCGCAGCACCGTGGCCCCGGCCTGCACCGCCCGCTCGACCACCCCGTCCACGTCCTCCACGTACACCGAGATCGTCACCGGGGTCCCCCCGACGGTCCTGGGACCGTGGATCCCAAGCTGCGGCGCCTCGTCCGCCACCATGATCAGCGAGTCTCCGAGCTGTAGCTCGGCATGCCCGATGGTCCCGTCGGGCCCCGGCAGCCGCATCCGCTCCGTGGTCCCGAGCACCTTGCCGTAGAACTCGATCGCCGCCCCAGCCCCGTCCACCACCAGATATGGCGTGACCTGCGGATATCCCTCCGGGATCGGCTTGACCGCCGTCATGACGCCCCTCCTCTGGGTCGAACACGAGTTCGAGCATGCTACTGCGTCGCAGCCCACCAGGCAACATCCCGGAGGCCTGCGCCCTGCTGGACCAGTCCGCGGCCCGGTCGAGCTGGGCGAACCTGCAGGTACGTGCCCGCACTCGCGGGAACAAGGGAGGGGCCGACGTGGCCAATGCCAGCCCCAGGAGCTTCGAGGACGTCAAGGTCGGCGTCCGATCCAAGATCGCGGCCCTGTGGATCGTCGACCTCGTCCACGAGCTCGACGCACGCCTCCTTGTACGGTCGAACCATCGCGTCGGATCCTTCCTCGGCAGGGTCGCTGCGCGGTTCTCGGAGAGGTCAGCGCCTGGCCCAGGACGACGGCCAGTTGATGAACACTCCTCCCGCCAGCCGTAACAGGATGAGCACCGCCCATACCAGCGTCGCGTACCTGGGGGCGAACATCCCCAGCGGCACCGCCGCGCCGAACACCATCATCAATCCGAGCAGGACCCGGTCGAAACCGCGGCGGACCTCATCGGGGACCGGTTCCCGGAGCAGGTCCCGGTGCTCGGGCCGGGTCGCGTTCAGCCAGATGAGGCGCTGCAGCTGCATGGCCGTGATGAAGGCGACCGCATAGACGGCCACCGCCAGGGGCCGTCGGGTGTAGTCGCTGAGCAACCGGACCGGGAACGGCATGACCGCGATCAGGCCCAGGAACAACAGGTTACGCACCAGGACGGCGTAGTCCACCCGATCGATGACCCCGAAGATGCGGTGATGGGCGAGCCAGAGCTGGCCCAGGATCACAAAGCTCAGCACATAGGCGCCCAGGGCCGGCAGGATCTGCTGGAGTGTCCTGGTGAACTCGGCACCGTGCAGGCCCGGCGGCACCTGGAGGTTGAGGGTGAGCAGGGTGATGGCGATGGCGAAGATGGCGTCGGAGAAGGCCAGCACCCGCCCGGCCTCGACCGGGCCGCCCCAAAGTCGGCGGTTCAGCTCCCGTTGTCGTTGCCGCAGCTGTTGGCGTCTTGCCCGCTGCTGCTGACGCCACGCGCCCAGCCGCTGCCAGAGCCACCAGAACCGCTTGGACATGGTTGGCAGCGTACGCCTGGGTGGTAAGGACACTTCGCAGGCATGATCGGCACGGATCCGAGCGTCGGTCCCGGCGTTCCGGGAGGAGGCGAAGCTGGCCGAGCGCATGATCGAGGCGAACGGCGTCGAGCTCTGCACGGAGCCCTTTGGCGATCCCGAAGACCCGCCGATCCTGCTCATCATGGGCATCGGTGGGTCGATGCTCTGGTGGGAGGAGGGCTTCTGCCGGATGCTGGCCGATGGCCGTCGGTTCGTGATCCGCTACGACCATCGCGACACCGGCCGATCGGTCACCTGCGAGCCCGGCCACCCCGACTACAGCGGCGCCGACCTGGTCGCCGACGCCGCGGGCGTGCTCGATGCCTACGGCATCCCGGCCGCGCATGTGGTCGGCGTCTCGGCGGGCGGGGCGTTCGCGCAGCTGCTCGCGCTCGACTTCGCCGGCCACGTCCGCTCGCTCGTGCTCATCAGCACCTCTGGCGCGCTGCCCACCGACCGCGAGCTCCCGCCGCCGACCGCAGCGTTCGCACGGTTCGTGACAGCGGCGCAGGTGGACTGGTCGGACGCCGAGTCGGTGATCGACTACCTGGTCGCCTACGCGCGCGTGCTCGCCGGGGGCCAGCGCCCGTTCGACGGGACGGCAGCCCGTGAGCTGGCGCGTCGCGACGTCGAGCGGGCACGCAACGTTGCCACCGCCCACAATCACGATGTCATCCCGGACGGCGGGCGGCCGCACGAGCCCCTGAGCTCGATCACCGTGCCGACCCTGGTGATCCACGGGACCGCGGATCCGATGTTCCCGCTCGAGCACAGCGAGGCGCTGGCCGAGGCGATTCCCCATGCGAGCCTGCTGACGCTCGAGCGGGCCGGTCACGGAGTCGACCGGCGCGACTGGGAGACGATCGCCCGCGCGATCCTCGAGCACACCGCCCCACCCAATCGAGCCGGCAGACGATGACCGCCGCTCGAGGTGGCCCCAGCACCACCAACGTCGTTACCGGCTACCCCTGCTGACCGCCGGTCCCCGGCGCCGAGGTCAGCGTTCGGGGTGCACGATGTCGATGGTCTCCTCGGTGGTGCCGCCGGGTCCGATCCCCTTGATGCCGAGGTGACCCAGGAACGACTCGTTGGCGTAGCGCCAGACGAGGTGGAAGCCGTCACTGGGATCGCGGTCCTCGCCCAACAGCCTGCCGTAGGGACCGGTCTCGGTCCCGGTCGGGGTGAGCACGAACCGCACCCGCTGAGCATGGGTGGCCTTGACCGACAGGACCACCTTGCCCGCCCCTGGGGGGAACTCCAGCCAGCCGCCCTCAAGGGTGCGCAGCCTGGGGCTGGTGGTCACCTCCAAGATGCGGGGGGCCGGGGTGGCGGCGGCGAACTGGACCCGCACCATGGTGGCCTCGATGATGCCGTTGCTGCCGTCGGCGGCCGCGTCGTAGAAGACCACCCAGCCAGGCCCGGGGCTGGCGGGTTGGCGGAAGCGGAGGGTGCCGAGGTCGTCAGGCCGGGTGCTGGCCCGGCCATCGACGACGCCCTGGCCGAGCACCAGGTCGGAGCCGGGGCGGTCCTGGGTGACCTTGAAGTACAGGGTGCCTTCGTAGACGTCGGGTGCGCTGCCGCGGATGGTCAGCGGGGAAGTGATCTGTCGCAGCCGGGTGGGGCTGGTGATCTGGATGCTGCGGCCATCGACGCCCAGGACCCACCAGCCGGCCGGGAGACGCTGGAGCCGGACCACGACGGCGTACGGGCCGGTCTGGGGCAGCAGCCGGCGGCCCTCGCCGTACTTGTGGCGGAAGCCGACCTCGCCGGTGCGGGCACCGGAGGACCGGAAGGGGCCGGCGACCATGTCGGCCATGCCTAGCTGGTTGGCCAGGAAGCGGCGGGCGTCGGCCACCGCTCGGGCCGCCTCACGCGAGCCGTCAGGCTCCTTCGGTGGCGGCGACGTCGGCGGGTCGGTAGGAGCTGTCGTGGAACTCGTGGGCTGGCTGGCGGGCGGGGTGGCGTTGGTGGTTGGTGCCTGCCGGGTGGTGAGCGCGATGGTGCTGCCGATCCCCACGGCCAGGACCAGCGCGCCCGCGACCAACAGTGGGCGGGTGTGGTTCATGAAGGTCCCCCTCGTGTGCTGCACTTCCTGGTGGAAGCCTTGTCAGGAGTCTGGGCGGGGCCGGTCACAGAACCCGCTCAAGACCGTTTCGGCGGGAACGCTGGTTGATTACCGATTCGGCTCGATCAGGCCACTGATGCCGTCCCCGACTTCGCCAACGGCTGGCCGCTGGAGGACGATGCCGGCGGCCGCCGTCTCGTGGCGTAGCGGGGTTGGTGAGCGGGATGCTCGAGCAGGAGATCGCCGAGCGCATTCGGCAAGGGTGGCGCGCCGAACTAGGCGCCCAGGGCGCGTTCCGTGGCCCAGGGCGCCATGTCCACCAGCGAGCAGGGCATGAGGTTGCCCCTGCTCGCTCGGTTGGGGCTGTGGCGCTCGGCGACTCGAGTTGTGTCTCCCTGCCGCCCGGCGCGCCGGCCTGGCTGCGAGTCCTCCAACGTCGTGACCTGGACGCCGATCTGACCGACCCTGCCACGGTAGCCAGGGTCATCGGCCCGGTCGAGGAGTTTCTGGGTCCGGCCACCCTGGCCTACCTGGACCCGACCGCGGTCGACCTCCGCGACAACCCGCGGGTCACCTCGGTGCCCGCCGGCCACGAATCCGTGCGGCACCTGGCCGCGGCCTGCGACCAACAGGACACCTGGGAGAGCGGCATCCTGGCCGTGGGCTCCTCGGTGGCCGTGTGGCTGGTTGCCGACCGAGTCGTGGCGGCCAGCGGCTACCAGCCCTGGCATGGCGAGCTGGCCCACCTGTCGGTGCTGGTCGATCCCGCCTTCCGGGGCCGTGGCCTGGGGACCGCGGTGGCTGCCCGGGCGGTCGGGCAGGCGCTCGAGGCCGGCCTGGTGCCACAGTGGCGGGCCCGCAGCACGCTCCTGGCGTCGCGCCGGATCGCCCGCACCCTCGGCTTTGTGGAACTGGGCCATCAGGCCACCTACAGGCTTGCCTCGCCACGGTAACGCGTCTTGGCCCGGTCCCCGCCTCACGCCAGGCAGCTCCACGCCGCGTAGGATCTGGCAACCGGAGCGCGCCTTCGACCCGCGTTCCGCCATCGACGGGAGCACCGACGTGTGGGAGAGATGGCATGCCTGACGTCTATGCCGCCATTGCCGAGATCGATGTCGCAACCCAGGAACGCCTGGCCGCCGTCCTGGAGCTGCGGGCAGCCGACCCCCAGCAGCGGGCGATGCTCGATTCCTACCTGTCGGAGATCGGGTTCCCCCCGGCCGCGCGGGTACTCGAGGTCGGCTGCGGAACGGGTGCGGTCACTCGGGTCCTGGCACAGCGGCCGGGGGTGGCCGAAGCGGTCGGCGTCGACCCCTCACCGGTGTTCGTCGCCAAGGCCAGCGAGCTCGCGGCCGGGATGGGCAACATCTCCTTCGAGGAGGGGGACGGTCGGGCGTTGCGCTTCGGCGACGGCGACTTCGACATGGTCGTCTGCCACACCGTGCTCTGTCACGTTCCGGAGCCCGAGCGCGTGCTCGCCGAGGCGTTCCGGGTGCTGCGCCCGAGAGGGACGGTGGCGGTCTGCGACGGGGACTACGCCACCATCACCGTGGCGCTCGGGGAAGCCGACCCCCTCCAGGACTGCATCGAGGCCGTGAAAGCAGGATTCCTCAACGACCCCTGGCTCGTGCGTCGGCTGCCGGCACTCCTGCGGTCGGCCGGGTTCGAGCTGCATAGCTCACGCAGCCACGGCTACCTGCAGACCGACCAGCCTGCGTACATGCTGACCCTGGTGGATCGGGGCGCCGACGCGCTCGCGTCGTGGGGGCGGATCGGCCCCGAGGTGTGCGCCTCGCTGAAGGCGGAGGCTCGACGGCGCGCCGAAGCCGATGCGTTCTATGGCTTCATCGGCTTCGCGAGCTTCATCGCCCAGAAGCCCGGCTGACGCCATACCGTCCACGTGCTGGATCCCCAAGGGCGTCGGTGCGCATTCGTCCGCTTGAGCGGAAGCTCTAGCCGGTGCGGACGACGACGAGGTGGTCGTCCACGTACACCGCATAGGCCATCGGCCGGGCGCCGGGCAGCTTCCACTCCCGCCAGCGGCCGTCGGCCGGGTCGTAGCGGCCCAGCTGGCCGGCGTTCCACTCACTCACCCAGATGCGCCTGCGGGAGTCGGACCAGACCCGCCGGGCGCCCTGGTCGCCGGTGGGTGGCTCCGGCACCTCGGCGGCACCGGTGCGGTGGTCGATGTGGCCGATGTGGCTGCCGGCCAGGGAGGCGTAGAACAGCTGCCCGTCAGGGGTGGCGGTGATGCCGTAGGGGCCCCGGCCCCGGGGGGCGTCGAACACCTCGACCCGGCCGGCCTTGGGGTCGAGCCGTCCCAGCACCCCCGCCTGCCCGGTGAACCACAGCACGGCATCGCGGAACACGGCCGTGTTGAGGTTGGCCGAGCCCCGCCCGGGCGGCAGCGGGTAACGGTCGACCTTCCAGGTGCGGGGATCGACCCGCACGATCGCGTTCAGGCCACCGTCGGTGATCCACGGTGCTCGGTCGGCGCCCACGATCACCCCGTGCGGCGCCGAGCCCTCCCCGAGCCGGACCAGCCGGCTCTTGCCGGTGGCCGGGTCCAGCAGGCCGAGCTGACCAGACCCCTGGGCGGTGTACCAGATCGAGCGGCCGTCGGCGGCGGGGGCGACGTCGTGAGGCCGGCTCCCAGGCGATGGTAGCTACGTGAGGCCTGGGTGCGGCGCCACCCGAGATTTCGTCCGTTTGGGAGGAGGCCTGGTGCAGGCTGGCCCTGCATCCTGATGCGATCAGGTGAACGGTGCCTGGCAAGGAGGTGCGGGCCGATGGCCGCGCGGAAGGTCGCCCACCCGAGCGTCGATGAGCGCCGGGCCGAAGGCAGGCAGGCGCGGGACCGGACAGCGCCGTCCAGCCACGCCGGATGGACCCCGGCCACCGACCGCCCCGACCCGGTGGCGCTGCTGGAGGCACAGAACCGCACCCGCGAACCCGACCTGGTCCCGGTCCGCCACGGCCGCATGCTGGTCTCAGCCTTCACCTTCTACCGCGGCGCGGCCACGATCATGGCCGCCGACCTCGCCGCCACCCCCACCGCCAACCTGCACGTGCAGCTGTGCGGCGACGCCCATCTGTCCAACTTCGGCGCCTTCGCCTCCCCCGAGCGCCGGCTGCTGTTCGACCTGAACGACTTTGATGAGACCCTCCCAGGGCCCTTCGAGTACGACGTCAAGCGGATGGCGGCCAGCTTCACCATCGCCGGCCGTAACAACGGCTTCGCCAAGGCCGACACGCGCGCGGCCACGCTGGCCTCGGTGACCGCCTACCGGCAGGCCATGGCCACCTTCGCCGCCATGGGGACGATGAACATCTGGTACGCCCACCTGGACGAGGACGAGGTGACGGCCACGCTCCGCAGCGCCGGGGCCGGGGCCTCCACGACCAAGAAGGAAAAGAAGGCGGCCAAGCGAGCCGAGAAGACGTTCCGGAAGGGCGCGGCGAAGGCGCGGACGCGTGACAATCTGCAGGCGCTGTCCAAGCTCGGCGAGCTGGTCGACGGCCGCTACCGGATCGTCAGCCAGCCGCCCATCGTTGTGCCGGTGCGTGACGTGGAGACCGCCTATGGCCTGTCCGCCGACCAGATCGAGCAGGCGATCCACGAGCAGTTCCGCGCCTACCGGGCCACCCTCCGCGACGACCACCGGCACCTGCTGGAGCAGTTCCAGGTCGTCGACCTGGCTCGCAAGGTGGTGGGGGTGGGCAGCGTCGGCACCCGGGCCTTCATCGTCCTGCTCCAAGGCCGCGACCAGCACGACCCGCTGTTCCTCCAGGTCAAGGAGGCCACCGCCTCGGTCCTGGAGGGCCACCTGCCCAAGAGCCGCTACCGCCAGCACGGCCAGCGGGTGGTCTGTGGACAGCGGATGATGCAGGCGGCCAGCGACATCTACCTGGGCTGGACCAAGGGCGTCGAGGTGACCCGGCACTTCTACTGGCGCCAGCTGCGGGACATGAAGGCCTCGGCCGATGTCGAGGCGATGGTCCCGATGGGCCTCCAGTTCTATGCCGGCATCTGCGGCTGGACCCTGGCCCGGGCCCATGCCCGCTCCGGCGACCCCATCGCGATCGCCGCCTACCTTGGCGAGGACGACCAGTTCGACCGGTCGATCACCGACTTCGCCAAGCGCTACGCCGATCAGAACGAGCGCGACTACCGGGCGTTCACCGACGCGATCCGATCGGGACGACTGGAGGCCCGCGAAGGCATCTGACCAGCCAGCACGGCGGCAAACCTTCTACCTGATCTGTGCTCTCCACACGGTGATCGAGATCACGAGACGGCGGTGACAGCCGGCACTGCCATCTGGACGTGCATGCGGCAAGCTGGTTGATCGGTGGCGTAGGCGTTGGCAGAAGGGGGAGCCATGAAGGTCGAGCGCACCCACCAACCCCGCAAACCCCAACCCCGCCGGACGCGCTGGCAGGAGTATGTCATCTCCAAGGCCTACTACCTCGACAACGAGCGCAACCGGCTCTGTGACCAGGCCTGCCAGGACAGAGCAGCGACCAGCTACGTCAAGGCGGCCACGACCAGGCATCTTGCTGCCGCTCGTCGGGCCGCGGGCGTGGAGGAAGACGGCACCACGCCGATCCGGTTCGCCAGGAGGGACCGGCTGGTCAACGCCTGGACCGGCGCGTCGGTGGAAGGCGCCTTCGTCAACCTCCATGCCACCGAGGTCGTCCTCGCCAACCTGTACAACGACCAGGACATCGACTCGCGAGTCCCTGACGTCCTCGCCCGTATGCAGACCTGCATGGCCGGCGACGACCACCGGCGGATCAAGGCCGAGATGCTGTTCGGGGAGCAGGCCAACGGCGAGCGGCCCTCCGCGACCCCCCGCCCGTGGCGACGCAACGGCCGCAGCAACGGCCATCACCCGACCAAGGGAAGCTTCGCCCAGGGCGGTGACCCGCAAGCGCTCGCCCGGCGGCGCGCTGGGCTGCGCGACGCCATGCGCGTCTCCTACGACGCCGCCGATGAGCTCCACACCCGGGTGCGCAGCTTTCGCAACGTGCTGATCGTCTCGGCAGTGGTCCTGAGCGTGCTGGTCGTTGCGGTGTGCGCCGTCGGCATCCTCTGGCCCAGGGCCATCCCGCTCTGCTTCCAGCCCTCATTCACGACCTCGGGAGCACCACCGCAGCCGATAACCGTCGAGCAAATCCAGAGCTTCGCATGCCCTTCGTCCACGGGACGATCGGTGCCTCGGAGTGGCGACGTCCCCATCGTCGCGCTGATGGGGCTGCTCGGTGGGGCGCTGTCGGCAACCTTCGGCATCCAGAAGCTCCGCGGCACCTCCACCCCGTATGCCATCCCAGTTGCGCTGTCGTCCATGAAGCTTCCAGCCGGCGCCCTCACCGCCATCGTGGGGCTGATCCTTATCCATGGCGAGTTCGTCCCTGGGCTCTCGGAGCTGGACAGCCAGGGACAGATCCTGGCCTACGCGGTGCTTCTGGGCGTCGCCCAGCACCTGTTCACCAGGTTCGTCGACCGCAGGGCCGAGACGGTGCTGAACAGCCTGCCCAGCAAGGACACTTCCACCCCGACCGGGGAGCCCCCTGCCCAGGCGACCGACGGAAAGGAGACCCCTAAAGTCGTTCACGCCTGACTTCGAGATGCGCGAGAAATACTGGTGACCGTCCAACCCCGATGGCTTAGGATTTCAGCGGGCTCGCAAGGGGGCTCCGGTGGAGCATACCGAGGCACTGTACCAGCGAGGGCGCGCCGCCTTCGCGCAACGAGACTGGGCCCAAGCGATCAGCTACGCAGGACGTGCGCTGGCCACCAATCCTACCCATGGCGGAGCGCTCAACCTCGTGGTCGCCGCCCGCCAACAGCTCGACCTTGCCGCCGACCCTGAGGGGGAACGGCGGGTGCTCACCGTGCTCATGGCCGACCTCGTCGGCTCCACCCGGCTCCCGAGGCTCCTCGGTCCCGAGGGGTATCGCGAGGTGCTCCTTGCCCTCCACGCCATCTGCGTGACCGCGGTCACCACCTACGAGGGACGCGTCGCACAGTACCTGGGTGATGGCATCCTGGCGTACTTCTCCTATCCGGAGGCACACGAGGACGACGCACGGCGGGCAGTCCTCGCCGGCCTCGACATCGTGGACGGCCTGGCCGCGCACCACCAGGGGTTCACCGACAGGTTCGGTGTCGACATCCAGGTCCGGGTGGGGATCGACACGGGTCTCGTCGTCATTGGCGCGCTCGGGGCGGGGGACTGGACCACGGGCGACTCGATCATCGGCGACCCACCGAACGTGGCCTCCCGAATCCAGCAGCTGGCCCGCCCCAACACCGTCGTCGTCTCCGACGTCGCTCGCCGGCTCGTGGAGCGCCATATCGCGCTCCGAGCCGGCCGGCCTCGCCACATACGGGGCCTACCGGGTCCCGTCGTCCTCCACCGTGCCCTCGGGCCGATCGAAACCAGCGCCGCACACAGGCTGCAACCGAGCACGAGGACCATGGTCGGTCGGGAGGCGGAGACTGCCCAGCTCAGGAAGGCATGGGCGGCGGTCCTCGCCGGAGAGCGCCGCTGTATCCACCTTGTCGGCGAAGCGGGCATCGGCAAGTCCCGCCTTGTCGACCATCTTGTGAACCTGGCTCATGCGTCCGGCGGCCGATCCACCGTGCTGAGCTGCTCGGCGCTGCGACGCCATGTGCCGTTCCATCCTGTCGTGACCGCTCTCCGCGGACTTCTGGGCATCGACACGACGAGCTCGGCGCTCACCGTGGACCGGCTGCGGGAGCGGCTGGCCCAGCTCGTTCCGACCGGCATCGAACCCGAGACTGGCGTGGCTGTGCTGGCCTCGCTCCTGGGGACCGGCGCACCAGGCGACCTCCTGCCCGAGCAGGTCCATGAACTCACGCTGTCGGTGCTCGCCGAGCTGATCAGCTCGATGAGCGCGGCAACCCCGTTCCTCCTCGTCGTCGAGGACGCGCACGACGCCGACCCCTCGACCCTCAAGCTGTTACAGCGGATCATCGGCCAGACCAGCGCGCCCATCGGCCTGCTCGTCACCTCCCGGCCGGGCGGCCCGGATCTGGCCGGTGAGGTCACGACGATCGTCGTCAGCCCGCTGAACGATGACGCCGCCACCACCATCGTCCGAGAGGTGCTGGGCGACGCCACGCCGGAACTGCTGGCTCAGCTCGTCGAGCGGGCGGACGGTATTCCGCTCTACCTCGAGGAGCTCGCTCGGTGGTCCGGAGAGCAGGAGGATCCCTCGGCCGTCCCAGTGGCCCTGAGCGGTGTGCTGTCGGCGCGACTCGACGGCCTGCCGAGCGGCGCGCGAGAGGTGGCGTCGATGGCGGCGGTCATCGGCACCCACGTCGACGCCGACCTGCTCGCCCTCGTCAGCGACCTGCCTGGCGAGCGCCTCGACCAGCACCTGGCCAGCCTGGTCGACCGGCAGGTGCTGGTGCCGGCGCCCGGCCCACGACAGACGGGCTACCGCTTTCGCCACGCCCTGCTCCGCGAGGCCGCCTACAACCGTCAGGTGCGGGACGTCCGGCGATCGGTCCACCGGCGATGCGCCAACGTGCTGGCCAACCGCGAGGGGCACGCCGACGCTGAGGCCCCGGCCGTGGTTGCCGCCCACTACGAGGAGGGAGCGGAGCTGACCGAGGCGCTGCACTGGTGGGGCCGAGCCGCTCGAGAGGCGGCGGGAACGGGCGCCAACCTCGAGGCGATTGACCAGTACCGGCGGGCGCTGCGGCTCCTCGAGGCTGTGCCAGAGCTGGAGGCCCGCAGTCTCATCGAGCTCGGCCTTTGCATCGGGCTTGGCCTCAGCGCTTCGGCAGCACACGGCTACAGCTCCGAGGCGGCCCTCGACGCCTTTGAGCGGGCCGACGAGATCGGCGCGGCCCTCCCGGCCTCCCCCGAATGGGCCGCAGCCATCTGGGGACTTTGGGCATTCTTCATCGTCCGGGGCGAGCTCGGCCGGGCGGAGGACCAGGTGGCGCGGGCACGACGCATGGCGGAGGAGCTGGCCGACGAGCAGCTGGCCGCCACCACCTCTGCCATGGCGGGTTACGTGCTGTTCTTCCAGGGGCGCCTGGATGAGGCCGCCGAGGAGCTCAACCGCGGCCTGTCCTCGCGGGCCATGTTGCTGCCCAATGATCCCGGCGTCGTGAGCAAGGCGCTGATCGGCGTGATCCAATGGCTCCAGGGCGACCTGAGTGCCTCGGAGCGCACGCTGGCTGAGGCGTTCGACGAGGCCCGGGCCGTCCCCGGGGGGCGCGGCGCCTTCACCCTGGCCTTCATCTCCGCCTACTGGGCCTGGTTGGCGCAGCTCAGCGGCGACTCGGCCACGGCCGTCGACCGGGCCCAGTCGACCGTCGAGCTGGCGACCGAGCACCACTTCCTGACCTGGCAGGCCGCCGGGTACCTCCACCTCACCGCCGGCCTCTGCAACCTGGGAATGCTCGATTCCGGGTTGCCCGGCCTTCAGGAGACGATCGACGCCTGGCAGAAGGCGGGGGCCGGTCTGATGCTTCCATACTTCCTCGGCCAGCTGGCCTCGGCCAAGCTTGCCGCGGGGGCGCCGGACGCCGCCGAAGCCCTCATCGAGGATGCCTGGCAGATCGCGGTCGTCAACGGGGAACACGTACACGACGCCGAGCTGCTCCGCCTCCGGGCCAAGATCCGCGCGGCGTGCGACGGCACCACCGATGACGTGGTGCATGACCTCGAGGAGGCCGTGCGTGTGGCGGTCGACCAAGGCGCCCGGGTCTATGCGCTGCGTGGCCTGATCGACCTCGCCCAAGTAGGCGTGTCAGGGGTGTGGTGCGACGACTCCTACCTGGAGGCAAGCACGGCGGCCGCGTGGTGGAAGGGGCTGCCCGGCCCTCCGGAGCTCGTTGACGCGGCGGCGCTGCTGACCCGTGGTTGAGGGAGGCCCCGACCATGCCACCGACCAGGCCACGAGATCTCCCCAAGTACGCCAGCCGTGCCGGCGACCCCAGCTTCCCACCGCCCTACGTGGTTGACCAGGCGGGCATGGACATCTTCATCTGCGAAGGTCATGCGGACGCGCTCGGGCAGATGGTAGAGCGGGCGCTGAACCTCCCGACGAGGGAGCAGTACCGCGACGATCGCAAGCTCCACTTCAAGCTCGCCGACCACCGCGTCGGGTTCGCCTGCATCGACGTGAAGAGGCTGGTGTCGAAGCCACGTGCGGACCAGCGGCTGCGGCAGTCGGTCGATCCGCTGCCCGGGGTCAAGGGTATCTACGCCCACCAGACCGAGGTCGCGGTGATGGTCCAGGTCGAGGACGAGGCGGGCATGCCTTACTGGTATCTCCCCTACGTGCTGAACAGCCTTCCCACCGCGGTCACGACCGGTCGCGAGGTCTACGGCTATCCCAAGCAGCATGCCGTTTTCCAGGCGGCGGAGGACCCGAGCCCCGGTCTCACGAATGGTGATGGGCCGCTGTTCGGGCCGGACCGGAGATGGCAGGCCAGCGCGACCGTGTGGGCCTACGACCTCAGGCGGCCCATCGGAGACGAAGCCGAGTTCGCACTGACCCGCGTCCTCGAGTTCCGTCGGGGTCGTCAACCAACGCAGACGACAATGACGGCATCGCCGCACGCGCGACCTCGACCCCGGCCGAGCGACTTCGAGCTCTACCCGGGCCGCCCATGGACCGGGGAGGGCCTCGCCGCCGCCGCATCGAGCGTAGGAAGCGCCGAGCAGGCCGTGGGCAGTCCCGTGTCCAGTGTGGCCCCCGCGTTGGAGGACGCGGCCACGGCGTTCCTCCAACGCATCCGGTCCGACGTCCCCTACGTCTTCCTACGCCAGTTCCGCGAGCCCGAACGGGAGTCGTTCGCCTCCTACCAGGCTCTGGTGATCGGTCGCCTCGTCCCGGACTCGGCGGACAGCCTGCAGATCGAGGCGTCCGACCAGTTCACGATCGACATGCCCTGGGCCTACAACCTCGCCCTCGCCGAAGAGGTGTTCGGCGGCCCGCAGGCGCTGCCTGCGGCCGGAGAACCGCCCGTCGTTCATACGGCGCCCGTGGTCGGCCTTCTGAGCGGAAGGAACGCCACCTTCGATGTGCTGAGGGCCGCGGTCCTCTGGCAATTCGGCCTGGACGACCGCGCCAACGACGCCGCCCTCAAGACGTTCCGGGCTTGGCGGGACGAGGTCGTGGCCGCCCGCAACGAACTCCGGGCTTGGCGGGACGAGGTCCTGGCCAGCGGCAAGAAGTACGCGGCTTGGCGGGACGAGATACTGCGCAGGAGCGGGTCGTGACCAGGCCCAAGATCGTCGTGCTTGGTGGCGGAATGGCGGCCGTCACCGCCACCTACTTCCTCAGCGGGTCCGACCTGATGGACCGCTATGACATCGTGCTCTACCAGCAAGGCTGGCGGCTGGGCGGCAAGGGCGCGAGCGGCCGTGACCCCAGTGACCATCGCATCGAGGAGCACGGCCTGCACGTCTGGTTCGGGTACTACGAGAACTCGTTCCGGCTGCTGCGCGACTGCCACCACGAGCTGGACGAGCTTGCCAAGGCCAAGGACAAGGACAAGGACAACGAGCGCTGGTCGACCACGATGCACGGCGTCGAGGCGGGGTTTCGGCCCATCAGCTCGATCGGCATCGTCGAGGACGAGATACCGGGGTGGCCCCAGTGGATCGCCACCTTCCCCGAGGACGACCTGAGCCCATGGGATCGCGACCTGCGCTCGGAGCCGCCCCAATGGGACGTGCACTGGTATCTCACGACCTTGTTGACACGCACCCTCGCCCTGGTGGCGACGGTCATGCGCAGCGCAGGCGACGAGGTGGACCTTCCCGGGCTCGCCATCGAGCCCGGCCCGGGCGGGTTCGAGGAGGTGCTCGTCGGCCTCGGCCAGCGCCTTACCGATCAGGCCCATCTTGCCGTGGGCCCTGCCAACCTCCTTGCCACGCTCGTCACCCGCTGCGTCGACGCCATGGCCAGTGGCTCGGACGGCGAGCTCTATGACGTGGCCCAGCAGGTGCTGGCGGCAGGCGGCCGTATGCTCGACGCCATCCGCCTGCGCATCGACGAGCAGTTCGTGACCGACCGCGCTTCCGTCCGGCGCCTGTGGGCGCTCGCCGATGTCCAGATGGCCATCGTGCGCGGTCTGCTCTACCACCGCGTCGCCACCGAGGAGGACTTCGAGGACCTCGACGACTACGAGTTCCGGTCCTGGCTCAGGCTCCACGGAGCACTCGCCGAGTCCACGACATCCTCGCTCATGCGCACCGTCGCCTACGACCTCCCCTTTGCCTACGTTGCAGGAGACCCGGACCTTGCCGCCTGTGGCGCGGGTACCGCCCTGCGCACGCTCTTCAGGGCCTTCTTCACCTACCGCGGCGCGATCATGTGGAAGATGAACGCCGGCATGGGCGATGTCGTCTTCGCGCCCCTGTACGAGCTGCTGCAGAAGCGCGGGGTCACCTTCAGGTTCTTCCACCAGGTCATCGACATCCATACCGACGGTGCGCGGGTGACCGGCTTTCGGGTTCGCAGGCAGGGCGCGGATCCGTACGTGGCCAGACCGCCCGCCGACCGGCTGCTGAAGGTCCAGGTCGCACCAGGCGGATGGATGCCTCCCGGCGAGCTGCGCTGCTGGCCGTCTCGACCCGAAGGGTGGACCGAGGACGCTGCTGAGACCTTGGAAGCATGGTGGGGGGCGGCGCCGGGCGACGAGACCGACGTGGAGATCGGTCCCGACGACTGGGTCGTGTTCGGTCTCCCGCTGGGCATCGTCCCGCACGTCGCACGGCGCCTGATCACCGAGAAGGAAGCGTGGAAGCGGCTCGTCGACCACGTCCAGACCACCGCCACCCAGGCGATGCAGCTCTGGGTCGACCGCCCGGCCACGGCGCTCGGCTGGTTCGAGGACGCCGTCGTCGGCGGGTACGACAGTCCGTATGACACGTTCTCCGACATGCCGCAGCTCCGCTTCCAGGAGCAGACCAAGGCGGCGACCGTGCTCTACCTCTGCTCGGTGCTGCCCGATCCGCCGGAAGGGAGTGAGCCCGGATCCGACGGCGCGGCCGCGTGGGTCGAGCGCCGACGGGCCGAGGTAGACGCCCTCGCCGACGATTTCCTCGCACGCCGGGCCGTGGGCCTGTGGCCGGGAGCGCAGAACCCGGCGACCGGGGCATACGACCGCGACATGGAGATGGCGAGGTATGTGCGGGGCAACTTCCAGCCGTCCGATCGCTACGTCCTGTCGGTGCCCGGGTCGGTCCGCTACCGGCTTGACCCTGGCGAGACCGGCTACGACAACCTCGTCGTCGCGGGCGACTGGACGCGCTGCGTGATCAACGCCGGTTGCGTCGAGGCGGCCACGATCTCGGGAATGCTGGCCGCCGAGGCCATCCTGCGGAACGACAACATCGAGCTCCCCGTGCCGATCATCGGCCGGGCACCCTTCAAGAAGGGAGGACGTGATGTCAGGTCCGTCCGGCGATGAGGAGCGGTCAAAGCTGGTCTCGGATGCGCTCGCGCTCGCGCTGAAGGCCTCCAAGGAGGGAGCACACAGCCTGTCCGCGTTCTTCTCCGACATTGAGCCCGAGGCCACGGCCATCGCGGAGAAGGCGGGCGCACGGGCGCAGGCGACGCCCTCGACAGACCTCGCGACCCGCGGAGGACGGCTGGCGAACGATGCCCTCTCGGTCGCACTCGAGGTGGCCAAGGCGGCAAAGGAGGGGTTCGACGCGGACACGGAGACGCGCAGCCGAAACCTGGACGCGCTCTCTCAGCTGGCGGCCTTCCTCGGCTCGGTGTTCATCGAGACGGCCAACCGGACGGTCGGAACGACCGCTGCGGAGCCTCCGACCAACCGAGCCCGTTTGATCACGGTCGAGGTGGAGTCCGGCGCCAAGGCGTATCCGTCGGCCTGGGTGGTCAACCGTAGGGCGGAGGCGGTCGACAACGCCGCGGTCACCGTCCTCGAGGGCGGGCCCAAGCTCATCACGGTGGAACCCGACACCGCCACCCTCGCGATCCCCTCGGGCGGACGCGCCGAGATCAAGCTGACCGTGACCGGCCCGGAGGGCGAACCGGGATCCTTCACCGACGCGCTCCTCGTCGTGAAGGGGGTGGGCAGCATCGTCGTGCGCACGATCCTGAAGGCGGCCGGTCCTCCGTCCGGCCGGACATGATGGCTGCCGTCACCGCGCCGCTGGCCGGGGAGCGCGTCCTCCTCGAGACGGCGCTGCGCGACGCCATCCCGCGCACCGGGCTGGTGCGGCACTACGAGACCGTGGCCGACTATCCCCGGCGGGGCGGCAAGCGCATGCGGCCGATGCTCTGCCTCGCCGCCTGCAGGCTCTATGGCGGCGCCTCGGCGGACGCGCTGCCTGCTGCCGTGGCCCTCGAGCTGTTCCACAACGCCTTCCTTGTGCACGACGATGTCGAGGACGACAGCACCCGCCGACGGGGCCTGCCGACCATGCACAAGGCGCTCGGGACGGCGCGCGCGATCAACGTCGGTGACGCCCTTTCGGCCCTCGCCGTCGTCTCGGTGGCCAAAGGGGTCCGGTGCTGGCCAGCCGAGGTGGCCGGCGCTGTCAGCATCGAGTTCGCCCACCTTCTGCAGCGCACGACCGAGGGGCAGGCGACCGAGCTCGCATGGATCGCCGAGGACCACTACGACCTGGACGACGGCGACTACCTGGCCCTCGTCCGCGAGAAGACCTGCTGGTACTCGACGGTTCACCCGCTGCGTATCGGAGCGCTGATCGGCTCACGTGGGCGGGCGGACATCGACCGCCTGAACGACTTCGGCTTCTACCTGGGGGCTGTCTTCCAGATTCACGACGACATCGAGAACCTTCAAGCAGGTCCTGACTATGACAAGGACGCGCTCGGCGACATCCTCGAGGGGAAGCGGACCCTGCCCCTCCTGCACCTCCTCCGCACCGCGAGCCCCAGCGATCGGAGCTTGGCCCTACGGGTGATAGGGCCGCACGGTTCCGGTGCTCCCGCCGAGCGCACGGCGACCGTGCGCGAGCTGATGGACCGCTACGGCAGCATCGAGTACGCCCGCCACTTCGTCGATGCGCTGTCGGGGCTGGCCCTCGCCGAGTTCCGCCGGCTGTTCAACAGCTTCCCGGCCAGCGAGGCGCTTGAGTTCCTCTTCACCCTTGTCACCGACCTGGGCAAGCGTACCCGCCGCTACTCGCGCCCCGCGAGGGTCGTGCCGGCTTGACCGTTGCGGCGCTCGCTCACGCGCCGGTGCTGGCTCGGGCGGATCGGGGGCAGTTGCCGGAGGACCCCGCCGGCCGCGACCTCGGCAGCCGGGTGGCCGGGCACATGGATCCAGGCGCGGGCGTCGATCCCCTTGACGCTCACCTCGACCGGCCGGTACCTCGACGGGTCGATCTCGCCGTAGCGGTGCTGGACGACCTCCTGGTACATCCAGTCGGAGACGATGAGCACCAGCGGCGCCGCGGCCGAGGAGAGCGCGGCCCGCAGCTCCTGGGCGTCCAGTAGGCGGGTCGCCAGGATCGCCGCATGCCCGACGTTGGGCTGCGGGTCGCGCAGCACCTCCCCGGCATGGAGGACGACGCGCAGCCGCATCTGCTCGGCCTTGCCCGCCGCCTGGTTGTGGTCGGCGAGGCCCCGCGCGAGGGTCGGGATCAGCGGGTCGATCAGCAGGTTCTTGGGGACCGCCGACCCGATGGAGACGAGGAACCCGTCGCCTCTGTCCTCGAACTCGCACTCGCCGACGGCGCCGATCTCGGCCAAGCCGTCGGTCAGCATCCGCCGCAGCTGCCGGCGGAGCCAGAGCTGGATCGGGTTGAGCCGCTCCGGACGGCTGAAGCCCTCGATGTCGACGACCAGCAGGCTGCGGTGCTCCGGGTACACGGGCTCCGTACCGGCACGAGCGGCCATCAGGTGGAGTTCGCACGCGGTGCAACGAAGCCGTGCAGGACTGTCATCCGCCACGGCGCCCATGGGACCTCCCTCGACGTTGGCTCCCATGAGCAAGACGTGGGGGCCCGGCGGTTCTTAAGAGGAACGGTCGTACCCGTCACGCGCGAGCAGCCAGGTGACGACCACGGCCAGCACGATCACCCCGACCTTGATGCTCTCCGCCCAGGCCGGGTACCGCTTGATGGCGAGCGCGGCCGCCACCGCGACCAGCAGCACGCACCCCGCCTTGGCGACCGTCCGGTTCCGGTCGCGGCGGCGCTCGCACTCGGGGCAGCTTTCCCGCCGGGACTCGCCGGCGAAGGCATCGGGCATCGGACTTCCCTCCAGCTCCGGTCCCCCTGAGGAAGGGACGCACGCCGGCCGCCAGATGGAAGCGGTCATCGATCGCGGGCCCGCCGATGCGGTCGCGGCCCCGGTGGATGGAAGGTTTTCTTTCGGCGCCCTTACGTTGGGGGGTGCTCGCGCGTCTACTGGATGTACCAGAGTTCTTCAATGCGACCGTACAGGTGTGCCTCAAGGAGATGTGAAGCCAGGCGAAAGTACGCGGGCCGTTGCAGTCCGGCAGCGTATGATCCGTGGCGCCGCGAGGGGTCTGAAACAGACACAGCGGTCACATCAGGCGAGGTGCGGGGCTTCTGGTTTCTGCTGCGCAGACCTGAGGGTCAGCAGGCGGAGCCGGAAGGGAGGACTCGTATGGAGGCTGCCGCCGTGATTCACGAACCAGGAGGTTCGTGATGCTGAGGAGGCCTCTGAAGCCCAGCGAGTTGGAGGAGGTGTACCGAGAGCACAGAGACAGGATGTGGAGGGTTGCCCAGCGAGTGCTCAATTGGCAGGCATTCAATGGCGTCTCCGCAGAGGACATCGTCATGACGGTTGTGGAAGAGCTCGCGCAGAACGGCATACCCGACGACGAGGACGGCAGGCCGCCCAACCTGCGGGCCTACCTCGGGGTGTGCGTCTTCCACGAGGCGATCAACGCCGTACGAAAGGCGAAGCGGCTGCGACCACTCGACGCGGCTACAGACCTGCCCGACTCGACCTCGAACGATCCGCACACCGCGGTCGAGCGCCACAGGTTGCTGCAGAGGGTCGATGAGCTCATCCGGGAACTCTCAGCAAACGAGCGGTACGTGATCAAGGAGCGGGTAATGAACGGGCGCCGCGCCAAGGACGTGGCCCGAGAGCTGAACGTGTCACCCCCGCGCGTCTCCCAGCTGGTGACCGCCGCGCTGAGCAAGTTGGAGGATGGGCTACGGGAGGACCACGATGTCTCGTAACGACCTGGCCGGTGGAGCGATGGAGGGACCAGGAGACCGGAAGGTCCCTCAGCTGGAAACGGCGACCCATGTCATCGACGAATACCTGCAGTACCTGGACGGTGACCGCCGCGACGCACCTTCCCTCAACGAGCTGGACCAGGACGAGCTGCCCGCGATCGAGGTGCTGATCGACCTGCTCACGGCCAGCTACGACGCCGGGACCCCCGGCGCGCCGCCACTGGGCGAGGACCGGGTCCTTACGAAGCTGCGCCGGGACGCGGTCACCGACAAGGCCGGGGTCAAGCGGCTGATGGAGGTGCTCCCCGACGAGCCCATCGTGCTCGGGCAGGCGTTCGCCTACCTGCAGGACACGCGGACCACACCCGACGACTATCTCCACCGGTGGGTGGAGCTGATCGACGACCGATCGGTCCGCGGGGCGGCGCTCGCCGCGCTCCGTTCCCCCGAACCAGGCGGGTCCCCTCGGCACCCCCGCTCACGGGCCGAGCTGCGGACCAACCGGGAGCTGGCCGCCACCAGGTGGCTCTCCCTCGATTACCTGTGGAGGTACCAGCCAGGGGCCTTGGCGCTGCTGAAGGTGTGCGCGTTCATGGCCCCTGGCGAGATCCCGAGCTCGCTGTTCACCGGCAAGCGCACCCTGCTGCCCGGCATCCTGCAGACCTTCAACGACGATCCCGCGGCGTTCGACTCCGCCCTGCGCGCGTTGCGGAAGTACTTCCTCGCCACCGAGGACCTGGAGACCCTACTCGTCGACCCGATCGTCCAGGCGCTCGTCCGCGACTCGCTCGACCGTCGCGAGCGGCAGCCCTGGGCCAGCGCGGCCGTCCGGCTGCTCGACGAGGACTTCCCGGCCAAGTGCGAGGACCCGCCGACCTGGCCGGCGTGTGCCCAGCTGCTCCCGCATGCGCTGGCGTCGGCGGGGAATTCGCAGCACCGGGTCATGGCCAAGACCGAGGGCTCGCTCCTGCACCGAGCCGCGACCTACCTGCTGGTGAAGCCCGAGTTCCAGGCCGCGAAGGAGCAGTTCCAGCGCGCCGTCGACATCCGCAAGGCGGCCCTCGGCGACGACCACCCGGAGGTTGCCAACAGCCTCGACGGGCTCGGGCTCACCCTCCGCGAGCTCTGGGACCTCCCCGAGGCCCGGAACTGCTTCCTGCGTGCCCTGGCCATCCGCCAGGCGGCCCTCGGCGACGATCACCCAGAGGTTGCCAACAGCCTCGACGGGCTCGGGCTGACCGTCCGCGACCTCGGCGAGTTCAACGAGGCCCAGACGTACTTCCTGCGTGCCCTGGCCATCCGCCAGGCGGCCCTCGGCCGTGACCACCCGGAGGTCGCCATCACCCTGGACGGGCTCGGGCTCGTGGCCCGCGACCTGAACCGACCGCGGGCTGCCAGGAAGTTCTTCAAGCGCTCCCTGAAGATCACCAGGGCGACCTATGGCCCGGAGCACCACCGGTCGGCGACGGTGCTCAACAACCTCGGCCTGGCCCTGCGCGACCTGGGGGACCTGGGCGGTGCCATGGAGCAGTTCGAGCTGGCCCTGGACATCCGGAGGCGTGCCTACCCGCCGCGGCACCCGAAGATAGGAACGGTGCTGCACAACCTCGGTCTCGTGTTCTCCGACCTCGGCGACCTGCGTCGCGCCGGGGACCTGTTCGAACGGGCGCTGTTCATCCACGGGGCGGCCTATGGATGGGGCCACCCCAGAAGCGCGGCGATCTCCGACAACCTCAGCCACGCCCGGTCCCTGCTCGGGGAGCACCCGCAGAAGGGCATCGCTCGACGGGCCGACAGCGGCCGGCCCGGCAGCCAACGTGAGCTGGCGTCGGCCCTTGGCGACATCGAGGAGGCCGTCCAGCAGCTCGACGGCGTCGACCCGGCCGCGATCATCGTCCGTCAGGCGTTGCGCGACGTGAGCGCGGTCGTCGTCCCGATGCGGCGCGAGGGCTCGCCGAAACACGTCCGGCATGGCATCGCCGCGGTCGATGTGGCCAGGGTCGAGGTGCTCAGACCGCCAAGCCCGGCCGCGTGAACCGATGAGGTCCGGATGAAGGAGGAACAGATCCACGTCGATCACATGTTCGCGAGCGACGTCATGATGCGGCGCGAGGGCGCGCAGGAAGGATAGGCACACCGGTGCGGATCGCTCTGGTGGATTCCGGACTCGGCCTCCTCAACACCGCCGCCGAGCTCAGAAGGCGGCATCCCGACATCGAGCTGATCCTCTCGATGGATCCCGACTTCATGCCATGGGGCGGGAGGCCGGATGACGAGGTCATCCAGCGCACCCTGGTCGCGGCCCGGGCGGCGGCGGCCCTCGAGCCCGACGTCCTCATCCTGGCCTGCAACTCCGGGTCGGTCGTCGCGCTCGCGCGCGTGCGGACCGAGTTCGAGCCGGATCTGCCGATCGTAGGAACGGTCCCGGCGATCAAGCCCGCGGTCGCCGGCGGCGGCCCAGTCGCTGTCTGGGCAACGATGACCACAGCGAGCAGCTGGTATATCCAGACCGAGCTCATCATGCCGTACGCCCAGCCCGCGGGCGTCGAGGTCCACCCGATCTCCTGCACCGGACTGGCCGAGGCGATCGAGCACGGGGATGAGCCGGCATACACACGGCTGGTCAAGAAGGCCGCTGCGGAGACCCCGGCCGGCGTGCGCGCCGTCGTGCTCGGCTGCACCCACTACGGGCTCATCGAGGACCGGATCCGCGCCGAGCTCGGCCCGGACGTCGACCTGTACGACTCGGCGCCCGCGATCGCGACCCGCGCCGTCTACCTCTTCCACCAGGAGGTGGAGGGGAGGCGGCGCAACCGCGAGCCGCTGCGCGGCGGGCCGGTGGCGGTTCTGCTCAGCGGCCGCCCGGCGTCGCTGCCGCCGGCCGCCTTCCAGTACGGGGCCGGCCCGCTTCTCGCGCCACCGCCGGCCGCCGCGCAGCCTCCCGGAGGACGGCGCCCAGCGGTCGTCTAGGCGGGCGGTCGCCGCTTGCGTGGCCGGTAGCTCGTGGGGTCCCTCACCTGCCGGTAGTCGTTCTCATCGAGCCAATGGCACCAGATCTTGCGGCTCGGGATCGACAGCCGGCGGCTGCGTGGCGCCTCCGACGACCAGGCCGCGACCTCGCACATGGGGGCTCGTTCGCTGCCGGGCAGGTTGGCCACCGCCTCGAGGGCCGGTTTCAGGTCGGTGTCGGTGGACATGAGGATCGCCCGGTCGTAGCCCTTGTCGACCGCCATCAGGAGGAAGTCGACAGCCAGGGCGACATCGAGCCCTTTGCCGACCCCCTTGGCATCCGTCGAGCCGCGCGGATAGCGCAGCGTCCGCGTGACCACGGTGCACCCCGCCTGCTCCCAGCGGGTCGTCTGGCGCCGGTTGGCGCTGTAGGCCACCCCCTGCCGCAGGGAGTCGGGCTGCCCGCGATAGACGCGCACCCCGGACAGGACGCGGTGATCCCTGCTCCGGCTCACCAGCAGGGCGGCCAGGCGCATGGGGTCGACCTGGCCCGGGCGGGGGCCGGCATCGCCGAAGACCTCCCGGGCGGTGCTGTAGATGTTCTGGTAGTCGAGGAAGACGACCGTCCGCAGCGGCATGCGGTCTCCCTCTGAAAGGTGATCCCCGCCAGTGCGGGCCTCTGCAGCCTGGACGGCGGGGAACAGTATCTCCCACTATAGCCCTTGCGAGATTAATGTCAATTTGGCTTCCATCGACGCTTTCGACTGTAATACCGCCTCCAGGGAGAACGGTCTGTCACGTGGGTGACACGCCTGGCGCCAGATTGGCGACGCCGCCGGCCCGGAGCATCGAGTTCTGAGGTTGAACTGGTCAGTGCCGTACCTCGGTGGCAGGCTATGGGCGTGAGAACCTACGGGCAGTACTGCCCCATCGCCCGGGTGTCAGAGCTCCTGGCTGAGCGCTGGACCATGATCATCCTTCGGAACATCCTCGTTGGCTGCCAGACCTTCAACGAGATCGCCAACGGTGCCCCCGGCCTGTCCCGGGGGCTGCTCTCCAAGCGGCTGCGGGAGCTGGAGCGCGCTGGGATCATCGACATCCGCCCCAAGCCCGATGGCCAGGGCTCGACCTATGAGCCCACCCAGGCGGGCCGGGAGCTGTCCGAGCTCATGTTGGTCCTCGAGCGCTGGGGTCGGAAGTGGGCGGAGCTGAAGCCCGAACACGCCCATCCCGGGGTCGTGCTGTGGGTGTGGGCGAACTTCTTTCTTGACCGTGACCATCTCCCTCGGCGGCGGACAGTCGTCCGCTTCGAGTACCCCGCGCTGCCGGGGTCAGCTCGCCGGAGCTGGCTGCTCATCGAACGGGGCGACGCCGAGTACTGCCTGAAGCACCCCGGCGGGGAAGAACAGCTCATCGTGGTGGTCAACGATCCGCTGGCGTTCGCCCGCTGGCACATCGGACAGATCCAGTGGAGGGACGCCCTGCGCTCTGGGGCGATCGAGGTGAATGGGCCTCCGGCGCTGGCCCGGGCGCTTCCAAGCTGGAACCGGCACGGCTGGGCAGCCGACGACCCGCGCGCCGCCTACGACGGATCGACCCAGCACCGGCCGGCCCCGACGCTCGCCGCCACTCCCGGCTGAGCCACGTCGAGCGGGGACGCCGCCACGCCCGGCTCAGGTTCAAACGCTGCACTTCTCGTCCGTCGCCACCGGCATCACCGTCCATGGTGGGACACACGAGGAGGTGCCAGGTGGTGAGGATCGACAGTGCAACCCTTGAGACGCTGGCGGCGCAGTTCTCCGGCGAGCTGATCCAGCCGCAGGACGCAGGCTTCGACGCCGCTCGCCAGATCTGGAACGGGCACGTGCGACGGCGGCCGGCCCTGATCGCCCGTTGCCGCGGTGCCGCCGACGTCATGGCTGCCGTGCGCTTCTGCCGGGACAACGACCTGCCGGCGTCGGTGCGGGGCGGCGGGCACGCCGTGGCGGGTCACGCCATCTGTGGTGGCGGGGTCGTCATCGACCTGTCCGCCATGACCGGATCGCGGGTCGACCCCATGACTCGAACCATCCAGCTGCAAGGAGGTTGCCTGAACGCCCATCTGGATCGGGAGAGCCAGGCCTTCGGGTTGGCCGCCACCGGCGGGATCGTCAGCCACACCGGGATCGGCGGCCTGACCCTGGGCGGAGGGCTTGGTCACCTGATGCGCAAGTTCGGCCTCGCCATCGACGGGCTCCGTTGCTGTGACGTGGTCACTGCCGACGGCGAGCTCGTCGTGGCCAGCGAGCAGGAGCACCCTGAGCTGTTCTGGGCGTTGCGGGGTGGGGGTGGCAACTTCGGCATCGTCACCAACTTCACCTTCGACCTCCAGCCCCTTGGCCCCACCGTGCTGGCCGGCATGGTGGCCTGGCCCATGGTCCAGGCCCCGGAGATCCTGCGGTTCCTCCGGGAGTTCATCGCGGAGGCGCCCGACGAGGTCGGCATGATGGCCAACCTGCGATTGGCCCCGTCGCTGCCGATCGTGCCCGAAGAGCTGCACGGCAAGCCGATCGTGGCGCTGATCGTCACCTACGCCGGACCGATCGATGAAGGACGCAAGGTGCTGGCGCCGATCCGGCAGCTTCCCACCCCGGCGTTCGACGCCGTCATCCCCAAGTGGTATGTCGCCCATCAGAGGATGTTCGACGCCGCCTACCCCCACGGACGGCACTACTACTGGAGGTCCCACAAGCTCGGCCCCCTCACCGACGAGATCATCGACGTCGTCGTCGACCATGCCACCCAGGTGACCTCGCCGCTGTCGGCCATACCGATCTTCTGCCTCGGAGGCGCCGTGGCGAGGACCCCCGAACACTCGACGGCCTTTCCCTACCGTGATGCCTCGCATGACCTCAACATCGTGGCGTCGTGGTTTCCCCAGGACCTTGCAGAGGCCGACCGGCACATCGATTGGGTACGCAGGATGTTCCACGCGTTGGAGCCCTACAGCCGCGGCGTCTACGTGAACTTCACGAGCGACGACGCGAGCGAGCGGGTGCGTCAGGCATACACCGCCCAGCAGTGGACCCGGCTGACCGCCCTCAAGGCCAAGTACGATCCGACGAACTTCTTCCGGATGAACGCCAACATCCCGCCCGGATAGCCGCCACACTGAGGGTCAGTGGTGGCCCAGGACTGGGTGGGGGCGGTAGGCGGCCTCAAGGCGTGCGACCTCGGCCTCGCTCAGGGTCACGTCGACCGCGGCGATCGCGTCCTCGAGGTGGCGCAGCTTGGTCGCGCCAACAATGGGTGCGGTCACAGCGGGCTTGCCGAGCAGCCAGGCAAGCGCGACCTGGGCCGGGGGCAGGCCACGCTCCGCGGCAACCGCGCGGACCACGTCGACGATGTCGAAGTCGTCGTTGCTGTACAGCTCGTCGGCGAGCGGGTCGGTGCCGGCCCGGACGGTGCGCTGGGCGCCGCCTCGCTCCCGGCTGCCGGCGAGGAGCCCGCGCGCCAGCGGGCTCCACGGGATGCAGCCGACGCCCTGGTCGAGGCAGAGCGGGATCATCTCCCGCTCCTCCTCGCGGTAGATCAGGTTGTAGTGGTTCTGCATCGACGTGAACCGGGTCCAGCCGGCGCAGCGAGGCGTCGATGGCGGCCAGGATGTGCTTGCGGGACAGACCGCGATCGTTGGGGCCTGGGCCCATCGGGAAGAAGACCTTGGTGGCCAGTACGTAGTCGTCGCGGCGGTCGAACAGCTTGGCGAGCAGCCGGCCGGTGATCTCCTCGGTCAGGCCGTCGGAGTAGGTGTCGGCGGTGTCGAAGAAGGTCACGCCGGCCTGAACCGCATGCCGCAGGATCGGTTCGGCGTCATCTTCGCCCAGATGCCACGCACGTTCGGTCTGGGAGCCGTAGCTCATCATGCCAAGCGCGATCCGCGACACCTTCAGACCGGACGAACCCAACCGCGCGTCGTGCACAGCATCTCCTCAGGCAGTGGCATGACGATGGCGTCCTTCATCGGCTGGGACCTGGTGGAGCGCGACACCGACGACGACCAGCACGATTCCGAGAAGATCCTGGCCGGTGGGGAGTTGGCCCAGCACGATCGCGCCGATGATCGTGCCCAGCATCGGCAACAGCGCCAGCATCAGCGAGAAGGTGGCGCGGGGTAGCCTGGCCATGGCCAGCTGGTCGGTGACATAGGGGACCACCGAGGAGCACAGCCCCACGCCCACGCCCGCCAGCAGGAGCACCGGATGGGCGAACGCCGCCAGGGCGCCGCCGAGCCCCACCGGCGTCACAGCCACGGCGGCGACCAGCATTGCCGCGCCCAGCTGGTCGATCCCGCTCAACGCGCCGGTGCCGGTGTTGGCGATCCGGTGCCCGGCCACGACATACAGCACGAACAGCGCGCAGTTGCCGAAGGCGAACGCGAACCCGAGCGGCTGCCCGGCCAGGCGCACGTCGGCGAGCGCGGCCACCCCGCAGACGGTGAGCGCAAGCGCCGCGGCATTGCGTGGCGTGCTGACCCCAACGGTCGCCAGCAGCACGACGCCGAGGAACTCGATGGCGGCCACGGTGGCCAGCGGCAGCCGCGCCACCGCCAGGTAGAACACCACGTTCATGGCGGCCAGCACGACCCCGAGCTGGACGACCAGCACGCGCCCGCGCCGGTCCATGCCAGCGGCCAGCCGCCATGGCCGGCGCCACGCCGCGAACAGCGCCGCCGCGGCCGCGATCCGCAGCCACGCCACCCCGAGCACATCGAGGTGGGCGAACAGCAGCACCGCGAACGCCGGCCCGAGGTAATGGAACACCGCGCTGACCAGGAAGAAGGACTGCGGCGGCAGGCCTTGGAGCGGCGACCACCACGGCGGTGCCGTGGCGCCGGTCCGGCGGCCCGGAGCGGTCAGCGCTTGCGTGGCATTGTGCACGGGCGCATCCTACGAAGGTCGCTTGCCCAAATGAATCGTCAAACAGCGGAGCTTCGCGCGGGATGGCGTCGGAACAACGAAACAGTAGGCTCCAAACTTTCGCTTCGCTCGACGGCATCGACCGGCGCATCGCCGCGGAGCTGTACGGCGACGCCAGGCTCCGGGTCGCCGAGCTCGGCCGGCGGGTCGGGCTGTCTCCGCCCGCGGTCGCCGAACGGCTGCGCCGACTCACCGACAGCGGCGCCCTCCGCGTCCAGGCCGAGGTCGAGCCACGCGCGCTCGGCTACACTATCTGCGCCATCGTCAGGGTCAGCCCGAGCACGCGGGACCTCAAGCTGATCCCTGATGTCGCCCGCCAGCTGCCACAGGTCACCGAGTGCTACCGCATCACCGGCGAGGACTGCTACTTCTTCAAGCTGTACCTGCGCTCGATCGAGGAGCTGGAGCCGATCCTTGACCGCTTCACCCCGCTAGGCCGCACGACCACCTCGATCGTCAACGCCATACCTGTCCCGCGCCGGCCGCTCCCAGTCACCGAGACCGAGTCCAGGCCGGTCGCTGTCGATCTCGGCTGAGAGGATGCCGAGCGGCCCGACGTCGACCTCTGCGACGGTCACCTCGCCCGGTCCGCGGGCGCACGCACCCGGCCGGGGTCGCTGGTGACAAGCTGAATGCCGTTCCGGAGGGAGAGGGCGACATGCAGGTCGATGGGCTGCTGACGATGGACGAGCTGGACCCCCTCGGCGGCCAGCAGGGCACTGAGCTCACCTTGGCCGCCCTGGAATTCCACCAGCCTGCCCGCCCGCACCACCCCGACCAGGGCCTTGATATCGAAGACGGCGGTCGCCGCAAGGTCCAGCCGCGCTACCTGGGCGCCGTCCAGCAGGATCGAGACGTATGGCCGATGTACCGAACGGATGCGGTGCGACACCAGGTCGACGACCTCCTCGCTGCCCGGCATGGCGAGGGTTCGCCTGGCCGCGGCGACCAGGCGCGCGTGCGCTTGCCAGCCGCTGGCCACGAGGTCGAGGACGTCGAGGTCCAAGGTCTTCAGGGCGACGGTCGCCACCTGGCGGACGACCGCTCGCCGTGCCGGGGGCGAGATGCCGCCGATCGCGCCGAGCAGTCTGCCACTGACCCCGGCGGCATCCATGGACCTGGTCAGGCTGGTGACGGGATCGGCGCCCCAGCCACCGAACAGGACCGTGTCCAGTGTCAAGGGTGGCAGAGTTGTGCTCGTCTTCGTCGTCATCGCTTCACCTCTTCCAGGGTCTGGCTGCCGGGGTCGCGGTGCGGCTCGAGGCCGACCGTGTGGGTCGGCTCCGGCCCGGCCTCCCCGATGTGGATGTCGCCAGGCTGACTGGGGCTGGCGCCAGCGGTGAGCCGGACGTGTTCGTGCACCCAGTCCGGCGAGCGCCGGCGGGGCGCGCGGCGGAGCATCCGGACCACGAGCGCGACCAGCACCACGGCCACGGCGAGCAGCGCCAACCCGATGGCCAGCCCGGCAGCCCCGCCCGGCGCCGTCGGCGGTGTGCTGGTGGATGGTGAGCCGGGTACGGCCAGGGTGACCGCGACCGCGGACCCTCGCTGGACCTGCGTCCCGGGTGCGGGATCCTGCGCCTGGACGGTGCCGGCTGCCGGGCCGGTGGCGTTCAGCACCAGCCCGGCGGCGGCCACGGCGGCCTCGGCGTCGCCGGCGGTGCGGCCGACCAGGTCGGGCACGGTTACGGGAGCGGGACCCGGCAGGCTCAGGGTCAGGTTCACCGCGGTGCCCGCCTCGACCGCCGTGCCGGGTGGGGGAGCCTGGTCGCTGACCCGCGCGGCCGGGTCACCGGAGGGGCCCTGCACCGTGCCGAGGACGAGGCCGGCGCTCTTCAGCCGCTGGCTTGCGTCGTCGAGGGACAACGACCCGAGCTCGGGCACGACCGCCAGGACGGTGAAGCTCGCCGACTCCGCCCAGGCTGGCGAGTCGATGCCGTCGCAGGACGGCAGGCAGACCAGAACGGTGTGCGGGCCGGGTGCTCCTTGTGCGGTCAGGGTGGTCGAGCCCAGCACCCCACTGGCGGCGTCGGGGCCGCACGGGAACGTACCCATCGGGCGACCGTCCCAGCGGACCGCGCAGGTGCCAGCAAGCCTGACAACGGGCGTCACCCGGATCGAGGTGCCAGCCGGCCCGCTGGACGGGTCCAGTTGCAGCCCGGCACGCAACGCGCCGGCACGACCCATCGGAAGGAACAGCATTCCCAGCATGAGGAAGACGGCAAGGACGAGGGCGCGTCGGTGCAGCATTCGATGCTCCGGATTGAACATTGCCAAGGGAGCCGGCGGCGCTACTTCGGGATGGCTGTTGATCGGGAGCCGATGCGGAGCGTGGGACAACTGAGTTCGACGCCGAAATTGACGACCGTGTGCACGGGAACGTACCGACCGTGCCGCCCCCAGAATAGGGCCACCGCGCACGGGCCGCTGTGCCGCTCGTCACCTTCCGGACGTGTCGTTGATCAGCTGCAATGGATCAGAGCAACGGACGACAGATCAATGAACCTCGTGCTCTGAGGCTGCGCCGATGTAGCTCGCTAAGGATGTGGCGGCCCCGGTCTGGTGGTGGTGGTGGTCGGGGTCGTGGTGGTGGTCGGGATGGTGGTGGATGGCTTCGGGCTGGTGGTCGTCGGTGAAGTCGTGGGCGTAGCGGTCGGCGGCGGCCGGGTCGAGTCTGGCGGCGAGGTCGGACTCGGCGTCGCGCTCGACCCTGCCGTGGTCCTGGCGATCCTGGGCCTGCTCGTGGTGGCCGCTTCGACCTGGCTACCTCCGTCGGTGGCCGGATCGACGCTGGAGTGGGTCGTGGTCGGGCCCATCGGCCTGGCGCCCGAAGCGGTCGGATCTTGGCCCGCCGGACTGACGGTGGTCCTGGAAGGAAAGGTAAGATCGGCGCCGGTCAACTCGTCGCAGGCCGATCCGCAGCCGGCCCCCTGGCTGATCAGCACAACGGCGACCCCCACGAGCAGAACAGCCGTCAGCGAGATCGCCGACAGCCCCACCAGGCGACGCTCCCGCCAGTTGCCCATCAGCCCAACAACGTGTGTGACCACGCCGCCGCAGCTGCCAAGACGGGACCTGGCCCTGCCGGCGAGGGTCGTGCGGGGCAGGACGGATGGCGGCTGGGTGGCGGGATCGGGAGTGGGCGGCGTTGGCCCGGACCCGGCCAACGCCGCCGAGAGCTCATAGACGAAGAACGGTCGTGCGAGCAGCGTCTGGTTTGGGTGGGGTGGCAGATCCTGGCCGCTGTCTCCAGGGTCCAGCAGCACGAGCAACCGACCGGGGTGGTGGCGGCGGACCTGTTCACAGACAGGACCTCGGTCCTGCGCAGGGACATCGACCACCATCACATCGGCCGGCGGGAGACCTCTGGCCAGCTCGACCGGCGACCGAACCACCTGCAGCTGGCGTTCCTGACGGAGCACCAGGCGTAACCCGACCTCCAGCACCTTGCCCCAGGACACCAGGGTCACACTCTGCGACACGTTCCCCCCTCACAGCTCTCCGCTGGTCGACCACGAAGCCTGGTCGGCCTGCCTGTCGTGTCAGCAGGAGAGCACGGCCCTGCTGGATGACGACAGACGTTCTGATCCTGTAGAGCGACCTCATCGGTCTCGGCGTTACAGCGCCCAGCGGTCGTTGTGGAGTGACCTTGCCAACCTCAAACTGCTGCAAGGGCCAGCCCCAGGACGGGAGAGGAGCCGGAAGGAGACTGGGGGGTCACGCTGCAGATCCGCGTCGGGGCGAACACCAGGGAGGTCGTGGCCGGAAGCCGTGCGGTGGGTAGCGCGCTGGTACTGGGCGACGCAGTGAACGTAGCCGCGCGGCTGGAGCAGGCGGTGACCTCGGACCGGCGCGGCCACGGCCGGCGGCGCGAGGTCCCCATGGTCGGTCGCGAGCTGGAGCGCAGGCGGCTCCTGGACATGTTCGACCGGGTGGTGGCCGAGCGGGCCTGCCGGCTGGTCACCGTGCTGGGCACCGCTGGCGTCGGCAAGACCCGGCTGGTGGAAGAAGCGCTGGCGAGCGTCGGCGGACGGGCTACCGTTCTGCGCGGCCGGTGCCTGTCCTACAGCGAGGGCATCACCTTTTGGCCGGTCGCCGAGGTCGTCCACGAGGCGGCAGGGATCGCCGACGACCATGCCGATGCTGACGATCCGCGGACCAGGATCGCGAGTCTTGTCAGCGGAGAGGAGCGGGCGGACCGGATCGTCAACGGCGTGGCGCATGCGATCGGGCTGCCTGGGGCCCAGGCCGCGCCTGACGAGACGTTCTGGTCGATCCGCAGGTTCCTGGAGGCGATCGCGCGCCGAGGCCCGCTCGTGGCCTGCTTCGAGGACATCCACTGGGCCGAGCCCACGCTGCTGGACCTTATCGAGCACATCGCCGCCAGGTCGCGCGACGCGCCCATCCTGCTCGTCTGTGCCGCCCGAGAGGAACTTCTCGACCGCCGGCCAGCTCCCGTTGGAACTGCGGCGCCGCATCGCCGAGGCGGCCGTTGGGAACCCGCTGTTCGCCGAGGAGTTCGTCTCCATGTTGCTCGACGAAGGCTCGCTGCGCCGCCTTGAGATGTCGGTGCCAGCGTCCATCCAGGCGCTCCTGGCCGCGCGGCTGGATCAGCTCGACGCGCCGGAGCGGATCGTCGGCGAGCGGGCCTCGGTCGAGGGCATGGTGTTCCATCGCGGCGCCGTGCTCGAGCTGTGCGGGGGCGCACTGCACGAAGCCCTCGACCCACAGCTCGGCTCGCTGCTGCGGCGCGAGCTGATCCTCCCCGATCGTGGGATCTTCGCCGACGATGAGGCGTTCCGGTTCCGGCACCTGCTCATCCGGGAAGCCGCCTACCAGGCGATGCCCAAGCAGCTCAGGGCCCAGCTCCACGAGCGCTTCGCCGATTGGCTGGAGCGCACCGCCGGCGACCGGATCCAGGAGCACGAGGAGATCCTCGCCTATCACCTTGAGCGCGCCTACCAGTATCGCGCCGAGCTTGCGCCGCCGCGAACGCACGAACAGGAACTGGCGCGCCGGGCGACCCAGCGGCTGGCGGCCGCGGCACGCCGGGCCACCGCTCGAATCGACCTGACCGCCGCCGCCAACCTTCTCGGCCGAGCGACGACGCTCGCCACCCGGGACGAGCCGATCTACCCGCAGCTGCTCTGGGGAGCTCGGCGTGACGCTGAACCGGCTGGGCGATGACGCCAGAGCCGAGCGGGTGCTGTCCGAGGTGGTGGAGCTTGCCCCAACTGCCGGCGACGCGCGCCTTGCCCCCCGCGCACGACTCGATCTGCTGTTCGCTCGCCTGCACACCGGCGCCACCGGTGTCATCGAACGGATCCCGGTCGAGGTGCGGGCGCTCGTCTCCGCCCTGGAGGACCTGGGTGACGACCTCGGCCTGACGAAGGCCTGGCAACTGCTCGCCGCTCGGCACTGGCTGGTGTGCGAGTTCGAAGCGTCGCGCCAGCCACTGGATCGAGCCCTCCGTTACGCGAGGCGCGCTGGCGATCGGCTGGAGGAGGGCGGGGTGCTCGCGGCGCTGATATGGACCTACCGGTGGAGCCCAACTCCGGTGGAGGACGGCATCCGCCGCTGTGAGCAGGTCGCCGGAGAGGTGCGCGGAGACCGACGCATCGAGGCGGAGGTCCTGGCGACCCAAGGCGTCCTCTTGGCGATGCTTGGCAGGTTCCAGGAGGCACGCGTGCAGCTCGGGCGCACCGGCGAGATCTACAAGGACCTGGGGCTGCTCTACGGTCTGGGACTGACGTCGGAGGCGCGCCTGGGGATCGAGATGTTGGCGGGTGACCCGGTCGAGGCCGAGCGCGCAGCACGCGCCATCTATGAGGAGTACCGCGACGAGCACAACTGGATGTCGGATCGGACCCGACCAGGCCGCAGCGGCGGCCCAGCAGGCCCTGGACCACTACGCGCGCAAGGGCAACCTCGTCTCGGCACGGGCTGCCGAGTCGCTCCTTGGCCCTTGAGCTCGTGCTCGAGTGGACGTTGTGACCGCATCGCGACGTGCCAGCTCCTGGAGGCGGTGGCGGCCGTCAGAACCCGCTGTTGTCCGCCGCCGAGGTGGTCCCGTTGTCGACCCACCGGCCCGCGACCTTGCGCGCGCGCTCGTGGACCCGCCACGGGAACATGCGCGACACGACCCACCAGGTGCGCGCGATCTCCAGGCGCACGAACTCAAGGAAATGCAGCCGGCGCTCGAAGGTGTTCCCGTCGACGCCGCCGCCGTGGCTGAGCTGGAGCGTGACCGTGTCCTGGGAGGTCATGGTCCCTCCGTAGGGGTCGTTGGTCTCGTCGCCAGTCGCACGATCGTCGTTGCCTTCCTCCCAGGTCGTGGGGTAGTCCCACGGGGCGTTGTCGAAGATGTTCTGCGCCGGCGTGTCGCCCGGTACCACAAGGGTGTCGAGCACGATCCCGTCCGGGTTGAGCAGGCGCGTGCGTGACTTGCGGGAGAAGTCCCAGTGGTGGTCCGCCCCTCCGGCGAGCGGGTCCCCGCTCGGAATATGCGTGCCGCCCGGCGGTGGCGTGTCCCTCCCCCCTTCGAGGCGCGGGCGGTCGGGGGCCACGAGCAGTCTGTTCGGGAAGATGGTCGCGTCGAAGCTGGCGGTCGCCCCCGGAATCCCGGCCGCGGCGGTGCTGGCGAACGTGGGAGTCGGCGGCGCGGTCGCGCGAATGCTCGCAAACACCGACCACAATGTCGTGCTCGCCGACGCGGCGCCGAACGTCGCGGTGACCGGCCGCTCACCCGCCGTGCGGTCTACCTCGGCCTCCAGCGGGTTGCCGGGGTCCGGCGAGACGTCCGGACCGGACCAACTCAGGCTTGCTACGCTCGGGTCGGTCGCTGAGACGGCAGGGTCGGTGACCGCGCGCACGACTGGCTTCGGCGCGGTAGTGCTGGCAACGCCGACCCAGTGGGTGCCCACTCCGGTGCCGGGGACCTGGGGGAAGTGCCCGCGGTGGGCGGGGGTGACCTCGACGCGGAGGAGGCGCACCGGCGGGCCCGCGGGACCCGGGGCAGGTGGGGGACTGGGGGCGGGTGGGGGACTGGGGGCAGGTGTCGGACCGGGCGCGGGTGCCGACGCCGGGCGGGCGTCAGGGACAGTTGCTGCGGGGATGGGGCCTGCGTCGGGGGTGCCGGCGTCCTGCCGCGCGATCATCGGCCCGCTCGCGTGTCGCGGCACGAACCGCTCGCCCGAATCAATCGCGCCTGCCGCGGCGGCTGCCTCCCGCTCCGCGGGGTCGCCGTGGTCGGTAACGCTGAGCCGCTCCGGGGACGCGTGCACACCGAGCTGCTGCGCGACGTGCGCCAGCTCGTGTGCGAGGAGGCGCCGCCCCGACGCGCTGCCGGGAGCGTACTCGCCCCGAGCGAACACGATCTCGTCGCCGACGGTGTACGCCCGCGCGTCGACCGACCGAGCCGCCTCCTCCGCCCTGCCATCGGTGTGGACCCGCACACGGCTGAAATCGTGGCCAAGCCGAGATTCCATGAACGTGCGTGTCCCAGCATCGAGCGGCGACCCGCACGTCTGCGCGGGCGCGCGCTGCGGGTCGGGGGTCCGTGCCGGTGTCGCCCTGCTGGGCGTCTCCGCATGCCTGCTCGTGGGGAGCTCCGCATGGGTTCTCATGGGCTCCCCCTCGCTGGGCTACCCGACAGCCGCTGCATCCTCACAATCGTACAAACTGGAGTCAACGCCGGCCCGGCCACGCCCCATCCCGGCCGCCGGTGGTCGGCCTCAGCTGCGGCGGAACGGGTAGACGGGGTCCCCGACCCCGCGGATCCGGACGCTGTCGATCATGTTGGGGTGGAAGACGTAGTGGTCGGCGTCCGTCGGGATGTCGAACTGGTCCATGTCGGTCTGGGAGTAGAAGCGGGCTTCGCCGTCCTGGTCGACGTAGCCGAGCAGCCCGCTCTGCCACAGCACCGACGGTAGGTTGGTGGTGCTGTCGAAGGCTCGCGAGGCCTGGTCCTGCATGCTGTCGAGCTCCCGCCGCGTGAAGCGGTCGACGCCGACGCGTCTGATGATCTCGCGGACCTGCTGGTCGATCCCGGCCAGGTACTCCACGGTGCTCGTGTAGACCTCAGTGTAGCCGTGTCGGGCGGCGCCACTCGGCATCGTGTCCGCGGCGATCTGGTTGCTGGCCTGGGCGAGCTGGGAGTCGCCGTACCGCTTGGAGGAGCGCGACACCACCCGTCGCAGGTCGGCCTGGGACAGCTCCCGCCGGCCGGCCGCCTTCTGACGCACGATCTCGGCGCAGATGGCGTTGCCGAGGGAGACGACGTCGCGGGGGATCAGCCGGGTGTGCCGGAGCAGGTAGTCGGTGACCTTCTCCTGGACGCCCCGGGCCTGGTTGTGGACCACCGGGGTCCCCAGCCAGGCCTCGACCGGACCGGCACCGTCGTCCGCGCCCATGAAGAACGACGGCTCGAGCCGCTGGAGCTTCTCGAGCAGCAGGTACTCGATCGACTTCCGGGTCCAGCCGAGCACCCGGATGTGCGGTTCGTCGTGATACCTCGGCGCATGCTCGGACCGGTACACCGATGACATCACGATGTCGCGGATCGAGATCACGATGTGCAGGCGCCCGCCCAGTCTTGGATCCCTGAGGAAGCGCATCACCTGGTAGAACAGACCCTTCTGGCACCGCAACCAGTACATCGGGGCGTGGCTGAACTCCTCGTCCACCGCATCGAGGTAGAAGAAGATCGGTGGGCAGGTCCGGAGGATCTCGGCCAGGACGTCCTCCAGGTCCTCCCAGGCGGGGTCGTCCAGGTAGGCCGTCAGCTGGCGGCCGCTGAGCCGGCCGTTGACGATGTCGGTTAGCTCGGCATAGATCGACCTCGGCCGGCGGAACTCGCCGAGCAGAAACCCGTACTCGTACCGGATCGACTCCGCCTGCTCCTGCGAGACGTGTTGTCTGAGGTCGTGGTGGGCCAAGATGTGGGTGGCCAGGGAGTTCAGGACCGCCCGCTTCCAGATCTGCATCCACTTCTCGGTGAGGAACTGTTCCGGGAACCACTGGCACGCCTTGACGATGGTCTCCGTCGAGGGCGGATCCTGATGGGGCTGGTCGGCGTAGACCGACTCCTGCTGTGCCTGGAAGCTGCGCAGACGGCGTAGGTACACGGTCTTTCCGGCGCCGAGTCGGCCGACGATCACCCGGCTGGTGGCGTCGTCCGCGCGTGTGGCCAGCGCTCCGAACGCGGGGTCGCCGCGGAAGTCGACGAAATCCTGGAGCACCCGCTCGATCGGTGCCCTGGAACCGTCCGGGTTGCCGAACGGGCCCATCGGGTCGAATCCATCGCTTGGCCTGTGGGTCTCGCCCTGTTGCTCCTGCATCGGCCCCTCCATCACTCGCCTGCTCGTCGATGGCTCACAACCAAGCGCCAGGGGACTCGCTGCAGCCAGACCGCGGAGGCGTAGTCACGCTGCCGGGACGCCCCGATGACCATCATGAGGACACCGACGACCACCAGCGCCGCGGGGAGGACCCAGCGTTGTCGGTTCCTCGGGAGTCCGCCATCGCCGCCATACATCCCGCAGTCGCGTCTCTAGACGCTCGATCCTGGCACCTCCGCAACCGGTCGTAAAGACGATGATTGGTGTCATCGGTCAGGACGGTCTCGACCCGGCCGACCTTGCCGGTGCTGGACGGCCGGGTCCAAGTCCTGCCCGGAGTAGCAAGCAAGGGTGAGCCCGTTCTCAGCGGATTACGCTTGAGAATCCTCGGGGGCGTCCCACAGTGGGAAGGTCTCAGCCGCACGGACCGCCAGGTCCGGAAGGATGATGTCGGTCTGGGTTTCCGGCAGGCCGATCTCCGGCCAGGCGCACACCAGGCTGAGCAGCCCGTCAACCGGAAGCGGTGTGAGCCAGTAGGCGGCTTCCAGCCGGTAGCGGTCCTCGCTCTCCGAAGTCGACGACTCATCGGCGTCCATCCACAGCGCCTCACCGGTCGGCGTGGTGATCCCGAGTCGCAGGACGTCGCCCTCATCAAAGCTGGGGAGGTAGCGCCGCTCGATCCTGGCCTGCTGCAGCGTGTGGTGCCGTTCAGCCGCCGCGACGCCTTCCCGCCGGGCGGCGGCCTCGCTGTGGTGCTGGGCGGCGGCCTCGTCCTCCCGCTGGGCCGCGGCCGCGGCCCGTCGGTGGGCGGTTGCCGCATGCTGTCGTCGGCCCGCGGCTTGGGCGTGGATTCCGCGGGCCAGGACGACGGTGTCCAGGATCAGCCCGGTGGGGAAGGCCGTGATCCGTCGAAGAGCGGCGATCACATCCTTGCGCCGGCCCAGCACCAGGCCGCTGTGAACCACGACTCCGAGGAGCTCGTCGTCGGGCCCCATGGCAACCTCCTGCATCCACTGTCAGGATGACCAGCCCGCCAACCGCTCGGGTCCTGGACGCTGATGAGACGCCAGCGTAGCCGAAGTCTGTCTCTGGCTCGGACGAGGCGCCCCTGCAGCGCCAGGTGGCGCAGAACCTATGCAGCTCCCGCTCGGTCGACCGCTGGTTCCCGTCGACTGCGGCTTGGACCTGCAGACGCCGTCGTAAACTTCGTCGCCGTCAGCCCCGCCCATGAGCAGACAGGAATGGTGGCATGACCGATGCATCCGCGCAGCTGCCCGTTACGGCCAACTTCATCAACCCAGAGACAATGCACCACCCGGCCGGCTACACCCACGTGGTCGAGGTGACCGCGGGGCGGCCCGTCTACATCGCCGGGCAGGTCGCCCTCGACCGCACTGGGGCGCTGGTCGGGCCGGACGACATCCGTGCCCAGGCCCGGCAGGTGTTCGACAACCTCCAAGCCGCGCTGCAGGCCGTTGGGGCCGGCTTCGAGCAGGTGGTCAAGCTCACCTTCTACCTGGTCGACGCCACCCAGCTCCCGGTCGTGCGCGAGGTGCGCGACCGGTACGTCAACACCCAGCAGCCGCCGGCCAGCACCGCTGTCGAGGTCCGGCGGCTGGTCCGCGATGACCTGCTCATCGAGGTCGAAGCGGTCGCCGTGGTCGCGTCGTTCCAGCCCATGAGCGCAACGGCCTAGGCGGCGGGAGGAGAGCGCGTGGCTGGCGCTGGAGGAGAGCGCGGACACCATGCTGGCATGGCCAGCGGACGGGAACCGAATGTCCTTTGGCGTCGGTGACCGGTCCCTGGCCGAGCGGTTCAGCGAGGTCCGCCCACCGATGGTGGCGCAAGGTGGCCACAGCCGCTACCGTTGCCCAGCACAGGTTCATGTTTTGCTTCGCAACCCGCAGGTCGAGCTTGTCCCTTGCCGTCGGCGCCAGCACGGCGTCGGCGTGGCCGATACCTCCGAGATGGTGGAGGGAGGGACAAGTACATGACTGTTGGAACCGTGAAGTGGTTCAACGCCGACAAGGGCTTCGGCTTCATCGCCCCCGAGTCCGGCGACGACGTCTTCGTGCACTTCAGCGCGATCCAGTCGACCGGCTACCGCTCACTTGATGAGGGGCAGACTGTCGAGTTCGACATCACCCAGGGCCAGAAAGGCCCCCAGGCTGCCAATGTGCGGCCGCTGGAACGCCAATAGCGAACCTCAGGAGCCTGCTCGGCGGACGGCCGGGCAGGCTCCTGTGGACCTCGGTTGAGCCGGTTCCAGTGACGGCGGTCGCTCTTGAGAACGGACCCGCCGAACCGCCGGGTTACCGCATCGCGACGCCTCGGCGCCTGGTTGCAGGGCTACTCCGGTGTTCGGCGTCGGCGGATCCCGGAGGCCAAGACGTCTCGGATGCTGACCATCCCCGTGAGGCTCCGGCCCTCCAGGATGGGGAGGTGGCGGAACCCGCTCGTCAGCATCAGCTGGGCGGCCTCCTCGGTTGTCGTGTCGGGCGTGGCCGTTACCGGGTCCTTGGTCATCCACTGCGATACGGGCGAGGTGGTGAGGTCCGAACGAGAAGCGGCCGCCCGCAGCACATCCCGCTCGGTCAAGATGCCGGCGAGCCAGGAGCCTTGCAGGATGATGGCCGAGCCCACTCGGGCCTTGACCATCATGGCGGTGACCTCGGCTACCGGCCGTTCGGCCGAGGTGGTGAGGACCTTGGTCGTCATGATGTCGCGAAGCTGGGCCACCGTTCCTCCCTGCTCCTGTCGGAGTGTCTGCTCAATCGCTGCCGCCGACGTCATCGGCGTCCGGGTGATGTGCCGAGACAGCCGGGTCCATGAGCTCTTCGTTCAGCAGCCGCCATAGCGAGCCCGCCCAGGAGCTGAGGCCTGGCCACCTTCTCCAGAAGAGCTGCATGCTCGTCTCGTCCAGCTGCTGATAGGCGTCATGGGGGTCGACGGCATCGGCAACCGCCTCCAGCCTGGCGATGGCGTCCTGGAAGCGGTCAGAGATGTCGTCCACTGGCGCCCCTTTCATCATCATGCAGACCCCTGCGGCAAGTATCGATGGCAGCCTGCGTCGTCAGTCTGGCAGGTAGCCCCGCAGTGCAACAGGCGCCGACTGCAGACCCGGGTAGTACAGATTCGCGACCGTGCGGGAGTGTTGGCGGCGTGACGCTAGCGGCAATGCCGGGTAGTTAGGGTCTGGTGTGGGGTGTCAAGGGGGCAGGCGGGTGAGGATGTCGATGCTCAGGGTTGCCTTGTAGCTGGTCCGGGTGATGTGGGGGCCTCGGGCGTTGTAGTTGGA